>LKMJ01001625.1_pt1 | contig 20093 bp, 20 predicted proteins | sample 643391 | NCBI WGS metagenome assembly LKMJ01 (sample SAMN04112250, study PRJNA286221) | soda lake metagenome | biome: soda lake; feature: Kulunda Steppe; material: water; isolation source: sample PL-Br10 brine of Picturesque Lake | place: Russia: Kulunda steppe | collected 2010-07 | reverse complement strand
GTCGAGGTAGATATGAACATCCGTCGGGCGCTCGCCCGCAAGAAACTCCTCGCGTTGCATACACGCACCTGTGGCTGGCGGGGAATAAATACTCGGAATACTGTTCAAAACCGGCTGCAATTGACCAACTACTCGTCGGCGTATTTGATCTCCTCGATCTCACGGCGCTCGCCGTCCTCGTATTTGTAGAGCTTGTCGTCTTCCTCGTCGCCCGTCTCTGTGTGCGAGCCGTCACAGTACGGCTGATTGTCGGAGAGGCCACACTGGCAAATATACGCTGTCCCGCCCTGCTCTTCGAGTTCGTCTTCGTCGATTGGTGTTGGTCCCTCTGCTTCGTGAGTCACTTCTCGTGCCATGCCTACGTGAACAGTAGCCAGCAACTAAAATATATGGAGTTGTTTTAGAGATCTGTCCTCGTTTGTCTGTCCTTTCGCCAATACAATTCAAAAAGTCGTGGCCGATCCGGTGGAGGGTAAACAATCGAAACAGGGGTTAGACTGCGAGGAAGGCCCCGACGACAGTTCGAGTCAGGATTGCGGTGAGTGCGGCGATCCAGGCCATAGCGACGAAGTGGATGTAGGTGTTGACCTTGTGGCCGCCGTCGACGGTCCGGATCATCATCGCCGAGAGCATTGCCGAGAACATGATCACCGAGACAAGCAGAAACTCGATCAGCGGAATATTATACATCTCGGTGTTGATGAGCTGACCCGCACCGAACCCACCTGTATTACTGAGTTCGAGATCCATCTCACTGAGGATACGGACGACTTCGAGACCGATGAAGAAAGCGAATGTTGCTGCCGCGTTGATCCCGTGCAACAGGCCGATAAGCGTCGTTGTCGCCTGAGTTCGCTGAGATCGCAGCCGGTTCACTTCGCTCATATTCTCACCGATGAGCTGCCCGAGAATCTGTGGATCACCACCCATCTCACGGCCGATGAGATACATCTCACTGAACGTCTGAATCAGGTAGGACCGGCAGTCAGCAGTAAAATACCGCCAGGCCTCTGCCGGCTCGATCCGCATATTCAGCCGTTTGTACAGATCGTCGATGTTCTCTGTCAGCGGACCGAAATCCTTCTCTCGCAGAGTTCGCAACACGTCGGAGCTGGTCGACTGTTTCACCGATTCTGTCGTCCCGAGTGCCCGAATAAAGCTCGGATACTCGTCATCGCGTGCTTTCACGAGCTTCTCCTGGCGGTACAACACCAGTCCCGGGATTATCAGTGGCGTGATCGGGACAACCGCATACAGCGGCAGCGGCATCGGTGTTCCGACGAAGGGAATCAAATCAGAGATCCGGATTGGACTGATGCCAACGAAGCCGGTGAACGTGATGATTGCGAGCACCGCCGAAAGCGAGACACCAATCCAGAAGCTCACCTTGATCCGTGGCTCTGCCTGGGAGGGTTTCTCGGGTGGGTGGTACCAACGCGGATCGTACGGCGCCATCGAACGCAACCCGAGGAAGAATCCGGTCTGGATGAACACGTACATCACGATGACCGCACTGACAGTCATTGTCGGATCGGTCCCAGTAAGCACCGGCAACACAACAGCAAACACCAGTGCGAACGTCATCGACAGCACCATCGACAGATACAGATCTTTCATCACATCCAGGTTACTCAGCGTCGATTCGTACACCGTTGCGTACTCCTGAATGATACTCTCCTGTTCGGTAAGCAGGTACTCCCGGAGTGACTGACCAGCGTTGATCGTGTACGCAAGCCGCTCGAAAAAGTCAGCAACTGTGTCGCTTGGCACTTCCTGTGCGCGCCGCCGGCAGGCGTCGTCGAGACTCTGGTTCCAGGTGTCGACCAGTTCGACGACTCGTCCCATCTCCTTTGCCAGTTCGCCGTACTCCTCTTCCTGTGCGAGCGACCGGAACACCTCCATCCGATCGATTTTCGTGATTGCCAGCACAGTCATGTGGGTGACCATCAGGTGAAACTGGTTATTGAGCTGGCGGCGGCGCTGGCTGACGAGGATCTTCGGATAGAACACCGCTGAGGCGAACGCAAGCAGCCCAAGCAACGGAATCGGTGCACGAACGATCAGCGGCTGTGACGTGAGAAAGAAAGGGAGAATCAGCGAGACCAGAAAGAACGCGAATGCAGGAACTAGAATGAACGTGACGTACTGGCCCATCGGCATCTGCATCCGCTGGTAGGACTCCAGAAGCGATTTGATGTTCTCGGAGATGGTGAGATCGAACGCTGGATCTGCACTATCAGTAGCCATTAGTTTTGCCTGTAGATGTCGAATGGGAGTCCCTCGACACCGTCTCGCTGGAAGTCGGTGATCAGCTCGTTCACTTCGTGATAGCCCGTGATCCCCTCCTGGATCGCCCGCTCGATGATCCGAGCTCGGAAATCCAGATCGTCGTAGATGTCACGGGTATCCTCGTAGCCGAGCAGGGTTGCGATCTGCTCTTCGAGTACGTAAGAGTTGTTGCGTCCCTGGAAGACGATCTCGTCCTCGACGGGATCCCAGTAAAATGCCTGGCGTGTCACAACACCGTCCATCTCCTTGGAGTACCCCTCGATCTCTTGGACACTCGTGACACGCCGGAGCACATCGTCGCCCTGCTTGACACGGTTCTGGAACAGCGCAACGTCCGCGTTGTCCATGAACGTCTCCGGGATGTTAATCGGATCCCCGGTAAATCGCTGGATCATCGAGACGATGTCACTCGCGTGGAAGGTGAGCATGACTGGGTGGCCGGTCTGTGCAGCCTGGAACGCCATCCGCCCCTCCTCACCACGAACCTCACCGACGATGATGTAGTCCGGTCGGGACCGCAGTGCTGCGGCGACCAGATCGAACATTGATATCGAGGTATCCTCGTCGTCACCCTCACGGGTCAACAACTGTTGCCAGGTGTCGTGTGGGGGCATCACTTCTGCGGTGTCCTCCGCGGTGTAGATCTTTGCATCCCGCGGAATAAAGGCCATAATCGAGTTCAGCGTCGTCGTCTTTCCGGATGCCGTCTCGCCAACAACGAACACCGTCTGTTCGTTTTCGAGACAGAGCCAGAGATACGCCGACAGCTCCGGAGAGAGTGTCTGCCAGGCGGTAATCTGGAAGATTGACAGCGGCACGTCGTCGCCCTGACGGATCGTCAGTGAGGGGCCTTTCAGGCTCACGTCATCAGAGTAGATCAGGTTGAGACGCGACCCATCTGGCAGCGTCGAGTCGACGATTGGGTCCGAGTCACTCACTGGGTCGCCCATCCGTTCACCCATATTTCGCAGCCACTGATCGAACGATTCCTCGTCTTCCCACTCGACGGTCGTCTCGATCATGCTGTAGACGGCGTGATCAGTGAAACACTGGTTTGGGCCGATCACGTGAATGTCCTCGTTCGCTGGGTCGCGCATCACCGGTTCGAGCGGGCCAAGGCCGACGATATCCCGGTTGAGGCGGTAGCGGATATTTTCGTACGTCTGCTCGGTGAGTTCGACCTTGCCAACGTCAGTGATGTTTTTTAGCCGGGTCAGGACGCCAGTTTCTTCCTCGTTTTGCTCGGTAATCTTCGTCGTCTCTTCCATCAACTCCTCGATCCGGTCGTCGTACTCCGCCTCGTCTTGTGGTGCTGGTTTGGTGACACTCCGTTCGAGCAGCCGGTCACGGACCTTGTTGAACACCTTCCACTCGTCTTCGGAGAGAGCCGGTTCGATGACGTAGTATTTCATATCTTGCCCGACGTCACCGTAAATATGGCAGTAAATGGGGCCACCGACCGGGTAGAGGACGTTTGGCCGCTGTGACTCGTACTCGTCATCAGCCTCCTCGATGAACAGCGGAAACTCCCCCGTGATCTGTTTGAACTTCATGAGGTGCTCACGGAGATGCGGCCGTCTGGCCGCGTGTTGTCGAAGTTCGTCCGAGGGAGTTGGCTGTCCGTGTTCGGTCATAGCTATCTACGTCTCTCAATGGGGGACGAGGCAGTCGAGGCAGCCGAAACAGACAGTATCCCGTCACCTGTCCGACGCAGTGCAGTATTCACTACTTTTTTTGTGTGTGTCGGTGCCTCTGACACCTGACCACCACCGATACGTGTGATGTAGTTACGTTCTATTATAGGTTCTTGTCCAGTTAACTGTGTCGGGCGAACGGGCTGGGTTGTCCGACCGAAGCTCACAGTAACCCACCTCCGTCGAAAGCAGGTTCCGCCGTATCATCGGTCTCACCCCCATTGAGCTGATTGATATACGACAGACTCTCTCTGTGGTGGTCGATTGTTAGTGTTCCTGACTCTCGTGGTTCGAATTCACCGAGGTACGACTCCAGTTCCTCGACGACATCTGACGTGATCCAGTCGATTGTCTCGTAGTAATCGATTGCTTCTGACGCTCGCCGAATCCCGACTTCGTCGACAAGGTATTCGAGCCACTCGACGACCAGCAGATCGCCAGCGATTCCATCTGGGGGAGTCCTAAGGTACGGTTTTCCTGATTTCTCCTCGGTATTTGTTTCCGAATCGCCTGCTGTGGCCTGGGACTCGTCTGTTGTCTGTCCCACATTGGTCGCGCTGTCACTGGCTGCATGCGCAGTTTCATCCCCTGCTGTTGGCGAGCCGTCTTCGGCACCCTGGTTTTCAGCACCCTCGTTCATCGTTTCGTCGAACAGCTCGTCGTCTGCGATATCATCTTCCACCGTCTCATCGCCCATCTCCTCGAACCCGTCGTCCGCAAACTCCTCGTCTGCAGTTACGTCATCGAACTCCTCCTCGGTGGCCATTTCGTCGAATTCATCGTCGGCTGTCTCTGCCGCTGGCTCCTCGTCGAAGACGTCGTCCATCTCGGTCTCCGCTTCATCGTCGTCGTCTTCGACCAGATCGTCGTCGAAGAAACCTTCGGCGTCGGCGTCGGCGATATCCTCGTCGACGCTTTCGTCTGCATCGTCTCCGTCCTCGTCGTCGGTAAAGAGGCCGAAGGAGCCGTCCTGGGCACTCATATCGCCACCGCCCATCCCCATGCCGCCGTCCATCTCGTCGGCGAAAGGGTTGACGCCACGAGTCACCATCTCGTAGATGTCCAGTAGCTTCCGGACGTTCTCTTCGACTTCTTGGACACTTTCAGAGATCTGTTCGTTTTCGTTGCGGACGGTGTTGACTGTCGAGGAGAGGCTGCCAACCTCGTTTTCGAGTTCGTCTAGCCGGTGTTCTAACTCGTCCAGATTGCCGCCTCCGCCACCGGCCATTGCGTCGTCGCCACCTTCCATCTCGCCGAACCCGTCATCACCATCGATATCCCCGAACTCTCCGTCGTCGAGCCCCCCGAGGTCATCACCGCCCTCGTCGATATCGCCAAGCCCGCCGAGGTCGTCGCTACCACTCATTAGTCGTCCTTTTCCCGTTTCCCTATTTAATCTACTGTCGATGATATCATCTCTGATAACAGCAGGGCAGTAACTCAGGCTGTGAGACGTTCGCCGATCCGGTAGGCACCGATTGTCGCAGCGAGATCTGCCCGCTTGGGAGCGATTGCGGATATTTCCTCATCGAGTAGTCCCGCAACCCGTCGCTCGAACGCGCCGGTCAGGCCGGGAATACAGGCCATTCCGCCTGTGAGAACGACGGGTTGATCGAACGCGAGCCGGTAGACTCGGCGGTGGTTATTGGCAAGCTGGGGGAGAAACTCCTCGACGAAAACCTCGGCGATGCGATCGAGATACGCCTCGACGGCATCCATGATCGACCAGTCGACGGTAAACTCGTGGCGGCCGCCGCCGGGCTGTTGGATCACGTCGGTGACCGGCTCGAACTCTTCGAAATCCGCATACTGCTCTTTGTACTCCCGTGCCGAGTTGATATCCAGATGCACCCGGCCCCCGGTCTCGTTTTCGACGTTGTTGACGATATCGCGGTCGATCTCGTTGCCCGAGACCGCACCCGTCTGGTAGGCTCCGATCTGTTCACCCCGGCGGTAGGCCGCGAGTTCGAGCTTCGTCGATCCCAGATTCAGCGCCAGAAAGACCGTATCGATCGCTTCCAGACCGTCTCCCAGCGCCGGGATCGCGCCACAGAGCGCCTCGGGATACCGGTCGATGCCGGCCGTCCCAATCGCGCTCTCGGCGATGATTCGGCCGAGATTCTCCAGTCCCGGTTTGTTCTCCGTGGTTGGGGTCGCATAGACGACCACACTGTGTTCGGGAACCTCGTGTGAGTCGACGACGGCATCGAAAAACCGCTGTGTCCGCTCGATCTGTCTCTCGTCGCTTGGCAGCCCAGATCGGAGCGGGAACTGTACTGTGTCGGGATACTCTGCGGCCGCCTCGTCACCGAATGCGTACTTCTGTTCACCGGTGATCGGGTTCTCGTAGCTCGCCAGACAGGAGAGTGTCCGGACGACCTGCAGCCCCGACCCATCCGGCGTGGGAAAGACCAGTACCGTTCTTGTCGAGCCGAGCTTGACACCCACTGGAACCGGGCGTTCGTCGCCACCGTCCGATACAAGACGGTTGCCCCTGTTGGGCACAGAGCGAGGCTGACCGAAACCGACAGTGTACGGACGAGTCACGGGCTAGGCGACGCTGCGGCTCTCGATAACGATTCCGGTGCCCGACCGGACCGAGAAACCGATGGTGTCACCGACCTGCTCACCCATCCCGGCAAAGCGGAGCACGTTGATCTGCCGGCGGGTCTCGTTCCCGACTTCGACCATCTCCAGTTCGATGAACACGTCAGCAATCGAGCGGAACGGGCCGATCGCCTCCTCGTCGAGCGTCGTTGGGTCGACGGTCAGGATAATCACCTTTCCGTCGGCGATGATATCACGGAAAAAGGAGATAATCTCCAGCGCTGCCTGACGTTCTTCGTTCTGTCGAACGAGTGCCTCGAATTTGGGATCGTTCCGGAGAATCGCATCGAACGTGTCGATAATAACGACATCCGAGTCCCACATTACCTCGGCTTCCATCAGCCGGCGCAGCAGCTCACGACGGTCGTCCTCGTCGTCGTCATCCATAGTAAAGGTGTTTTTCGAGTCACCGATGGCTGCATGCAAGAAGAGAATGTTCTCATCGAGCATGTGATCGACCATGTCATACTCCAGTGAGTTCATCTGTTCGAGGAAGCTCCCGACAGTCAGCTCCGTCGACAGCAGTGTGACCATCGTCCCCTCCTCACAGAGGCCATACGAAAAGCGCTGGCTCATGGCAGATTTCCCCGCACCGTACTCCCCTTCGACGAGGACGATACTACCCGGTGGAATGCCGCCACCGAGCTCTTTGTTCAGCCGATCCCGTTCACCGAGTCCGATCGAGTATAAATCTCGTTTTGCAATGCTCATAGTTATGCGATAGTCGTCAGTTCTTCGACGTACTCCAGACTCTTCGTGTGGTGTTCGACAGAGAGCGTTCCCTGCTTGCCGTTTCCGTACGCAGCGAGATATGTATCGAGCTCGTCGGCGACATCCTCGGTGAGCCAGCCGATCGTCTCGTAGTAATCGATCGCCTTTGCAGTCTCGTGGATCCCGAGTTCGCCGACCAGGTACTCCAGCCATTCAACGACGATGAGTTCGGCTGCAATCCCCTCCGGCAGCACTGGTAGGTACGGCTTGCACTCCATCGACGCCGTTGTCGGCGAGCTTGCAGTTGTTGAGACAGGGTCGTCTACTGTCTTTTCGGTTTCTGTCTGCTCCGTCACGGCCTCGGCCGTCTCGGACGAACTGTCTGTCTCAGACCCGATCGTGTCATCACCGAAGTCGTCGAACGAACCTTTCTCGATTTCGTCAACAGCGACATCCTCGACCGTCTCTTCGGCGGCTTCGAACGGATCAGTTTCCTGCTCGTCGAGTTCGTCGAACTCTTCGACTTCGCCAAGCCCCATCTCACTGGATTCGAGTTCGTCGGTCCCATCGCTCTCTGCCAACGGGTCTCCGTCATCGAACTCCTCGACTTCACCGAATGCGTCGTCTTCTGTTTCCGCACTGTTCGCGTTCTTCTGGAATGCGTCCTCGACCTCCTCTTCTTCGCCGACTAGGTCGTCGTCGAAGAAGCCTTCGGCGTCGGCGTCGGCGATATCCTCGTCGACGCTTTCGTCTGCATCGTCTCCATCCTCGTCGTCGGTAAAGAGGCCGAAGGAGCCGTCCTGGGCACTCATATCGCCACCGCCCATCCCCATGCCGCCGTCCATCTCGTCGGCGAAAGGGTTGACGCCACGAGTGACCATCTCGTAGATGTCCAGTAGCTTGCCGACGTTCTCTTCGACCTCCTGGACGCTTTCTGAGATCTGTTCGTTCTCGTTGCGGACGGTGTTGACCGTCGAGGAGAGGCTGCCGACCTCGTTTTCGAGTTCGTCTAGCCGGTGTTCCAACTCATCAGCGTTGCCGGCAGTGACCCCATCGTCACTACCACCCATCTCGTCGAGTCCGTCATCGTCGAAGCTATCGTCGAGTCCACCGAGGTCCGCGCTCTCACCCAGTCCGCCCAACCCGTCATCTCCGTCGTCTGACTCCTCTTTCTGAATCAGGCCGGCCTCGCCGCCGTCGCTGATCGGCTCACCCTCTTCGGGTTTGTCCTCGTCTGCGACGACCGACTCGACCATATTGCGGATACCCATCCCGAGCAGTCCGCCAGTAAGCACGACGAGTACCGCGATCGCCGCCGCGGGTTCCTGCAGGACAATCTGCAGGCTCTGTTCGATGCTCATTGTCTTGTTACTTATATCCACGATTAGACTCTTCAATCTACCGTCTTCGATATCATTTTTGATACTGTCAGCGGAAAATACTGCCGGAAAGTCACAAAAAATGAGAAAATGCGGAACCGTCCTACAGATCAGCGAGCTGTGCGGCGATGCGCTGTGCACCGATCGTCGCGGCGAGATCTGCGCGCTCTGGTGCGATCGCGTTGATTTCGCGGCCGAGTTCGTCGCTCGCGCGCTCTTCGAACTCCTCGACGACGCCGGGGACACAGGCCATTCCGCCCGTTAGCACGACCGGCTGGTCGAGTGCGAGCTGGTACACCTTCATGTGGTCGTTTGCGAGCTGTGAGAGGAAGTTGTTCGCAAACTCGTCGACGACCTCGTCGAGATACTCGTCGACGGCCTCCATCACGGACCACTCGATGGTGAACTCGTGGCGGCCGCCACCGGGCTGCTGGATGATATCGGTAAAGGGTTCGAAATCGACGAAGTCGGCGTGCTGTTCCTTGTACTCTCGGGCGGTGTTGGTGTCGATGTTGACACGGCCCTGCGTTTCTTCTTCGACGTAGTTGGCGATGGCACGGTCGACTTCGTTGCCCGTCACAGCGCCGGTGCGGTAGGGTGAGAGCTGCTCACCACGGCGGTAGGCCGAGGCTTCGAAGTTCGTCGAGCCGAGATTCAGGGCGACGAAGATCTCCTCGACAGCTTCGAGCCCGTCGCCGACAGCAGGGATCGAGCCACAGAGCGACTCTGGGTAGCTCTCGATCAGTCGGCCACCGATCGCGCTGCTTTCGATCACTTCCCGCAGGTTTTCGACACCTGCCGGGTTGTTAATCGTCGGCACAGCGTAGACGACGACGCTGTCTTCCGGGATCTCGTGGGAGTCGATCACGGAGTTGAAAAACTGTTTCGTCAGCTCGGCACGGTCTTCGTCCTCTGGCAGGCCCGACCGGAGCATGTACTGTACCTTGTCCGGGTACTCCGTCGCAGCCTCTTCACCGTAGAGATACTTCTCCTCGCCGGTGAGGGGATCCTCGTAACTCGCCAGACAGGTAAGCGTCTGGATCGTCCGGAGTCCGCTTCCGTGTTCGGAGGGTAGCGCGATCACGGTTCGGGTACTTCCGAGCTTCACACCGATCGGCGTGGCGCTTCCGCCGTCTGTGGATGCTGTGATCCCTGTGGATTCCTCTTCTGCTGGCTCCTCTGCCTCCGCTGTCTCCTCGTCCGGAATATCTTCCGCCTCTGCATCTGACTCCTTGCTCATACGACCGGGATTTGTTTGCGCGGGATTATATAACAACCGGTACTTATGCTATCTGTTTTGTTCTCAGAATTGATATCGTTGACTCGTTGTCAGGTCTCTCTCCTCTCAGTTTCGTTCCCAGATGAAGGTATCCTCTGCTCCGTCGACGACGATTTTCACCCGGTTTTCGCCATCATTGAGGTCAGTATCGGGGTCAACGTTGACATTGATCTGTGCAACATCGTTCTGCCCCCAGACGTCGTTGTCGTTGGTTTGAATAGTAACAGCGTCCTCTTCTAGCTGGGTAAACACCCCGTTGACCAACACGTCAATGTTGTCACTATTCGTCGTCAACTCTGTACTGCCAGTGTTTTTAACGAACAGTTCGAGATCCCCATCGTTTTCGACATCTGCGCCGGGATCGTTGATGATCGAAATATCAGACCTGATGTCGTCACTCACCGAGGGTCCCTGTTCGTCGATTGCGTTACTGATATCGTTCACTGTTGTGGTCAGTGCACCGGCGACGGAGGCGGCGACAACCATCGCGGCGATGAAGATGATCAGATGCGAAACGGAGACACTCGCCATTACTCGATCACCTCAATCGTTGCGGTCGCCGCGATTCCGTGTTCAGTGATGAGTTTCACAGTAGTATCATCGTCCCACTCGGAATCGGGCTCGGAATCCGTGATTGTGAGCGTTTGTTGGGGAAGCCAGAGATCACTCCCGACATCATCATCAATTTCAGCTCGCCGGTCTCCTCCCTCTTCTCGCCACTCTTCGATAAGTGCTCCATCGATCAGTAGATCCGTGTTGCTGAGTCTCACGGTAGTTGCTCCAGTGTTGTTTGCTACGATTGTCAGTTCGTTATCTTCGCCAGAGTTATCGAGTATTGCCGACCCGATTTCGATATTCGTGTTGATCGCGTCAATGTTGCTTTCAGTTTGCTCGACCTGCGCGTCCTGGATCTGGTCGAACGTGCCAGTGGCGGCCGTAAAGAAGGCCCCAAACGAGATGAGAAATGCGAGGAGTATAATCGCTGTTGCCCCACTGACACTGAACCCCATTATTTACACCTTACCGCTTGATCCCGGTGAGCCCATCGGCACCGAGTCCAGTCGCCGAGCCACCGTTGAGTTGATTGATGAACTCCAGACTCTGTTTGTGATGCTCGATCGTGAGCGACCCCTGTCTGGTGTCTTCAAAACCGCTAAGGTACGTTTCCAGTTCGTCTGCAGCGTCTTCACTGATCCAATCTATAGACTGGTAGTAGTTAAGCGCCTTGGCCGTTTCGCGGATGCCGGCCTCTGTGACCAGGAATTCGAGCCACTCCACCACGATCAGATCCGAGCCAAAGCCCTCCGGCAGAGTTGCGATATACGGCTTTCCACTGCCTGTTGCCTGTGACGCGGTCGAACTCGTTGAGGTCCTCGCTTGCGACGCTGTCTCCTCACTGGCCGTCGACTGCTGGCTAGCTGTTTCGTCGCTCGTCTGTCCAGCCTGCCCGTCGACTGTTTCATCGAACAGCTCGTCGTCTTCTAGCTCTGTCTCTCCGAGGGATTCGAACTCATCATCGTCTTCGAGCCCTCCGGTATCATCTTCCAGCTCCTCGAACCCACCGTCGTCGACATCTTCGAACCCGTCGTCACTCTCATCGAACTCGCCAACGTCGTCGAACTCATCGTCACCCTCCTCGTCCCAGTCTGCCTCGCCAGACTCGTACTCGTCTTTCAGGTCCTCGAAGGATGTGCCACCACCGCTGTCGCTATCGGCTGTCTCCTCCTCGTCGAGGGCCTCACCAGCGTCTGCTCCCATCATATCGTCGCCGTCGTCTTCGATCAGATCGTCGTCGAAGAAGCCTTCGGCGTCGGCGTCGGCGATATCCTCGTCGACGCTTTCGTCTGCATCGTCTCCGTCCTCGTCGTCGGTAAAGAGGCCAAAGGAGCCGTCCTGGGCACTCATATCGCCACCGCCCATTCCCATGCCGCCGTCCATCTCGTCGGCGAAAGGGTTGACGCCACGAGTGACCATCTCGTAGATGTCGAGCAGTTTCCGGACGTTCTCTTCGACTTCCTGCACACTTTCTGAGATCTGTTCGTTCTCGTTGCGGACGGTGTTGACCGTCGAGGAGAGGCTACCAACCTCGTTTTCGAGTTCGTCAAGCCGGTGTTCTAACTCGTCGACATTACCGCCACCGCCACCAGCCATTGCGTCGTCACCACCCTCCATCTCGCCGAACCCATCATCATCGAGTCCACCGAGGCCACCGTCGCCACCATCATCGAGCCCCCCGAGCCCGCCGAGGTCGTCACCACCAGCATCTCCGCTACTACCGCCACCGTCTTCGCCCATCAGGCCGCCACCACCGCCGAGGTTGTCATCACTCGTGGATTGTTCCACTTCCTCTTCCTCGTCGTCGGCCATAATCGAGTCGACCATATCGCGGATGCTCATGCCGACCACCGGTGTCTGACTGACACCTGCTGTGATGGGCCTGTTCCCGTGGCTGGGGAACTGCTGATCATCACGCTAGTAACCCTGGTCATCATACATCAAAGTCACTGTTCACACTATTGAATGTATGGTTTCTGGTATCGTAGTTGATAATAAAATGCTTATTCGAGATCAAAAATACATAAATAATCTTCAGCGAGCGGAAATAAGCGTCTGACTTTTATTTCAGTGGTACTATTTTCACAGAAGATACTCGCTTGTCGTGACCGTAAGCCAGCTGTCAGACGGGTACGCGCTGTTTAGAGGCGCTGATTCTCTTTATTTGCGCTTTTGACAACGAGATCACCAGTAGCGGATTCGAGTCTGAGTGATCTCCCGTGATCTCCACCAACGTCCTCCCCCTCAACTGGGATATTGTACTCTTGTAGTGTTTCACGAACCTGCTCGATATTCCGGTCACCAATTCCTGACCCGCTCTCCGAGAAATCCAGCATATCACTCCCGCCAGCTAGCTTTGCGGTCATACCTGTGACGGTCGCACCGAGCTTTTTCATCTCTTCGATTAGTAGTTCTGTTCCTGCATCAGCAAACTTGGCAGGCTTACCGTCTTCCATCTCGTCGGATTCCGGTAGCATCACGTGGATCAGTCCTGCTACGCCATTTCTCGCGTCGTACAGTGCAAGACCCACACAGGAGCCGAGCCCGCTGGTTGTTAGCTCGGCATTCTCTGCAGTTACTTCGTACTCTGCAATGCCGACTTTGATCCGCTCAGGGTCGTCCCCCACTGCCCCCTCCGACTGGCTCCCATCGTACACTTTCATGGTCAGAAAATCTCTTCTGTGTTCGCTTCCGTCTCCTCGACGCGGGTGACATCGAGCCCTTCGAGCGCTTCGCGGAGCTCCTTTTCGTTCGGAAGGGCGTGGATCTCGCTTTCGAACTCGACCTCGTCGGTTTTCATTTTCGAGTCGATGACGAATGCGTGTTGCTGGTGCTGGCCAAGCTGTGCGGCCAGGGGATCGATGATTGCTCGTCCCATGTCGTGGACCAGCCGTGGCGGCGTGTGCTCGACAGATTGCTGGAGGACGTTTGCCCAGCCGTCGACGAAGCCACTGGTCATGATGTTCCCCAGCTCTTCGATCGCCATCTTGTGCTGGTCGGTCAGCTCGTCGGAATCCATCTCCACAGGCATCAGCGCCTCCGCGACTGTGATCGCCGACTGCTCATCGAACAACACGATCAAGAACCCACTGGGTGCCCCCGTAAACTCGACTGCTGTTCCAACGTAGGTATCTTCACCGAACTGTTTTGGAACGTCGACGAGCGGTGTAAAGGAAATCTGAGAGACCTCTGCCTCGGTCTCGATGCCGGACATCTGCTGGACATTCGCAGCAGCCTTTTTTGTCCCGTCTCTCGTCATCTGGTTGAAAACGGCCAGTTTCTCGATCGGGATCGCATTGTCGGCTTCCGTGCCAAGCTCTGCCATCAGCTCCGCCATCGGCTCGTACTCGGGAAGCATGTAGATGAAAAATTTCACTGGCTCCCCCTCCCAGTTGATATCACTCCGGAAGACAAACACCTGATCGTGGCCCTTGACAGTGTCACTTTTTGGCAGTAGCTCCTCGCCTGACCCCTCGATATACCCCGGTGGGGTGTGGTTGATGGTAGCGCCGAGATACTCTGCCCAGCCATCGATAAATCCGCTCATCATAATGTTGCCGATCTCCTGAATTGCCGATTGGGCCATACTCTCGTCGGCTGCCGCGCCCGGCATGAGCGCCTCGACTATCTCGGCTGTCTGATCCTCCTCGAAGATTAACGCCGTGTCGCCCGCCAGCGCCCCCTCGAACCCGAACTGGACGCCGACGTGCGCTTTGTCCCCCAACTGCTCGCCGATATCCCCGCGGTCGACCAGTGATATTTTCGTCACGTCGACTGACCCGTTGATACCGGTCATCTGGGCCAAAGAGCGCGTGGCTTCTTCTGCCCCTTCGCGGGCTAATTGATTAAACGTATCAAGTGCCTCGACATCAACTTTCATCGCTACGATGGGACGACGTCCTGAATGGCTTCCATCACGCTTGGTTTCTGAAACGGTTTCGTGATATATCCGTCCGCACCAGCCTTGACAGCCTCTTTCATCTTCTCTTCCTGTCCGACACTGGTACACATGATGACGTTCGCATCCGGTGCCGTGTTTTTGATCTCGTCTGTGGCCTCGATCCCATCACGGATCGGCATCACGATATCCATCATCACCAGATCCGGCTTCTTTTCTTTGAACACCTCGACGGCTTCGACGCCGTTTTCGACCTCGCCGACGATGGTGTGATTTTCCTCCAGAATCTCCCGAAGGAGATTTCGCATGAACTCTGAGTCATCAGCTATCAGTACTTCTGCCATGTCTGCTCACGAACTGCTACCAGTATCGTATAAATAAAACCTTCCCGTTGATTATCGGCGTTGATACTTTCGAACCGCCGGCGAGTGGTGTTTTCTGATATGAAATATTGAACTCGTTGACGTGAACAGCTGCCACGCGGCTGGATATAGAACTTTGGGGCTTTCTTGCTATTCGCTACGCTGCACTCAAACGATCTGTTCAGAATTGGGTGGCTTTCTCACTGTTTCCTTTGGTAGCAGCTCAGTACACCGCAAAAACACACACCCGACGGACCACAGGTGCCTACAACTGGACACCATCCCGCTGTTGGACGGCTTCGAGTAGATCCGCAATCGTATCGTTCGGGCCAAGATCAGTCGATTTGACGAGGTTTCGAACGCTTTCTGGCGGGTATCGCACAGGGACGTTAGACTCCATCAACAGGATACCCAGCACCTCTTCGACGGGCATACTGCTGTCGACCTGCTGGGCATACCACAGCATCAGGCTCTCGAACACTGGAATCAGATCGTTCGAGGCCATCCGTCGCTGGCTGACGGTGCCATCGAACTGTGCTGTCACGTCGAAGGCGTACTTTGCATCACTCCGGTTGTACTTGTTTCGCAGCCACCGCCGAACTGTCTCTTCGTTCAGTTCGCCACCCGAGTTGCCACGTCCGCGCTGGTTGTGTCCACTGCTTGCTGACGGCTGGGTCCCTGCATTTCCGGAGAGTCGACCACTGCCCTGTTGTCTCCCTCGCGCGGTCCCTCCCTGAGTACCGCCCTGAGGTTGCCCACCCCGCGCTCGGCTGCCCCCCTGCTGGCCACCACCCTGCCCACCGGCCTGCGAGCCAGACTGTGGCTGTCCGCCACGGGTTTCGGGCGACACGACATAGCGTCCGTCGTCGATCTCCTCGACGTATTCGCTTTCTGTAATGTCGAGTTCCTGTGGGGTGAGGATCTTCCCCTCGTCTGCAGTCCCACCGTCGCCCGACTCGTCGGTTGGCCCATCGACCATAACTAAACTCTGTGATGGAACACCAAAAGTATGACTCCCGTTGTCTGACGCTTGGTGCTGTTAGTTTTCTGGAATTTCAGCGATCGTCGTGATCGCTCTGGGGCTGTTCGAACTCGCCTGCTGGATGTAGTGTTTGAACTCCTCGAAGCCAGCCTCGGTAAACATCCGATCGGCTTCTGATTCGTCATAAAACAGCATGATTGCGTCGGCGAGCTTCTCGAAGACGACGTTGTTCGGCGAGTCCGGCCCAACGATCAGCACCTGGCCGCCCGGCTTGCCGACCCGGCGACACTCCCGGAGTGCGGCCACGGGGTTTGGCCAGTACTCGATGGAGCCCGACGACCAGACAACATCGAAGCTGTTGTCGGCGAACGGAAGTCGCTCTGCATCGCCCTTGTGAAACTGGACTGGGCCACGCTTGCCGAATTTCGCAAAGGCCTTCGAGAGCTGATCCGGGCTCTGGTCCAGCCCGTAGACGTGTTCGGTCTTTTGCAACAGTCCCTCCGTGGCGAAGCCGGTGCCACAGCCTACGTCCAGCACCCGATCCTCCGGGCTGATATCCAGCCAGCCGATCGCCTCGTCACGCATCTGTTCGTTCCAGATGAACGGGTTGATCCGGTCGTACACCGTCGAGAGATACTTGTAGAAAGTCCGTGCCCGGGCTTTGTCTTCGAGAACTCCCATTGCAGTACTGTTGGTTTCCGTGGGCAAAAACGTACCTTTCCCGGGCAACGCGTCTGTTTTCGGCTTCTCCAAGGGGGTTTCCTCGTGGAAACCCCTCGACTGTCCCCCTTTCCACGTGGAAACCCTCCTACTCGATAGAGACACCGACACCGCTCAGATAGTGTGATCGCAGATTGACAGACGACTGTCGTTCAGCCTGCTACCGTCCTGCAGTTGCTGGATTGTTCTGCGGAAAACATATACCAACAGGGGCGGAAACACACCATATGATTGACGAGACTGCCGAGGAAATCCGGGAGATGCAGAGCCACAGCTCCTCGGTCGTTGCGGTCAAGGCCGCCCGTTCGTTGCGCGGGCTCACCGATCGGGAGTTCCCGACGCTCGACAACTACCTCCGGACACTCGAACAGAACAGCGATGTCCTCCGTCGCGCGAACCCATCACACGCCTCGCTGCATAACACACAGCGGGAGATCGTCGAGCACGTTCTCGACAGCGACGCCGAGACTGTCGCTGAGGCGCAGGCCGAAACAGAGGAGATCATCCAGGAAGTCGTCGACGCCGTCGAGAACGGAAAGCAACGTGCTGCCGAGCAAGCGGCCAAGCAACTGGAAAGTGGTGAGACGATTCTTACGCACGATTTTTCTTCGACACTGCTGACGGCAATCAGGCTCGCCGTCGAGGACGGTGCCGAGTTTACGATCTACGTCACCGAGGCTCGCCCCCGGTATCTCGGCCGCAAGATGGTCAGACAGCTGGCGGAGCTCGAGGGTGTCGAGACACACCTGCTTGTCGACAGCGCCAGCGGCAGCTACCTTCCCGAAGTCGACCGGGTCCTGCTTGGAATGACCTGCATCACCGAGGGCAACCTGTACAACCGCGTCGGGACATTCCCGATCGCAACCGCTGCTGGGGAACTAGATGTCCCAGTGGTTGTCGTTGGCTCCTCTGCCAAGATCGTCGACAGTGGGTTTAGTTTCACGACAGAACACCGCAAGGCAAGCGAGGTGATGCGCGAGCCAGCAAAGAATTTCATCGTCGACAACCCTGCGTACGATGCCACCCCAACACGGCTGGTCGAAAAAGTGATCACTGACGAAGGGACGACCGAGCTGTCGGAGTGAGAAGCATCGGTTCTCGTTTTTACCGATCCGATTCACTCGCCTCGGCCTGCTCGTGCGTGTGGTGATAGAACCGAATCCGTGCTTCGTTCTCAGCAGTGTGTGGTTCAAAACAGACACGCTGATACAGTTCGTTGTCGTTCAACCCAACCATAATCCCCTCGGCGTGCTCCGAGATGGAGTCATACACTGCATCACACACCGGACAGCGTTCCGGCCGGTCCGCTGGAATGTGTGGCATACTGACTGCATCTGTATAGGGTCGCCAGCGAATTGTACGTTTCCACAAACAGAGGTGGTGCCGGTATCAGTGTCCCATCCCGCCACCGAGTGGATTCCAGAAGGGGAGATGTGGGTGCGGAATGTGGATGCCGACCGCCATCAGTCCGTGGGCAAAGAGCAGGTAGCCGAGCACGATAAACAACACCCCAAGTACTTGATGGAGCCGCCGACGGTGGGCAACGCCGACGGAATCGATGATCGTCCCGTAGGCGAACACAGCAGGGATCGTTCCCAGTCCGAGCGCAGCGAGTGCAATCCCGCCAGCGACTGGCGACCCAGTGCTGAATGCGTACAGATACGCTGGGTAGAGGATCGGACAGGGGAGCAGTCCGTGAACTGCGCCGAGACCTGCAATCGAGGGCCCATTCGCAAGCCGCTCGACCCAGTCGGTCAGTTTTCGAGTGATCCGCTCGCTGCCAGGGAGGCCGACACCAACGGAAACACGGCCAAATAGGTAGTATACGCCCATCACGATCACGAATGCACCGATGCCGATGCCAACCGCGCCGCGGACGTAGTTGACCACGCTCGTCAACTCGTGGACGCCGACGAAAAATAGCGCACCAAGCAGTCCCATCAACGCGCCGATCAGCGTGTAACTCGCTGCCCGGCCGATGTTGAACAGCGCGTGCTGGCGAACCTCGTACATCGTGAGATGTGACTCACGACCCGCGACTGCAGTCTGTGTCCCGCCGTCGGCTCGGGTAGCGTTCATGCTGTTTGCGTAGATCGTCACCAGTGGTCCACACATTCCGATACAGTGTGCTCCCGCGAGGAGTCCGATGGCAAGAAAGAGGAGCACGTCGACACCGAGCAGTGAGCCGAGCGGCATCTACCGATCACCTGCTAGTGTCCCGGCTCTATGTGATTCAAACTCTGTCACTGTCAGAAGTAGGATTCGTATACAAAAATCGATTCTGGTCCATCTGTCGAAAACCTGGGCCACTTCCCAGTTGTGCGATTCGAGCGTCTCTTGTTGTAGCGCCGACGGCAGCTCTCTGCGGAGTCGAAAAGGCACAGAAATATATTAGACGAATGGGTGTTGTGAGTGGGCTAAGATATACGTTTGTGGCCCGAAATACTGAAAACTTCCATGTCTGTTTCCTATTCTACATAATTGTATCACAAATAACAAATTATTTACTTGGGGGGTGCGTGGCTTGATATGCAATGGCATTCGAACTGCGTAACCCCGATCTCACCGCATACCGGGATCGGTTCGAATCGGTCGACGAAACGATTGCGGCCGGGATGTCCCGCTGGAGTATCCCGTTCCTGCGGGTGTCGCTCGGCCTCGTGTTCGTCTGGTTCGGCGCGCTGAAAGTCCTCAACGTGAGTCCGGCCGCTGATCTGGTTGCTGCGACGATCTATCTCGTTCCGCCCGAGCTGTTCGTTCCAGTTCTCGGTGTCTGGGAGGTGGCTATTGGCCTCTGTTTGCTGGTTCCGCGGCTGACCCGTGTCGGTATCCTGCTGCTGTTTCTGCAGATGCCGGGCACGTTCCTCCCACTGGTTGTCCTTCCGGAGGTCACTTTCAGTACGTTTCCCTACCAGCTGACCGTCGAAGGGAAGTATATCATCAAGAATCTGGTGTTGATCGGCGCTGCACTCGCTGTCGGCGGTACAGTGCGAAAAACAGAGTAATGGTTTTGCGGTCGGTTTCGCCAGCGGAGATCGTTACAGCAGGTTCTCGCCTTCGAGCCGATCCAGCGCTTCGCCGAGTCGCTCCTTGCTCTTGGCGTAGGACAGACGGGCGTAACCGGGCGTTCCGAACGCACTGCCCGGCACCGTCGCGACGTGAGCGTCACTGATCGCTGCGTCACACCACGCCTGATCGTCGTCGTCAACGGGGAGCATCATATAGAAGGCTCCTTTTGGCTCCGCGATATCGACGCCGCGGGACTCGAACTCCTCAAGCAGGAAGTCGCGTCGCTCCTCGAAGGATTCGCGCATCTCCACGACAGCCTCGTCGGTGTTCTGGAGTGCCTCGACACCCGCGTGCTGGACGAAGTTCACTGCACACGACACCGAGTGACCGTGGATCTTCCCAGCCTGATTGACGATCTCTTCGGGCGCACCGAAGTAGCCGAGCCGCCAGCCCGTCATCGCATAGGCTTTCGAGAACCCATTGAGGGTAAGGGTGCGCTCTTCCATCCCCTCCAGCGTCCCGAGGCTGGTCATCTCGATATCGTCGTAGGTGATCTCCTTGTAGATCTCGTCAGAGATGACCAGAATGTCATGCTCGACAGCAAGATC
>LKMJ01001624.1_pt1 | contig 20117 bp, 21 predicted proteins | sample 643391 | NCBI WGS metagenome assembly LKMJ01 (sample SAMN04112250, study PRJNA286221) | soda lake metagenome | biome: soda lake; feature: Kulunda Steppe; material: water; isolation source: sample PL-Br10 brine of Picturesque Lake | place: Russia: Kulunda steppe | collected 2010-07 | reverse complement strand
TGATAGATTCACCGAGGACAATCTCATCACCGTTCTCAGACACAATGTGAACACGGCCACGTCGATCAAGCTCGATGTACGAATCAGATCGGTTGTGTCCGATGACGCGGCTTCGATGGTCAAAGTCTGGTGCCTCAGCATCGTATACGACGCCGACCATGACCTCACGATCTGCTTCACCGTGAAGAACAGCAATAATATCTCCTGTTCGTGGCGTTGCAATGTCGCCCTTCATCGGAACGGAAATCGGACGACCGAACGCACGCTCGTCAGACCCCAGGGGACGTGCAACAATTGAGCGACCTGATGACGGGACAGATGTAACTTCAGCGAAGTAAAACGAATTACGTCGCTTCTCCCGCTTGTCCTTTGGTCGCTCTGTTTCGAAGATATTTTGTACCATTATAGATCACTGTCTTCAAGCTCGTCTTCAATGTCAGTAAGCTCGTCATCTCCAATCTCCTCAAAATCACCAGACTGAAGATCTTCCATACCTGTTCCTGCCTGGTCGATGGAGATTCGATTTTCACCGATGAAGATGCTTACGTAGGCGTCACACTTATATGTCTTCGGCCCACTTGCGTAATGCTTAACTTCTTCCACTTCGTAGTTAATTGGTACGACAGTATCGGGATACCGCTCAGCACATGTGTAGTGCGATTCGATAATGTCGTATGGGTCAATACCAGGCTCACCAAATGTCCGAATCATCCCTTCAGCCTCGTCTTCAATTAACTCTCGTAGTGTGTCCTTTGCCATACGGATAGCCTCGTCAATTTCATCAGAGTCAACCTCTTCAAGATATGCTAACTCAGCATTATCTTCAGATCCTGAACCGACAATTGCCGCCTCGTAGATGTGTGAAGCTCGAACTGTGGCGACAGGGAACTCGCCGCTTGGCTCACTCCCTCCGATTAACGGAAGGTCAGATTCTCGCACACGCTGTACAACACCACGGTTGTGTTCACCACGAACAATGACGGTGTTTACAGGGTTGATCTCATACAGCGCGGTGTTTTGAATCACTCGAACGTCTCTTCCTTCGCTAATACCTTGTAGATCGATGTTCTGTGCCCTGTGTTCGTCGTCCAGAGTATCCTGGTAAAAGATCTGTCGGCTCAGCACACCACCTTCAGCAGCCACGTCGAAGATCAGCCGTCCACCACCAGGAGTGGGGTCGAAGTACCAAATTGCGTCAAGCTTCGTTGCTAACCAGTTAATTGCGTCAGCAACACTGTCACGATTTCGCATGAAATTTTTCGAACGCGGCTTAATCGGGACAGATCCAATTGGCCCCATCGTGGTAATTAATGGCATTTCAACATGTTGCAAGGTCTGATCGCTCAGTCTTGTCGTATCGAGATCATTTTTATTCCCATCCGCGTCAACGATTAGAACCTCGTCTACCACACGCGCTGGAGTGTTGTCGTTCAGTTGACTGAGAACCTCTCGGAGGATTGCTCCAGGGGTTGGGTCACTGAAAGACGCCCCGAGCGGAACGTGGTCTACCATCTCAGCAAAGTCGTAGATCCACATCTTACTCACACCTGTGGCGTGAGATTGGCCGACACCGCCGATGAAACCATAATGTTTTAAAATCCACTCGCCGTCTTCGTCTTTGAAATAGATTCGAGCGTAAGATGTGTTGGATGATCCATCTTCAGGGTCGAAGGCTGGAATTTTGTCCACTACAGACTCTCCTTCCCACTCTGTCGGAAAGAGAACCTTAGCAATTCGCATAATATCAGCGGCTCCATCCTTGTTTTCCCAAAGCTCTACCTCTGTTGTAGGAATCTCGACTGTGATAGTCTGAGCACTGATCGTATTAGGCTCAGCAGGCCCGTAAATAACGCTTGGTGGTACGATAATTTCAACCTTGACTTGCTTGGTATCACACGGTGCGTCCCAAGAGTCTGGCATTCCGTGATTTGTTCCCATTAGAAATCACCAGGTGAGGCTTGCTTAAGCTGTAGCTGCACTTCGTATGCGGGATGTTCTCCTGCTCCTACATCAACTGTTACTAAGTCGTTAGACTGGTTGATTAAAATATTGTCAACCTCGAAGTGTCCAGAAATTCCATCGAAGATTCCCCCCTCAAGCTCTACCACATCATACATTGGCAACCGCTTTGATTCTCGAAGGGTGAGGTTATTGACCGACTCGTCACCAACACGTTCTGTTCGATAGCTGGCATCTGTGACGATACAGTCGATTGTCACTTCCCAGTTCTTGTCTCCTTGTCGGGCGTTTTCAGTCCGACCACACTGGTCAGTAACGGTGTCCATCTCAGAATCGTTTTCCATCTCAATGTTGCGAACCACGGCAGGCTGCAAGCGTCGAGTCTCGCCACCCTGAACCACCTTTACCTGAAGTGGAACGGTTTGAATTTCAACTGTCCGACTCTCTGTACCCGCCTGCCCGCCAGTAATTACTTCTACTTGTGCCATATTATCTCATCTTGAAGATCGTGTTGTTCATCTTTGTGTCGAAGTCGTCGGGGTCTGTGTCGCCGTGGAAGTTATTCGTGATGTTACCTCCACCGTTACGACCGTTTGCACGAGACGCTGCTGCTTCGTCAACCGCTCGTGGAGCCTGGTCTGGCCCACGGTACGGACTCATCTGGTCGGCAGTGTCGTCAAGCTCGCTGTTGAAGTCCCCGAGTGCCTTCGAAGCCTGGTCAGCGGCTGTGGCAGATCCGATAAGAGCACCAGTGATTCCAAGGATGGCACCGATACCAAGTGTTACAATGCTCACCAGTGCGATGGCAGCAATCACCAGTTTCCAGGTTGCAGCCGTAGCAATGAACTTAGCTACAGTCTCCGCTTTGAGGGCACCAACGGCCACGAGAGCGGCTCCAGCCTGCTTTAGACCCCATGCACCCCAAGAGGCGATGGCGGGAATCAGACGGAACGTGACGAGCGCGTTGAACACCGCAATTACGGTGAACGTTGTCATCATGATACCGATCATCTGCCCCATGACCTCAGCACCGCCAGGGATGATGCTAAACAGACGTGTAAACACACCAAGTAGCTGAGCAATGTTAGTTGTAACTTTCAGCATACCTTGGCTGATACCAAGGATCAGTGGTGCTGCAATGATTAGCTCCTGTACAAGAGCAGCAAGCTGTGGCAGGACGGCTTCTGTTGCATCAGCCAGTGCGTGTACCAGGTCTGTCTGTTCGATGAACCGACCAACCGCTCGGAAAATAGGCATGAACGCCATGCTCATTTCGAGAAGCTGCTCGATCATTTCAGGCAGGTTACGCTGAATCCAGCGTCCGAACGCACGAGCGTCCTGGCGCATATCAAGGATTCCGTGCATTGCCCGTGCTACATCCTCGAAGAGCATTCCAAGGCCGTCGAGTGCTCGCGTCATGAACGGGACAAGTCTGTTAGCAAGGGGCATAAAGGCGTCGAGGAACATGTCCCGAATATCTTCCATCACATCTTGGAACGCATCAAAGTCTGGTGCTCCACCAGCACGTTGTCCTACGATACCAAGGAATCCAAGACCAGCAAGAGAAACTAATGCACCAGCCGCTGTTGCAGCAGCCGCAGCAAGACCGAGCATGCCAGCAATTGCAGCAGGCATCGATCCCTGGAACACGAGCATCAGTGGCAGGAACTTAGCCAGCGCGTTGTTAATGTCACGCATCTTAAGGTTGAAGATAGACTGGCGTGTCGTGATTTCACCAGGCCGCCCACGAGCCATTGGGTCTTGTACACCACGCAGGTGAGCGAAAGAAGCGTCTGCGAAAGCGTGTCCAACCTCTTCAAGCTGTCCACGTCGGAAGCCTGCTGGCCCACCAGCACCTGCACCAGCCTGAATCTGTCGAGCACCCTGTGCTACCAACACACTAAGAGATCTGTCGATAGACTTTAGCTGATTATTTCGAGCTTGTGCTAACTGAATCAGACGCCCTCTCTGGCTAATACCGATCTGCTGCAACTCAGCCGCCTGTCCTGCCGCCGCTTCCCCAGGGGAAACGTCTACACCAGCGGCTCCACCAGCTTGGGCAGCGCCCATTTTGGCAAGTAACTGGTCAAGCTCACGATCAGCAACATTTACCTTGATACGAATCCGACGCACCTTTTTCGATGCTTGGTTCAGAGTTTCGATGCGTCTAATTAACTCATTAATGTTCTGAATAGCTCGCTCGTTCAGAACACTGATTAGAATCTCAAGGTTCTCAAATTCTCGTGCCATTATTTCCAGCCTTTAATAACTTCGTTGCCCTGTTTCATACCCTGTGGATTCTTTACAGAATCTGGTGTATGGGCATCTTTCGCAATGATGTAGATGAATCGTTGGATCGGTGTACACGCTCTCTGACTACGTGCCAGAGGCCAGTTTCCTTCATCGTTTAATGCGATTATTTCCTTGCCTGCTTCTGACTCAGCAAGCTCGCTCAGTTTCCCGCGTCACCAACAGTCTCGATCAGCGCCTGAATACCGATGTTGAAAGATGTAAAGTCCGTAAGGTTTTCGATAGTATCCTCGATCTCGTCTTTCATCGGCTCGTAACAGTCTTCAGGGGTCTTGATCGGCCCGTATCCCTGCTGCTCCTTCTCCATGACCCACTCGTCGTCCATGAGTGCTGAACGAAGGTCTTCGTCGTCAGGCTCAACAGCATACTTCGCACACAGCAAGATGCCGTTGAACGTCTGTCGGCTCAGGATGTTGAATAGGTTTCCTGACACCTCTGCAAGCTCTTCTTCGAGCGCAGCAAACTCGTCTGACTCGTCTTCAGTAAGTTCATCTTTGTCCTGAAGCTCGTTATATCGCTCCATCTTGTCGTCGGGAAGCTCTCCCTGAAGCGACTCAAGCTCGTCCTGCTTAATCATCGACATGACTTCGAAAAACTCGGGGTCTTTAAGCTGTCGAACAGTAAGCAGGGCTTCGTCGTCGCCCATCATTACGCGAATTGTACCTCTCCACTCTTCACCCTCAGTCGCCTTCTGTCGTAATTTGTGTAGGTCGCTCATAGTTACATACGACGGGCGGTGCTCCCACCTCGTCTGTCTTAGTATGTAATCGGAGTGGTAAAGACACTTTGTTAACCAGTTGAGCTATGCTCAACGTGGTAATCGGAGTGGCAATAGAGTTGAGAAAGAGATGTATCTCGGTGATGTAATAGTAAGGTTTATATATTAGTAGATACTATATAATAGTAAGGGGAAGTCTGTACGGTAACGACCGTACAGCCGAAGGTGAGATTTTCTCACCTAAGCATCTACTACTATTCGTCCACGTCGTGAAGGTCTGCGTTCATAGCAACACCTTCTGCGGCCCACTCGACTGCTTCGCCAGTAGATCCGTCGTATGTGAGCGACGTAAGGTAGCCGCTCATCATCTTTACAACGAACGCTCGTCCAGTAGCAACAAACTCGATCTCACGAGATCGTCCACGTCGTGTAGCGATTGTCTGGAGTAGATCTCCGTCTTCGCCCTGAATCGTGAACGAGAACGTGTATTCAAGGTCGCCACGAGTGATCCCCACGGGACGCTGGTTCCCAACCCCACTCAGAGGCTCGTTATCCTCTTCGATTGTGAAGTTGAAGTCGTCTACTACGATTCGTGCGCGGTCAGTTAGACCAATGTCGTCGTCTTCGCCAGCAGCCTTGATGACCAGGCGAACGTCGTTTGCGTTGGTAATTTCAGCCATCCTTAGTTAGCACCTCCGTTAGTGATTACGTCACCAACGACGATTGTTACGTCAATCGTATCGATCACGTTAACTACGTCAAGGCCGATCTCAAGCTCAACGGCGTTCGGATCATCGTCGGGCACGCTGAGGTCAATTGCATAGTCGTCCAGAAGTGGGGGACGGTCGTCCACCATCTCTGTATATGCTGTCTCGTGCGATTCGAGCAGATCCTGTCGGTTCTCGTCCGTGTTCAGTTCACCGATGAACTGCTGGTTGATAAGGTGAGACAATTCTGTCGCCTCGTCAACAATTTCGTTCGAGTAGACCCGCTCGAAGCGAACATCCTTCGATGTGGTCATGTCCTTCACAATGAAGATGCGACCGTTCTGGATGATCGGCATGATGCGGTTGTCGATAAGCTCACCAGCCTCACTCGGTCGGAAATCGTCAACCAGACCCGTAAATCCGCGAATCGAGTCGTAAGTAGACGAGCTTCCGAGTGGCAGTGAGGCGAGGTGTCCACCAACAGCCGCAGCAGTTCGAGCCTGTGTTGTCTGAGCGTCGTCAATGTATCCACGAGATGTAGATACCATGCTGATACGCGGCGCGTCAACGTTGTGTTCGAAGTCAGATTCGATGTTAGGCGGTGCGCCTGTCACACCGTGACTGAATCCGAAGTCTTCTGCCTCAGACTCAAGCTCTGCGTCGAGGTAGTTTGCGAGATCTTCAGACTCGGAAAGAACGACCGTGGTACGTGCGTTCTCAGGCGCAATCTCGTCAATCGCAGCCTCGTAGTCACCGAATCCGTAGTCAATCTCGTAGCCAGTAGCGAACGCCTCGTAGCTCCCTGTGATGGGGTTGAGGTTGATTGTGTCTTCGTCGGGGTCTGCGAGATCGTCATCATCGTACACAATGTTTACATCGATCTCAGTTGCCTCGTCCTGAACCACAATCTCTTCGTCGTACTGGACGCTTGGGTCGAAGATCGGTGCGTTTTCAAGCACACCATCTTCTGAAAGCTCTTCACCTTCTACATGTGTCTCTTCAACAGCAACAGCCTTCACTTCACGCGCTCGGTTGTTAATTGCAAGCCGAGACGCTTCGAAAAGCTCACTGTCTTCTCCGAAGAGGTCGTTCGCTGTCGATTGTGATCGGAACGTCTGAACCTCTCCAGGTGTCGCTTCTCCTTCTTCAACGTCCATTCCGCCGACAAGAGCCACTGTCCGTGAGAAGGCAGTCGATACCGCAATCGTACCTCCTCCGATAATAGTGATCTGGTCGCCAGGGATGACCGTTGTTCCATATGTTCGTTCTGCCATTAGTTTGTCACCTTAATTTGGGTTTGCATCCGACTCGATTGTTTCGATGTTCTCGTCTTCGACGCGGTAGTCGCGCCAGAATCGAACGAACACCTGCATTGTGTCCCCCCGAGCAGGAACATTAGTATTTCCATCAGATGCGTCATTTACATCCTGAACTTCAATTTTATGGATGTGGTCGTGAAGGTCTTTAACATCAGCCACGTATCGAAAGTTATATTTTCCAAACTCACGATGTACGGCTTCGTACATTTCCTCCGCATCATCATCGTTCGATGCTCGGATGGAAATCGTAAAGATGCCTTCGATGTGCTCTCGGTGCTCCTCAAATTCGACCATATCCTCTTCGTCGTATTCGACGTGTGATGGAGAGGCCGACGCCCCGTTAATCAGCAATGGTCGATAGTCGTCCTGATAGACAACTCTTGGAATATCTTCACGCGATTGTGGAAGCTCTTTGCTGACCCCAACATCGTAGTCGAAGTCTTCTACTGAATCTCCAATCAGCGTAAAGACAATTTCCTTAATTTCTTCTCGTGTTGCCATTATGGTATCGACCTCTTAACCGCGTTCCTCACCGCACGTCGTAGGAAATGTTCTCGAACCATTAGTGGCTCGAAGAAGAACGGCTGTGCGGGTGTGCCTGGGGGCTGCCGTCGTCCAGGGTACTGTTCTCTCGAAATCTGTCGGGCAATTAGATAGGATGATGTATCCAAGTCGCCTGTTCGAGGAGTGATCCCTTTCAAGATCATCCATGTCTTGATAGCTGTTACAAGCCGTCGAGTAAGCCGTGGAGCATTGTAGTGTCGTTCAACGTTCCAATATACGTGCTCGGGGCCAATCCGAGTGCGGCCTCCTGTACCGAACTCAACGAAGCCTGACCACGGTGCAGTAGAGCGCAGTCGGTGTGTCGTACCGCCTGTAATCGGGACACGATCAATTCGTAGACCACGAATCAGGGCACCGCTTGCGAACGTGTCATTTGCTGAAATGTGTCGTCGCTGGTTATTGCGAATAGTTCGAAGCTCTCGATCCACCGCGTTACTCGGCTTCTCTTCGAGGTTTCTCTTCATCCGCTTTAGTTTGCCAACCAACCTACGTGTCCCCTTCATGTTATGGCTCGTTGTCCATCCTTACCAACTCGATCACGGCATATTCCTTCCTATCCTCGTTTGGAAGAAAGATTACTGTTTCTACAGCATACTTCTCGTCACCATGATCGAGGCGGTCGTTTGCCTGAAGATTGAACGGCTCTGCATCTTCCTCGTCTAATGCGTCTTCACCTTCAATATCTTCTGGAATAGCCAATGCATGCAGATCTCCGTTTAGTCTGACACCAAACTCTTCTTGTGCATACTCTTCTCCTGGGTCGTAGAGCCACAGGAGTTGCACAAATTCATCAGGTTCTTCTTCCTTTGGCGTACCCCCGAAGTTATTGACCTCACCAGATGGTGATCCAACAGGCCGCTCTACGTCGTATTCCTGTCGGTTGAGTCGAATAACCTGTCGGAACAGGTTGTGTGATCGGGGCATACGCATGGTTAGTGCCTCGTCCCTTGGTCGTGGATGTAGCTTCCACCAACGAAGTCTCCAGTAGACTGCATTGTTGGTCGCTGTGGCTTGTATGTCTTACTCGCGTTTAGACCATCACGAATATCAGCAGCCCACTGCTGGATCTGCTGGTTCGTGTCGGGATCTGCGTTCTTTGTTCGCACACGCTGGTTTCCAAGCTGATATTCGTCAATCACCACGTTCTCGACTGCTGCTTTGCACCGCATGCATGTGTAGGCCAGTAGAACCAGCCCAAGACCAGGATCGCTATACCATTCGGTAGAGCCTGTTTTCATTTCAACACGAAGCATAGCATTCGAGATAATAGCTTCGAGCGTCGAGTCGGGTAACTCGTCAATGTTGTCGTCGTACTGTGTATCAGCACGGACAGCCGCCTTAAGGTCTTCCTTGCTTGTGATGTGGTGATCTGTTGTCATATATTAAATTGCTCCAATTGCCCACATCAAGATCGTTGTGGCAACGCCACCACCGATCATGAAGCCTGCAAGGGCCATTGCACCCTGCATTCGTAGGCGGAATCGCTCGTTTTCTGTGATTCGTTCTTCGTGATTTTGTAGAACCTCTTGCGTGTTAGCGTGGCGAACGTCGTTAGCTGTAAGATCGTCCTTCGCCATGCTCAGCTACCTCTTTAGCTGAACAGGCTCGACACGTTCTCCAGCTTGATAACGTCTACCGCCTGCCCACGAGCACGGTGGCTGAAGCCGTACACGACTCCTGCACGCCACTTGTACTCCCACCGCTCTCGGAACCCGTCCTTCTGGAGCGGGCCACGAACGTCGGGAGTGCTCTGCTCGTAAAGCTCGTAGTAGTCGCCGTTGTGTTGCGGAATCAGGAACATCACGTCATCGTCTTCGCTGTCGATGTTGTAGTTGTCCTGAAGCTCCCCGTCTGTTGTGTAGCCGTCGTTTTCGGCTTCGGGAAGCTCAATGTCGAACGAGAGTCGAGCACCCATCGATGTAGGCGCACGAAGACCCGTTGCGTATGGGAGAACCATCTGGCGAGTGACACCGACGCCATCGCCGTCGTCCTGCATCATCTCCCACTGGCTGCGGTTGACGTTGTAGTCAGCGCGACCAATTTCGTTGAACAGCGCCCAAACGTTGTGTCGAGCAACTGCCACGTCCCACGTCGTGGTTACGTATTCGCCTGTAACCTTACCGTAGGCGTGTCGAAGAACGACGTTGGCGGGGATACCGTTAAGGTCGCCCTCGTCAAGGTCGAAGTTCGAACAGTCGATGATGTTGTCTTCGTCCATCGCGTTCTGGAGCCACTCGAACACGCCAGGGAATACCTGGTTGCCCGCCTGATCCTGAAGTCCGTGTAGGAACGCGAGGTCAGCACGGAGGTCGAAAAGCTCCATGATACCGTCGCGCATGTCCTGCACGAAGGCAGCCATTTCGCTGACTTCCATGTCTTCGTCTTCCAGAACGAACCCGTTAGTGTAACGGGGGATCTGGATGCTTGTACCAACTTCACGCACAAGCTCGATGTTACCGAACGATTCACCTTCGACAGTTGGGCCTTGCGGCATGTCGCTGTCAGGGTGGACGTAGACCGCCTGTCCCTGCTCGACATACTTCGTGCCAGGCTCAATTGTCGTTACACCAGCAAGCTCTCGTCGCAGCCCACGTCGGTCGAAGCCTTCACGGTCGAACATGAGGTCTTCGTCGGGCTGAACAAGCTCCTGCATTTCCTTCGTAAGAATCGGAGTTGTTGTCATTATATCTTAATACCTCCTATTTAGAGTCCCTTGTTAACCACAACACGAACGGGGTAGTCATGGTCATCCACAACTCCATCGGCGTCCGTCTCTGCAAGGTGGTCTGGCTTGTAAGCACGGCCAATTGCAACGAAGTTGTCTTCGTCACGGCTGTACTCGTTTGCATTTTCGTCTTCGTAGCCTTCTTCGACAATGTAGCCAGCAGCGTCTTCAACGCCGTCAACTACAGTTGTGTCGATGAAGCCAACGACAGTACCGTCACCGATCTCAGGTGCTACTGCACCATCAACGTCGGGGACAGTTCGCACACGGATGTAGTCTCCGTCTGCTCCACCCGCGACAGGAACCAGATGGGCCTGTCGTGTGTCATCCTCACCATCGTAGCCCTGGAATCCCAGGGGCGCGTGGTTGTCGGGGTCGGGGTCTTCAGCCAGATACACGAAGTCGCTTGACTCGTGATCGAAGCTTGCAATGTATTCTCCACGGCGAGGCGTGTCAGCCACACCGTCGAACGATTCGTGATCGGCAGCGTCAGCAAGATGTGCTTCGCCTTCTTCGATCACAACGGCTGTACCAGCAGGAATGTCTTCTGCTGCAAAGCCGCTACGGTTCGGGTTCTGTGTAATTTCTACGTAAAATCCCATGTTAGTTTACCTTATAGTTTAGTCCCACGGAGTAGCTCGCTTAGGCCCTCGGACAGAAGGCGTTTCGTCGCCCCCGCCGTTGGCAGGCTGCTCGTCAGCCGATAGTTCGGTTACGAGATCCTTCTTCTCTTCGAGGTCGTCAAGATCTTCGTCAAGAAGATCATCTTCGTCCCATCGGTCTGTTAGCGAGGTGATTGTGTCAACAATCTCCTGCTTTTCTTCGGCTTCATAAGCGTCCACCTTCTCCTGAAGGTCTTCCACTTCGTCGGCCTTGTCCTGTGCTTCTTCGAGCTTAGTTTCAAGCTCAGAAATCTTTTCGTCCTTGGCGTCGATCTCGGCCTGCACACCTTCGTGCTTTGCAGCAACAGCGTCTACACTGAGGTCTGCAAGACCAAGACCACCGCAATCTCCAGTTTCTTCTGTCATGATGTTGATAGAATCGTTGTTTTCGTTGCCGTCATTTGTTTCCCACGGCACTGAGTCGCAGTCCAGTGCGCTCGCACGGCGCTGAATACGTTCTTCCAGGGTGCTGACTGAAATGTCAATGTCCCCGTGGTTACGGAGTCGCCATGCGCTGTCAACACTGTCTTCGCCAGAGCACGATGTGATCGGATACTTGGGCACGCCATCAGGATTTTCATCAGGCGCGACGGCGTAATATGTTCCGTCTTCGTCTCTGTAATCGTATGTAATAACAGTGTCACTTATAAAGCCTCCGCTCTTTGTTTCATAATACGTCTCATCTTCGTCGGGCCATGCATCTACGAACGGCGCATGGTCGTATTCTCCCTCTCCCTCTTCAGGATTTACAGGCTCTTCTTCCTGCTCAGCGTTTGTTCCAATCGCGTGGAACTCGCCTGTATCGAAGATGAAGTTCTCTGCCGCATCTCTGATGTGCTCACCCTTCTCACCATCGTCATCGGCATGCAGAGTAACGTAGAACTCCTGTCCATGCTGAAGCTCCTCTTCCAGCATAATCGCGTGTGGCGGTGCTGTACCAGCAGGCCACGGCCCAATTTCTCCAATTGCTGAAGAAATGTTCGGGCCATCTGGCTGCTCATATTCATCTCCTTCAAGATGAACACATGTCCAGAAGTCCATCGTTTCGTGTTTCGCCTCGGCCACGACTACGTGGTTTCCATCCCCACTCTGCTCGGGCACGAATACGTGTGCCGTCTCGGGGTTAGTGTTATACTCACGCTCCTCCTCGTGTTCAGCATCCTGCATCTCGCGGTACTGTTCAGGGTCAACAGTAATACGAGCAGAATCTTCAATGTCGTTACCATCGGGATCTGTAACATATTCACCCTGCTGTCCACGGTCATGATCCCACTCATGGATGTGAGCTTCGATATTATGATCCTCAGTAATTCGAGTTTCAAACTCAATTTCGAGGTTAGAAACGTTTGTACCCGCAGGGATGCGACCAGACCTTGCATGGATTTCTGGCTCAGTATCTGTGTGAATATCAATCTCGAAATCAGTTCCCTCAATGTATGCGTCTGCCACTACGACAGATCGTCCATCAGAAACCTGATCTTCGATTAATAAGCCGCCACCATTAGCATCTCCCATCAGAACCCGCGAGTCGGATACCTTAAACGCATCAGTGATCTTACCTTCTCCTGAAGGTGCATCCTGAATACCACATCCCTCAGAACCGCTGCAACGGCCTACAGGCACGCTTGCAACGTGGTCGAAGTACATGTCTGTCTGGTATCCATCAACGGGCTGAGCGTCGTCTGTGCCGCCTACAACGCCGTCGTATGAGTCTACAGCCGTCACCTTGTTGTAAAAGCCAACAGAAACGTCTGTGTTGTTTTCAAGGAACGCCTTAGACTCTTCGTCACCAACAGGAACGTACAGGTCGGCATCGAGGTTGTCCATCGAGTCGATGTATCGAGGATCTCGCCAGAATCCCTTAATATCACCCGTCTGTCGAACCATACGGCTGTTCGGGTGGCCGAGCGTCCACGGAGCATTGTGCAGCGACCATGCTGCCTTCTTTAGTTCCTGTCTCGGCTTCTTTAGAGTGAGGCGATCCTCACCGAATCTATACTGCTGTGGAATCGGTCGTGCGACTGTAGCGGGTAGCTTGTAGAACTCCGTCGTTTCGAAGGCGTCTGCCCACGGAACGTCGTCAATTCGTACACGTTCTACCTCACTCCAGTCGATTGAACGATCTCCGTTGTCGTCAACTGTGATACCATCAGCATCGTCCTTGAAGACGGCTGTTGCGGCATCATGAGTAAATAGTGTTTTATCTGTGTTCATATGTTACCTCTTGATTCGGAATCCTGTGACAATGGCACTAATAAGACCATCATCAGAGCTTGTACTCGTAATGCGAGCGCCGATACTGTTTCCTGGTGTTACGATAATCCTACCACGTCCCTGCGTACCACCAACACGGGTTAGTGCTGTCGTACCTCCACCGAGAGGTGCTTCATCAGCATAATCCGCGTCGGATACAGTTGGATCTTTTACAACATCGAGATCGGCAATCTCCCCCGAAGAAACCCGTGTTGAAATGGCAGTATACTCCTCACCGCCGCTGTAGTCAGCGTTAGCAGTAAACTGACTTCGTGCTCGAACTGACGATTGTGCTGCAAGCTCAGTGAATACGTATGCGTAGTCCGATTCTTCAGGAACAGAAATCATAATGATTAACGTATCACCTGTATCCGTCACTTCTTTACTTACACGAATCGAAAACGTGTCGCCGCTGTGAAGCTTTTTGTATGCAATGTCGTCGTGTGTTGCTGCCATTATTGATCTCTGTTAGCCATCTCGCCAGTCTTGTGTCCCTCTGGCATACCGCCACCCTGTCTCATCGACGGGTTCTGGTACTCTTCGCCTTCGTTAGAATTGGCGCTGTTCTCTTCCCCTTCTCCTTCGAGTCGTCCTTCTCCTGGTTGCTCATTGTCTGTGTTTACTCCTGTAATTTCGTCAAGCCACTCTTTCTGTTCGTCTGTGAGGTCGTTAATTTCAATCTGTGACCACTCCTCGTCTAAGATCGAGCGTGCTTCATCTGGTGTAAGCATGTAGCCGTTGATGGCGATCTGCATACCAGAAGCGAGCGACTGCATTGCGTTGATACGCTCCACATCGTTGAGCTTGAACAGCGGCTCCCACTCGATTCCGATTCGCATCGGAGCCTTGTCGTCCTTCACTCTACCGTCCTTGAGGAACTTACATCGGTCGAGGAACTCACGAATCTTTTTTGTGGCTCGTCGCTGGCGGTATCGTTCTACCTTGTTGAAGTAGTTCTTAATGTCAGTCTCAGACCCGCTGACAGTACCAGACTGTGTGCCGAACAGAACTGATTTCGTCATTTCGTGTGTCGCACAGATCTGCTCGAAGATCACGTCAAAGTATTCACGAGGCTCAACCATGTCACCGCTTGTGTATTGCTTGATCTCATATGTGTCTTCGTTCTCACCAGGCGGCCCCCCAGGTAAGAATAGCTCAGACTTTGCATTGAGGTTTCTAAACTCTCGCTTAGCTGAGTTAAATTCTTCCTGTGTGGCGTCGTTAGGCAGGTGAACCGCATACAGGTTAGCTGCGTTACGGAAGAGAGCCTGCATGATAGCCCAGTCTCCCTTCGTAATGCCCTTCATCAGGTCGTAAGACTGAACGAGAACTGAGTCCCCTTCCCACTGTCCAAGAGGACGCTCGTCCTTCCATCGAGCCTGGCTAAAGCGAACATCGTCTCGGCGGTAGTCTCCGTCAACCTCCTCGTTCCAAACGAGGTGCTGGACGCGATCCTTGTGAATAAACTGAACACGGTCTTTACCACGGTCGTTCGGCCCTTGGTACAGAACATATCCAATGGGATCACGGTAGTCGGGACTCGAAATGTCCATATTTACCACGATTCCAGTTTCACGGACTCTGTACTGTCCAGTATCAAGGTCGTACTCTTCTTGAACCTGGTCGTGAATCTCAGTCTCACCGCAGTGACATAGGTCGTCAATTGTAAGCACCTTAGTGTGCGTTACATCAACCACGTCCACGTCTTCACTCTTAGGAGACGTGTGAACACCATCAGAGGTGTCTCGTGTCCCGATAAAGATAAGTGCGAAACCATCACGACGGGCCTTCTTTTCAGCCAACTGATAGTTTTCAATATACTCCGTGTCACGAAGCAACTGAGCAGCATCGTCAGCTTCAGGCCCTGTAATCTCAAACCCGTGTTTGAAAGCGTCGTCAATCGGCTTGTTCACTAATTTCTTCGCAAATGTTCTTCGGTAATACCACCGTAGTTCTGACAAGGACGGATCACGCACAAGCTTACGAGGATCAATCTCGTCAGCACTGTCTCCACGCTTCGAGTACAAGGTACGTCCTTCTGCACGCGCCTTTTCGTTGCTTGCGTACAGTGTGCTCGAAGAGTCATGCATGTTGGCAGAACTTGTGTCTACCGTCCCATGAGTAGAACTGGCATCTTCTGTGCCATCATTGTCTACTTCGATGTTGAAGTTATATTCGTCTGTCATATTTTATTAGTATGTTCCGTGAGATCCTACAGTTCGAACCTGGCGGCGTGATCTCACATGGTTTGCCGCGATCCACATGTACACAAACGAGTGTAGCGCGTCGTCTTGATCGTCGCTAATTACTCGTAGCTTCTTTTTTCCGTCTGCTGTTTCTACACGATCCGTGTATGGTGCAGTCAGGTTATCGATCAGCCGACTACCGTTAGACGAGCGTCCATCGTATTCGAGGTCTGCGCCAGGAATCTTGATTCGACCACGCTTGAAGTCTTCACAGAAAGACTCGATCATGAACGTTCTGTTAACGGTGAAGTAATCTTTCGTCCCCTTTCGACTCCAGGTTACTCCATCCTTCTTGTTAACGTTTCCGTACATGCACCCGTACACGTTGTCATATCCAGTCGGGCTGTGAGTACCAACACCCTGTTGTAGGTTAGATCTGTTCGTGTCACCATATCCCTCGTCCACAACAGTGATACCACGATCACCAGATTCCTGATATTTCATGATGTATTCTTCGATGCGCTCAACTTCTTCGGAGTCGGTTAGATCGTGGGGCAAGAACTCGTGTTTAAGCACCTGTATCTCGCCCTCGGGGAGCAATTCCCCAATGGTGATCGAAGTGGAAGCGGCACCTTCACCGTCTCCACCTCCCCAGTCAACTCCGATAAACACATCCGTGTCATCATGAATCGGTCGTGAGAACCAACCCTCGTCTTCATCAATCGCTTCAAGAACGTCTTCTTTTGTCAGAAGGTCGTTTTCGGGCGAGTAGAACTTCGCCTCGACCTCGTTTCGGAACTTGCGTTTTGGATACTCGGCCTTCTTGAAAGCAATCTCCTGCGGGCTGTGACGTGGGCACGCATACTGGTCAATGTGCCATCCTGTAACACGGAACCCGCTGATTTCATCAAGCTCTTCTTCGAACGCTGCTATAGACTGGCTGTGATCGACACCGTTCTGCTCTTCGTCGTACTTCAGCGCCTCGATCTTCTGCTCAAGCTCTCTCCGTCTCTTCTTAGCAGCCTCGGGAAGATACTCCTTCCCCTGAGATGACTTGACCCACGTCTTATTTTCATCGTCCCACTTTCGCTGGTCGCTCATGTTCCACAATCGGTGGAAGAACGAGTTAGCCATCTTCGGTGTACCGATGACGAAGATTGTCGGGAAGTAATCTACCTGGGGCAGACGACGGTCAACCGTTTCGAGGAAGACTGAAAACATCCCCTCGTCAACGTCCTGAAATTCGTCCACAATCCCGTAGTGGGCGTGGATACCACGTAGCGCGTCACCATCTCCCCAAGACGAACGAGACTTAATCTCAGAGTATGATGTACGCTGCTCACCAGTGTTGTCAGTGTACTCGTTTCGGAACCGCTGGTGAGTCTCCTTGTCTTTATCACGCCGTGCAGCCAGGCCAGACTCCTCGACTGCCTGCTTGATTCGGCCCATAACTTCCTGGGTCTGATCCTGTCGAGGCGCTGTTACCAGGCCTTCCGTGTTCGAGTAACAGTCGGCTGCCCAGTTTGCGATCATGGTACATGTAGTCGTCTTTAGACAACCACGCGCAAACAGCAGCACAACAATATCTCCCCACTCGTCTGGATTCAGCGGCCCGTTTTCGTCTGTCAGGTAGTAGAAATACTTCTCTCCTGTGCCGTCGTAAAAGTCATACGACCGATTAGGATCTTCTGGATGCTGCCAGAAGTTTCGTACATACAGACGAACGTCGTGAGGAACTCTCTGCTTCAGTTCCTCTGGCATATCTTGGCTCCCACTCATGATTATTAGTTAACGTTCTTGTCGAAAGGGTCGTTCCCTGGGTTTGCTTCAGGCTTCGGTTCATCCATCTCGATAACCCACTCTCGTTCGGTAACAGAAACCGTGTCACCGTCAGACTGGGTAATTTCCACGCCACCCATCTTTAACAGGTTTTTGTGATCTTTGATAACCCGTGAAAGAGGTAGGTTAAGGTGGTGCTCGTCCATGTCCGTGATCTCGTATCCGTCATCTGTGACGGTCACAACGACCTCACGTTCACCAACACCAGAGTCTTCAGCCATAGCATCTGCGAATAGCTGTTCTTCGATATTCTCTGCCTTGATCCACTCCAGCGTGGCTACCCACAGATACTTTGCACGGTTGGTATTCTTCGTCGGAACGGGGAAGGTGAGTGCGATCTCATCGTCTTCTGTCCAGTCCACGTCAGCCGTGTCAACCACTTCCAGCACTTCTTCGGGTTCAAAGTCGTAAATGCTTTGTTCGAGGAAGTCGCGGAACATGTTGATACATACGACGCGCTTGTGCGGCTCCATCTTGTCGAACATTGAGACGTAGCTATGTACAAACGCCCCAGTTTCGTAATTTTCTCTATGTCCTTTCATAAGATTGTCTCGTCCTTTATGATGTTTGCACCGATCTGATTCTTGCCCAAAATTGCAAGCAGCCATACCCGTGCAGTACCGAACTTCCCCGTATCTTTGGTATGTAAACTTGAGAACTGCCTTACACGGCTGGTACGAATAGTTCTCATCTTCGGGGACTTCTGGTGTTCCGCTGCTTAGTTTAAATTCGCCATAAGCGTCTCTACCCCACCACTCTCCCGCTCGAACAAAAAGTTCGACGGGATGGTCTTCAACGTGTTCGATGATAATATTTTCATCCATGAGTATTACTGAAACGGGGTGGGTGGGAGCGGTTAGACGTGCTCCAACAGCCCGATGCCTCGAAGCTGCTGTCCCCGCACGTCTGTCTTAGTTTGTAATCAGAGTCCTACTTAAATACCCTCTCGTGAAAATACGTTCGAATAAATTCGAACTGATTCCAGCAGATCTTTGATCTGCGAAAATACGCATGTACACGCAGCCCCCCGTTCCCCATTTATCAACCCTTCCGTGAGAGGCCATCAGAGGCCGCACAATCGATTTCATGCTCAGGATGATAGATCGTACTCGGATACAACTGAAGCAGCGTGAGCGGCTTGTGAGCAGCCTTAGAATTGAAGCTGGTACATTAGTCCGTCAGCCGTTGCCTGACTAACGGCTGGCTGATAAGCCATTTATCAGCCATTAGTCGAACTGCTCTGTTCGTTCCCTCGTCATGCGCCGTACTTTACGTACTTCTTCGAGTGTCATCCCGACGCTGTGACATAGCTCTCTGAACGAGTCCTCGTCCCTGAGAAGCCGCCGATCTTCGTTGGCAACCAGTGACATGACTGCCAACAGAACCTTCTCAGTCGAATAGTGTCCGTAGCTGTTAATGTCGAGGACTTCCATCACATGCAGCACACGCTCGCGTTGGTAGCTATTAAATTCAACAGCAGAGCAGAACGTCTCGGCGGTTCGCTTCATATCAGCCTTGAAATTAGCCGCTGCTCGACCCGAGTCGCCCTCACCATCCTGCCATCGAATCATGCGTTTAAACTGGCGCTCACGATCCTTCGATTCGTATTCTCCTTCTTCGGGGTAGAAGAAGGTGCGGGTGTCAGAACGTCCGTCGTTCTCGATTATACCTTCCTTGTCGATAATATCGTCAATGGCGTCGTTCGAGCCAGACCCATCTCCTGTTCCAAATCTATGCGTTTGATCGTAATTGTAAGACATTTACTGTCACGTATCTTACACTACGCGCTCTGTGTACATAAAGCTGTCGGTAAACTGAGAGGTTGACGACCGTGGCTCGTCTATTGATCGACTGATGTGCCATCAGATCGACAAGTGACACGCACAGAATCGTAAGGTTTAAGGTGATGACACTCCTAAGTATACTTACATGTCACGAGGATTGGGAGAGGCCGATCACATAATCATTCAGACAGAAGATGGAGAAGAATATCGGTTCGCTGTCAACGATTTTACCATTACCATCGACCGAGACTACGAGGAGTACAGCGGCGTGATACCAGTTACCACTCGTCAGCTAACTGAAACGACAGCCACGTTAGAAGGTCAAATTGTCTGCACGAAATCGCCGTAATTTTGGGTAAAATCTGAAAAATTTTTAAAAATCGCACTTGCGGTTAGTGTGTCGAAAGTATATCACTTCCGAGCGCGGTCTTATGGAGGACACACCTGTCAGCAAATTTATATCAAATAATCTAACTTTGATGGGGCTTATGTCAGGACTATGATACTACCACAGTCGAAACATATTCGTTTTCCTTCATATATGGTACTGTCAGCATGCTTACACATACAAAACACCTCTGATCGCATACATAAGCAGGCCGACAAGTCCGAACCACCATGCTATCAGGATTATGACAATTGGCTCCATGTCAGTCCTCTAACATGTACGTTCGCTTACATGCTCGTGCCATCCCATCAGCATACTGACAGTATGCGATCTTACAACCGCAGTGAATTATCAGCATGCTGACCTTTACGAACATGTACGCTGTGTGAAGGTTTTTGGTGAGTGACATGTTACTCTTCTAACTCTTCAGCAACCTGTAAGGCGGTTGCCAGTTCCTTGTTCTCGAGTTCTGATACATCAACTAACTGGTACAAATCGTCGTGTTTCATGTGTGATTTATGACCTGTTTACCGCAAGACATGTTCCTGAAAGGGCGGAGACATGTCAAAGTGCCGTCAATAATGTGGGCACTTACGTGTCGCATATCTGATAGTGTCAATTTCATGTATGTTTCAGACTACTGACCTATCAGATCAAACCAAGCTGTCGAAGCGGTGATACGTTACCGCATTGAAACTTACCG
>LKMJ01001623.1_pt1 | contig 20123 bp, 25 predicted proteins | sample 643391 | NCBI WGS metagenome assembly LKMJ01 (sample SAMN04112250, study PRJNA286221) | soda lake metagenome | biome: soda lake; feature: Kulunda Steppe; material: water; isolation source: sample PL-Br10 brine of Picturesque Lake | place: Russia: Kulunda steppe | collected 2010-07 | reverse complement strand
GCTAGGTGGACATGGTTGACCACTAATATTGCAGAGTCTGATGAGGTAATGGGGCTTATGACTAACTCAGGAGAATGGAGGATGGTGCCAAGAAGCGGTCCGTTAGATGAAGATGATGCGAACTGGCGATGGGGTCAAAGGTTTCATTACAGTGTAGATGAGAGAGAGTGGAGGTCCAGAGCTGACTTCGCTGTAGAACAAGACTTAGATGTGGAAGGAGAGTTAACGAAGTCAAGCGGTTCATTTTTGATTGATCATCCTGATCCGGAAAAGGAAGAAGATCAGCAATTAAAACACTCGTTTGTTGAATCGCCTACTGAAGGAGACAATATTTACCGGTATACGGTGACTGTCAAAGATGGTGAGGCGGTCGTTGAATTACCTGACTACTTTAAGCACCTGAACAAGAACCCGCAGGTTTGGGTTTCTCCTGTGGATCAGTTAGCTAATTCATACGGTCAGGTAGATGATAAAGGAGAAAAAGTAAGGATCAAAGCATCGGAGGAAGGGAAATATAATGTCCTAGTAATTGGAACACGTAAAGATGAAGTTGCTGAAGAAAGATGGGAAGGGCCAGAAGTACCTAATCAGTCAGAAAATTGTGGTTAGGGAAACCAATCAATAGAAAATTTATCAAAAGTTTTTGGAATTTCTAGAGTTTCATAAAAGCCCTGTAAACATTGACTTTAACCTGTCCCATACTCCTTCCTCGGATTCCTGTGTCTCAAACTCAAGCTCTCCGGCTGTGGTCTCGTACTGTTCCTCCATTAACGTTTCATTCTCCAAGGTGATGTTCTCCGTGACTGTAAAGGTATCCTCCAAGTCTTCAAACTCCTGTTCTACCGATGCCTCTACCTCGGTTATCGCCTGTGTTACTATCTCTTCGTCTCCGGGAGCTTCTACCTCAAAAGTTATCTCTACTTCGTCTTCGGAGATCCTCTCAATACTTCCTTCCATAGTGTATCCTCCGGTAGCTGCCGTATAGCTTGCCTCTGAGTCTATCATGACTCCGTCTTCCGTCTCTGTAGCCTCTGTATCGATATCTGTCTCGCCTATCTCCAAACCTGAGACGTTAGCTGATACCATCAGACCGGCAAAGAGGATCAGTATCAAATGGATATTTTTCTTATTCATAACCAATTATTGTAACCTGTTCTATTAAAAGTAGAGCTTTTGTTCGCATAAAAACGAACAGAAATAGAAATTATAATAGAAAGTAAGGTTGAAAGAGAGGAAGTTTAGTCTTCCCTTACGTACTTCCAGTCTTCCGGAATATTGCCTTCATCTCTGTGGTACTGAGCTATCCTTCTGATCTTTGCCTCTGTCAGCTCTAAGGTTCTTTCTGCGTCTAAATCCTTTGGATTCTCCTCCAGATGGTCTTCGATCGACTCTGCTTTCTTCACTAAATTCTTCAGGTCTTCAGGGATCTGTTCTTCCAAACCTTCCTCTTCAAGTATCTCGGTTATAGTCTTATCTGTTGCCTGTTTTACGCTTGGAATTCCGTACTGATCTCTTAGCTCCATACCTATCTGTGATGGGTCATTTCCGTTTTTCTTAAGCTTTACGACAAGGTCTACAACTTCTTCCTCATCGTACTCTACCCATCTAGGGTTCTTTTTATTTACAGGTTTAGAAGATCCTGAACTTCCGCGTCCGTCTGAATGCATACGTGTCATTTTCGTGTTCACCTAATGATCCGGATCAGCTTCCACCTTTCCGGTCTACCTTAGTTGTGTCAACAAATTCTTTTAAACAAGTCTCTGATAGAAGATAGAGTAGGCTCTGAAGATCCGGAGGAAGAAACGTCTATATACATGAAAGTGGTAATTCGGTCCCTTCTAGGTACTGAGGTTGAGGCAGTGTTTCTTTAACTTTTGACGGTCTTTGAGATGTCGGATTTAGGTTCTGTTGTTTGACATATAAAACAGTTGTTTGATAATTAAGACATATGTTTGATTCCCGAAACGAACGTCTGGTTGCTGAAACAGTGTTCCGAAATCCTGATAAAACGTACTATGTTAGAGGTTTGGCGGATGAAGTAGGATTAGCGCCTTCCACAGTATCTAGAATGGTAAACAAACTTGAAAAAAAGGGTTTGATAAAAGTAAAAGATAATAATATTAAAAAAGAGATAGCTACTGTGGAAGATCAAAAGTTTCGAGACTTTAAGAGATCCTATAATATTTTTAAGCTTTATAATACAGGGCTTGTCGAAGATCTTTATCAGGAAACTGTTCCTGAAGCAATAATATTGTTTGGTAGCTACTCAAGAGGTGAGGATACAGATAACAGCGATGTAGATATAGCTATAGTAAATGGAAGAGAAAAGGAGAAAGATTTTGAGGAATACGAGAAAGAGCTAAGTAGAAGGTTAAGTATTCATAATGTACGACTGGAAGAAGCTGATCAAAACTTTATCGAAACACTTGCAAATGGTGTAGTACTAAGAGGTTACTTGGAGATATGAAGGATTTTAACGAACTTAAGAAGGAAGGTAGAATAAAATCTGTAAGCATAGACAAATCAAAGGCTAAAGGCCTTCTAAAGCGATCAAAAAGAAGATTTGAAAACCAAAAACAAAGAGAAATAGATCCTGACACTGCCTTTGAGGTGCTCGAAAATGTTTACGAATCAGTTAGAGAATCAATCGAAGCAGGAATGGCTGCTGACGGATACAGTTCTGACGATCATGTCTCTGTTATTGCTTATTCTAAAGAAAAACTTTTTTTAGACAGGTCGGAAATTAACAAGCTACATAAGTTCCGAAAGTTGAGGAATAAGTCGCGTTATGAAGCCAAAGATATAAAGAGAAAAGAAGCTGAGGATATAATAAGCTTTGCTAAAGATGTTTTACCTAAAATAAGAAACAAAGTACAGTCCAAGTTATAAATTATGTTCTTGAGGTGTTTAGCCTGTTAAGATTGAAAAGTTGCGATTGCGCCTAAAGCGAAGTTAAATCGGTTACTTGTACCTACCTCTCTGCTCAACTTCTTCAAGCTGTTCAAGCACTGTCTCTGAGTCCTCGTATTCTCTGTAACCGTCAAGAAAGCTCTCCCATGCTTTTTCCGCCACTTCCGGGTGTGAAGAACGGATTACCTGCTTAAGTAGATGTATATCAACTGCTTTGTCCTCCTCTCTCTTTGAACGGAAGGAAAGGCCGAAGTCTATAAGATATACCTCTTTTTCAGATGACAGGATAACGTTGCTGGTGGTGAGGTCCCCGTGGATTATGTCCAGGTTGTGGAGCTGGGCTATACTCTCTCCAAGCTTTTTCATCACGTTAGTTTTGGATTTTATAACATCTTTTAGGTTATTGCCTTCAATTCTTTCCATCTCTAGGACCGAGGTATCTTTCTTCTCGGTCTTAGGTATCTTCAGGTTATGTCGCCTGGCCTCTTCCATCAGGTTTTTCTCTTTCTTGGTTCTCTTCTCTCTTATCTTTTCATCCAGATCTTCGTGGCGGTATTTCTTGGATTTTCTCCTCTTGACAACCTTTTCTTCTTTTATCTCGACATCTGCTTCAGCTCCTTTCTTCCGGTTCATAATCTTCTACCTCTTTCCTAATCTCTAAAAGGTTTTTACGTCTCAGCTCATTGACATATTCATCGTCCTGTTGAATTCTGAGGATATGTTCTTCAAGCTTACCGGCTGTCAGTATCTGAGGGACAATTACATACAGCGCTCCGTTCTCTATCATTCTTTCAGCTTCCTCTAGGTTCCCGGCCCTCAGAATCTTTTCTGCATCTGTTTCAAGCGTAAGTATGCTTCTAGAAACTTCGTTGAACGGTGCTGTAGAGACGATAAGCTTTGCATCTTCCTTTCCTGCAAGTTTCCAGGTTTCAGTGTTCAGGGCATTTCCGTATACATAGTTTTTATCTTTCTCCCTTAGCTCTGCGACCTTTTCGGGATCATTTTCAATTATTATATGGTCTATCCCTTCTTTTTCAAGGGTATCCGAGATTATCTCTCCCTCTGTATCAAAACCTAGGATTATCATATGGTCCTTCATCTGTTTATCCATCTCTGCCTCAGGCATCAGCTGTTTTTCTGACTCTATAATGCTGTATCTATCTAATGTCTCGAATATTCTATGTTTGTAGACGCTTGTGTATGTAGAAGTTACCATGCTTATTGTAGTGGCTAAAATAATTGCTTGGAATACCGGTTCAATAATTATATTTAGTATCTGCGCTTGTATAGCTATTATTAATGCAAATTCGCTTACTTGGTCTATACCTGTAGCTGTTAGGAATGCTGTACGTGAGTCGTACCCTTGGTGGATAAGGGATAACGTGAATAAAGCAGGTTTGATCAGTAATGTGAAGATCAGTATGCTCAGTGTAATCATCAGTGTAAATCCGGAAGGTACGCTGATCAATGCGCCTAGAGTCACGAAAAATATTGCTGAGAAGAAATCTTTCAAAGAGCCCATCGTGTCGATTATCTCAAGGTTGTGTGGGAACTTTGCCACGGCTATTCCTGCTGCAAACGCTCCTATGATCATCGATAGGCCAAGGTATTCGGATACTGCTATAAATATAGTTAAAGATGATATTGATGTCAACATCAGCAGTTCAGAGGAGCCTTTTGCTTGTCGGGCTATAAAGTCGAAGATATATCTACGTATGAATAAGGCTGACATAATTAAAGCTGCTGCGTATCCAAAACGGATCGTTATATCAGTAAATCCTAGCCCGGCCGAAGATATGACTACAAAAGCGGCTATACCGATCATGTCCTGAATTAGATGGGTAGACTCTGCTAACCTGCCATGTATAACGTTGAGATTTTTCTCTTTGGAGATTAATTCTAGACCTACTAAAGATGAGCTGAGGGTGGCTGCAACGCTGAAATAGAATGAATGCAGGTGGTTAAGTCCTAGCACTGCGGCAAATGAAAAGCTGAGCACTCCTACCAGTATTATTTGAAGACTGTTGACTGTTAGAGAGTCGTACTCTACTTTCTTTAGCTTTTCAGGGTCGAACTTTACCCCGAAGATAAATATAAGAAACGCTATGCCGAGCTGGACGAAATCAATCAGCTCGCCCTCTGAAATGAAAGGGGAGGCTAGAATTCCTGCCAGTATGTAAGCTGGTATAGCGGGCTGATCGAATCTGTTAGCTATAAGCAGTGTTAATGCTGAGGCCACAAATATGTATGTCAAAGTGAAAACAAGTTCAGCCATCCTGTCTGTCCCTCCAGTAAATACGTTCTAGGTTTTCTTCTATCTTTTCATCAAAGAGCTTGTTGCCTTCAGCGAACTCCTTAAGTAGCTCGGCTACTTCTTCGCCCGCTATCTTATTCTCCATTATTACATAGTCAGCTCCTCTTTCATAAAGCTCTGCGGCTTTTTCAAAGCTATCTGTGCTGAGGAAGGTTACGGTCTCTTCTTCAGTCTCTCTCAGTATCTGGTGCTGTCTCATTATGTCCTTTTCGACAGAGAGAACAAGCTCTGCGGTGTCAAAGGAGCCTGATTTCCTTATCTCCGAATGTCTAAAATCTCCGTAGATGTACTCAAGATCCTCGTTGCTGAGCTCTTCAACGTTATCTGGGTTTTTATCTATGACTATTATGTCCTCATAGTTTTCCTTTAGCGTAGGCAGCAGGTCCCGAACTGTCTCATTGTATCCTATAACCACAGCATGGTTATCGAACTTCTTTATGTCAACATCACTTTTTTCATCTGACTTGAATCTTTCTAAAAGATGTTCAACTTTCAGGTAGATTTCATGGTTGTAATTGATAAGGTAGGAAGAGACTGTCATCGTTAAGAGGGCCATAAGGCTTAGATATCCTAGAATGTCGTTGCCTACGTATCCTTGGGAGACTGCTAGGGCTCCTACGACAAGGGAGAACTCACTTACCTGTGTCATATTGATGCTGCCCAGGAATGATGTCTTAGGTGTGAAGTTCTGACGGTCAATTAGGTAGAACATTATTAGGAAGTTCCCTACCATAAGCACAGCAGAGGCGATAACAGCTTCTTTCCAGTAGATGAAGAGGTTTTCAGAGGTCAGCTGGAGTCCGATGCTTGAGAAGAACACAACTATGAAGAAGTCGGTAATAGGTCTTATCCTCTCCTTTAGCTCTTCTCTGTACGTTACCTGGCCTAGTCCCAGCCCTGCTAGGAAAGCTCCTACTTCAACCGAGAGATCCAGCTTTATAGTTAACGCTGTGAACAGGAAGGCCCAAGCAACGCCGTGTATAAAGAATGCGTGTTTATCGTTGGCGACTTTGTTAAACATAGTCGGAAGGAAGTACCTTGAAGAGAGAAGGGATAAGCTTGCAACCCCTGCCATCAGTAAAAATATCTTTGTAAGTGTAAATCCTATCTCTCCCGGGTTAGATAGTGAGTCAGCACTGAAAAGAGCTAGTATAATCACAAGATAAATGTCTTGTAGTATCAACACCCCTACATCGATCTTTCCAGGAAGGGTTGTTATCTCATTCTTATCCGTCAGAAGCTTTACTATGACAGGTGTTGCCCCGAATACGGTACATAGAGCTATAACAACGGTCTCCATCATTGTAAATCCGAGAAAAATTGGTATAATAAAAGCCAGGCTGGTCTGGAGAACTGTCTGCCAGACCGCAATATTTGTAACGGGCCGTAGTATCTCCTTGATCTCTCCGAGATTCATCTCGATTCCAAGCAGGAACAGAAGAAATGCGAGTCCAAGCTCAGACATCAGCTCTATAAGATGGGACTCTGTTACCAGGTTCAGAAATACGGGTCCTAAAAGCAGTCCTGTAAATATATAAGCCACAATAGACGGCTGATCGGTCTTTTTAGCAATAAAACTAAGAATGGTTGCTGTTATTATCAACAGGGCGAAATCATATGCTATTGCGGCTTCTGCACTCATATTTTAGACCACTTCTTCAATTTCCTCCCGGCTGACCGGGCCTTTACGGTGTAATTCTAGCTCGCCGTTATTAACTTCTACGATTGTAGAGGTGTCGGAACGGTCTAGCTCCCCTCTATCAATGATGTAATCGACTTTGTCGAGAAGCCGGTCGGAAATATCTTCAATACTGTAAGAAGTCTCTCTGCCTGAAATATTGGCGCTTGTAGCGGTGATAGGTCCTTCCTCCGCTAACTTTCTACATAACTCTGATCCTGGTATCCTGAAGACAAACTTACTGTTCAGGTTTTCAGGTAATTTCTCCTCCTGTTTATCTACCACTAATGTCAAAGGTCCTGGCATGAACTCTTCTACTATCTTTCTTTCCCTCTCTGAAAGTTCTGAATAACGTTCCGCCTGTTCAAGAGATGATACGATTGTGGTCAGACCTTTCTCACTCGGCCTTTGTTTTGCCTCATACACCTTCTCCACAGCTTCCTTATTAGTTGCATCAACAGCTATGCCGTAGGCAGTCTCAGTTGGGAAGATAACTAATTCGCCTTCTTTTATCACTTTTTTAGCTTCTTCAATCTCAGTTTTGTCTACCATTCTACGTCCACCTCGTCAGGTCTCCAGTTTGGTCTTTTCTCTGAGTCTTCCAGCTTGGTCTCTCTACCGGCTTTCATCTCTAATCTGCCTTGTTCAGCTATCATAACTCCGTTGTCCATGCAGTACTCAGGAGGTGGTACGTAAGCTTCAGCTCCTCTCTGCTCACACATCTTTTCAACCATCTCTCTTAACCTGGAGTTCATCGCCACCCCTCCTGTCAGTAATGCTTCTTCTGAGCCTTCCTGTGCCATTGCACGTTCTAAAGCCTCTACAACCGCTGCATATGCATGTTCTTGGAATGAGTTGGCTAGTAATTCATCGTCTACATCTCCGATCTTCCTCTGAGTCTCCGTTACTAAACCTGAAAACGATAAATCCATTCCCTTAATCGGATAGGAAAGCTCTACTATCTCTTCAGTTTCCTCAGCTAGCTGTTCAAGCTCAGGCCCTCCGGGATGTGGATAGCCCATCTTCCTCCCAAGTTTATCTAATGCATTACCTAGGGCGATATCAAGCGTCTCCCCGACGATTCTATACCTTCCTGATCTCAGATCTAGTATCTGTGAGTTTCCGCCGGAAAGGTAGAGCGTGGTAGGGTCTTCGGCATCGGTAGTTCTGATACCTATAGAGATATGTGCGAGGCAGTGGTTGATTCCAACCATAGGTATACCGTGTTTGTCTGAAAGAGTTCTTGCTATTACAGCTCCTATATCAAGACACTGTGGAATCCCTGGACCTTGTGCAAACGCTATACCGTCCAGTTCATTTATTTCCATATCTGCTTCCTGTTCAACGTTGTGAAGAAGCTCCATCGCATGCTGGTAATGGTGTTCAGCGGCTTTTCTGGGATGGATGCCGCCTTCCTCCGGCTCAAACATATCCTTCTGGTTGGCTAGTATCTCCTCGTCTGAGACGATTCCTAGGCCTAAAGTGTGGGCGGTTGACTCAATCCCGAGAACTTTCATGAAAAACCTTTAGATGTGTAATTTGAAATAGTTGATAGCCTCAAATCTTCTCGACTTGGAAACAGTCTGCCTTTTTTCTAAGCTCTTGATCCAGTTTGAAAAGCTGTTTCACTATCTCCGAGTCTTGGTTCAGCTTATATAATGTCGTCTTTCCGTATTTTCTGGATTCTTCTACAGCATCCATATCTTCGATCCTGCTCCAGTGTCTGTGAACAGTTGACTCCGCCATTCCTGTAACCTCGGCTAAATCTTTCTTTGAATAATCCATAGATGGATGATCCATCAGCACGTTCAGTATTTTCAGTACTGAGGACTCTCCAAGAAAGTTCTCAAGTAAGGTTTCTTCTTTCATAGAAATAGTTTTCTTAATGAAACTTTTAAACTTTTGTTGGTAAAAGCTTTGAATTAGTTTAATTAAAAACTATAACTTGGCGTGTATAAATTTCCTTTATCAGGTTTAAATACGGCTTTAAATCGGTATGATAGATGATAGCTATCTGAAGAGGAAAGCTATCCTGATTGAAGGTATGGTAAGAAGGAGACAGTGGTCTATGAGTTATAAGACTGTGGAAGATACAGTATCGAAGCTCCCTAAAAGAAGGAGGAAGGATGCAGAGGAGATAATAGATAATATGGTGAATGAAGGCTGGGCTGAGTACCATAAAGGCGGAAAATGTGTCTCGCTCAGATCTACTAAAAGGTCAGAAATCAGAAACTTTCTAGAAAAACATAGCGATATGGAGGGCTGGATGTTAGAGACTCTGTTCTAGAAATTCAACTAATTTTTCAACTGCTTTCTGTCTGTGGGAGTTTTCATCTTTCTGTCCGGGGTCTTCTCCCCATGTCTCCTCGGATCCGTCAGGAAGGAACATAGGGTCGTATCCGAAGCCTCCATCTCCACGGGGCTCGACGATTTCTCCTTCAATAGTTCCTTTGAAAACCTCGACTTCACCATTATCATCATAAAGTCCGATAGCAGCCCTGAACTCGGCACTGTTATCTCCGTCGATAAGATCCAAAAGTTTTTCTTTCCCAACCATCTTGTCGAAAGGAGCGCTGTAAGCTCCCGGGAAACCGTTCAGTGAATCTAAGAAAAGCCCGGAGTCGTCAGCTATTAAGAAACCGTCTTCTACAGTATCAACTTTTTCAACAGCCTGTTCTATCTTTGCAGTTACTATTTCCTCTAAGGATTCGGATTGGGGCTCGACGGTATCTACATCAAGCTGTACTACTTCAAATCCTGTTAGAATGTTCTGAAGATGTTCAACCTTTCCGCTGTTACCGGTGGCAAAGTATATCTTCATATCTACCGGTTTGAAAGTGAAGATTTACTGATGTTTTGTGTAACCGCATTTACCGCAGCTCTTCCTGTCCTCATGCTCTGCAAGGAAGGAAGAACATCTAGGACATTTCTCCTGATCTGTTGAACCGTCCTCATCATACTTCTCCCATCTTTCTACCATCTCATGTTTAGCCATTTTTCTCACCTCTAATCTAGCTGGTTCTCCAGCCATTCTACAAGTGTAGCACGGTTTTTGTTCTGTTTCTCAGCCTTTAGAGCTGCATTGAAGTCAGGATCATCCATTTCGTTCAGTTCATCCTTTGCATCTGTGATTGTTCCTGATACAATCTCATCGTACTCGCTATCAGTACTTTCTGAAGCTGACGCTTCTGTAGCTTTCTGCTCTTTCTCTGGCTCTTCTTCCAGCTCCTCATCGTATTCGAAGTCTTGGAATACTTTCAGAGTTGCTTCGGATTTCTTACTACCGTATCCGGTGTAGATTGAGTCTACTTCAATCTTTTCGGTATCTAGATCGTTCTCTGCTGCAACACGGTTTTTCACATCTTCTTCCGAAGGTGTAGATTCTCCCTCGTGTTGAATTTCTACCTTTACCTTGTTTCTGTCAAGTAAAGGATTGTTTCTTACAGAAGTGATTTTTGATTCCATTATTTTTCGCCTCCGTCTGCGTTAACTTTGTCTTTGAAACTGTTCATAGTATTTTTACCTCGTTCTTATAGCGTACTTGCCCGGTGTCTTGATTTCAAGTCTTTCAGCGATTTCCGAATCTTCAGGATCATAAATCACTACTAGGCCGCTCCAGGAGTCGGATAAGTCATTGTTTTTACATACAGGACATTCTGAAGAGTCCTCTACTATTCTTTTACATTCTTTACATGCTTTATCGCTCATTGTTCGTTATCCTCTTCTTCCTCTTCCTCAGCTTTTTCTTCTTCGTACTGTTCAACCCATTCTTCCTTTCCAAGCCCTGGCTGTCTCATTGTAAGGTTGATCTTGTTTGTGTCCTGACTGTCCATCGATGCTGCAATAATCCTTGCAGTGACCACGTCACCTATTCCAAGTGTGAAATCCCTCTCTTCTGAGACAAGCATGGAGTTTTCTTCGTCCAAGTTTACATATTCGTCCATTATCTGGCTGACGTGGCATAATCCGTCGAAAGGACCTATTCTGATAAATGCTCCGAACTCTGTGATGTCCACGACTTCTCCAAATACTACTTCGTGAAGCTCAGGTTCAAAGATAAGTGCTTCGAACTCTACATCGTAATGAACTCCTGCATCTTCTGGTTTGATATCTCCGCCTTCTATCGAGTTTACCTTTTCTACTGCGATTACAACTCCGATTTCAGGATCGATCCTGCCTTCTACTTCGGACTCTAGACCGGCTTTGACGCTCTCGTCTACATCCTCTCCGAAGTGCTGGGGCGGTACTCTTACCTTATCCTCTATTGTCAGCCTTTTGTACATCAGTTTTTTACCTCTTAGACATATACGGGATGGTTCGCAAGCTTTAAATTGGGTCTGTGGAGATAACCTGTTCAGAGGTTCTGCTCCCTTCCCTGGACAACCTCCAGATACTTTTTCTGCCTTATGATCATCACAGGGTTACCTTCTCCAAGTATACTGTCCTTCAGCTCCTTGTCGTTTGTAGCTATGGTGTACTCTCCTGAAAGCCTTTCAAGTAGATAATCGACGTCACCTTCTCCCTCTGTCTCCAGCACTTCTATATCTTGAGTCTCAATTAATTTCTCCACGAGATCTCCGTACTTTCCGCTCTTTATACTTTTTGCCTCCTGTAATGCATCGTCTATGGTGTAAACTTCGGCATTAGGATAGATACGTTCTATCTCATCGAACAGATTTATCGATAGCTGGAAAGGAGCTACCAGAAAATTGGCATCTAGTATGATTTTTGTTTTCATATTTAAAGATTCTCCACGTCTTTCTGAAGTTTTTTACCGTATTTTAATCTTATCCGGGAAGCTTCTTCTTTTGAGAGCTCAGATTTTTCAGGTATTTTCTCTGATTCTGGAGAGGTATCTCCGGACTCAAACCCTATACTCTCAAGATAATTTTGAACATTATAAGTTAAACCTGAATCGATTGCCTCTCTAGAGACCTTCTTAACCTCTCCAAACTCAGGTAGATCGTCTTCATTACGTATTTCCAGTACTTTTTTAATATTTTTAAGCAGTTTTAAAGATTTCGAAGGAAGCGTTATGTCCGGAGAACGCCATTCTATAGTATTGAATTCTTTTCTTAATCTTATAGGCGTCCACAAAGAATCTTCAGGCTTAAAATTATCTTCAAATCTTTTTTCTGTTACTCCTTTTTCCAAGGCTTTTTCTCTGAATGTTTCATAGCATTCTGTTGCGTTTTCTTCCCATGACTCCAACTTGCTGTAGCTCCATAGCTGTCCATGTTTTGGAAAATCTCTATAACATCTGTCTCTATAGCTTTTAATTCTTGAAGAGCTTGCTAGAGGTTTTCCCTGTATGTAAGGCGATGAGTTGGCAACAGCTAGTGCCGGATCTAAAGATGTCAAAATTTTCATCTGTTCAACAGGATCTGTCTGCTCAAAATGGAAATGTAGTCCTGCAACCCTTTTAGCATATTCGATATTATCTCCTACTACTTTTCTCTGTATCTCTGATCTATCTGACTCGACATGGTTTATAGGCCCTGCATTTAAGGGTGTACCCAAAGGAACTAACTTCTTGTCGGCATCGTCTGCTTTTTCTAATGCCTCCTCAATCTTCCATTTGAGCTCTTCTCTTACCTCTTCTACAGAGTTACATGGTGTTGATTTTATCTCTAGTAACGGTTCTACAAACTCCGGCTCTGCAAAATCCAGATCTGAGGATATATCTTCGCAAGGACACAATCTCCCGTATTCATCTACCGTCCAGAACTCCATTTCAACTCCTATCAAGGCTAAAACATCTACTCCATAGTTCGTTCATGCATTCTCTCAACGATTTCTAATATTATGTCTTCTCCAAGAAGCTGGTTGAGTTCTTCGCTAAAACCGAAGGATCCGTTTATCTCCAGTATGTATATTCCGTCTTCAGTATCTATCATATCTAGGCCACAGATGTCAAAGCCTGACGACCTTGCAGCTCTCAACGCTATATCTTTCATTTCTTCGGTAACTTCGCTTTTCTTTCTCTCTCCGCCGCCTGAGATGTTGGATCTCCAGTCGTCGTCAGGACCTGATCGTTTATAACCTGTTACGTAATCTCCTATCACAATCACTCTGTTGTCTGTACCGTTATGCTCTTTGTACTCTTGGAGACATATGTCCTGTTCGAATGCTTTCATTGTGTCCATTACAGGTTTTAGCTCTTCTTTGGACGAGGCTCTCATCACTCCTTCTCCTCCGGCACCTCCGATTGTTTTCATTATTACAGGGTAGCCGAGTCTTTCAGCTGCCTCTACTGCTGTCTCCGGCGAGAGGGTATAAACACTGTCAGGAACCTTTACTCCGTTTTCAGCTAGTATCTTCATGCTGTAGAACTTGTTTGCCTCGTATGCATAAGTATCGTTATCGGCTTGAGTAACCACACCTTCCTCGTTCAACAGCTCAGCAATATGTTCTGAAAACATCTTATCCTTGTCTCCTGTTCTGATGTATACTGCATCGTACTCTGTTAGATCTGCTTCCTTGTAGAGAACTTTATTACCTTCCTCGGAATGTAAAAAGGTCAGTCCTTCTACCGGTGCAGCTAGAACTGTATCAAAAAGTTCTTCCGCTCTCTCTATCATTAACTGGTGCGTGGTCGATATATCTCCATATATGATAGCCATCTTCATCATTGATCCACCATCGCCTTTTTGACCTGTTCGAAAGCGTTTTTACCAGAGATCTCTGTATACATCTCTAGATCAGGGTTAGGGTTTACATCCACAACCTTTCCAGAGTTTACAAGTATTTCGGCTACTGAGGTACCTATAGATCTTTTAGTGGTTAATACTAACTCCTCTAGTCCATTACCTACATTGGAGTACTGCAGATTGTCTTTTGTTATCTTCCAGCCGTCTGATTTATCTTTCAATGAGATTATATTATCTCCGGTAACCAAAAATCTATACTTTTCTCCTTCGTTATATTCGGACAGCACTATGACATCCTCTCCGTACTCTGTTCCCTCGACAAACTCTTCTACCTCTTCCTGATCTTCCAGTAGGTTTATCTCGGTCTCTTTCCGGTTTTCAAACTTCCTGCCTATCATCGGTGTTTCAAGATGTTGCCCTATGTTTCTAACTGACTTCTCAGATGCTATTACTGCAGATTTAGGCGTTTCAATTTCCTTTTCATTAAGTACGTGGTGGAGATAGTTCTTCTTAGCCATTATGAAAAAGCCTGTAGAGGATACGTTTGTCTTTAATCCTTTTTCCTCTATCATTTCCAACAGAACTCTGCCGAAAACAGCGTTTTTCTCAGGTATCTCTGCGTAAACTCCATCAAACTCGGATATAGATTTTCCTTCAAACTTTACATCATTCTTAGTCTTTATCACTTCTGGAGACAGCTGTTCGAGGCTAACATGTGACTTATCTTCAAACAGCTCGTCAAAATGAGAGCTCTCTTCATTTGATATCTCAAGCAGCTTCATTAGACGGTTCACTCTTCCTCTTCTTTTTTAGAGGGTTTCCAGAGCCTGTTTATCGGTTCTTCATCTCCCCATTTCTCCATGTATCTATCGATCGAGTTAGGTGTTGACTCCTTCAGTACACGACCTCTTCTCAAAATCTTCCTGAGTTTTGACTCTAGAGCTTTTGATAGGCCGTCATAATAGTTCCTATCGCTGTATATCAGATCTTTCTCAATCCTCCAGTGAGCTGTGGTTCCTTCAGGAGCCATTACTATGTATCCTCTCTTATGGTCGTACTCGGACATAGCTTCCTTAAGCCTGTCTTTATCTACGTAGTAGACTCCTCCTGTCTCCGGATTAGGATCCATTACTAGAATCTCATTTTTCTCAACCCCTACAGAGAGCACATAATGTCCGGTTGTTGCCTCCGGGAACAGTGCCGGCTTGTAGAAGTTAGGTATGACTAAGGCTCCGTCATTGAACCATGTCTTGAATTCATCTCCTAAGTCTGTAATCTTGTCGTAAGGTATCCACTCTGCCTTAACTTCATCTTCAGTTAGCTCTTCTATCGCTTTTATCATATCTTCTTTCTCAGTTCCTTGTCCAACTTCACATCCTGCTTTTTCTCCTATCTTCTCCTGATCAAATCTGTATCCAAAGATTTCCAGACCCATTTCAATGGAGGCGGGGCCACAGAATGAAGGATTCTGAGCAACAAAATGGTTCTTAATCTCGTCCAATGTCTCAATATCTCTCTTGGTCTTTCTGAAACCTATATCTCCTTCCATGATATTTCTGTTAGGCACTACCTTTAGATTTCCGTCTTTGGTGTCTATATTTGTGCTGAAAAGTGATAGGCTTGTAATCTCGCCGGTGTCTTCACCCATACTGATTTCCTGTCCGGGTCTAATATAGCTAGAGCTCTTTAGATAGATGCCGGCGGCGTAGTTTTGGAATAAGTCCTTAAATCCGTAGAAGAGCAGACCTGCAATTAGAAGTGCGGCAGCCCAGGATGAAGCTGTGATAAACTCTCTAAGGAATGTGTCGCCTATTCCAAGCATTGCAAATACTAGCTGTAAAAGTACCAAGTATAGAAATCCTTGAATTACTAAAAGGATTACTGAAAGTGCTGTCTCTGATAAACCTAGCTCTCTAAAGTAAGCTTTAACTCCTGAAGATGTCAGGAAGTTCTCTGCTATCTCGGAGAAAAGTTTTATCCCTATGAAACCTAGTATTGCTATCAGGATAGCTGATAAAACTTCGGGTAGTTCGATAGGCATTATCTCTGTTGCATCAGCGGTTAAACCTGCATTAAGATAGATTAAAGCTATTACAATCGCAACTCCGTCAATAAGGTATGATAGGTTTTTCACCTTACTGTTTCTAGTTTCTACAGCTTTCTTTGTCTTCTCCTCATTGTCTGCCCAGTGCTTCTTCATCAGATGGGTTAAACCTTTTACCCCTAGATGGGTAACGGAAAGAAATACTATGACAAATAAGACATTTAGAACAGGATTTTCCGCGGAAAGAAGGTTTATCAGCGGTGAAAAGGCTTCAATCATATCCATCAATCAGGTTGCGGGTATTAAAAACCTATCTGTTTCACTCTGTTGAAACAATCTTTCCATAGCCTATAAGTCTCCATCTGGAGCCTATCTGTCTTGAAATCGCTAGTCTATCTCCTTCCTCGGCACATACCGGCACTTTTAGATCTGTCTTAATAACCTTTCCTGCCTGTGTTACTATGCCGGCAGATTTTTTGGTTCCGACGTTCAGCATCAGAGGCTCGTTTTTTCTTATAGGATCGATTTCTTTCTCGTCCTCAGATCCTACTACTGTGTCCATAAGCTCTACCTCTATCTCTAAGAACTTGGTTACGTCAGGAAGTTCGCCTTTCAGACCTAAAACGTTACCTGATAAACCGTCAGACTTAGTCATTGAAGGATCAAACTCGGTCTCAACAGCAAGAAGCCCTCCCGGACTTCCTTTTTCTACAGGCTGGTCGCCCTGAAAAATCCTGGAAACTGTTGTAGTTACGGTTTCCCATTTATCTTCTCCGACCTTTATTCCTGGCTTTATCTCAACTTCTTCTCCTTTTTCCAGCTCACCTTTTACAAGGCTTCCGCCGGCTACTCCACCCTTGATCTGATCTATCTCTGATCCTGGCTTGTTGATATCGAAGGAACGTGCAAGTAACATCCTAGGATCTGACTCTGTATCCCTTTCAGGTGTCGGTATCTCCGACTCTACAGCTTCCAACAGCGCATCAATGTTTACGCCCTGCTGTGCTGATACAGGAACTATAGGTGCGTCTTCCGCAACCGTACCTTCCAAGAACTGTTTTATCTGTTTGTAGTTCTCCTTAGCCTCTTCCTTAGAGACTTTATCGATCTTATTCTGAACTACTACAATGTTATCAATCCCGGTTATATCTAAAGCAGCTAAATGCTCTCTGGTTTGTGGCTGTGGACAGTCTTCGTCTGCAGCTACTAAAAGAATAGCTCCATCCATTATGGCTGCTCCGGATAGCACGTTTGCCATCAATGTTTCATGTCCTGGTGCATCCACAAGTGAGACTGTTCTTACTTCTTCTCCGTCTCCCTCAACGTTGAGGTCTCCTTCGCCGTCTTTAAAGTATGTGATATCTGCGTATCCTAGCTTAATCGTGATTCCTCTCTTCAGCTCTTCTGAGTGTTCATCGGTCCATTTACCGGATAGGGAGTTAGTTAAGGTAGTCTTACCGTGGTCTACATGTCCTAAAAGTCCTATATTTACTTCAGGAACTCTATCTGTCATAAGAAACTGCCTCCGATCTGGTCATAAGTTCTTTTGCGGTTTGTAATATCATCTGATCTATTCTTCGTCCTCTTCCAGAAGCTCTTCAATAGCTTTGGATCCTTCCTCTACAACCTGAGTGTTTAGCTGCTCTATCTGACCGGAAACTGTGTTTCCTCTAACGGATTTCCTCTTTCTCTCTCCTTTTTCTTTCTTCTGAATTCCCTGTCCTTCGGTTAGCAGAATTTTCTTTCTCTCAGTTCCTACTATGCTTTTTCTCATCGGGAAGCCGTCTCTGTCAGATCCGCCGGTTATCTTAAGCTTGTAACCGTTCAGACCGATGATGCCTCCATCAAAGGTCTCTCCGATCTTTTTTCCAACTATTTTTGAAGCTTCTTCGGTTTCGATCTGGTATGTTTTTCCGTCCGTATCGCCAACTGTAACTTTCATTATTGTTCACCTGCTCAGTCCCCTTCAGCTAAACTGATTCCGTCCTCGTCTTTTTGGAGGCCTAGGTTTCCGAGCATCAAAACTTTCGGCTCCAATTTTTAAATACCGAGAAGGGTTACGTCTTTTTATTCCGCCGTTCGAAAACCTTATTCATGAGGACCTCGGTGCTGGAAAAGATAGTTGGAAGGTTCCTCCAGATATATGCAGCGGTTATTTTGGCTCCGGTAGCAGTAGGAGTATACTACTCAGAGCCTTTAGTCACTCATTTAGGTTTTATAGTTCCTTCCGTTACAGCTTTGTTTGTCGGAACATTTCTCTCATATGGGAAAACGCTTGAAAGACCGACGGTTATCGAAGGTATAACTGCAACGGTGCTTGGATGGGTTATGGCAATTCTTCTAGGTGCTATCCCTTTCCAGCCGGAGATGACGATGGTGAACGCTGTCTTTGAATCTACAGCAGGGTTGACAACTACAGGGATATCGATGTTAGCAGACCCGGCACAGCTTTCCAACTCGGTTCTGTTCTGGAGAAGCTTTATGCAGTGGCTCGGAGGTCTTGGAATACTTACATTCTTCATAGTGGTGCTGAGGGAGTCGGGAGGGGTTGCCAGACAGCTCTACTCCGCAGAGTCACATAAGACGGATTCGGGATCTATAAGGCCGTCACTTGGCAAGTCCATAGCAGATTTATGGAAGGTATACGGTCTGATGACAGTCTTCTTCGGCCTAGTCTATTATGTTCTTGGCATGCCTTTCTTTGACTCGATCTTACATGTATTCTCAGGTATATCTACAGGAGGTTTCTCCACAAACTCGGAAAGCATAGCAGCTTACAGTTCGGTCCCTATTGAGGTAGCCACCATATTTTTGATGTTGTGCGGAGGTATGAACTTTGTACTGGCTTATAAAGGTATGAAAGGAGAGCTGAAGCAGATTATAGGGAACGCCGAGTTTAGATGGTATATTGGCGGTTTTCTGATAGTTTCCTCCATGGTTTCTCTAGAGCTTATATCTGGAGGAAGCACCGCTTTCGAAGGTATACTGGACGGTGCGTTCCAGACCGCTGCACTTATCTCATCTACCGGTTACTCTACTATGGCGATCACATCTTTCTCAGTCTTCCTCCAGACTCTTTTCATTGGTGTTATGTTTGTTGGAGGCTCATTGGGATCTACTTCCGGAGGTCTAAAGATCTTTAGGCTAAGGGTTATGGTTGAAAACCTTAAATTAAAGCTTAGATCTTATAGGCTACCGAATTCTGCATTAAATAAACCTGTTATAGACGGACAGATCATAGGGAACTCGATGATAAGAACTATATCTGTGCTGTTCTTTGCGTGGATCCTACTTGTGTTTATAGGAACTCTGATATTGGTTTTATTCGAGGATATCAGCTTTATGACAGCTTTATCCGGTTCTGTATCCTCTGCCGGTAACATGGGTCCTGTCTATATGGCAGAAGAGCAGATGGTCGAGCTTTCCACAGTTTCGAAGATAACCTGGATGTTTCTGATGGTGGCGGGCAGGCTTGAGATGTTGCCGGTTTTGGCAATCTTTAATAGTCAGCTGTTCAAAGATTCTAAATGATGTACGTAATCGTCGCAGGTATCAACCCGTTGAGCAAAAAGTTTGTGAAAAAGATGGAAGGGAGCCATGATTTGGTGGTAATAGATGAGGATGAAGATAAATGTGAGAGGCTGTACTCTTCCAGCTCTGCAACAGTAATAAATAAAAATCCGACATCTATACAAGCACTTGAAGATGCAGGGGTAGGTAAAGCCGATGTAGTTGTCTCAACGATGGATGAAGACAACGAGAACATGGTAGTGTGCTCTCTGGCGAAGAAGTACGGGGTCTCAAAAGTAGTTTCCAAGGTGGAGAACGATCAGTACCTCGAAGCCTTCCAGGTAATAGGTGCTGAAGCAGTAGATCATACGGATATACTTCTCTCCGAGTTTCTAAGCACTGTAGAACATCCTTATCTTGTGAAGATAGCCAACCTTTCAGTGAATAGAGAGGTACTGAAGGCGGAGATACGGGAAGACTCTTCTCTAGAAGGAAAGCTTGGATCTGAGATCCCTGAGATGAAAAAGTATCCGGAAAGCTTCCAGATAACAGCTCTGGTAAAGGACAATAAAGTTTTGACAGGAGAGATCAAAGCCGAGCTAAGGCCGGGTGATAAACTTCTTCTGGTTGGGCCCGAGAAGGATAAGAAGAAGTTGGATAGGTTTTTTCAGAGCCGGTAGCACGCAAATAACTTTAAGCTTAACTTTCAGTAAGGGGTTATGACCGCGATTGTCTGGATCAGGAGGTCGATGAGAGAGCACGATAACACTGCTCTAGTTGAAGCTTCAAAGGAGCATGATAAAGTAATACCTTTGTATGTTGTTGACGATGGTTATTTTAGTTCTGAAACCCTAGGTTATCCGAGGGTTAAGTTTTGGAGCGAATCTTTGGTCGAACTGAAGAAGGGTCTGAGGCAGGATGGTAAAGATCTGGTTGTCAGGAAAGGAAAACCGATAGAAGAGCTAAATAAGATTGTCAATGAGACTGATGCGGACGCTGTTTATTATAATAGGGATT
>LKMJ01001622.1_pt1 | contig 20123 bp, 18 predicted proteins | sample 643391 | NCBI WGS metagenome assembly LKMJ01 (sample SAMN04112250, study PRJNA286221) | soda lake metagenome | biome: soda lake; feature: Kulunda Steppe; material: water; isolation source: sample PL-Br10 brine of Picturesque Lake | place: Russia: Kulunda steppe | collected 2010-07 | reverse complement strand
GTGTGCGCGCGCATGCGCGTGCGTGCGTGCGTGCGTGCGTGTGTGTGTGTGTGTGTGTGTGTGTGTGTGTACACACAATCCTTCCAGAAGAAACAAAGCTTCCGGAAGAAATAAAGCTCACTGTTGTTCTGGCTCAGAAATGCACATTAGTGTATATACATGCATGCAGGCACATCGATGTACATGTGCCACGATATCGTGGGAACCTGCGGGATGAAACAGAGACGCAAAAGTCCTGCGCAGCTGCTGTTTTGCATGCGGGGAGAGCTTCCAGGATATCCTGCAGGGTCATGACCTCAGACAGCTAATCAGCTCAGCTGACTCCAGAATACTGGACCAGCTAGCTATGTACGGGCAGTATATGGAGGGGGCATTTAGTTTGCAGGCCTGGAATTAGTGAGATATACAAAGTCCGTCTATTTGAGTTTAATTTAAATGATCTGAACCCAGTTGACACCGTGGAGCATCGATGTGCATGTGCATGCCTTACGCAAATTCCTACGTAGGATGTATGTATACAGGACATTGTCAACGCAATCGGGTGTCCTCCGGACACTCGAGCAGGCGGCAGGGCACCTGCAATGGGAAGTCAGCTGTCCACCCTCACAACCTGTGGGTTTAGTGTTCGAACTAACCGGCTAAGCTGCCCTAGTTTGGCAGATACAGTCTTCAAACCTACAGGACAATGTGCAGCACTGTCCACTAGCGTAATGCACTGTGGTCAGACACGTGTCTCACCAGATAAGTGCAGTGCCAGATTTATGCTTTAAAGAGATCAGGCGATTCACCAGCAAACTCGTCGACTCAGCTGGCTGACTTCTTAATCTTGGCTTGCCTTAAGCGGTAAGTGGTAAATACAAGTCAGGCTGGCAGAGGAGGATATGAGCTAACATTAAATACCTAGACTTAATGATGGGTATTAAGTTGCTAAACATGGCTTAGCCCGGGCCAGTCTTGATCGCTGATGGACTCCTCTGTGCTTGCTCTTTCCCTTGGTCTAGTCTGGTGGGCAGGGAGATGGGCCTGGGCTGTGTGCTCGGGACCTGCTTATATGGGTGGGTATGTTTTCTTTGCCCCTGCTCTTGTTGTGTGTAGGTTTGGGTGAGGGTTTCCAGACGTTCGTCTTACTTCCCTGCCTCTGGTGGAGCTTTGGCTTACAGTACCCCGGACAAATGTGTCTCCCTCTCCTGAATTGATGGGGGGGTGTTCAGCCGCCTGGGTACTTTTCCTTTCAGGCTTAACCTTAAGCCATCACACTTGGCGTCTGTTCAATGGGGGCTGAGTCTGCAAGTGGATAAAGACATTATGGTCTGTGATAACTGTGCAGTTTGTGCCCTCCAAGTAGCATGCCACTCAGATAGAGCTTAGTATACACCCAGAAATTCTTGGTCTGTTGTATGATAATTATGGGAGTGGACTTGTGCAAGGTACACGCATAGAATCTACTGTCCTGCATCAGCACTGCACCTGTCCCCAGGAGCGATGCATCACTTATAACCTCGAAGGGTTTGCTTAGGTCTGGGATGGCAAGCACAAGCACAGGTGCAGCACAGAGAGCAGCTAAAAGCTTGTAGAATGCCCCGAATGAAAAGTTGGCCTTTATTGGTCAGTGGCGGCACTGGCGCAGCAATGTCTGCATATTGGTGTCTTAACTTTCTGAAAATGTATTGTCAGGCCAATAACTTGGCGCACTTCGTGCACGTCTGTTGGTGTCGGCCACTCGGCCACAGTCTGAATTCTAGTTGGGTCTACTTTTAGTCCATATCTGCCAACAGGATGCCCCAAGTTGCGAACTTCAGGTCTATTCAATTTGCAATTGGGGAAATTCGGACCGGTGGGGATGGAGCTTAGCACACAACAACTAAAATGCCCTGAGCAAGCAGGTCTGTATCCCCAAGGTCGCCCATGCATCACTGCAAGCCGCATGCGGCTGCGACACATGCGGCTGCATCCAGTAGCGCCTCATCTTTGCCCTTAGGCCCAATCAAGCTGAGGCCCACAGGAAGCCCTTCCTCCACAGATGCCACAGGCAAGCTCACCTGAAGTGGGCAAGCACGCACGTGGGCAGGTATCACTGAGCCGCTCACGTTGCCATCCATGCATCTCAGCATGGGCGGAGAGCAATCGCACTCTGATGTGCATCTAGTATCACATTCTTGACCATTTAGCATTATGAGAAGCGCAAAATCTTGGGTGCCGCTGAATAACAGATCATCATGACTTAAGCAGGGCAGCTCAACAGACAGGCAAAAGCCATCCATTGCAATAAACGTTTAAAATAGGCCCTGAGTGCCCCACGGGTCACCTGCTTAAGTAGAGTCACTTTTGTTGAGTGTGCTCAAAAGCCAGAAACTGGGCAATTTAACTTCATTTAAAGCGACACAATACTAAACATTGACTTTTCAAGTGAATGCTCAGTCAATATAAGTATTGTGCATCTCACTTAGTCTCTCAAAACACTTCCACTCCATTCAATCGGACCCAAGGCACCAAGTATGATTTGCAGGCGTTTCAGGCTAAATAATTCATATAAATTGGATGTATACTGATCATGGATCCACTGATCATGGAGCGCGGGAACGCAAAATACAAAAATTTAGCAGTCACACAGCAAATCGGGAACAGACTGTCTGTTCGCATCATGCCTGTCAGCCAGCGTACAAGGAACTGATGAGATGCACTCACAAAGGTCGCCAGAAGTGCGTCCAACCATAGCCCAATCCACAGGTGGCAGAATGAGAGAATGCATAGACTTGCATGGCCATTCCCCAACACTAAGCTTCTGTTCAAATTCAGACAGCCAGAGGTTTGCCAAAGCGCATGATACTCTTACCTGAGGTAGCCATGCTATGCATGATACTCTTACCTGAGGTAGCCCTGCCAGACCTGCTATGCATGTCAGACTCAGCATCCGGGTGCGCCAATCGTTCAATTGTGGCGCAGGGGTATTGCACAGTGGAGCTGGTCCTGCACAGCATTCATGACCATTCAAGGTTAGGGAAAAGATCTTCGGTCAACGACCTTATGAAAGCAAAACAAAAATGTTAATAATGTTCTGGCTTAAAAAGGTAGACGCATCTTGAGCTCCTATTCAGGAAAAATATTAATGGAAGATTTATGTATTTGTCATGCTGAGAGAACCCCATGGGGATGGGTGCAGCAGAAAGGGACGTTCACTTTCAGATAGCCAAGTGCGGTGCTCGCGTCCTGCCGAGATTCCATGAATTTAGCGACAATGTATTTGCCCACTCCAAGTGCATCTCTGTGACAGGAATCGATCACACCTTCAATAATGATAATTTATACACAATAGATTTGATCTTAACCGATACTATCGGCCATAGCGATAGCAATTGATTAACCCTGTGACAGGGACTGACAATTGAAGCCATTGCAGTTGTAAGCATTTATCCGTATGCTATTTTTTAAACCAGGAATGTAAACAGAAAATCTTTCGAATTTTCACTTGGACAAAATGGCTTATATTCGCGCTGTGGAAATACTGCCTTCAAAAGTATGATAAATTTCCAGAGGGGGTTATCTGAGCAAAAGTCTGGGCATGATCCTTTTTTGATGCAAACTGTAAAAACATCATATAACTAGGCTACTGGTAAAATTTGGGGTGAAATGGACCCTCATGGCCTGGGTGGGTGCTCAGCCTCTGTTTTTGGCCATCGGCAAAAACATCACACGTATGCCCTCATCACGACCCAACCACACGTCTTTTTATCCCCAAAACACCATCAACATACTTCTATTATGTTGCAAATTGGCAAATTGATATTGGGTGTTGAAACTGAGGTTTGGAGGGGGTCGGATTTTGACCCATTTTGGCACCCCTTTTGCTATTTTTTTAAAAAGGGGAATGACCCAAAATGCACATCTCACCAACCACTGAGTGGATTCAATCCAATTCTTTTTCAATGATGTTCATCTATTACAAGAGCACCAAAACACCAAAAATCATGTGATTTGGTGCTGTGGCTGATCTGGTGTGGACATATGGCTGTGAAAAGTAGGGTTCACGCCGCAGCCCATTGCGCATGGGCCCGTGACGTTAACCTTTCAAGCTCAGGTGCTATGAAAAGCTTGCAAGCAGGGCTACCATCTAACGCTGAGCTTGAACGGTTAATCACGGGGCCCATGCCCTGGGATCATGCCAAAACCATACCCATTTCGGGCCTCAGATAGCCCCCTCTGATAAATTTCTGATAAATTTTGAGAACACAGGGGGTGGGGGCTGGGAGCCACAGCCCCGCTCCAGTAGGCTCTCCTGTTCTAATTTGCTGCATTTTTGCATCAATCTCAAAAGAAGTTCGCATCATCTAAGCCAGTTCTCTACTCTAATCCTCATTATTGAAGTTCCCTCCACTGCTGGACCCCTCCTCCTCCTTCTCCTCCTTTTCCTCTTAGAGGACCACCGAGGGCTAGGCCATGTCCTGCTCATCTATGAAGTGTGTGCGCTTGGCCAAGCGCATGTTGCTGTACCACCACACCAATTCATTGGTATGCCTGGTGGTCAGGCGGTTGCGTGTACAGCACCTTGAGCCCAGCCCTTTGTCCACTTGGTCACTAGAATGGTAACCTGGTCCCATTTAGGACGCCTAGATGGAGGCATATTAAGTTGTATGGCCATATTGGTCGGTTGGAGGGCAGTTGGGGGAGTAGTTGGGCTTCCCAAGACCCCCTGGCCCAGCTTCTGTTTTTGCCAGGGCATTTTGAGGTATTCAGTGTAAAATACTAAAAAATGTGTATTTTGAAGCTTTGAACTTCCTAGACCGGTGCTGTTTAGATCCCTGCATGAAACATACCAAATCTAAGCATGTCTCTCTAATAGGCACAAAGCGAGCAGGAGGGCAGCATGCCCGGGCCAAAGTTCACTTATGAGCACATACCTGGCGCAGTGGGTAGGGCAAGGATGCCATTTGAACCGAGCAAATCCAGCAGTGCCTGCTGAATAATTTGCTGTTTACTCTTGGCCGCCTGCCACTCCTGTGGGATGCACAAGCAATGCACAACTAGCCATCTTTTCCAGATAAAAGTACATATGTCGCACACCAAACTTCCAGAAAGCAGATTGGATTTGGGCATGCATGCTGATGGGTTGAAACAACACCTGCTTGGTTGGGAGGAACACTCATCTGCTGGAGCTACTGGAATTCAGCACTGAAGCACAGCCATAAAATGCATACCAAATAACTGGAAGGCAATTGATACTTGGGCCTACTATGGTCAGCGATCTAAACAGTGCCTGGTTAGGCTCAAGGCAATGTGAGGGTGCACAGTGGAGGAGCTCTTACCTCCTGCGATATCTGGCTGGCCATCTCAAAGCGCTCTTTCACACCTGGGCCGAATTGCGGCTTGTGCTGCTGAATCCAGTCCCTGTGCTCACGCCAGATCTCAGCTGCCTGCAGCCAGATAGCAACCTGGAAGTGTTGAAAGGTCGTGCGCGTCTTGCTCATTGGCCAGCAGATGCTGCTCAGATGCTTTGATCCTCATGAACAGCGTGCGCAACAGTGCTCAGCAATTGTCAACATCCAGCAAAGTCCTTGGCTGCATGATGAGCAGAAATCACACGCACCCGACACATCGCACCTCCAAACCTCCACTTAACACACACAATCCACCACCGCCACCACCAAAACTTCTACCATCACCGCCATCATCAACAACAACCCAGACTGCACCACCAACAACTACACAAATTCACACGCTCCCCTCATCACGTCCAAAGCTTGGCAGAATTGGGCTGCATGATGCACTGTGCAGCGCACAGTGTGCAGTGTGCAGCGTACAGTGTACAGTGTGCAGCGTGTGTGCAGTGTACAGTGTGCAGCGCACAGCTCAAGCCTCCACAGTCTGCCTGGCCAGGGCACGCCCAATCTTACTAGCCCAGAGGATCTACAATCCCGGCCCTGGACATCAAGCTTTGACAAAATCTGCCTGACGCACCAAGCATGTCATGCCTTGCAGGCCCAGGGGCCATCAAAAAGCACATCAACTTGCCCAGGGACTATCAACAAGCACATCAACTAGCCCAGGGGCTATCAACAAGCACATCAACAAAAGCTTAAGAGCTATGTGGCCTAGAGGAATCACAGTGAGCACCCCACGGAAGTGGTCTGGCGGATAGTCAGTGCCAACGGTCAAGCACTTGCAGGTCAGCGACTGTGTTCAAGAAAACCTGGGCCAGTGTCCATGTTCCAGCACACATAGGTCAGCGTCCATGGTCCAGCACACGCAGGTCAGAGTCAATGTCCAGCACACGCAGGTCAGCGCAGATGGCAGCTAACGATGACGTAGGTCAGCTTGATGCCTTCAGGAACGGTGTGGTGCGTGCTGGTCCATACCGGGAAAGGCAGAGGCAAAAGGGCCTACGGAATCATATGGCTCATGCTCCCACAGCCAATCTGGCATACAGCACTAGCCCACACAGCTTCCCACACAATCTAATTCCCACACAACCAATCTGGCACATGCCAAAAACCTGCCCAGCATGTCTGGCGCACTGCAGCAGTCCACCCAGTGCATCCCACAACACAATTCACACACAACCAATCTGGCACATGGCACATGCTTGCACAGCACACCTGGCACACGCGGAAGACGTCCAGCCATAAAGTCAAGCTGCCCAGCCCAGCAGAGTCAAGGTCCGCACGGCCTGTAGCCACATTGTTTGATGCATTTCCTCTGTTTCTTAGACACTTCCTGTCCTTGTATATGTTGGTGCCTTTCTGGGTTCAAGTTTTGGTGACAGGCCTGGTAAGCATCAGCTTAGTCGCCCCAGCTAGTATAGTACTGACGCCCTGTGGGACAGTACTGAGGCCCAAGTGCCAACCTCATTTGGGGCTGGGAGGGAAGGATAGGGGGGGACAATACGTCAGAAGATGCGAGTATAATGTGATGCCTGGGTGTTGATGTCTTGTGCTTGCACGTCCACCCTTGACCAGGCCCTCACCTGCCAAAATTGCTACCAAGCCCCCTCCCCTGTACACCATTGGCGTTTGTGGGGACTGACGCGTGCAATGCAGGGTATGCTGCGAGTCAGTGTCTAAGGGCAAAGCAGGGACAGGCAAGGGGCGGCTGTCGCTTAGATCCAACTGAACCTTGTGCAAGCACGCGTCAGAGCATAACATTGGCGTGGATAAATTCAAATGCACGGTGTGGTTGTGAAACATGAGAGGCGCCAGCGGGGCGTGCATCCACACACTGGCCAGGGTGCACGCTTTGCTTTGCTGCAACCCCTTCCAGGACGCGCATAAAATCCCGATACCAGCAACAGTAACGTGACAATGCCACAGTGCTACGGCTGTGCATAAAGCATGGCGAGGCTGGTCAAAACGCTACCACCGCTACCGGTCTTGTCAGACCGGACACAATAGCTCGCTTTGCCGTGAGTGTGTATGCTAGGTTTACTATTGCTTTCCTACTGCCTTCAAACCTGTTGGCATCCAAGGTGGTTGGCGATCGCACTGTCCCACAAAGCATCGTTACTTTCCCATAAGGCATCGATGCTAAATGTTCGTCAGGTACACCCATGTTGCCCTTCCCTTACCTGAGGCCACACACGTGTCCTCCACGCTCAGGCCAAGCCCTCCTGGTGCTGTCCCCTGCTGCTGCTGGCTCTGCTGCTGCAGTACCTGCAGCCCACCCTGCAAGGCTTGCCGCACGGCAGAGCTAGTGGGCGCATCCGCCAGCGCAAACGCGTCTGTGCCAATGAGCACGCGGGTTAGGGGCTGCTGCTGCTCGGATTGGGTGGTGGCCGGGAGCAAGACATGGCCCACTTTGTGCAGATCTGCCATTGAGCGAGTCAGCCTGCAACACGCAAAGTGAGCACGAGGAGGCGCAGAGTTAGTTGACATGCGCACAATCTTGGGGCTCTTGCGTGCGCACGTGCTTGTGCACTGGTGCGGACACAGGCATGAGCACCAAAACACACAAGGACACACATGAGGACAAGGCTCCCCCCCTCCCTCTCCCTCCCTCCCTCTCTCCCTCTCCCTCTCCCTCTCTACTAAAAAACACCTATTATTCTCTACTAAAAAACACCTATTATTCTAATTCTTTTGATCTCCAATTGCTATGCCGACAGAGTCTGGGGGGCAATTGAGAGGGTATCCAGGTCCCTAACATGCACACTATCCCTGAGCAATCAATTCACTCCTTTTGGCCCTGCTTCGGTGGGGCAAAGTAAATAACAAAAAACGCCCGTTCCCTGCAAACAGTCTAACAAACTCACAAGCAAATCAGTGGCGTCAACCTAGCAGCACATCCTCTGAGGCCATGTATGTTGGCACAACATGCCCCTGCCAAACTACACCCTGCTTCAGAGCGCACCAGAGCATACACAGGCAAACAGAACAGGGATGTGCACGACGCAGCGCATGCCTGGCACACGCACCAGCCTGCTGTGTCAAATGAGGGCGCCAGGGGGCGTGCGCCTTCCAGGCTGACCCTGCCATGGCTGGGCCTGATGCCGAAAAGCCCACAGTAGCTGGCAGGGATGCGTACGGAGCCCCCTGTGTCGCTGCCCAGCCCGATGTCAACATCTCCTGCTGCCACTGCCGCCTGCAATTGATCATGGGCGGCAGAGTGACAGCGTCTGGGGAAGGCAGGGGCTGCTCCTTGTTGCGTAGTTGGCAGGAGAGTGCTGCAGGTCTTAGTGGCCGCTCATGCCATAGAGAAAGAGCCACAGGAGTGTGCTGCAGGTCATGGTGGCTGCTCATGCCGCAGAGGAAGAGCCACAGGTGTGCTGCAGGTCATGTTGGCTGCTCATGCGCAGAGAAAGAGAAGAAAAGAGAAAGAGCCACAGGCAATGCTTGGTGCACCTCACAGGCACTGGTAGAGCAGCAAACGGAGCCATCCTTCGGTGCCGCAGTCATTTTGCTGCAGGTCATGCTGGCTGTAACTGCCGCAGATGAAGCTGCAGGCTGTTACCACAGCAGATGAAGCCGCAGGCTGTGCCAGAAACCAAACCTGTATTGCCTAGTGCAGGCTGTTGCTTGTGTGCTGCATCTGTCAGCTTTGAGTGGGAGCAGCGGGAGAACCTTGAAAAGGTATGGTTAATTTGAGAACCAAAGATACCTCATGGACGGTTGATATTTCTACGGCCACACTTTGTTCCAATGCGCAGGACACTTAATGTCCGGTCTTTGGTTGATGTCCACAAGGCAAGGTTGCTGCATCGACAATACCATGCTCTTTGTCTTCCAAGCTTTAGACCAAGGGATGAGTGTTTTTTAACCCTGCTTGCAAGCAAAAGTGTCAGCGCAACAGCAGCTCTGCTGCGGAGCCGTGCCTCTGCTCACACACACACAATCTGATGATCAGAACTGGCGATTTCTGAATACTACATTAAATGCCAGTGTCTTGTATCAAATTACAATACAGGCAAACAAGGCTCACATTTCTTTCAGGCTCTATTTGCATTGCACAGGGGCAAGTGACCGAGCTACGCCCGTTGAAGCACACGCATCGTAAGGCAGTGTGTAACATAAACTCAGGAAGCGAGGTACGTAAAGTAAGGCAATGCAAGTCACGCATCAGAGCCACACGCACAGCAGAGCCACGCATCAGAGCCATGCATCAGAGCCACATAAAATAGGGCAATGCAAGCCACGCAGAGCCACACGCACAGCAGAGCCACGCATCAGAGCCACACGCACAGCAGAGCCAGATGAGGAGCCGCCAGGCACGCGGCCAGGTGCTGCTGCGTTGTTGGGCGTCCCGTAGTGCGCATTCTCGCCTGCGCACAGAGGGCCGCGTGTCGGTGTTTGTCCCAAGCAGTGCCTTGAGCAGATGGCTGTGTACCTTGGGACCCGACAAACCTTGACCATCTGGAAAAGAACAGAGGCAAGAACGGCCACATCTTGCCTGACAATCTCGCCATCTGGCCATACATCTTGAACCATCCTACGTGCATCACGCACCATTCAGGGAATAAGCCAGTTCATCCATATGTGTCCGGCCCCTGACCGTTGCCCCTGCCGCAAGCAGCTGCGCGACGGCAGGGGCGGTGGCTGCTGCAGGGGGGTGGGTCTCGCGCCAAAGGGGGTGCCCAAAACCAGTCCTGCATTTGAGCACACACACAGACCGCCAGGAAAACCTCGTGTCTTGGCGACAAGCACGGTTGGGTATGCATTTCCCTCCCTGATCCAGCACAGTTCCTCTGAGTGTGCACGGCGGCCTTTTTACCTTTTAAGAAAGGACAGTCCATTGCTGCTGCTCCAAGGAAGCCATATGTGCATCCAATTGCACTGCAGCAAGAGGGCTTTCTAAACCAACCAGACCACGTAACCACGACCAACAAGATGAAGCGTTCATCTTTTAAAGCTCAGTGGCTCATCATTGCAGCCGTCCTGGGTACTTACACTCATTGCCCACGCACACAACACACATACACGCATTGTCCTCCGCATGAGGGCAAGCATGCGCACATTCACACATACCTGTAACCCTGAATGTCAAACAGGTCCTTGACGGCCACACTCATCCCTGCAAAATTGATGCTGGCAGGGGAAGACTTCAGAAATAAGCTGGCAAGTTGCACGACATGCTGAATCCAATCGGGCTCAACAGCAACAGAGGTCAGACAGCATAAGGGTGTAATTAAGAGAGTTGTATGTGCATGTGTGTGTTGATGAGCATGGTTGAGTTCGATTATTTGTCACATCATCCAAAGCTTGGGATGAGGTGCTGGGACTTCCATAATCCATGTAGTAATTCATCAGTGTACACATGTGATATCAGCCAGTTTTGCAGCGAGGCGGTCCGGCTTTGGTAAATTTAGGCCCTTAACTTGCTACAACCAAGGGTCTAAGAGAAACAGTCCTTACCTGCTAATGGTCCGGCTGGTGCGCCTGGAAGCACTACATCGTCAATGTATGCACTCGCACTCGCAGGTGCAGCTTGCACTGCCATGTTCCTTTTCCGCTGCCCAGCCTTGGAAAGAAAAGCTGAAGGATTTGTCTTCAGAGTTGATGAAAAGGCCTTATTTAAGCAGTGTGCTGGGCCTATGCACAAAAGGCACAGATTATGCTCATTAGTCTTGAGTTGATGACAAGGCCTTAGTCAAGCAGTGAGCTGGCTGGGCCTGTGCACAAAAGGCACAGAATATGCTTGTAATTACAACTTGCAATGAATCATGAATTTCAAGCTTTTCACGCAGACGTGCCTGCAGTGCGCTGGGTCAGCTGCTTTAGTGTTTGCTGCTGCATTATTTTTACATTCGTGTACCCGTATATGAATCAAATAAATTAAACGGTATACGAAGTAAAACACACATTGTTATCTTGTGTCGAACTGCATCATAACACACAGCAGACTAATATTTGCAGACGCATAATGTTTCTTTCGTGAATAAAAGCTTATAAACGCTATGGGTGGAACATGGTCCATAAGAATGCAACGCAAGGCATCCTTACGAAGGTCATGAAGGACGATGGCTTGCTTAGCTTGCCAGAAGACCAACAAGGTCCTTGACTATGATGACGAGGAATGTGACGTGCTTTTCATCGGGCTGGAGGTGAGGGCAGACCCAGCAAATGCAAGTGTATAAGGCACAAGTTAACTGGTGAAGCGTATCAAGCCTTCCTCTCTCATTAATTTCAGAGTGCTGGCAAGACCTTGTTGCTACGTAGATTGAAAAGTAAGTCCACTCTTTTATGTTCTTGGAGCATCTTAGCTGGGGTTTGGCCTTGTCTGCGAGGCAGCTGTCTGTCCCTCTGCATATCGAAAGCAGACTTCCTGCACAGTCATCCAACCCCCCTATCTTGAACGCCTTGCTACCTTTGTCCTAGGCCTGCATGATGTCACCAAAAAGGTCAATCCCCGTACGTTCCCAACATCTGGCACGGAAATAAGTGACATAGAATGTCAACCTCATCCGAGATTTAAGAAGATCAGGGCAAGGTAAGCTAGAACAACAGAGCATATGTTAGTGACTTTTTGTAATCCTGCTGCAAACCCTCACGGCCTGCTGTGCTGTGTTGCGCCAAATGTCTTCACCCATATTGTGTACTGCCGTGTGTTCTGAGTTCATGATGCTGGTTTCAGACCCTCGTGGGGGCATCCAATTGCACCCACACTGACAGGATTTGTTGGTGTCTTCTCCTGTCTTCATTTTCAGGGAGGTTGGAGGCTGCATGGCACCTATATGGTACAAGTACTATGAGGAGTGCCGGTCCGTGCTGTATGTGGTGGATGCCACCGATGCCCATGCGGCGCAAACTGCAGCAAGTCAGCTGCAAGGGCTGCTTCAGCATCAGGCCTTGAAGGTGATGCTCGTCAAAGCAAGCTCATCAGTGCTCTCGACCTGCAGCCTGTTCCCTGCTCTTTTGAGCTTTAGAATTATACGAGCTTACAGCCTGTGCTACAGTCGAGAACCTCACATGCTACAGTCTAAAATTTCACAGCACATGCTACAGCCGTAAGATTGACGCGAACCCACAGCCTGTGCTACAGTTGAGCAGCTAGGCGCAGACTCGCTGCTTTGCAAAATGATACTCTAAGTGGTTTCCTGACCAGCTGGCAGGTGCCGTGTGTTCAAATATGGCAACTGCATGTCCTGAGCACACCTTGTTTTAAGCTTGTGTCTGACACAGATCAGTCCTATAAAAAAAAGTATTGGTGGATATTATTTTCCTCCACATCTTCTTTCCCGCTGTCAATCACAATATTTCTGACAAGTAGGAGCCAATCTCTCCAAATCTCTCCAATTTTTCAATGCATTTCCTGATGCTGTCCTCCAATATGCGTCTGCATTTCCCCTTCACGCTCTCTGGTACTGGGATGCATAGGACATTGCAAGCATGCCAGCCCTGCTATCCCCCTGATTGTTGGTCTATCCACCTTCACCATCACATGCTGCATGCACAAGAAAGCGTTGGGCTTTGTGTAGCGTCACAAATCGCGAATGTGCTGCAGGGAAAGTCATGCTTGCTAGCGATAAACAAAGTGGACGCCGCGGATGCGCTGCCTCGACCCGAGCTTGATGGCTTATTAGGGGTATCCAGGCTGCCAGACGTGTGCACGGTGAGTCTAGCTGGAGTTGGAGACTCTGCAACACATGAAATATAACAGCGTTTGCAAAGCTGCAGAAAGAGGGGATGAACCCCCACGCTTCTACGAATGAAGCGGTCACGCCTTTAATATTAGTGATTTCTGCGAAGACGAATTGTTAAGTATCAGATACTTATCTTGGACTGTAAGTCTCGTTCGTATGGACTCACATGTTGGTAATTAGCACATGATTACCTCGGATACTTCTCATATTCTTTGCAATCTGCATTGTTACAATGCTCCCCTCCTTAGACATGCATGTCCTCATGCATGCTGTCAAGGATTAACGAATGGGAGGTTCAAGGCCACGTGAATGCCAGTACTCATGAATGGCTAGGCCTTCATCAGTGAAGCTATCTTGACTGATCCATTCATTCTCTACAACCGGATAGTCAAGCTACTTGACTTTGTATTCAAATTTCTGGACCTTCTTGTGACCCACTGCTATGGATCAGTGAAGATAGCTTCACTGCTATGGATCAGTGAAGATAGCTTCACTGATGAAGGCCTAGCCATTCGTGAGTATTGGCATTCGCGTGGCCTTAAACCTCCCATTCGTTAATCCTTGACAGCATGCATGAGGACATGCATGTCTAAGAAGGGGAGCATTGTAACAATGCAGGTTGCAAAGAATATGAGAAATATCTGAGGTAATAATGTGTCAATTACCGACGAGAGTCTATACGATCGAGACTCACAGTCTATGATAGGTATCAGACACCTGTCAAACATTCATAAATCCGTCTTCGCAGAAATCACTAATATTAAAGGCGTGAGCGCTTCATTTGTAGAAGCGTGGGGGTTCATCCCCTCTTTCTGCAGCTTTGCAAACGCTGTTATATTTAATGTCAAAAGTGATTAAGTGAAAGTGGCATGTTGGTATTGCATTGGTGAGCAGTGTGGAGGCTCAGGCATGTACAGCAAAGGTGATGAAATTTGCGCTGCTCTATCATGGCCGCATGACGGCTTGCAATAAACTCAGAAGGCTCGAGCAATGTAGTGAAGCATCTTCAAAAGTGCTGTTTTTCCACTGCTGATGCAGAGCCAAGACTAGCAGCTTGGTTTTGGCAAAAACGAGGCCCAATACCGCGTAAGCATGACTTGACTGGTTCTGTCCTATGCAATGTTTTGCCATGAATGCAGGGACGCTTTGATGTATTAGAGGTGTCAGCGCTGGAAGGAAAAGGGGATTGGGCTGTGCTTGCTTGGCTTGTAGAGGACAAGGTGAGGGACTGATTTAATACCATGACAATAAAGAAGCCACGGAATCAGCCTTCTCTCCTTGCATGCCTTTCTACTGCATCTGTGCCTCTCTCCCTCCTTCAACAAAGAAGAGAAGAAGCAACCAGCAGGGATATCCCTGGTGGCATGTAGTGAGGCAGGTGTGTTAATCTGGTGCAAGCACCAGTCAGGTCTCCACTATGAGGAGAGGATGTATCCGACAATTTGTACTAGGGGGATCTCATGTAGATTTCCCTCCCTACTCATGAGGAATTCATTGATTCTTCAGGCATGATTGATCTTGGTTGCAAAATAAATAGTGTGTGCGCATATCTTTTTTCAATGCCGCCTTTTTAATGAAGAGTAGCCCCAGCGGCCCACTGACCACTGGTAGATTCCAAAATCCCGAACCTTAATATGAGCATACTTGGTATTGAAAGCAATTTCTAGCCAGCTTGGCTAGCATTCTCGTCATCTCTCATGCTCACCTAAACCCCTGTTTAATTTTTGTGCAGCTTGGTCGGCAGAAGAGAGCTCAACCGTCTTAGACAGACAGCCTCAGCACTGATCCTATTCAATTTATGAGATGCCATTATAAGTATGAGCATACATTGGTACAGAATTACAAATTTTTTAAGTTGATTGATAAAAAAAACCAAAGCGTCCCTGTAATCCTCCGACTGTGTGGTCTTCCCGTTTTACACAACATTGTTGTCAATGTTTGTAGACTCTACAGCTAATTGGATAAGCTACTTGTAGGCCGCAAGGAATCTGCCCTTGTTTAACATGGCTGAACGTTCCTTGAGCAGATCCCACCTGCAATACATTCTTACCATCTACATGATGGACAATCTAACTTGTGACTTTCTGATTGAAGCAAAGTGGTGGGAAGGCACACATGGCTTACTTCAAGAAATAGGCCCTTTCTATCTTTGACGGTCCTGTTGTTTGTGTTGCCCACACGATCAATGATTAATGTCACTGGCAGGTTCTGGAAGCAATTTGTCGGCAACTTGTTGAACACAGAACACCTGAGCTATGACAACCAAGCTGACCTGCTGCTTGCAAAAAAAGCCCCAGAAAAAACATGTTTGGAGGTGGGGGTCGCATGGTGCTTGCACTAGCTGTAAAGCTCTTTGGTGGAGGTGTCACGCGATGTCTTGACTGTTTTACATAATTAATGTAGGGAGTGTTTGTTTTTCCTACGTACTTTCTTATATCAAGTCATTAAACAGGGGCATTTATGTTATCAAAAATCAAGAGAAGAGTCACTGCATCTCAGAACTAGCCTGATCCTTCAAGTGTTATTCTTTCTCTGGTTGGTATCAGTGCCTCGTTTGCAGATGACCTCACTAATGAAAGCATCACGATCCAAGAGTCCAAGCCCATAAACTTACATTATACTCTGATTGGATGGCTCTACTTATTTCTTGCAGCAAAATGTAAGGTAATTGGTGCCCTACTAGACCCTTATAGCATAAATCACCCTTCTAAAGATGCAACTTCAAACCATGTGCGCCATGATTTCAGGATTTTCCAACCGCTCTGCAACTGCAGTTGTTTCAACCGCATCAACCGCACTATGACAGACTGAAAATGTTTGACGATTGGTATTGTGTGCAAAATGAAGTCGTATGTCTCCTGAACTGTCTAAAAATAGATCTGACCAATGAAGCGTAAAACATCAGCATCTCCTGCTCGCCCTTGTTTGTGGGCCTAGCAGGTTGAGAGAGTAGCTTGCTTCAAGCAAAAGAACATGTCGTCTTTTGGTGACCACCCAAGGCTGTGCATGCCTAGCAGGTCTACTAAGATCTAGCTTTTCAGTTACCGGACCTAACCTAGCTTTTCAGACGCCTCTAATTGTCATCAAGATGTCTTGCTTTCTCTTGAGCGGCCTTCTAGTTCTCAGGCTCACCGCAATTTCATTTCGGCGTGCGCTTTCTGCCTTTTTCTGAGCCTGCTTCTTTGCTGGTTTCTTTCCTCCGAGCTTCCTTTCTTTGCTTTTTTATCCTCCTCCCTGGTGGAGGAGACTCACGGCCCTCTGGGCCAATGTGTCTCCTTTTCCTTAATTGATGTAGGGAGTGGTTTCACTGCCTACGTAATTTTAAATTTTCTTTTTCTTTGCTACGGCCTCTAATGGAAATCACTTCTCCTAGAGCCGCCTGGGAAGTAGGGGCAGCCCCTTGGAGAAAAAGTAGTTCATTGATCATTAAGACATCAAAGGAGTGTATCTTTTACACGCTTACATGCCACGATACCATGCATCTCAGCCTTAGGCATGCCATCTATTCAGCCATCCACAGCGCTGAGGCAACTGCCGCCTTCATGTTCCTACCATTTTGGAAGGGATCCATGATCACTAACCCTTAATCCAATCTCTTGACAACCTACCCTTACCTGTGTTATGAGCTTGGTACGATCCCAGCTAACAAGGTCAACTTCACTACCCCTCAATCCTGGACTAGCCAAGAGACTCCTCTACCCCAGGCTTCCTGGATCTCCATATCACTGATATGGCATAGCAGTCTGGGACATAGCTGCATGGCTCCACCTGAATAGCCACAACCCTACACGGCTACAAAATCTTGCCCGGGACATTCCTGAAGCACACTGGCACCTTTAAAACATTGCTTACAATCCCATGTACAGTGCAAAACGCGCTGAAACAGTGACTGGTCTCAATAAGTTTACGAAGCTTCACTCAGACAAATTCAAACCATCAAGTGCCCCCACAGACCTGCTTCGAGTGAAGTTCTCCCCCTTCTCCACCAATCCAAACCGTGTCTCACACTCACGACAGCTGACTGGAGGTTCTGGACCTATCCAGATGGTAGCTGCCATTTCCAAGATGGTTGTCAAGTTATTGAGGCAGGTGTCTACCACCCCGGTATGGGCAACTCTAGTTTGGTTGAACCTAATGGTGCTGGTATAACCAACACCATAGGGAGAGGAGAATTGGCAAATTAAGCTGCTGCAATTGCATACAGCCATAATCATATTGCCACAGACAGCCTCACTTACTCCATCAAATTAGGAAACATTTGTTTTACCCAGAAAATCACCGTCACCATGTCCAAGGAGACATCTACAAAATCCTTTCTAAAACCATTCTTAACTCTCAATCCCACATCTTCCTATATAGAGTAAAATCTCAAGCTGGAATTGCCAGAAAGGAATGTGCTGACGCCCTTGCCAAGTATCAAGCCTGTCATGGAAATATCATCCCTGCTGAAACCACCATCCGAACCGCAGACCCTGGTGGCAATCTTATCTTCGTTATTAGCTGGTTAGCTGTTAAAGAAGTTAATCAGCAAGAATCTGGCACTGTAGCTCCCCAGCATAGCCCTAGATTGACTTACCTTCCAAATCTCCAAGCCGTACAAAATTTCCAACAGGCACTCGAACCATAAACTGCGTTATGCCAACTCAAAAAATAGGGTTCTACTCTTATTACCAGAATCTGCTTCCACACGTCCACAAAGGCATAAGGAACGGTTTTTGGAACATGTCTAAATTCTCTCTCCAAATGAAGCTCAATATCTTTCACTATCTTTCAGGCACCCTTCTCAATTAGAAACACGCTGCCCGCTTTAAAATGTCCATCAGCCTTCAGTGTCCACTCTGTCAGCAAGCAGATAGTCCTCTCCATATTCTCTCAGTGTGTCAACATACAATCATCTCGGGTATGGATCACTGGACGCCATAATGTTGCATGCAGGCTCATCATGAAAGTGGTCAGCAAAGGCTCTCTGGCAGGTTGTTTGATCCATTCGGATGCGAGCAGCACTGATCGTTTGGCCCAACAAAACCTTCAAATTCCTGAACATGCTAATTAAAGGACGTTACCCAGCTGGCTTTTTGATGCCCGTTTACTTGTCAGAGACAGGCTAACCACAAGTCGCCCTGATGCCGTTCTGGTTACTCTCATGCCCATTAAATCCAGACCACCTTCCACTCCTCACTTACGACTGGTGCAGCACGCTAAATGTACTATATGTACTACATTAAACCATTGGGGAATTGCGCAGGGCTCACGACCTCAAAGCTAAAAAGAGGGAGGTGCATCTGATAGAGGTCAAATACTGTGAAGACACCAGGCCTGGTCACCAGCTGGAGGCCTTCTAGCAAACAACACGAGACTTTATGCAGGCGCTTCAACTTGAAAGCCAAAAAGGATACGCTCCACACCATCCTCTTTGGTGTAGGAGATACATTCTATACCTCCAACACCTTGCATCATCTTAAAGCTTAAGCTTGGCCTTGCTTCAAAAAAGATCTACAAGGCTGCCCTTAACTTACATGCTCACTCTCTCTGTTATGCTCACAAGATGCGCACTTGAAAAAAAAAGCTCTGAAGGCCTTGGTCTGGAGCAGGGGCTGCCAGCCAGCCTCCAGATTACTACTAGTTATCTTTTCCGTTGGTGAAGGAAGACTTAAAAACGATCCCACAGTCACAATTTGTTGTCAATGTGAGAGAGAGGTTGAGGAGTATCTGGAACCAGGCAAACCAGCTAGGCAATGAAGATCAGATGGACAAGGCTGCAAAATATCATAATTGGGTTGCTTTGCCTCTTAGGTCTTGTTTGTTTGTTACAAGACGCGAGCGGACACAGGCAAGGCAAGGCAGGAGAGCTGGAAAACGCTAGGAAAAGGAGAACTGCCGGAAAAGCCAACTATCTAAGAGGTCGCCCCCAAGGCTACAAGGACAGCTCAGGCTAGGGCTACCGGTTGGCCCGTGGGCAGGCTGGCTCAGGCTCAGCTACCACTACGGCTAAGAGCTCGCACAAAGGAAAGCAAAGAGAAGGGACCTCCTAAGGGTACCGAGACTAGGAACTAACTGCAGAGGCACCAGCGCGCTAGAGCAGAACACACTCCAGACCCTCCCCGGCCTAGCTCGGAGGAAAGGATGACCTGACCCTATATTACCCACAGAACTCTGTGGGCCTTGGCAGGCCGCAAAGTCCTTCAGGGCCTCTAACATGAGGGCAGGGACTCGGTCCACTACTCCGGTAGCTTGGCCCAGATCAGAGCAGCGGCGCAGTTGCTTGCTGACCGACAGCTTAGGTCCGACCTTCGAGTCGGTGACTGGTGATGGACCGCCTTTTCCTGTACCTAGGTATCTGCATCTGGATTTAGGCAAGCAAACACAGCGCAACGTGGCACGTTTCAGGTTACATTCCCATGCGCTGCGTATTGAGACAAGAAGCTGAGAGCATCATGATGGTACCTGTGATAAGCGTGGCTTGCAGGCAATTCAAGACAAAAAACACGCTCTTTCCCTGTGTTCTTGCATGCTTAAGTGTTCGTTGAGGCTTCAATTTGCAGACTTGTTTCACCATTTACCAATGGCACACAAAAATAATTGACAATCAGACTGGAGCTTTTTATTCCTCCCAAGTTGTTCTGATGATGCCTTCAATTTTTTCCAGAAACAAAACTAATGATTCCTATCATTTTATTTCAGAGCTTATGGATTTTTTTTTATGGCTGGTGTTCACCAGAGAAGAGAAAGAAAAGACTACGCTAACAAGGTAACCCCTGTTTGCGTGAATTAAGGAAGAAGTTTACATCTGGTGCAAGCACCAGGCAAACCTCCACCATCAAACAAGGAAGAACGAGGAAGAAGATTAGTGGGGGTCGGGAGGGTTCTGAAAAGAGCCATACATTCTTTCCTTGATGTTTTTCAACCTCCTACTTGTATTTATGTTGCGTATTGAATAGAATGAGTGTTTAGATCAAGAGTAAGTTTTCTTACTCTACACCGGTCTAGGCCAAGCTTACTGAGGGGTAGTTCAGTATGACATTTATAGATGGTTCCCATCACTCCAATCAGGATGGTATGT
>LKMJ01001621.1_pt1 | contig 20130 bp, 25 predicted proteins | sample 643391 | NCBI WGS metagenome assembly LKMJ01 (sample SAMN04112250, study PRJNA286221) | soda lake metagenome | biome: soda lake; feature: Kulunda Steppe; material: water; isolation source: sample PL-Br10 brine of Picturesque Lake | place: Russia: Kulunda steppe | collected 2010-07 | reverse complement strand
TACCACGGTGAAACGTATCGAAACGACGCCAACCTTCGGCCCGTTATATGATGTGTCCGGTGAAAGTCAGCCTCGAGGAGGTGAACGTCACATGTCCAACCACTCCCCGCTCGGCAACGACACGATGGCTCCGTCCAGCCCTGAGACGGAGCCACGATTGCCCCGACGGCTCGTCCGATCCCTCAGGGGTCCGGTACAGTTTCTCAGCTTCTGGGCCGCGATCACCCTCCCGTTCCTCCACGTCCCGCTGTTACTGGGCGGGCTCGACGGGTTCGGCGTCACGCTCGCGTTCCTCGGATTGCTGATCGCGAACCTCGTGGCGCTGTACGTCGGCCACGGCTACAATCAAGAATAATTCCCTCCACGCACTCTCGGTCACAGGATCGGCCTTCTCCGCCTCGGACGGTCGCAGGATCGACTTCTGGCGACGCCGCGTTCGGTCGTCTCCCGTCCGTCGGCCCCGATCCGGGACGGACGCGCCCTCCCGACGTTCAGCCGTTCGACCCCTGGATCCAGCCAGCGTTACCCGCCGTCGGCCCGCACCACGCCTCCGACCTCGTGGTGTACCGCCTCGACCGACTCGCGGACGGCCCGGCCGATGGTCTCTATGGCCTCCTCGCCGATCGTCAGCGGCGGCGCGAGCATGAGGTGGTCCCCGCGGTGGCCGTCTACCGACCCCGAGCCTGGGTAGGTGTAGACGCCGCGGTCCATCGCCTCCTCGTACACGCGCCGGCCGACCGACAGCGACGGGTCGAACGGCTCCTTGCTCTCCCGGTCGGCGACGAACTCGATGCCGATCATCGCGCCCGCTCGCCGGAAGTCACCGACCATCGGGTGGTCGACGAGCGCCTCGAGGGCCGCCTCGAGCGCCCGTCCCCGCTCCCGGCCGGTCTCGAACACGTCCGGGCCGTACTGCTCGAGGACGTGGCAGCCGATCGCCGAGGACACCGGATTGGCGCTGAAGGTGTGCCCGTGCCAGAAGGAGGCCCCGTCGTCGGCGTCGAACGCCCGGGCGATCCCATCGCTCACCATCGTCGCGGCCAGAGGGGCGTAGCCGGCGGTGATCCCCTTCCCGAGGCTCATCATGTCCGGGACGACGCCGTACCGGTCGACGGCGAACGGCTCGCCCGTCCGTCCGAAGCCGGTCATCACCTCGTCGGCGATGAAGAGTACGTCGTACTCGTCACAGATGCGCCGGATCTCCCGGTAGTAGGCCGGATCCGGATGTGCGGCGGGGATCGACGCCCCCGAAACCGGCTCGGCGACGAACGCCGCGACGTTCTCCGGCCCGACCTGCAAGATCGCGGACTCGAGTTCGCCCGCGGCGGCGATCGCCTGCTCCTGCGGACTCCCCTCGTAGGGCCACCGGTAGGGGTACGCCGGCGGGATGTGGGGCCACTCGTTGAGCTGTGGGGAGTAAAGCGACCGGCGGCTGGTGTTCCCCGAGGCCGACAGTGCCCCGAGGGTGGCGCCGTGGTAGGACTGCCACCGGCCGATGACGGCGTGTTTCTCCGGATTACCGGTCGCGTGGTGGTACGCCCGGGCGAGCTTGAACGCCGTCTCGTTGGCCTCGCTGCCGGAGCCGACGAGAAACGCCGCCGAGAGGCCGTCGGGGGTCATCTCGACCAGCCGATCGGTCAGCCGCTCCGGCGCCTCGTGGGCGAAGTGGGAGGTGCTGATGTACGCGACCTCCGAGAGCTGGTCGGCCGCGACGTCGCCGACGCCCGGCACCGAGTGACCGAGGTTGGCCACGGCCGCGCCCGCCGCGGCGTCGACGAGTCGGTCGCCGTCGGCGGTCACCAGATAAGCGTCCTGGGCCTCGACGATCTCCGGGAACGCCGGATCGATTCCGCCACCCCACTTGTAGAAAAGCGTCTCGTCCATACCACCGTGGTTCGGAACCGTGTGGAATAACTCTTGTGTGCTCGCCCGGCACGACGTGACATCCCCCCCACAAAGTCGTGGGTTTTGCACCTGCCATACGTTATAAGCGCCCGCGGACGCACCGATATCGTATGCGCGAGGCGGAGGAGACGACCCGACGGCGGATCGCCGACGCACTCCGGGCCGAGCCCGCGACCCCGAGTACGCTCGCGGCCCGATTCGAACTGACCGCCGAGGCCGTCCTCGATCACCTCGAACACGTCGCCCGGTCGGTCGAGGGAGACGGCGAGCGGCTGCTCGTGGCTCCGCCGACGTGCCGGGAGTGTGGCTTCGACGGCTTCGAGGAGCTGCTCAACCGCCCCTCGCGGTGTCCGGACTGCAAGGCCGAGTCGGTCACGGAGCCGACGTTCACCGTCGAGTGACCGACGTGGACGCCTGACCGTCCGTCGAACCGACGTCCGGATCGTGATTCGACACGTCTATCACGGACGTTCCCGTCGGCACACACGAAGATCGGGTGGCATCGGAGTCCGACGCACCCGACGTCTATCCCCCATGACGGAGTCCCCGAACGACCGTGTCGACGCGGTGATGACGGCCATCGAACGTCTCGACGGCGACGGCCGGCTCGACCTCGACGAGGCGCTTGCCCTCCTGGCGGATCGCCGACGCCGGCTGCTCGTGGAGGTCGTCGTCGCCCACGACGACACCCTCACGCTGCCGGACGCCGCCGAGGAGGTCGCCGAACGCGAGACCGGCCGCCACGTCGTCGATCTTCCGGCCGAGCGAATCAAACGGGTGTACGTCTCCCTCTACCACGATCACCTGCCGCGGCTCGTCGACGCCGGCGTCCTCGAGTACGACCAGGAGCGGGATCTGATCTCTCCCGGATACCGCTGAACGCCCCTGGATACCGCTGACCGCCTCTGGATACCGCTGACCACCATCGGACGTCTCTGGCTATTCGTAGATGGCACTAGTCGCCCCCGAATACTGTTAGTCGGTTGCGGATGACGCCGATCGTCCCCAGGTACCGCTGATCGGTCGCGGGGTCCCCGTCGACGACCACCGTGGCGTCGCGAACGGCCGTCGCTACCCCCGACGATCGTCACTGTGTCGCCACCGACGACGAGCCCGCGGTCGGCCGGGTCGATACGTTTTTGTTCCAGCCGGAATCCCCCGAGGTATGTACCGCTCCGGAAGCTTCGTCGCGGAACAGGTCTCCTCGCCCACACCGGGAGCCGTCCAGCCAAACGGGGTCGACCTCACCCTCGAGGCCGTCTTCGAACAGCGCGAGCCCGGCCGTCTCGGGGTCGACGGCAAGCGAATCGGCGAGCGCGCTGCCGTCGAGCCCGACTCGACGGATCCCGACAGTTACCGGCTGTCCCCCGGCGCGTACGTCGTCCGGTACGGCGAACGTCTCGCGATACCGGACGGGCACGTCGGCTTCGTCCTCCCTCGATCCTCGCTGTTGCGAAACTCCTGTATGCTCAACACGGCCGTCTGGGACGCCGGCTACGAGGGCCGTGGCGAGGGGTTGCTCCAGGTCGGCCACGAGCTCACCCTCGAACGCGGCGCCCGGATCGCCCAGCTGGTACTCGCGGAGGGAGATCACGAGGGCACCTACGACGGCAGCTACCAGGGGGAGAACCTCTAGGGTTTTGCCCGTCGACGCCGTACGCCGGATCATGATGGCGACGACCCACGCGTTCGCCGGCCTCGCGGCCGTCGCGCCCGTCGCCTACGCGGTTCCGGAGCTCGCCGTCCCCCTCGCCGCCGGCGCGCTCTGTGGGGGAATCGCTCCCGACCTCGACGTCGCGTTCGCCCACCGCCGCACGCTCCACTTCCCCGTGTACGGCATCGGTCCCGCCGCCCTCGCGGTCGTCGTCGCCGTCGTCGCTCCGGGGCCGCTGACCGCCGGGATCGCAGCGTTCGCGGTCGCCGCCTGGCTCCACGCCGCGAGCGACGTCCTCGGCGGGAGCCCCGAGATGGATCCGTCCGATCCGTCAGACCGCGCGGTGTACGACCACCGCCGTGGACGCTGGCTCCGACCCCGTCGGTGGATCGACTACGACGGCTCCCCCGGAGACGCCGTGCTGGCGGTCGCCCTGGCCGTCCCGGCACTGATCGTCTTCGACGGGCCGATCGCGACGGTCGTCGCCGTCGGGATCGCCGTCTCGCTCGGCTACGCGCTCGTGCGACGGCGGCTCGTCGACTGGATGCCGGACTGGGTCGAGTGACGGCTGACAAGCGAGGGACGCCCCGTCTGCCGACCGCGAGTCGGAACGCTGATACGGACCGTCTCCAAGAACACCCCATGGCCGTCACGATCGTCTCGGACGTCTTCCACCTCGTCCACCTCGTCTTCGCCGCGGTGTGGGCCGGCAGCGTCTTCTACGTCGCGTTCGTCCTCCTGCCGCTGGCCAGAGACGGGGCGTTCACCTCGACGAAACCCCTGGAGGTCGCCTCCGGAAAGCTCAAGACCATCTCCCGGGTGAGCTCCGTCGTTCTGCTGGCCACCGGCGGCCACCTCGCCGGCGACCGGTACACGATCGGTAGCAGCGGCGGCCAGGACCTGTTCGCGTCGACGAACGGCCAACTCGTGCTCGTGATGCTCGTACTCTGGCTCGCACTCGCCGGGCTGATCGAGGTCGGCGCCAAGCGCTTCGAGGCCGGCCTCGACGGGAAGAAGCTGCGCGAGCCGGCCCGGGAGACGCTGCCGCTGTTCCGGGCCGCCGCGCTCGTCGCGATCGCGCTGTTCGTCGTCGGCGGACTGATCACGACGGGGACGGCCGTCCGCTACCTCTAGGACACACGCACACGACGGCCGAGGACACACGCACACGACGGCCGGGGACACACGCACACGACGGCCGGGGACACACGCACACGACGGCCGTCCGCTACTCGAGACGGTCGTACGCCCGTTCGAGCCGATCGGCGAGGGATCGGTAGGCGTCGGCTGCCGCCCCGTCGGCTGCGTACTCGCCGACCGGCGTTCGGGCGGCCCGTGCGTCGGCGACGGCGTCGTCTTCCTCGATCGGCGTCACCGTCGCGCCGAGCCGTCTGGAGAGTCGCTCCGCGAGCTCGCGGTGACGGTCGCGGCCGACACGGTTCAGAACGGCGGCACCGACCGGCGTCCGGAGGGCGGCCGCGAGCTCGTCCGTCCGGAGGGCGTCCACCAGCGCGGCACGGTCGGGCGTCGTCACGAGAACCACGAGGTCGGCACCCAGGAGGGCGATCCCCACGTCGCGGGCGAGGCCGGCCGGACAGTCGACGACGACGCGGTCGTACTTCCGCTCGATTCGGGCGAGCACGCGGGGCAACTCCCCGAGGTCGGCCGCGCGTGCCCCGTCGAGGCTCCGGCCGGCCGGCAGGACGGCCACGCTTCCGGCCGTCCGGATCGCCGCGGTCGGCTCGACACGGCCGGCGAGAGCGTCGTGGAGATCGGGGCCGCTCCCCGAGGGAAGGTCCGGGGTCGCCAGGTCGGCGTCGACCGCGACCGCCCCGAGCTCGGCGGCGAGGTTCAGCGACGTCGTCGACTTGCCGACGCCACCCTTGCCGCCGGCGACCGCGACGATCACGGCTCCCCTGGGGCCGCGTCCGTCGGCCGCCAGCCGTCGAGAGTGGCGAGCACCGCTTCGGGAGAGCGATCCGGGCCGTCGGGACGGTCCGTCGAGACGACCTCGAGCGGCGGATCGACCGGCGGCGCCGGGCTCGCAAAGCCCGTTCCACGGCGACGCCCCGGCCGGATCGTCCCCTCCCAGACGCGACCGCTCCACCGGGGGTCGGCGACGCCGTTTCGCCTCGGCGGCCGGACCGGCCCCTCCAGCCGGCTCCGCAGACGGACGGTTCGGGGCGTCGCACGATCGTTCGTCAGGACGGCCCGAACGAGCGTGAGCCCACCGAGCCGGCGAACGTCGGTCTCGACGGTCACCATCCGTCCTCCACCGTGGCCGGTCGGCGGCCGTCGACGGCTGCCAGCTCGTCGGGCGTGCCGAGCAGCCAGAGGTGGTCGCCAGCACGGAGCGTCTCGCCGTCCCCGGGCAACGCCGTCGGTCCGTCCTCGCGGTCGACGACGAGGGGGCGTCCGGGGAGCCAGCCGACGAACTCACCGTCGAGCGGGCCGTCGGCCTCGACGGTGACCGCGACGACCGTCTCCGTGACGCCACGGATCGTCGAGACGAACTCGTAGCCGTCGGTCGGCTCGTCGGGGAGAGCGACCAGTCGGTGACGCCGGCCAGCCGGCAGGTCCGGGACGCGATCGGCGTCGACGGCGACCGTCGCGACCGAGCCGTCCGTCGCCCGTAGCCGGCCGGTCGAAACCAGCCGGCCACCGTCGGTTCGGATCTCGACGGGGTCGCCCGCGGCCGACGCCGGCGGCGGATCGGCGTGGATCGCCACGCCGACCGTCCCCGGCGGAAGCGTCGAGCCGAGCCCGGACCGTCGGCGACCGACGGCCAGGCGGTCTATCGTGCCGTCGGCGGCGACGTACACGGCCGCGTGGTCGACGCCGTAGTCGCGCTCGACGTGGCGTTCGATCCGCCCGCGGCGTTCGTCGGCCGAGAGCCCGCACGGAAGACGGACCGTCGCCCCCGACAGCGCCCGGCGAACGGACGGCTCGACGGGCCGGTAGCCGGTCGCTCGTTCGACCGCCTCGGGGAGCTCGACGGACACGGCAAGCCGGGCGGAGCGGACGGCCGCGGCGGCCTCGCCGTCAGCGTCGATCGTCCGAACGTCCGCGGCCTGCCGGACGATCCCGTCACCGAGCCGACCGCCGCCGGCCGCGAGGACGGCCCCGAGCAGGACGGTCCCGAGCAGGTAACCCGCAGTCGCCGGTCCGTCGAGGGTGACTCCGCCGACGAACGCCCCCGATCGGAACGCGACCGTCCACAGGAACGCGGCGACGGCCGCGAGGCCGACGACCGTCGCGGCCCCGACCGGGAGCCGTCGGGTCGTCGTCCGGCGGTATCCCGCCCCGACGAGCAGACCGACGACGCCCGCGAGCAGGGCCGCCCCGACGATACCGACTGCGACTTCACGGAAGAGTTCGAGGGTGCCGACGGGGAGAGCCGCCACGTGGCGGACGACGGATCCCGTCACGACTCCGTTCACCGTTCACCACCCGACGGATCGGTCGTGGACGCGCGCTTTCCCGCCGATGGGCCGCTCACGGACTCCGGCTCTCCAGCCGACGGATCGGTCCCGGACGTCCGCTCTCCCCCCGACGAGCAGGCAACGAACGCCCGGTCGACCCCGTCCGGCACCGTCCCCTCGACCGAGAACTGCCAGCCGCCGTCGGTACGGACCCCGATCGTTCCCGGCGGCGTGGCCGTCGCGCCGTCGAGGTCGATCGCCCTCACGGGGTGGCCGGCTTCCGCCAGGAGCGACGTCGCCTCGAGGACGGGATCGTTCCTCGACGGGAGCGCGACGACGCGCCGATCGGCGTCCGCGAGCAGCCGTCCCGCATCGGCCGTGTCGACGGCGACGACGAGACGTTCCACGTCCCCGGAGCCGTCGTCCAGGTGTCGACCCCCGGAGCAGTCGTCGGAGGGAGGACGCTTGGAGCGGTGGACGGAGAGGACCTCGCCGCGGACGGCGCCGTCTCCGACGTCGACCGCGACGTCGTCGCCGGTCCCGATTCCGGCCGGGAAGGGGCCGCCGACGGCCACGCCACGACGGCCCGCCGGGAGCTCCGTCCCGACTCCTTCGAGGGAAGGTGCGGCGGCGATCGTCGCCAGCCCGCGGCCGTCGATCGAGACGTCGATCCGGGAGAGGCCGTGATCGGTCCGGATCCGTCGCTCGAGACGCCGTTCGAGCTCCTCGAGCTGGAGGTCAGCCGGCAGCCGCCAGGCGTCCTCGGCGAGTGCGGTTCGGAGCGCGGGATCGGGCGGCGGGTAGCCCGCGAACGAGCCGATTTCCCCGGCCGGTCGGATCGTCACCTGGCCGGCGGCGTCGACGGCCTCGAGGGCGTCGGCCGAGAGCGTCTCGCCACCGACGAGGCGAACGGCCCCCTCCCGTGGAAGCTCGGTGCCGATCCGCGTGCCCGCGCTCGCGGCGACGGCCCCGAGGGAGCCGGCGACGACGGCCGCCGTCCCGACGCGGGGAGCCGCGGACGCCCCGGCGGCGGGTTCGAAGACGCCCATCCCGACGCCGACCGCGATCGCAGCGCCGGCGGCGACTGTGGCGCCAGCGAGGGTGGGAACCGATCGACCCGTCACCGCCTGGACGGCGACGGCGAACAGGCCGATCGCCAGCGCGGGAACGGGGCCGGCCACCAGCCCGTAGGCGACGCCGACCAGCACCTCGGAGGGGAGCTCCGCCACCGTCTCACCCCCGACTCCCCGGGCCGCCCGCGGCCGACGGCGGCGGTCCGTCGGCGAACCCGACGCGGATCGAGCCGACGGCGTCGGCGTCCGGGCGATACTTCGGGATCGAGAGGTGGCCGTCGGCGTCGACCTCGAACACCGCGTCGGCCGACCGGAGGGTCGCCGAGCGGTTCGCCGTGGGCTCGAGACAGTAACAGAACGCGAGACCGCCGGTCTCGGCCAGCCGGTCGGCGACGTCGTCGAGAAACCGGACGTACGTTCCCCTGTCCCGTCGTTCCACGGCGTCGATCGGATCGACGATCAGGTTCGCCGCGTCGGGGAGCTTTCCGACCAGCGCGAGCGCGCACTCGATCGCGTCCTCGCCGGCGACACACCGTATCGTCGGGTTCCCCGACCCGGGGGTCGTCTCGACCGCCCGCCGGACGGCACTCCGGGAGCGCTCGGTCGAGAGGTAGAGCGTCCCCCGGACACCGGTGAGCCGGTGGAGGAGCCGTTCGGCTCCGCTGGCGGGATCGGCCACGAGCGCGACGACCGAGCCGGGCGGGAGCCCGCCGTCGAGGTGCCGATCGAGGGACTCGGTTCCGGTGGGAACCCGATTGCCGGCTCCGGTGGGGCGGGGTGGCGTCGGCGCTCTGGAGGCGATCCGTTCGGCGACGTCGTCGAGCGCGGCGGCGACCGCCGCGTCCGACAGCGGCGAGGGTCGGTCGGGAACGTGTCCCAGCGGCGGGACGCCGTCCCACTCCGTGACCCGGTCGGGGATCCCCGAACAGCGGTTGAAGACGACGCCGTAGAGCGGAACCGAGAGCCGACGGGCCAGCTCGACGGTCGTCTCGGCGGCCTCGAGGCCGCGGTCGGTCGCCGTCGCGACGACGACCGCACCGTCGGCTCCGGAGAGCGGATCGGCGACGTCGGGTCCGGCCCCGGAGGGACAGTCGACGAGCGTCTCGACGCCATCGAGGTCGAGACGGTCTCCGAGGGTGGCGTACTCGACCGTCTGTTCGGGGGTCGGCGCGGTGAGGACGGCGACGTTCGGCGACGCCGGGTGGGGCTGGCTGACCTCGCGGAGCTCGGCGCCGTCCTCGAGCGCGGCGACCGTCGGCTCCCGGTCGAGGCCGGCCATCACGTGGAGGTTCGGCAGCTGTCTGTCGGCGTCGACCGCGAGCGTCGGCGTCCCCGCCCGGGCGAACGCCTCGGCGAGCCCGAGCGTGACCGTCGACGTCCCACAGCCTCCTTTCGATCCGGCGATCGCGATCATGCCGCCGTTGGCCCCCCGATCCCTCTTGAACCCGCGGCCGGGCCCTCGGCCGTGGCGTGGGCTCGAAACCGTTTTGCACCTCGGTGGTGCAGGGACGCGTACGAACATGTTACAGGTCGCTATCAACGGCTACGGCACGATCGGCAAGCGGGTGGCGGACGCCGTTCGGGCCCAGCCGGATATGGAGGTGTGTGGGGTCGCCAAGACCCGCCCGAACTTCGAGGCCGAACGCGCGGTAGCCGAGGGGTATCCACTCTACGCGGCCATCGAGGAGCGGGCCGATCGGTTCGGCGAGGCCGGCCTCGAGATCGCCGGCCCGGTCGAGACGCTGGTCGAGGGCGCCGACGTCGTCGTCGACGCGACGCCCTCCGGCGTCGGTGCGGAGAACGCCTCGATGTACGAACGGCTCGGGACGCCGGCGATCTACCAGGGCGGGGAGGACGCCGACGTCGCGGACGTCAGCTTCAACGCCCGCGCGAACTTCGAGGAGGCCGTCGGCGCCGACGGCGTCAGGGTCGTCTCCTGTAACACGACCGGACTCTCACGGATCATCGCGCCGCTCTCGGAGGCCTACGGTATAGAGAAGGTCCGGACGACGCTCGTTCGACGCGGGGGTGATCCCGGACAGAGCTCCCGTGGGCCGATAAACGACATCCTCCCGAATCCCGTCACGCTGCCCTCCCACCACGGACCCGACGTGAACACGATCTTCCCGGAGCTTTCGATCGACACGCTCGGGGTGAAAGTGCCCGCGACGCTGATGCACCTCCACAGCGTGAACGTCACCCTGGAGGAACGCGTCGAGTCGGCGGCGGTCCGGGAGCTGTTCGCGTCGGAGGATCGACTCTTCCTGATCCCGGAGACGGCGGCTATCGACGGCGCGGGGAAACTGAAGGAGTTCGCCCTCGACGCCGGCCGACCCCGCGGGGACCTCTGGGAGAACTGCGTCTGGGCGGAGTCGATCTCCACGGAGGGACGGGACCTGTATCTGTTCCAGGCGATCCACCAGGAGAGCGACGTCGTCCCCGAGAACGTCGACGCGATCCGGGCGGTCACGGGAACGGCCGACGCCGAGGGGAGCGTCGAGACGACAAACGAGAGTCTCGGCGTCGGATTCTGAGCCGTCCGACGGAAAGCTTTTGCCGGCCCGACCGCTACCGGCTACCATGCGCCGAGACGACCGCGACGAGCCCTTCGACGATCTTTTCAGGGAGATAGAACGAATGATGAACGAGATGATAAACGGCGCGAACGTCGAGTTCGATTCGGGGGTCAACGAGGCCGGATTCGGGGCCGACACCCACGTCGACGTCCACGAGACCGACGGGGAGATCCGCGTGATCGCCGACCTGCCCGGGGTCGAGAAAGACCACATCGAACTCGAGTGTGACGGCAAGGCGCTTACCATCTCCGCGCGCAGCGACCACCGCGAGTACGACGAGCGCGTCAGCCTCCCCCGCCGGGTGAACGAACACACCGCCAGCGCCACCTACAACAACGGCGTCCTCGAAGTCGTCTTCGAACCCGCCGAGCACACCTCCGGAATCGATCTCGAGTAAGCTGTCCGACCGGCCCCGTTTTCACTCCCTCACTGGCCCTCGATTCGATCCCCCACTCGCTCTCGGTTCGACGTCTCTGCTCGCCCTCGGTTCGATCCCCACTCGCTCTCGGTTCGACGTCTCTGCTCGCCCTCGATTCGATCCCCACTCGCCCTCTCGGCGTTCCGACCTGTACCCGTTTCACTCTCCCACCGCCTGCCGGCCTCTCGGGGCGGTTCGAAGGCTTTATCCCCGCGGTGAGCCTCGATTCCGACAACTGACCATGTCCGACAAACCCGCCTCGATGTACCGGGAGATCAGCAAACCCGCGTACACCCGAAAGGAGTACATCACCGGCATTCCGGGATCGAAGATCGCACAGCACAAGATGGGCGACGTCGGCGCCGACCCCGAGACGTACCCCGTCCAGATCAGCCTCGTCGTCGAGGAGGAGTGTCAGATCCGCCACGGCTCCCTCGAGTCCTCGCGGCTCTCGGCGAACCGGCACATGCTCAAAAACGCCGGCGAGGGCAACTACAAGATGATCCTCCGGAAGTTCCCCCACCACGTCATCCGCGAGAACAAACAGGCGACGGGCGCGGGTGCGGACCGCGTCTCCGACGGGATGCGCCAGTCGTTCGGGAAGATCGTCGGCACCGCCGCCCGCGTCGACAAGGGCGATCGGATCTTCACGATCTGGTGTGACGTCGAGGACGCCGAGTTCGCCAAAGACGCCCTGCGCCGGTCGTACAACAAGATCTCCCCGCCCTGCCGGATCGTCGTCGAACGCGGCGAAGAGCTGCTCATCGCCTGACCGGGCGAGTCACTCGAGTTCGTATGCGTGTTCGCTGAGCTCGTCCTCCGCGAAGACGAACACCCGGCCGTCGACGACCGACCGGTCGGCCTCGACGCGGATCGAGTACGCCTCGGTGCTCACCGTGACGCCGGGGAACAGCTCCTCCTCGTCGTCGGCGTCGAGGACGACGCGGCCGACGCCGGTCGACTCCAGGATCTCGTCGTGGGTGTCCCGGTCGTTGACGTAGGTCATCACCCCCTCGATCCCGTCGGGGTCGGTCACCAGCACGTGGACGTCCTTGCCGGGAGGGGTCCGGACCGAGCCCTCGACCGGCTCCGGGGGTCCGTGGTAGAACACCTCCCGGCCGTCGAGATACCTGACGACGATTCCACCCTCCACGAGGTCGACCTCGAGGCTGCTCGGGGGGACGTTCGAACGGCTGCTCATCGACCGACGTTGTGGCCGTGTGGACAAAAGGGGCCCGTTCGTCGGGAACCACCAGCCGTAAGTACTCCGCCCGAGCAGTGGGCGTATGGATGGCCGGGCCGTCGCCCCCGCAGCCGGGACGGTGCTCAACGCGCTGGCGACCGGCACGGGGTCGGCGTTCGCGATCGACCTGGAGACGACCGCCACCGTCTCCCTGACGACCGACGGCGAGGTCGACGGCGAGATCGACGGCGAGCCGGAAGCCGACGCGTCGCTGATCGAACGCTGCGTCGAGTACGCGATCGCGGAGTACGCCGACCTCGCGGGCCTGGACGCGGGGACCGTCGGCGCCCACGTCAGGACCGAAACCGACGTCCCGATGGCCTCGGGGCTGAAGAGCTCGAGTGCGGCCGCGAACGCGACCGTCCTCGCGACCCTCGACGCCATGGGGATCGACGGCGCCGTCGATCGGATCGACGCCTGTCTGCTCGGCGTCGAGGCGGCCCGCGACGTCGGCGTGACGGTGACCGGCGCGTTCGACGACGCGAGCGCGAGCATGCTCGGCGGCGTGACGGTGACCGACAACGCCGCCGACGAGCTGCTCGTCCGCGAGCCCGTCGACTGGCACGCGCTCGTCTACACGCCGCCGGAACGGGCCTACAGCGCCGAGACGGACGTCGCCGCCTGCGAGCGACTCGCCCCGACCGCCGGGCTCGTCGCCGAGCTCGCACTCGAGGGGCGGTACGGCGAGGCGATGACGGTAAACGGGTTCGCCTTCTGTGCCGCGCTCGGCTTCCCGGCCGGGCCGATGCTCGAGGCCCTCCCCGACGTCGCGGGCGTCTCGCTCTCGGGGACCGGCCCGAGCTACGTGGCCGTCGGGGAACGACGGATCCTGAGATCGGTCGCGGACGAGTGGGAACGCCGGGAGGGAACGACCAGACTGCTCCGAACGCGGAGTGACGGAACACACACGACATGAGCCTGAACCACGACGACGAACGGATTCCAGAGGAAATGGACCTGGCGGAGCTTCGCGAGGAGATCCGGGAGATCGACCGCGACATCGTCGAGCTGATCGCCCGACGAACCTACGTCGCGGACACGATCGCGAGGGTCAAAGCCGCCGAGGAGCTTCCGACCACCGACGAGAAACAAGAGGAGCGCGTGATGGCACGGGCCGGGGAGAACGCCGCCAGGTTCGACGTCGACGCGAACCTGGTGAAAGCGATCTTTCGCCTCCTGATCGAGCTGAACAAGGTCGAGCAACGGGAAAATCGCTAGTCGAAATTGGTATCCTAACCCCTCGTAGTGAGTAGTTGGCGGGTGGAGATCTTCCGGTTGCTATTCTGTTCGAGTATCAACAAATGAGAGATTTGAGCCGGAGGTGTTCGGTCGCTAGTTCTTCGGTAGAACGCACCATATACGTCAATCCAGTCCGAGACTCAGTTTCAGCGCTTCGTCCACCGCCTCCATCGTTTCCGTGTCGAGGCTCCCGAGCACCGAGTGAATCCGTTTTTCGATGGAGACGACGCGAATCTGGTCGAGGCGAATCGAGGAATCTTTCTCGAACGGCGACTCCGCTGCTTCGACGAGAACCTCGAACGGATAGCCTCGATATGTCCCCGTCGCAGGTGCGACGATAGTCGTACTGGCGTTTTTGTTCCCAACGTCGTTCTGGACGACTACTGCAGGACGAGTTTTCTTCATCTCGTGCCCTTCCGCAGGGTCGAGCCGAACGATAACGACGTCGCCACGACGGATTTTCGAGCCTTCGCTCATTTATCCAGTCCGCTCCACGCCTCGTCCGACGCGTCGTCCCACTCTTCTGCAAGCTCTTCCGCACTCTCAGAAGCCTCGCGGTACGCAGCAGCCAGTTCGTCCTCGTCTGGGTGGCCAGATTCCACCTCGACGACGGCGACTGTTACACGCTTGTTCGCATACTCTGTCCCCAGATAGATTCGCCCTCGGTCATCGGTCTCGTTCGTTCGGAGGTCCCGAGCATCTACTTTCACCATGTTACCGACTTGGACCTACTGCTGAATAAGCGTTGCCCACTATTACCCACGGTAGATGTTTTCTGTGATTCGTCCCATGGATTTCATCTACTTGAACAAGGTCGAGCAACGCGAATCGCGGTGAATCTATCGTATCCCGAGACGCTCCACTTCAGGGAAACTCGTCGTGAATAGACGACCGGTGCCCGACCGCGCCGACCTGCACCACTCGTGTTTCACGGTGGAATCGCACGACGGCCCGGTAGTCACCGACCCGTAACGACTGCCACGGTTTCGCGCCGGTCAGCGGCTTGGCGAAGTCCGGTGGCTCGCGGTACTCGTCCGAGACCACGTCATCGAACTTGTCGAGAACTCGCTGTTGGGTTTCGTCGTCGAGGGAGCCGAGTCCGTCGGCCGCTCAGCCGGATAGCTCCCACGTCCATACCTCACTCATCCGTACCGAATCGGTCTCGGGCTTCCTCTACACTCACCGTCTCGCCCTCCTCGAACTGTCGTTCGCTCTCCAGTAGGTCTTCGAGCGCCCGCTTCGAGAGCCGTGTTCCGTACACTGCGTCTCGTAAGGCTTCGCGCATGAACTCCGACCGCGAGTTGTGCCACTGTTCGTCGAGGTCCGCGAGAAGTCCCTCCGGGAGCCGAAGGGTGACCTTTTCGTCGTTCCCCTCGGCAGTAGTGTCCGTTACACCGGTCGGCTACCTGAACGAGCTCGAACGACGGGAAATCGATATTCCAGTCCGGCCCGAGACTCACGGTGTTAAGTGATGGCAATGAAAAGAGCACATCATATATGAAAGTGGATAAGAGCGCGAACGAAACACGGATAATCGATTTCGGGGCCCACTTTTTCCCACTTGGACAACCCGAAAACGAGGAGGTACACGACTACATCGCAGAGCAAGAAGGCCGGAGAATACACGACGATATCGACGCTCTGAACGAACGATACCGGAGTGCTGGCGTCGACGGGGCCGTTCTCTCCCAGGAAGACGTCATTACGAGCGACGACCTCGGCCGGGTCCGTAACGAGAACGACGCTATGCTGGATCTCGCCCTGACACACGACAACATATACAGCCTCGCCGCCGTGCCGGTCGCTGCGGGGGGTGAGGAGGCAGCCGCTGAATTAGAACGGTGTATCGATCTGGGGCACAACGGTGGGATGATACAGACGAACGTCGACGGCGTCGAAATACACCATACCGAACTACAGCCGGTCCTAGAAGTGGCGAACCGTACACGGGCGCCACTGCTGGTCCACCCCAAGGTCCACAACTCACTTCACGAAGACGTGTTGGACGATAGCTGGCGACTCAACGCCCAGTTTGGACGGGAAGTCACACTCTGTGAGAGTATCGTCAAGGCAACCAACAGCGGTATACTCGATCAGTACCCCGATCTGAACCTCGTGTACCACCATATGGGCGGGAACATAGCGAGCATGCTCGGTCGAATTCGGGGCGACCTCGAAGAGGGACGCTGGCCGACAGCCCACAGATTACAACCGTACGAGGAGTTTCGGGCGCAGTTAGAAGACAGGATCTACGTGGATACGTCCGGATTCTACGGTGATCTGAAGGCGTTCGAGGCAACTTTCAACGCGTTTCCGTCCTCGAATATCTTGTTCGGCACCGACTTCCCGTACGAAACACGGAATTCGGGTGATTTCGAGAGGATACTCGCGACGATCCAGAGCCTCCGACCACGAGAGGAGGTCGTGAACATCTTGGGGCAAAACGCAGTAGAGCTACTGGCAAACACCGATTCGACGGCGTGAACGGAACACGTAGCCACACGGTCTAGTTTACGCGGCGCGATCTACGCCGAAGCGTGGCTGGCAGCCGGTGACACGTACTCAGAGCTGAAAGAGGAGGCTTCACAGCGCCTGGACGGCTGATACGACAGCCACGGACGGAGAACGCGACCTCATCGCCGGAAACCCGAGCGACGTTGTCGTTTCCCGCGAGAGGAAAACGATTATACCGTACTCCGTGAGGCGAGAGGAAAAGTGGAAACGCAAAGAGGAGAGGGAGAAAGTACACCAGGAGGCACACCGAGTCCGGAGGGGCCAATAGTTTTTTTATCCTGCTTCGCGTACCCGAGCCATGGGTTTAGATAACACACCACACCAAACTCCGGAGTCGGCGATCGGCGACATCGCCTATCTCGCGCGATCGGAACACCGCATTCCGGCACTCGTTGCGCTGACAGAGCGTGCCCGGAGTCGCTCCGAACTCTGCGAGGAGACCGGCGTTTCCTCGTCCACGATCCGGCGGACGTTGAACGAATTCGAAGACCGACTCTGGGTCCGCAAAGACGGCTACCAGTACGTGACGACCCGCCTGGGGGAGGCGATTGCCGTCGAGATGGACGACCTGCTCGACTGGTTCGAAACCGAGCGAGAGCTGCGTGACGTCTGGCACTGGCTCCCCGACGAGGTCAGCGAATTCCCGATCGAGACGTTGTCAGAGCTGACTGTTACGACCGCCGAACCCGACGTCCCGTACCGACCCGTGATGCGATTCGAGTCGCTTCTCGAGGAGACGACCACGTTACGATACGTCCGACCCGAGGTCGCGCTGATGGATCCCTGCTTTGACGTTCTCTATCAACGGGTCGACGACGGCGTAGACGTGACGTTGATCGACCGTCCGAACTGCCATACGTACTTCATTTCGACGTATCCGGAGCGCAGCTCCGAACTGTTGGGACAGGACAATTTCACTGTACTAGAACACGACGAACTGCCGCCATACGGAACCGGTCTGCTCGATACACGCGTCGTCATTAGCTGTTACGAGCAAGACAGCGGAGCAGTTCGGGCAGTGATCGATACCGACGTCACGGCGGTCCGCGAGTGGGCACAATCCGTCTACGAACGCTACCGGTCCGATGCTCGGCCGATCGAACCACAGCAGCTTGCCGAGTGATTCTCCCACGGCGATACGTGAGTTGTTTTCCGTGGAGTGTCGAACGAATAGCGCCACGGTGTGAGCACCACCGGAGCGCAGTTACAGTAGGTGGCTCGTTTTCAGAGGGTGTAAGGACGGCAGGTACTGCCGAAACGGCACGAAATAGCTACACGACCTTCGACCTCGTGGGGTCTTACGCCGGGAGGCACAAACCATGACTGACGACCAGCAAACCGCACACGGTATCGACCTCGAAACGCTCGAAGGGTTCGCCCAACACGCAGCCGACAATCCAGAAGCCGTCAGGCTCGGCCTCGGAGCGTCGGCGACCTACGAGGGAACGGCCGCACACAGCCTGGCGAAAGTCGACAGCTACGAACTCGGCGGCGAGACGATCGCTCGTGACACGCGCGAGTACACGGTCCCTTACGGCGCCTGGAAGGAAGTGTTGGACGCCGGCGGATGGCACGGACCGACCGACCGGCTCGAGCCGATCGAGGCCGCCCTCTCCGCGCTGGCCGCCTGTATCAACGTCGGCATCTCCATCAACGCCGCCGCCAACGACGTCGACATCGACCATCTCCGGACGCGCGTCCGGGTCGACTTCGATCCAGCGGTCCTTTTTAACCTCGAGGAGCTCGGAGCGGCCGACTCGGTGTACGAGAACCTGACCGCCGAGATCGAGATCGACGGCGAGGATCTCGATCGGGACGTGATCGACGAATGGGCACGGCGGGCACCCGTCTACACGCTCGTCTCGCTCGCTCAGGACGTCGACATGACCATCAACACGCCCACAGCGGTGGCGGGCGACGACTAACGGTGAGTGACGATGAGTGAATCACTCGACACGGAGAAGCTCGAACGTGAGGTCAAGTCGATGTACGCCGACGTCGCCCAGTCGGCCGACGCCGAGTTCCACTTCGAGACGGGCCAGGAGCTGGCCGACCGTCTCGGCTACGATCCGGACACCCTCAGCAACGTTCCCGACGAGGCGATCGACTCGTTCGCTGGCGTCGGCTACTACTTCGAGGCGGCGGCTCTCGATCCGGGCGAGGCGGTGCTCGACCTCGGTAGCGGATCGGGGATGGATTCGTTCTACGCCGCGATGGCCGTCACCGAAACCGGGTCCGTCACTGGCGTGGACATGACGACCGAGCAGGTCGAAAAGGCGAACGATCTCGCAGTGGACAACGGCTTCCACAACGTCAGCTTCCGGCAGGGCTACATCGAAGACCTCCCGTTCGAGGACGAATCGTTCGACGTCGCGATCTCGAACGGCGTGATCAACCTCTCCTCGGAGAAAGACCGGGTGTTCGAGGAGGCACACCGCGTGTTGCGGCCGGACGGACGGCTCGCGCTGTCGGATATCATCAGCGAACGGCAGCTGCCCGAGAGTATCAAGAGCGACGCGGATCTCTGGGCCGCCTGCATCGGCGGGGCCGAACAGGTCGACAGCTACACGAGGATGATCGAAACGGCCGGCTTCGAGATGGAAACGGTGGGGGAGAACACCGAATACGAGTTCATCTCCGAGCAGGCCGCGAACGCCTGCGAGAAATACGGCGTGAAAAGCATCTCGCTCGCAGCTCGCAAACAGTAATCTCGTGACATCCTCCTCGCCGTAAACAGTAGTTGCCGAATCAGACCTTCGTCGAGGCAGCTACGACGGAGTTGACTCCGGGATCGCAGCGAGTGTGACTTTTCTCCCAGTGCTGGATGATCGAAGGATGCGAGGGAACGCCGTCAGGCGGCGTTCCCGAGCAATACCTCTCAAGAAACTACTTACTAACCGGTTTCCCGGTCGAAATAAAAGGCTAGCTTAGCCGTAGTCTGTCAAGATGAGTCGCCGAAAGATCCGTGTCGAAATCGGCGGTTTCTCCGGTTGGATCGAACCAGCAACAAGGATGTTTGCGAGCACCCACAGATTGTACAGCGCGACAGCGAACAGAAAGTAGAATAACCGAACCGAGAACGTCGGCGACGACGTTCTCGGAAGAAAGTCACCGATCTGCCGATAGGACGTTTCTATTCCCCAGCGGCGGCGGAACGCCGCCGCGTACGCTTTCGCTGTGGAAGAATCTACATCCAAGCTCGTGACAAACCACACGTGTTCGTCATCGTTCGAACGGTGCGGAACCGCGAAAACTGTCACATCCACTGACGCTGTCGGCGGACGCTTTCGCTGCATCGTGTAGTCATCGACGACCGTCTCAGCGCCGGCGCTGAGACGGCCCTTCATCCCACTACTCGGACGTGCACGAACGATGTAATCAACGCCCAGCTGTTCCAGCTCTGAGACAACGTGAACTTGATAGAATCCACGATCGAGATAGACATGTCGAATCGAGACGTATTCACGAGCCGTTTCGACGAGGGAACGAACGGCTTCGCGCTTGGCGCGAAAGCCGTTCGCGTCCATCGGGAGCACATCAAGCGTAAACCGGGTACGAGGAGCAACGATACAGAGCGTTGCGAAGCAAAACGCTCTGTTCGTTCCCAGATCAGGATAGGTCGTTATCACGTGGTCAGTGTCGGCTGAGCCGTAGAACCGCCACTCATGGAGATCGATGGCAACATCGACGAACGCGGGAAGTCGCCGCTGTGCTCGGAGGACTTCGAATAGACGATCCCGGACGCCATCAAACTGGTCGTCGATGGCGTCCGTCGAGAGGTTTCGCAGGTGGTATAGCAGTGATTTGGCGAGGGAATTCCGCGCAGTGGATGTGATGTCGACCTGTTGTTCCCGATCCAGTTGGAGCGTCTTCCCACCCGTGTTTGCAAACTCCTGATCGAAGGCGATCCGAGAGAGGATTTCGAGAAAATCCTCTCTCGTGTACTTGCCGCACTGTTTGACCCCAAAATCCAGCTTGGGGAACAGCAACGTCGAAGCAGCGTTACAAACCTGTTTTGCCTCGGCTGTCTCGACCATACTCAAACTCAGGAGCGAATCAAAGTGAATCTCAGTTAGGTTCGGCAAC
>LKMJ01001620.1_pt1 | contig 20135 bp, 24 predicted proteins | sample 643391 | NCBI WGS metagenome assembly LKMJ01 (sample SAMN04112250, study PRJNA286221) | soda lake metagenome | biome: soda lake; feature: Kulunda Steppe; material: water; isolation source: sample PL-Br10 brine of Picturesque Lake | place: Russia: Kulunda steppe | collected 2010-07 | reverse complement strand
GGGCGGGCATCGACCGCCGATCCGGACGGCGAACCGGGTCGCGACGTCTGATGGACTCAGGCCGGTCGGAGGTGTTCACAATCGCCCGCGTGGACGCGAACCGTCTCCGACCCGGTGTCGACAAGCAGGGTACCGGGCCGCTCGATATCGATGGCTTCCCCCTCGACGATACCGCTCGCCGTCTCGACGCGGACGCGCTGTCCCAGTGTCAGCGCGTTCTCGCGCCATCGTTCGAGGATCGCGTCCTCCTCAGAGAGGAGTTCGTCGAGTGCCTCCAGCACCCGCTGGGTGAACACGCGGCGGTCGACGTCACCGACCTGGTCGCGGAGACTCGTTGCGCCCGCCGGTAGTTCGGCCACATCGATGTTGGCGTTGATCCCGATGCCGGGAACGACCCACGAGATGCGATCGGCTTCGCCCTCCATCTCGGTGAGAATCCCGGCGAGCTTTCTGTCACCATCCGCTGTCGGCACCAGCACGTCGTTTGGCCACTTGATTCGGGCGTCAACGCCCGCTTCTCTGGCGGCAGTTGTGGTCGCCACCGCGGCGGCAAGCGTCACCAGCGGAGCATGGGCCGGAGGGATATCGGGTCGGAGCACGGGACTCACCCAGATGCCACCGCTCGGGGCGCTCCACTCGCGGTCGAGTCGTCCTCGACTGCCGGTCTGCTCGTCGGCGAGGACGACAAGGTTCTCTGCGCCCGCGCTTGCTGCCTCGCGTGCGCGATCGTTCGTACTGCCTATCGTATCGTGATATTCAATCTCGAACGGCGCATCCAGCCCGTATTCGACGGCGCTGGCTCCGAACTCCGGCACTGATACGAGCCGGTAGCCGTTGTCACTCTCGATGAGGAATCCTTCCTCCCGCAGCGCCTCGACGTGTTTCCAGACCGCGGCTCGGGTAACATCGAGGCGCTTTGCGAGGTCAGCACCCGAGACACCCTGCCCATCGATCGCTTCGAGGACGGCGCGTCGTGTATGGTTCATATCAGTCTGTTTGTGGCATGGGGTAAAGTTGGTTCTGCCGCGTCGCCGACCCTCTACTCAAGTTGGGAAGTCCTAAATTCCTGCCCCGACAGAGTGGTGGTATGGATACGTACGACCTGATCACTCGCAACGCCGAGGAGGTCGTGACCGAGGAGGAAGTGGAGGCGCTGGCCGACGACCCCGATGAAAAACGGGCATACGTCGGTTACGAGCCATCCGGCGTGCTCCACCTCGGCCACCTGCTGACGGCGAACAAGCTAATCGATCTGCAGGATGCTGGGTTCGATATCGTCGTCCTGCTTGCGGATGTCCACGCCTACCTGAACGGGAAAGGCACGTTTGAGGAGATCCGCGAGACGGCCGAACAGATGCGCGAACAGTTCCTCGCATATGGACTCGATGAGAACCAGACCGAGTTCGTCTACGGCTCTTCGTACCAGATGGACGAGGAATACGTCCTCGACGTCCACCAGATAGAACTGGAGACCTCGCTGAACCGCGCCCAGCGCGCGATGGCAGAGATTCAGGGTGGAGAGACGGCGAAGGTATCTCACGTCGTCTACCCGCTGATGCAGGCGCTCGATATCGAGTATCTCGACGTCGACCTCGCGGTCGGTGGACTGGACCAGCGGAAAGTCCACATGCTCGCCCGGGAGGAGCTCCCGAGCCTCGACTACGACGTTCGGCCCGCCCTGCACACACCGATCATCGCCGACCTAACGACTGGTGAGGGGAAGATGTCCTCCAGTGAGGGCGTCACCATCTCGATGGAGGACACGGCCGAGGAGCTTGAAGAGAAGGTAAACTCGGCGTTCTGTCCGCCAACCAGAGATCCCGAACCCGCCGAGGATGGCACCGAGCGAGAGAATCCCGTTCTGGAGTTGTTCCAGTATCACGTCTTCCCACGCTTTGCGACAGTAGTCGTCGAGCGTCCGGACCAGTACGGCGGTGATATCACGTACGACGACTACGAAGACCTCGCGGAGGACCTGGAGAGCGGGGAACTCCACCCGGCTGATGCGAAAGGAACCCTTGCGTCGTATCTCGATGAGCTGATCGCACCGGGACGTGATCGACTCGAAGAGCTCCGCGCGTAACCCGGTATTCTTCTCACTGGCTTAATCAACTCCTTCTCGATGCTCCTGTGTGTTCTAGCCGTTACGGGACGAATTATATTATCCCCATAACTTATGTGGATACGCCAGGGGACGTATTCGGTCCTTTAGCAGTTAATTTGTAACAGGTCTGAAAAAGGATTTTAGTAGGATGAAAAACGATATACTACTGTATCGGTGATCCAAATGAGTCAGAGCACGTCAGACCCGATCCGAGAAGAGTTGGCACGGAACCAGCAGACGACCCACGACTGGTCACTATCGAGGTACGACGTCGTCCTCATTCTGATACCTGCGGTCTTCCTGCTGGCCGCCCTGTTCGGATCGCTCGGGTCGATCCCGCTAAACCTGGCGCTGTTCGGAGCAGCGTTGATCGGCGCAGCCGCGGTGATCGACGGCGTGTTCTGGAACCCGCCGATGTCGCAGTAGTTTGACGCCGTCGATACAGCGCGTTTTCTCCTGTCAGAGCACACCGCCAGCAGTGTATGTGCCCCGAACGATCACGTGATATCGCAACGGTTACCTGGTATCCGAACTGTCGCCAAACGTATAATATAGTTCGTATCGTAACCAGATAACGTAATGATACTACAGACCGCGGTCGGTGATGAACACTCCCCTACCAGCAGTCTCGTGGAGGCAGACAGATGACGATGACTCTTCCGCTTCTCGTTGACACACCGGGTGCGGACGTGGCGTTTCTGATCGGTCGCGTCCTCTTCGGTGCTGTGCTGGCCTTTACGGGCCTGAACCACTTTCTCGATCTCGATGCGATGAGCGGCTACGCCGAGATGAAGGGAATACCGGCTCCGAGGCTGAGCGTCGCCTTCAGTGGCGGAATGTTGGTGTTCGGCGGACTGGGTGTCGCACTTGGCGTCTTTCCGATCATCGCTGCTGGCGCGCTCGCTGTGTTCCTACTCGTCACGACGCCGATGATGCATGATTTCTGGGCGGCTCCAGAGGATCAACAGCAACAGGAGATGACGCAGTTCCTGAAAAACGTTGCACTGCTCGGTGGTGCGCTCGTCTTACTTGTGTTGGGCGGTGCTGACTGGGCCTACTCGCTCGGTATCGGTCTCTGAGTCGGCACGGTTGTTGCCATCTACGTTCCAGATAATCCTTTTATTCCCCCGGTGCCTGCACCCGAGTAGTGTGATCGAGGTCGAGAATCTCCGCAAGGAGTACAGTGGATTTGTCGCGGTCGAGGACAGCACGTTCGAGGTCGACTCGGGCGAGGTGTTCGGTATCGTCGGCCCGAACGGAGCGGGAAAGACGACGACGCTGAAGATGCTCGCCGGCTTGATCGAGCCAACTGCTGGCACCGCCACCGTCGCTGGCGTCCAGGCTGGCGAGACCGAGATGCGCCAGAACCTCGGCTTTCTCCCCGAGGAGTCGCCGCTCTATGAAGACATGACGGCGATATCGTATCTCAACTTTTTTGCCGACCTTTATGACGTGCCAAAGGATGTTGCAACTGAGCGGATCACGGAAACGCTCGACCGGCTCGATCTCGAACACCGAAACCGGTCGATCGGTGACATGTCGAAGGGGATGAAGCGGAAGGTCGCCATCGCCCGCGCACTGGTTAACGATCCCGACGTCCTGATATTCGACGAACCGGCCAGCGGACTCGACCCGCTGACGACCAACTACATTATCGAGTTCACCCGCGAACTGAGCGAGGAGGGCCGTACCGTCGTGTTCAGCGCGCACAACCTCTTTCACGTCGAGAGCATCTGTGACCGACTCGTCGTGATGAACCGCGGCGAGATTATCGCCAGAGGCACCATCGAGGGGATCCGTGAGCGCCATGGAACGTCCTCCTACACGGTGTATACAGATGTCGAAGTGCCCGATAGTGCCCAGAAGAACGGGCGGTTCGTCCGTGAAGCCGAGGATATGGAAGCAGTCGAAGATATTCGGGAGCGGGCGATCGCCGCAGGCGGGTCGGTGGTCGACATTCAGACGGAGACCCCGAGCCTCGAAGATATCTTCCTCGATATCGCCGGGGAGGCAGAGGCGTGAAGCCGCGAAAAACGCTCCGGGTGGCCCGCTGGGAACTGAGTCGTTCGGTCGGATCGGTCGACAAACGAACGGCGATCCTCGGCATTTTCGGACTGATACTCGTCTTCGGTGGCGGTCTCGCAGTGTTTGGCGGGAGCGTCGCCCTTGACGATGATATTTATCGGGTTGGCATTCCGCAAGACAGCAGTTACTACGACGCCGTTGACGAGCATTCCGCGCTCAAACCCGTCTCCCCTGAAGACGACCTGATAGAGCGCGGCGATGCCGAGATCATGCTGGAGCCATACGGACCAGGCGGCTACGAGTTATCACAGGCGGAAACACAGAAAGGCGACGCCGCGATGGGCGAGTTCGAGGCGGCGATCGACGGCTACAACTTCCGGACGATGTCGGCCGAGAGCAACCAGACTGCCGCGTTCCCGGTGCTCGTCGACCTCCGGTACGAGGCTGGCGGAACCGGTGGGACGGTTATCGACGAGGACCCGGCCGACACGACTCCGGATGATGCCGAAGAAACCGAGAGTGATGGCGATACCGGGACAGACGACGGGCAAGAACGGGACCCGGAGAACGGTGACACAGACGACGGAACGGTCGACGGTGACGAAGCCGGGGATGGGGACGACACTGCCGACAGCGACGACGATCCTGCGCCCGGCGATAGCTCGGATACTGGAAACTGGATCAGCGACGCTATCGCCGGAGATAGTGTCGTGGATACACCTGCTGGAATCTCTCCACCCTTCCCTTTCGGCTCGCTGGTGCTTGCATTTCTGTTTATTATTCCGATGAACTTCGTCATCCAGCTCTACGGTAGTTCGATCATGAACGAGCGGATTAACCGCCGCGGCGAACTGTTGCTCGTCGCGCCGGTGAGCCGTGGCGACGTGATCGTCGGAAAGACGTTACCGTATCTCGCCGCACTGGTCGTTGTCTCGGTCGCCATCGCCCTCGCGATCGAGGGCGGTCCAGTCTCTATCGCTGCCGTCGTTCCGATCGCCCTGTTATTCCTCGCTTCGACCTTCGTCGGCGCGATGTTCGCCCGTTCCTTCAAGGAGTTGACGTTCGTGACGGTGACGATCAGCGTCTTGCTGACCTCGTACGTGTTCGTCCCGGCGATCTTCACCGACATAACACCGATCGCACTGATATCGCCGTTGACGCTGGTCGTCTGGGATCTACAGGGCGAGGCCGTCTCGGCGCTGCAGTACACGTTCTCTACCGGTGCGTTCTACCTCCTGAGCCTGCTCCTGTTCGGACTCGGGGCTGGCGTCTACCGCGAGGAAGACATGTTCTCACAGCGCTCAATTCACCTGAAAGTGCTGGATGCCCTGGCGAACTACGTCGCCGGGCTGAAAAGCGTCGCGGCGATCAGCGCGCTCATGATCCCCTTTGTATTCGTCGCCCAGTTACTCGCTGTGACGATTCTGTTTGCACTGCCGGAGGCGTTTGCGCTTCCCGTCTTGCTCCTGTGGATCTCCTGTACCGAGGAGCTTGCAAAGAGCCTGCACATCTACGCAGGCTACGCACACAACCGGTTCGACCGCTCAATCCGCACCGCGGTCGCCGTCGGGGCGGCGAGCGGGCTGGGCTTTTTCCTCGCCGAGAAAGTGACACACGTCGCCCAGATCGTCGGGATCACACAGCTAGAACTGGGTGCGGCCGCGTTCCCGACGACCGAGGCCGTCTCTCCAGTACTCGCGGTCGGGCTCTTTTTCCTGCCGCTTGCGCTGCATGTCCTCACCGCAGTCGTCTCCACGATCGGTGCGCGACGCGACCGAGTTCACTACATGGCGATGCTCGTCCTCGCTATCTCGATCCACACGCTGTACAACTACGTGGTGATCTTCCATGTCCAGTAAGGGTGGACGTCCACGGATCCGCATCGCGCTCCGAGAACTCTCGACGCTCAAAAGCGAGAAGACGATCGTCCTCGCCCTGTTGATCCAGCTCGTGATCGCAGCGTTCTCGTCGTTCCTCGTGGTCGGGCTGGTTTCGCTGTACGATCCGGCGAGCGCAGGGGGTGAGGTATCGGTTGGCGTCTCCGGGGAACACCGACACGACCTCGCCAGCGTCGCGAGCGATCAGGAAAACGTCGAGACGGTAACCTTCGACGATCCCGAGGGCGCACAAAGCGCGTATCAGGCTGGCGCAATCGACGCCGTCCTGGTTGCGGAGGGAAGCGGAGACGGTCGGATACAGGTGGAGACGACCGTTCCGCCCGATGGGATTGAATCGACCGTCGTCGTGACGAGCCTTCAGGACGTATTACTCCAGTACGAGGCGTTCGAGCGGAACCAGCGTGGTGCGTATCTGGATAACCAGCCGCTCACGGGACCCGACAACCCTGATCCAGCGCCGTATTACGGGTTCACCTACACCGTTCTCGTGCCGTTGCTGCTCTTGCTTCCGGTGTTTATCAGCGGTAGCCTCGCTGTCGATACGATCAGCGAGGAACTGGAACGTGGTACGTTCGAGTTGCTCGCGGTCGCCCCTATCGAGATGGGAGAGATCATCGACGGAAAGCTACTGACAGCGGCGCTGCTAGCTCCTGCACAGGCCGCATTGTGGCTTGTACTATTGCGGGTGAACGGAACGCCGATCGAGAACGTCCCGGCGTTGCTCACGATCGTCGGTGCCCTCGCCCTCGCGGTAGTTTCCATGGGGATCGGCCTCGCGCTCGTGACGACCGATCGGCGGCAGGCACAGTTCCTCTACTCCTTTGGCATCCTCGCCATCGCGATGGTGACGGCGCTGCTGCCCGAACACCCCCTCAATACGATCGCAAAGCTGGCGATCGGCAGCCCGGCAATATCGACGTGGATCGCGGTAGCAGGCTATGCCCTTCTGGGCGTCCTGTGCCTGTTCGTACTGCAGCTCGCCGTCTCACGGCTTGACGTCGAGCGAATCGTCAGTTCGGACTAGCCGTCGTCAAACTGCTCGGTCGCGGCTTCGATAATGGCGTACTCCTCATCGCCATACGCGATAAACCGCACCTCTGAGAGCGTGTTCGGTTCGTACGCGTCGATCGTTTCACCGATGAGTTCCGCCCCCGTTTCGAGATCGAAGCCAGCGACGCCACAGCCAAGCGCCGGGAGCACGAGAGAGCGACAGCCGAGCTCGTCCGCGGTTTCCAGCGAGCTTCGTGTTGCAGAGCGGATGCTGTCCGCTGTCGCCTGTCCATCGCCATAGTGAGGCATTGCCGCCGCGTGGATGACGTACTCCGCGTCGAGGGCGTAGGCGTCTGTCACCGCGACATCACCCAGATCGATCGGCCCCTTCGACATCGCTTCCTCGTTGATCTCCGGGCCCGCCCGACGTTTGATCGCACCGGCAACACCGCTTCCCATCCGGAGGCTCGTTCCTGCCGCGTTGACCAGCACGTCCGCGGACTGTGCAGCGATATCGCCCTGAACAGTCTCGAAGTTCATACTGACACCTCTGGTTTCCGGCTCCCTCATTGTACCGGTAATCGTGCCAATTCAGCACACACCATGAAAACATAGATATGGCTTCAATAAGTAGTAAACACTGAGACCAAACCCCGCATCATGACCGTGGATCTTCCTCCGGAGCCGTACGCCGAATACCTCGATATCCTCCGTGACATCGGACTTCCGGACGACGATATTCGGTCGCTACACGCGGGCGAGAGCGACGCGGTCGCCGAGGGACCACTGCTGGCGTTCGTACAGGAGCGTCTCGACGGGGACGACCCGAGGGCGCTGGCTCGCCGACTGGTCGACGTCCTGACCCAATCGAGACGGGGCATGAACGTTACCGGCAGTTACTGGAACTACGCGCCGGAGGTCCACCTGAACGAGGTGTTCGAGCCATACGGCTGTTCGGTCACCTTCCGCGATGCGACACATGGAAACGGCCAATCGAGCTTCGAGGTCGTTCTCGAAGATGCCTCCGGGACGGGACACCGGATCACCTTCGAGTACCCGGAGACACCACTCGAAGACGACAACTTCCCGGCGCTGCTCGCGGCGATCGAACGCCAGCTGCTCTCGAACACTGATCTGACGTTCGTGTTGATGCGTCCGATCGACCGACGCTGGCGCGTCCTCATGATCGAGAACGCCCGACTTGATCGGCTCCGGGCGAAGTACGGCGATCGTATCGAGTTCGCTGGTGTTCCGCTCCTGCGCGAGGACCAGCTCGATGCCTTCGAGAGCGGTGAGGCAACGGCAGTCAAACCCCACGTCGGGGAAACGACGGCGGGAACAGGTCGGAATCGGAGTACGGTCGATCGACGCAAGCGACCGGACGCGACGGACGAACTGCTCGCGCGGACGACCGGTCCTGCCGTCGCCCCGACACCCCACCCTGACGCCGACGCGGATCCCGATGCGGTGTTCGGCGGCTCCCCTGACGATCTCGCCGCACAGGCGGGCAGGGAGGATACCGGGCACACGCTGGCTGAGGTAGAAGCCTCCGATGGCGACCTCAAACAGGTGTTTGGCGACCTTTCGGAGGTTTCGCTCGAACCCGTTACTCAGGAGGCGAACGACCGGAGTTCAGTCGATGAACCGGTCGATCTCGGCACACCAGCAGCGACCAGCGAGGAGTCGGAGCCCAGCGGTCTTGACGAACTGTTCGAGCAGATCGAACGCGAAGCGCTTACCGACGATGACGCCGCCGCCCCGGCCGGTCCGGGTGACGGGTCTGCGGCCGTTGCCGCAGCAGGTTCCGGTGGCTCGTTGGTATCGGTATCCGGCAACCGATCGACCCCCGTACCCTCGGACGACGACGAGACGCCGAACGAATCGTTAGTTGACGAACTGATCGGCGAGTCTTCGGAGGCTGACCGTGAAACTACCACGGATACCGGAACGAACCGTGAGGAGAACGAAACCGAGAGCTCGGATGGTGCGTCCGATGGCAACGACAGTGCGTCCGACACCGCCGGAGACAGTGACGACGCTTCCGGCGGGTTCAACTGGGTGAGTGACGACGAACTTGCCACTCGCTAGAGTGGTAGCCAGTCGCTTGAAACGTCTTTTCCGAGCAAGTGCCAGCGCTGTTCTGCGATGCCATCGTTCCGACGAACTTCGACCAGCACGTCGAACAGCGGTTCGATCAGATTGACGTGATCGCTCTTGCGGTCCACCCGGAGGTGGTAGTGACCGATCCCGTCTGAACGCCGCACCGAGGCACTGACAAGGTGGAGGAGCCGAAACAGCTGTTCGGGGTCGTGCTCGACGAACAGCGGACCCAGCGAGTCGAAGCAGAGTCGAAGCTCGCCGGGAGAGAGACCGTCGACACGACTCGCTAACAGGTCAATCTCGGTGACAACTTCGCTACCGATCTCGGTGAGTGATCGCTCCTCATCGTCGACCCGGACCGTCCGCCCGTCACCCCCGTCGAGAGTCTCTGGATCACATGCACAGACTCGCTTGCCCTCCGTGAATACGAACAGCCGCCGCCGATCGTCACCGAGAAGATGACGACACACACTGCTGTGGACGGAGCCGTCGCCAACGAGCAGGAGGTTACAGCCGTTCTGTTTGAGTTCGGCGAGCTCCTGGGAGAACGTCGTGCTGTCCGGAACACCGTCACCCCGGCCGAGTTGCATCCGTTTCGGGTTTGAAATCAATGTCTAATAAACGTTGCGCCGCGGGCTGATCAAAACCTGAGCGTGCTTGAGCACGCTTAATAACCACGGGAAACTGGTAGCGAGTATGCAACCACGGGATCTGTCGGCCCACACGGAGTACGTAGCGGGCCGGGGCATCGAAGAAGTCGCTCGCGAGCTCGGGATGGAGCCGACGGAGCTGATTAAACTCGCGTCGAACGAGAACGCATTCGGCCCGAGTCCGGCTGCCGTCGATGCGATCGAGGCCCACGCCGGGTCGGTGAGTAGCTATCCGAAGACATCACACACGGATCTGACGGAGCGGCTTGCGACCGACTGGAACGTCGAGCCGGACCAGATATGGCTGTCCGCAGGGGGTGATGGATCGCTCGATTATCTCTCGCGAGCCATCCTCCGTCCCGGCGAAAAAGTACTCGTCCCACAGCCGGGCTTTGCCTACTACGCGATGAGCGCGCGCTATCATCACGGAGAGATACATGAGTACAGCCTCGATCAGGGTGACGGGTTCACACAGAGGGGGGAAACGGTACTCTCTGCGTACGACGGCGAGCGGATCGTCTATCTGACCAGCCCGCACAACCCGACCGGGACGGTCTGCCCGCTCGAGGATGTCGAACGGATCGCCGAGGAAACCGACGAGGAGACGCTGGTCGTCGTTGACGAGGCCTACGGCGAGTTCGCCGACGTCGACTCGGCTGTCGGACTCGTCCGGGAACGGGACGACGTCGCAGTCATCCGGACGTTCTCGAAGGCCTATGGGCTGGCTGGACTCCGGCTGGGCTATGCGATCACGCCGAGCGAGTGGGCCGACGCCTACGCGCGGGTGAACACCCCGTTCGCGGCGGGCGAGCTTTCCTGTCGCGCCGGGCTGGCAGCGCTCGACGACGACGAGCACGTCGAACGGACGGTTTCGACGGTCGAATGGGCTAGAGAATACATTTACGAGCACGTCGACGCGCCGACGTGGGAGAGTCATGGTAACTTCGTCCTGATTCAGGTCGGCGACGCGACCACTGTGGCGGACCGACTACAGGAGCGTGGCGTCATCGTCCGTGACTGTACGAGCTTCGGCCTTGCCGACTGTATCAGGGTGACCTGTGGGACGGAAGCAGAGACGAAACGCGCGGTTGAAGCGATCAACGAGGTGCTCGCGGAGTGAGAGTCGCAGTCACCGGAACGCCCGGTACGGGTAAAACAACCGCTACCGATCTGTTGGAGACCGACCTTGACGTGGTTCATCTTAACGAGGCGATTCGAGAGGAAGACCTGTACGAGCGTGTCGACGAGGACCGCGATAGCGTTGTCGCTGACCTCGATGCTGTCACCGAATGGCTCGGTGACCGAGATGATATCGTGATCGACTCACATCTGGCTCACCATCTCGACGCGGACCGTGTGGTCGTCCTGCGCTGTCGTCCGGACGTGCTCGAAGGGCGCCTGATCGAGCGGGGCGAGGGTGAAGCGTCGGCGGCCGAGAACGCCGAAAGCGAGGCGCTCGACGTGATCCTCTCGGAAGCCGTCGATGCCCACGGCGTCGAGTCTGTCTACGAGATCGAAGCGACAGAACGCACCCCCGAAGACGTCGCCCTGGAGATTCAGGCGGTCGTCGACGGAGAGCGCGAACCGAGTGCTGGCGAAGTTTCGTACATCGACTATCTATGACACTGGATCAATTCAGATCGGTCGCGGATCGTGCGCTCGAACCGTTCGTTGCGCTATCGACTCGAATCGGCGTGTCGCCGGACGCGATCAGCGTCCTCGCGTTCCTCGCCGCGGTCGCTGCGGGTGGGGTGTACTACGTCGCCGGTGAAATGGCGATACTGTATCTCGCGGGGGCCGTTCTCGTCGGACTCAACGGTGCGCTGGATTTGCTTGATGGCGCCGTCGCGCGCGAACAGAACGTCGATTCGAAGGCGGGCGATCTTCTCGATCACGTACTGGACAGGTACGCAGATATCGTCATTATCGCAGGGCTCGCCGCCGGAATCGGGAGCTACGTGCTCGGCTTCGCAGCCGTCACGGGCGTCCTGATGACCTCATATCTCGGGACACAGGCACAGGCAGTCGGACTGGATCGTGTCTACGCGGGAGTGCTCGGCCGGGCTGACCGACTGGCGATCATCGGTATCGTCACTGGAATCGCCGCGTTCGTTCAGCCGACCATCGCCGGGGTCGGCCCGATCGGCTGGTTGCTCGTGCTCTTTGCGGTCGTCGGCCACGTTACTGCACTCCAGCGCTTCTGGGGTGCCTGGAACGCGCTCGATTGACGACGGCGTACCTTTTATCAACGCCGGCGGCGAAAGGGAAGTATATGGTGCAGTGTGAAATGTGCGGCGCCTCGGTGTCGTCGCCAAAGACCGTCAAGATCGAGGGAGCTGAACTCGACGTCTGCAATGACTGTGCTGACTTCGGGACCGAAATAAAGACCCAGCAGTCCTCCAGTTCGTCCACGAAGTATTCGACAGGATCGAGTTCGAGCAGCTCCGGTGGGTCGACCGGATCGTCCGGCACAAGTGGCTCGGGCGGTTCCGGACGGTCACGCTCGCGCTCGGACATGTTCGACGATATGGACGAGATCGTCACCGACTACGACGAACGGATCCGCTCTGCACGGGAAAACAAGGATCTCAGCCAGTCAGATCTCGCGAACGAACTCAACGAGAAAGCGAGCCTGATCCGCAAGCTTGAGCGTGGTGACACGCTCCCGAGCGACGATGTCCAGTCGAAGCTGGAGAAGTTCCTCGATATCTCGCTGTCCGGTAGCGTGGCCGCGGACGACGAGGAGTGGAGTGGTGGCTCCTCCTCCGGCGAATACACACTCGGCGACGTCGTCAAGCGAAAGGACTGATCGCTTCCCGCTGAGTGGGAGTTCTCGCAACCTATTTGTCTCCGGCGACCGCTGTTGCAGATATGTTCGTCCTTGTCAACCTCAAGGCGTATCCGTGTGATCCAGTCGAAGTAGCAACTGCCGCCCACGAGGTCAGCGAGTCCTCGGACGCGGACGTCGCTATTGCGCCGCAGGCTGCGGCCATCGAAACGGTCGCCGAAACCGGCGTCGAGACGTGGGCACAACACGTCAGCCCGAACGGACACGGGAGCCACACTGGTAGCACCCTTGCCGAAGCCACGGCCGAGGCGGGCGCAACCGGTACCTTGCTCAATCACTCCGAGAACCGTCTCAAACTCGCCGATATCGACGGCTCGCTCGATGCAGCCGAGCGTGTCGACTTCGATACCGTCGTCTGTGCGAACAACCCTGACCAGGTCGCTGCTGCGGCTGCACTCGGCCCGGACGCCGTCGCGGTCGAACCGCCGGAACTGATCGGCACCGGTACGCCCGTCAGCCAGGCCGATCCGGACATCGTCCGCGACGCAGTCGACGCCGCTGCCGCAGTCGACGAGTCAGTCGATGTCTACTGTGGTGCGGGGATCAGTACCGGTGATGACGTCGTCGCTGCAGAAGAACTCGGTGCGGACGGCGTACTGCTTGCAAGCGGCGTCGCGAAAGCCGACGACCCCCAGGCAGCGCTCGAAGACCTGGTCGATCCGCTGTAATCGATAGTACCACTGCTGTCGACTACAACGAGATCTCGGTTTCTTCGGTGTCGATATAGCTACTCTCCCACTCTCGGCGAGCCTCTAGCTCGCGGTCTCCCCGTTGTGTGAGTGCGTAATAGTTCGTTCGCCGATCGAGCTCCCCCTTCTCTACCAGTCCTTTGTCGACGAGTGCGTCGAGGTTGGGATAGAGTCGACCGTGATGTATCTCGCTCTCGTAGTAGTCTTCGAGTTCTTCCTTGATCGCGAGCCCATGTGGATCGTCTCGCCCGGCGATCACGTACAGCAGGTCTCGCTGGAACCCAGTTAGATCGTGCATGTTCTTCCCCAAGCAGTTATCCAACTATCAGACAGATAAACGTACAGGGGTACCGAACCTACTTCGACGCCAATACGACTGGCTTCTGAGCCGTTCGTTTTCACGTCAGTAGTGAGGCTAGCCAAGTGACAACAAAAAATCGTGTACGCTCGACGACTACACTACTCGAAGTGATCGAGGCACTTCGCGTACTCTTCGCTTGCCTTGTCCCAGTCGACGACCTCGAAGAACGCGCTGATGAAGTCACCGCGTGCCGGTCCGTAGTCGTAGTAGTAAGAGTGCTCCCAGACGTCGATCGCCAGAATCGGGTGTGCACCCCAGAGCGCGCCCTGGTCGTGCTTGTCGACCGCGACGTTACGCAGTTGCTTGGCGACAGGATCGTACACGAGCAGTGCCCAGCCTCCTGCGGCGCTCGCAGCGGCCTCGAACTCGCCCTTCCAGCCTTCATAAGAACCGAAGTCCTCCTCGATACGGTCGAGCAGGTCGCCCTCGGGTTCGCCGCCACCGTTGGGATCCATGTTCTCCCAGAACAGCGTGTGGAGATAGTGTCCACAGCCGTTGTGAGTAACGTTACCGAGCGCGCCCGCGGAGCTACCGAAGTCTCCACTTTCGCGGTTCTCGGCGAGGGTCTCCTCGGCACTGGCGAGGCCATTCACGTAGCCCTGATGGTGGGTGTCGTGGTGCCACGTCAGCACTTGCTCGGAGATGTGCGGTTCGAGCGCATCGTAGTCGTACGGGAGCGGCGGCAGTTCGGGATCGGATTGTTCTGGCATATGTATCTCCTCCATCTCCAATATCGGTTCGATGACTGTTAAACGTTTAGAAGACAGTAGTTCACACACCGCACGCGGGGCAATTCTGGTGCCGGATCTCACTCTCCGCGCGCCGCCTCGAACATCTCGATCGCCGCTTCGCGACGCTCGCTGTGATCGACGATGGGTGCGGGATACTCGGGGGCGAGGCGCTGTCGCTGGGTTACGGAGAGTTCGTGCCAGGAGTGGATCTGTTCCGGTTCGACATCTGCGAGTTCGGGAACGTAGCGTTTGATGTACTCCGCGTCGGGATCGTAGCGTTCGCCCTGTGTCATCGGGTTAAATATCCGGAAGTACGGCTGTGAGTCGGTTCCCGTCGAGGCTGCCCACTGCCAGCCCCCGTTGTCGTTTGCCGTGTCGTGATCGGCAAGTCGTTCCCGGAACCAGTCGTAGCCCTCACGCCAGTCCAGCATGAGGTCCTTGGTGAGAAACGAGGCGACGATCATCCGTACACGGTTGTGCATGTAGCCCTCCGCCAACAACTGCCGCATCCCTGCGTCGACGATCGGATAGCCGGTTTCCCCGGCCTTCCATGCCGACAGGTGGTCCGGCTCTTCGCGCCACTCAATCGGGTTCTCGTACTCCTTGTAGTTCTCCGTAACTACCTCGGGGCTGAAAAAGAGAACGTGCGTGTAGAACTCGCGCCAGGCCAGCTGGGACTGGAACTCCCGGACGGACTCGCGCTCGTCCTCGGTGTCGGCGCGCTCAGCGGCCTCGACAGTTGCGGCGTGGACCTCCCGAATACCGATCGTTCCCCACTTCAGGTCCGCCGAGAGCTGTGACGTACAGCCGTCTGCCGGGTAGTCCCGCCTGTCGTCGTACCGGTAGATATCCTCGGCGCAGAAGGATTCGAGACGCTCGCGGGCGGCGTCCGTGCTAGCAGGCTGCAGTGTCGCGTCCGGCTCGTCGAAGCCCAGATCGTCTAGCGTGGGAAGGGTGCTTGACCAGCGATCGGGGACGGAAAGGCCTGTCGGGTCGACAAGTTTGTCGGCGTCCGGTGCGTCGTGGGGCTCTTCTTTCTCTCGATCCTGCCACTTCTGGCCGAAGTAGGTAAACACCGAGTATGGGTCACCGTCGTTGGTCGTGATTGACCCGGGCTCGTGACAGATCTCGTCGTGATAGCTCGCGCGCCGGACGCCCTGTTCGGCGAGGGCCTGCCGGACATCGGCATCGCGTTCTCGCGCCAGCCCGGAGTAATCCTTGTTCCAGAGGACATTTTCGGCGTCGATCGCCTCGGCAAGTGCGGGCAATACCTCCCGGGGATCACCACGGGTGACGAGCAGGTCACTCCCATGCTCGCGGTACCACTCCGCCAGCGAGGACAGGGCGTCGAGCATGTATGAGACCCTCACGGACGAGCCGTGCCGGAGTATCTCCCGGTCGAAGACAAAGACGGGAAGTACCGAGCCGAAGCCAGTGGCGTTAGCGAGCGCAGTGTTGTCCGCCGCCCTGAGATCCCGCCGGTGCCAGTGGACGTTCATACCGACCTTGACGACTGGACGCGATTGAATGTTACGCCGCGCACGGTGGCGCGGGGAATCCTCCTCTCACGATGGCAGGCTTCCTGTTTCTACGACGTGACTTGCAGACACAGACTCGAACTGAGTCGTGTCCGTAGCGGTCACAGTCTCCACAGGCGTGTCTTCGGGCCATCCCAGCCCTAACTCAGAAAAGCCGCGTTGGAGAACGTTCATTGCTGCATTCGCATCCCTGTCCGTCTCGAATCCGCACGACGGGCAGGAGTGTTCTCTCACCCAGATGGGTTTCGCTGTCTCCACACCGCACGATGCACACTCCTTCGTCGTCCCCTCTGCCTCAACCTGAATGACGTGAGTTCCGTACAGATCGGCTTTGTATTCGAGGAGTGTGATCAACTGTCGCCACGCCGCATCCTGCTTGTTCCGAGCGTTTCCATCCCCCTGGAGCATTCCAGCTATGTCAAGGTCTTCGACAAACACGGCGTCGTACTCGCAGACGAGCCACGTCGTCAACTTGTGCTGGTAGTCCAGCACCTTCCGCTGGATACGACGTCTGACCTTCGCCACTTCTCGGCGTTGTTTCTCCCAGTTGTTCGACCCGTGTTCTTTCCGCGAGAGCTTGCGTTGCTCGCGACGGAGCAGTTCGTAGTCGTTTTCGAGGTCGAGCCAATCCACGGTTTTGCCGTCGCTGGTGTGGATGTAGTTGCGGATACCGAGGTCGATACCCACGCTGTTGCTCGTGTTCAGCGAGTCTACCGTGGGTTTCTCCGGCAGGTCAGCATCGTCGGTTTCCAAACCGAAGGAGACGAACCACTCGCCAGTCGTCTCTTTCTTGAACGTGGCTTCTTTGATGGTGGCGTGGTCGGGGATCGGCCGAGAGTACCGGATTTTGACCCACTCAATCTTACTGAAGCGCACGTAGGCGTACTTGTCGTGACCCCTCTTTTCATCGAGGTCGAAGCCAGACTGGTTGTACGTGACGCTCCGGTAGTCGCTGGGTGCTTGCCGCTTGAGACGACCAACTTTGTGTCCCTTCTCTTTCTTTTTACGAAGGTTTGAGAGATTGCGGTGGAAGCGTGCGACTGTGGCTTGCGCGGCTTTTGAATGCAGTTCACCGAACACCGGCCACTTGCGTTTCCATTCGATGAGTTTGTTGTTTTGGTCGTACTCACTGGGTTGTTCGTGTAGTCCCAGCGGACGTGGTTGTAGAGTTGGCGATGAACATCAAGATGGTGTTCCAGTCGTTCCGCTACCTGTTGTGTCGGGAAAGCGTGGTAGCGGTGACTGTATTCCATCGCTGTCTGCTGGTTTACCGTGTGTCTACCTAATGGTTTGTAGCAGCGAGTGTCGGCTTCATCCCCGACCACGGTGGGTCGGAGTATTCGCCTCCCAGTATAGTATAAATGCTCGTCTGGTTCCTCCGGTAACTGCAATTCGCGTGTCCGATCCCAGATGTGGAATTTGATCTCCCTCACGGAGTTGTCGATAGCGTACCGATATTTCGACATCCCCATGCGCGTCCAGAAGAAGTCAAATAAATCATTTATTGATATATCAAATTGATCGTCGTGCGGTGTCGATTACACTGGGCGAAAGGTAGCCGCTATCCACGGCGAAAGGCTCGCTATCGAAAGCTACAAACGCGCCACGGGCAAATCAGTCGATATGGAACTACGGGTCATCGAGAACACCGAAGAGGAGCTCTCGATCGAGATTGGCGGGGAGGACCACACGTTCATGAACGTCCTGAAGGGTGCCCTACTGGAGACCGAAGGCGTCACTACGGCAACGTACGACATGAACCCCGAGCAGTCAGGTGGACAGACCGAACCGATCCTCGCAATCAAGACCGACGACACGACGGAACCGCTCGACGCACTGGAAGCTGGTGCAGGACGAGTTCGTGAGAAGGCAAGTGCCTTCCGCGAGGCGTTCGATACGGCGGCCTGATCGGACGATCAACTACGATTTTTTCAAACCATCTGTTCGACCGGTTACAGCCGACGACAGGCCGTGACTCACAGTACGATCAGGATAATCAACACGAGTCCGGCCGCGGCGATGACGCCCATCAATGGGAGGTAGGGCCGGGCGATCGCACCCCACTCCGTCCGCTGTTCGAGCGTACGGTCCAGTTCGGTGTAGTCCGGCTCAACCTTCCGCAGGTCCTGACTCCCACACCGACTACACGGCGGAGAGTGTTTGACGTGCTCGCGGCCACAGTCCTGACACTGCCAGACCAGGTTTCCGCCCGTATCGACTGTTCCTGACGTCGTATCGTCATACTCCTCGAACGAGTCGTGTCCACAGTCAGTACAGGGCGGATCATCGCGTGGATGGGGCTTCCCACAGCGCGCACACCGATACACCATCACCCAGTCTTGGGAAATCCGATACATAAGGGTAGTGAAAGCGGTCGTCTCGCGCCGAACTTCGGGACCTCTTTAGTCACGCATTCCATATTCAGTTCACGTGCTCAAACCGTTGATCTTCTACGGCTCGCTGAGTCTCGCCGGGGCCGTCTTCGCGTTCGTCGGCGGCGTCAATCTAACCGGCGAGATCGTCGGTCCCGGATCCGTGCTGATGTCACTCGGGGGCCTCGGCATGGTACTATATTCGGCCTACACGCTCGTACTGGGAAAGCCGGCCGAGTCAGTTCCGGAGGACTTGTGGGTGGTCGCCACGGCGGTCGGGGCAGCCCTGCTTGCCCTGTGGGCAGTGACAGTATCACCAGTGTGATGGTCGGTTCGCGGGCCTGAGTGAAGCATCACTTCTTGAAGTCACACACGTCAACTTCTGTAGTTTTGGTCTTACTGATCTTCGCGGGTCGTCGAACACCACACTCAGCGTGGCTGCCTCTCCCCACAATTCTGGGTAAAAAGCTCCTCGCTCCTCCCCTCGCTCGGAGAACTATTACAACCGCACCGGGACGTCACGCTCGTCGAGGTACTTTTTGACTTCCTGAATCGAATACTCGTCGAAGTGGAAAATCGAGGCCGCGAGCGCGGCGTCGGCATCCGCTTCGGTGAAAACCTCGTAAGCGTCCTCGGGCCCGCCACAGCCCGAGGAGGCGATGACTGGTGTGCTAACCGTATCGCAGACCGTTTTCGTCAGGGGGATATCGTAGCCGTCTTTCGTCCCGTCGGCATCGATAGAGTTGACAAAGAGTTCGCCAGCGCCGCGACGCTCGGCCTCTTGTGCCCACTCTACGACGTCGATGCCAGTGCTCTCGCGACCGCCCTTCTTCGTGCACTCGAACCAGCAGGATTCACCATCGATGTCGACGTAGTGCTCGCCGTCTTCGTCGTACCGTCGCTGGGCATCGACGCTGATCACGATGCACTGGCTGCCGAACGCTGCCGCGCCCTCGTTGATGAGTTCCGGACGTTCGAGCGCGCCGGTGGTGATCGAGACCTTGTCCGCGCCAGCGCGCAGGGTCTCCTTGATGTCCTCGCGCGTCCGGATGCCGCCGCCCACGGTGAGTGGGATGAAGACCTCGTCTGCGACGTCCTCGACGACGCCGAGCATCGTCTCACGGCCGTCAGCGGAGGCGGTTATATCGAGAAAGACGAACTCGTCGGCACCGGCCTCGTTGTACCGCTTTGCCATCTCGACCGGGTCGCCCGTGTATTTCAGATCCTCGAAGTGGACGCCGGTGTACACTGCGGGGTTGCCCTCCTCGTCCAGATCCACGTCGATACAGGGGATGATCCGCTTGGTGAGGCCCATATGCTCGACCGTTGTGTGGCAGGGTATACAAAGGGACCGTTCCATGCAAGGGTTCATAGTGTTTACTCTCACTGTCAGTCAGTAACGACCGGTTCGAGCAACACGGCCGCCGCGACGCCGCCGACCAGCCCCAGCCAGTGTGCGTAGACGTTGATAATCATGCCGTCGACGATAACGCGCTGGGGAAAGAGACCGACAACGAACGCGACGAGCAAGGCAGTGACGAGCGCGACCGGTACCGACTCGGAGCCCAGTCGCTTCCATCCGGCCCGGTTCCGTGGTATTCGCCCACGGGCGCTCACCACGAGTGCAGCCAGACAGAGCAGCGCGCTCCCGCTGGCACCGGCCAGCAAGAGCGGCTCGATGACACTCACGTGCAGGACATAGAAGGTCACGAGCAACACGAGAAAGATCACCGCACCGGCGAACGTCGCGGTCTCCGTCGAGTACGCAGTCCGGAGGAGCACCAACAAGGCAACGTAAACGAACCCCGCGGTCGCAGCGACGACCGCCG
>LKMJ01001619.1_pt1 | contig 20146 bp, 20 predicted proteins | sample 643391 | NCBI WGS metagenome assembly LKMJ01 (sample SAMN04112250, study PRJNA286221) | soda lake metagenome | biome: soda lake; feature: Kulunda Steppe; material: water; isolation source: sample PL-Br10 brine of Picturesque Lake | place: Russia: Kulunda steppe | collected 2010-07 | reverse complement strand
TATGGTCCTCGTACTGCTCCTCGGGCACCCCGCGACTCGTCACGGCGAAACTGCGCACGCTGATGCCCTTGCGGTGAACTCGCTCCGGGTCACCGGAGAGCAGCGGATGCCAGCGGGCCAGCTTGCGTCCTTCCGCCACCCGGCGATAGGCGCAAGACTTGGGCAGCCAGCGGAACTGGTCGATCAGTGCCGGGGTGAGCCGCGTACAGTCCGGCACCCGTGAGAGCCGGTTCTCGTAGTCGCTGCAACGGCAGCTGTGGATATCCAGCAGTTCGCAGGCCAGATTGAGCACCGCCAACTCGCCGCTCTCGTCATCCTGGAACTTGAGCAGGCAGCACTGGCCACAGCCGTCGCAAAGAGCCTCCCACTCCTCGGCGGTGAGCTCCTCGAGGGGATACTGCTCCCAGAATCGTTCTCTCACTAGTAGCGGGCCTCGGTGGGGGTGCGGTAAAGGTCGAGCAGGTACTCTTCCTTGGCAGGGGGCATCTGCAGGTAGAAGCCCTTCTCGCGGATCGCTGCCATGACGTCGGCGGCCTGGGCACGGCCCATCCGCTTCCCGGGGGTAAGAATCAGGGTGATCGCCGGCTTCGGCTTGCCGAAACGCTCCAGCAGAGGCTCGGGCACCCGGGTGAGCCCCTCGCGCTTGTCCACGTAGAGATACATCTCCTCCATACGGGGGCTCTTGAACACCTCGCAGAGCAGCTTGTCGCCGCGCATCCGATCATCGCTCATCGGGGCTGATCCTCCAGAGCCTTCATGAGACCCGCATTCAGCTGCTCGCCTCGCCAACCTGACGGCAGCGGCAGCGGTTCATCTTCCAGGTAGGCGGTCACCAGGGCTTCCAGGTCGCGGCGGCGCAGCAGCACCTCCGGGGCCAGGCTCTGGGCCTCGGCCTCGGCGTGGACCGCCTTCTTCAGCGCCTTGAGCACACGCTTGAACGCCGGCGCCATGGGCGACGGCAGCGCCGGTGGCAGTTCGGCCTCGTCCAGGTGGCGCGCCTCGGCCACCAGCGCCAGCAGGGTGTCGCCGTCGCGCTTGATCAGGCTCGGCTTGACGTCCTCGATGCGGGCCAGCTCGAAACGGTTCTCCGGCAGCGCCTCGGCAATGGCGAACAGCACCCGGTCGTGAACCAGCCATCCCCGAGGCAGGTTACGGGCCCGTGTCTCCCCCTCACGCCAGGTGGTCAGGCGGCGGTAGGCCTCGATCTGGCGCGGCGTCAGGCGCCACAGCTGCCGCTGGCGCAGGTACCACAGTGCGTCGGACTCGCCGTTACGCCCCGCCTGGGCGACCAGTTCGGCACAGTCCGCCTCCAGCCAGGCCAGGCGGCCATGGCGCTGGAGCAACTCGCGTTGCTGCTGCCACACCTCGACAAGGTAGATCACGTCCAGCGCCGCGTAGACCTGCTGGGTCTCGGAGAGCGGGCGGGCGAGCCAGTCGGAGCGGGTCTCGTCCTTGGGCAGGGTGTGGCCGGTCCAGTGCTCCACCAGCTTCTGGTAGCCCATGGACGGGGTCTCGCCCAGCAGGCCCTGGGCCAGCTGAGTATCCACCAGAGGCGCCGGTGTCACGCCGGCCCAGCCGGCGAACACCTCGAGGTCCTCGCTGGCGGCGTGGACCAGCTTCAGCGGCCCTTCGGCCAGCAGCCGACGAAAGGCATCGGTACAGGCCACCGCCTGAGGGTCGACCAGCCAGGCCGGGCCCCCGGTGGAGAACTGGATCAGCGCCGGCACCGGGTAGAAGGTGTTCTCGCGGAAGAACTCGGTGTCCAGCGCGATGACATCGGCACCGGCCACCTCTGCACAGGCGGCGTCCAGCGCCTCGGGAGTATCGATCCAGCGAATTTCGGGGGTCAGGGGCATGGGGCTTCCGGCAGGTCGGGAATCGTCAGGGACAGAAACATCGGGACATGAGTTAGTCGCCCCGGAATGGCAGGCGGCCGTTGAAGGCGCGGCTCAGGGTACCGCCATCCACGTATTCGAGCTCACCGCCCATGGGCACACCGTAGGCGAGGCGCGACAGGCGCACCCCGTGAGGGGCGAGCTGGGCGGCGATGTAATGGGCGGTGGCCTCACCCTCCACGGTGGGGTTGGTGGCCAGGATCATCTCCTCGATGCCCCCCTCGACCACCCGCGCCTCGAGCTGGTCGAGGCCGATATCCTCGGGGCCGATGCCATCAAGGGGCGAGAGATGGCCATGCAGCACGAAGTAACGCCCACGAAAGCCGCCGGCGTCCTCGATGGCGAGCTGGTCGGCGGGTGACTCCACCACGCAGAGCAGGGTGTCATCTCGCCGCGCGCTTGTGCACAGCCGGCACACCTCCTCCTCGGTGAGGGTGCGACAGCGCCGGCAGTAGCCGACCCGCTCGATGGCTTCGTCGAGCACCCCGGCCAGACGCCGGCCACCGTCGCGATCACGCTCGAGCAGGTGCATGGCCATGCGCTGGGCGGTCTTGGGCCCAACGCCGGGCAGCACCCGCAACGACTCCATCAGTTTCTCGACGAGGGGGGAAAAACTCATCAGAAGGGCATCTTGAAACCGGGCGGCAGGTTCAGTCCGGCGGTCGCCTCCTCCATCTTGGCCTTGGAGCTGGCCTCCACCTTGCGCACGGCGTCGTTCACCGCAGCGGCCAGCAGGTCCTCGAGCAGTTCCTTGTCCTCCTCCATGACGCTGGGGTCGATATCGACCTTGCTGACATCGTGGCGGCCGTTCATGGTCACCTTGACCATGCCCGCACCCGCCTCGCCGTGCACCTCGGCGCGAGCGACCTCCTCCTGGACCTGCTGCATCTTCTCCTGCATCTCCTGGGCCTGCTTCATGATGTTGCCCATTCCGCCCTTGAACATGGTGAGTCCTCTCTGTTGTGTCGGTAGGTTTGACGATACGTGAATCGGTATGGCGCTGATGCGTGTGACTATGACGCCGCGGCACTCTTGCCGTTCAGGAATGCGCGCCGTTCAGGCATCCCGCCGTCAGGACGGCGCGTCGGCGGGCTTGACCGTGGATTCGACCAGCCTTGCCCCGAAGGCCTGCTGGAGCTTCTGGATATTGGGATCGCGCTGCAGCGCTGCCACGGCCTGGGCGTGACGCTCGGCCGCCAGCCGTTCGGCCTGCTGGCGCGGGGTCTCGACCTCCTCGGGCAGGGTCCCCTCCTCCACGATCAGGTGGCGCGCCACGCCGTGATCGACCAGGGCTTTGTGTATGCGCTCGAGATGGATATCGGCCCGCATGGCGGAGAGAGACGGATCAAGGCGCATCCGCAACACCTCGCCGTCGTCCTGCTCCACCACGCAGTTGGCCGCCAGGTTGCGGGTCAGCCCGCCCAGACCCAGCGACTCGAAGCAGGCCAGCCACTCGGCATGGCCGAAGAGGCCTTCCACGCGCGCGGCAGGAACCGCGGCCTCAGGGGCGGCGAGCGGCGCCGCGGTGGACGCCGAGGCGCCGGGACCGGGCGATTCGCCGGCAGGTGCCTCTGCCGGTACGAGCCCCACATCGGCGGCCCGGGACCGAGCGTCGGGCTCGGGTAACGCCGCGGGCCTGGGCTCTAACGGTGGCCTGGGCTCTACCGGTGGCCTGGGCACTGACTCGGGGATCGGGTCAGGAAGGACCTCCCAGGGCGGAGGCTCCTCGGATCTCGGGGGCTCGGACGACTCAGGCTCGGGCTCCTCTGCCGACGGCTCGGGGCTGGACGCAACCCGGGAGTCGGGACGCGGCTCAGGCGCGGGTGCCTCGTCCACGGTGGCGGAGGGTGCCCCGGAAGGCGTTGCCGTCGATGGCGCACCGCCGGCGCCTGGCGAAGTCTGCGGTGCATGGGACCTCGCCGCGCCCTGCCCCGATTCGCGCAGCGGCAGCGGCGTGGTGGCCGGCTTCGGCACGCCCTGGGGGCGGAAGGCCAGCATGCGCAGCAGGGTCATCTCCAGGGCGGTACGCAGGTCCGGGGCATGCTCCATGTCGCCGCGCCCCTGGATGCCGATCTGGTAATAGAGCTGCACGTCCTCGGCAGTGAAGCGCCCCGCAAGCGCAAGCAGCGCCTCGCGATCGCCGTGACCGTTGTCCAGGGCGTCGGGCACCATCTGGGCGATGGCCAGGCGATGCAGTACCGAGGTGAGCTCGTCGAGCACGGAGGCGAAGTCGGGGGCGCGCTCGGAAAGCGCTGCCAATTCGGCCAGCACCCGCGCGGCATCCACCTCGGCCAGGGCCTCGACCAGCGCCAGCACGTAGCGCTGGTCCAGGGTGCCGAGCATGGCAGCCACGTCGGCGTGCTCCACACGTCCCTGGCCAAAGGCGATGGCCTGGTCGGTGAGACTCATGGCGTCGCGCATGGAGCCCTCTGCGGCGCGGCCCAGTAGCCACAGGGCACTCTCGTCGAAGGGCACCGACTCGGCCTCGAGCACCTTGGCCAGGTGGCCGACGATACGCTCCGGGGGCATGTGCTTGAGGGTGAACTGCAGACAGCGCGACAGCACCGTGGCGGGCAGCTTCTGCGGGTCCGTGGTGGCCAGCAGAAACTTCACGTGGGGCGGCGGTTCTTCCAGGGTCTTGAGCAGCGCATTGAAACTGCTGGTGGAGAGCATGTGCACCTCATCGATGAGGTACACCTTGTAGCGGCCCTGAGTCGGCGCGTACTGCACGTTGTCGAGCAGCTCTCGGGTGTCTTCCACCTTGGTGCGCGATGCGGCGTCCACCTCGATCAGGTCGACGAAGCGCCCCTCATCGATGGCCACGCAGCTGGCGCACTCCCCGCAGGGAGTCGAAGTGATGCCCTCGTCGCCGTACCCCCTGGAGGTGCAGTTCAGGCACTTGGCCAGAATTCGCGCCAGGGTGGTCTTGCCGACCCCGCGGGTACCGGTGAACAGGTAGGCATGGTGCAGTCGCCCCTGATCCAGGGCGTTGACCAGGGCACGCTGTACGTGCTCCTGGCCAACCAGCTCGTGGAAGGTACGCGGCCGCCACTTGCGGGCCAGAACCTGATAGCTCATGCAGCGCGGAATCCTTGCGGTGGTCGGATGTCGGCGGCGTGCCGGCGCCCGGCTGTGGACCGGCGCCAAATGCGCGACTGAGTCGTTCATTCTAGCGACTGGGGGCGGCCGCGGAAAGCGGCGAGAACCATGCACCCCACGAAGCTCGCCTCGGCCTCTGCGCCACCCTTCGGCTGTGGTAGTCTCGCCGGAATGACAACGCAGCGCGCCTTGCGCAGGGATGAGATCATGAGCCGACAGCCTTCCGCACCGCCCACGGCGGGGATTTCCTTTGAGCAGGTCGCCGCCGCGGCCGAAAACCTCGAGGGGCGCGGGGCAGAGCCCACCCTTCAGCGTGTCTGTGAGCACCTGGGCGCCGGCTCTCCCAACCGTATCCAGCGTCACCTGAGCGCCTGGCGTGCCGCGCGCCCGGCGCCGACGCCCCCCGCGCCCCGGCTGCCCGAGTCACTCATCGGTGCGCTTGAAGAGGAGATCGTGCGACACGCCAGTGCCGCCCTCTCACGGGGAGAACAGCTGGCCGAGGAGGCCCGCAGCGACGCAGCCAGCCTGGCAGAGCTGGGCGAAGCCATGGAGCAGCGCCTGGCCGAGCTGGAAACGCGAGTGGCCACTGCGGAGAGCGCTGCCGAGGAGGCGCTCGCTCGTCGCGATGAGCTTCAGGCGAGTCTCGGCGAGCTGCGCGAGAGTCTGGAGAGAGAACAGCGCGAGGCGCGCACCCATCGCGAGGCGCTGCTGCAGACCCGCCAGCAGGTAGAGATGCTGCGCGAGCAGCTCGAAGAGGCCGTGCAGGCGCGGCTCGCCGCCGAGCGTCAGGCGCGGGACGCCGAGGCCGCTCGTGTCAAGGCGGAGCGCAGCCAGGCCGTGGCCGAGGCCCAGCGGGACAGCGCCCTGGCCCAGGTGCGCGAAAAGACCGAGCAGCATGCGGAGCTGCACAAGGAACTGCAGGCCGAGCGCGCCCGCCAGCGCCAGGATATCGCCGAGATGCGCAGCGAGCAGAAGCAGCGCGTGGATGCCATGGAGCGAGCCCGCCACGAGGCCCAGAAACAGGCCCAGGAGGCGGCCCAGCGTGCCTCCAAGGCCGAAATTCGCGCCGAGGCGTTACAGGCCACCCAGGTTGCGCTCAAGTCACGCATGGACGCCATGCAGGTTCAGCAGCGCCAGCGCAGCCTGCGCCCCACCGGAGGGCGTCCCGCCGGCGAACGCGACTAACCGCGCTCGGATCCTCGCAACGTCCCCTCACCCCTGGCTCTTGGCTGAGCCTCAGTCCCGATAGTCGGCCATCAGTGCCTTGCCCCGGTCACGCAAGAAGGCCAGCACGCGGGACTGTTTCCATTCGCCCCGATAGACCAGCCCGAAGCTGAAGGTCATGGCCGGGTGGAAGGGGCGTACCACCACCTCGTCTCGAGGCGAGAGCTGGTCCCGGGCGGTGACCGGGTTCATCACCGTGATTCCCACGCCGTTGGCGACCAGCGCCGAAATGGTACCGATATTGGCCTCGGTCTTGCCGGCGATCTGGATGCCGTGGCGGGCGATGAGTTCAAGCAGCGGATTGGTGCTGATGCTCGGCTGGTTGCTGATCACCAGGTGCTGATCGCGAAGGTCCTCGATGTCGATCCGCGCCTTGCCCGCCAGGGGGTGGGCCGACGGAAGCAGGCAGACCGCCTCGGTGGTCAGCCAGGGTTCCACCTCCAGCACCCGTGAGGCCACCGGCAGGGTGACGAAGCCGAAGGAGAGGCCGGGAATCGAGGCGATCCGCAGCCGCGAGGTACCGAACTCCTTGAGTGCCAGCACGCTGTGACGCAGCTCCTCGATATTGTCCATCAGCCGCAGGATATCGTCGTAGAGCTCACCGACGGCGCCCTGGAGAAGGTATGCTTCGTCTCAAGCGGCTCGGAAGCCGAGGAGGCCGCCGGCCCCGAGTCGATCATCGCCTTCGTGCTTGAGCCGGTGGGCGGCGCCAGCACCGGCGCCCGGCTGCTGGGCGAGCGCTACCTGAAGGGCATCCGCTCGCTGTGCAACGAGTTCGGCTGCCTGATGATCCTCGACGAGGTGCTCACCGGGGTGGGCCGCACCCGCATCTGGTTCGCCTTCCAGCACTACGGCGTCGTCCCCGACCTGCTGGCCAACTGGAAGATACCCGGCAAGTTCTCGCCGGGCATCGGCGGGGCCATGGAGCTGGCCCAGAAGATCAGGCGGCTGGTGATGCTCTGCTCCCACAACGACAAGCAGGGCAATCCCAAGATCCTCGAGCGCTGCCGCCTGCCGCTCACCGCCAGCGGCTGCGTCTCGCGCATCATCACCGACAAGGCGGTGATTGACGTGACCCCGGCGGGGCTTGCCGTGGTGGAGATCGCCGAGGGGCTCGATCCTGCCGACCTGCAGGCGGCCACCGAGGCTCCGCTGCTCATCGACGAATCACGGCTGAGGAGGTTCTGATGCTGGATGCCAACGAGAAGCGCATCGTCGCCGCCTGCGAGGCGCTGATGGACGACACCCTGGCACTGACCCGCGACCTGGTGCGCGGCTACAGCGTGCTGGGCCAGGAGCAGGGAGCGCTGGACACCATGGAGGCCTGGCTCGAGCGGCTGAATCTGCCGGCGACCCGGGTGCCGCTGGACGTTCCGGGCCTTGCCGAGCACCCCCACTGGGCCCCCACCGCGTGGGAGAGCGCCGGGCGCTACAACCTGGTGTCGCGGCTCAATCCCGGCGCCAGCGGTCCGCATCTGGTATTCAACGGCCATCTGGACGTGGTGCCCGCCGAGCCCACCGACATGTGGACCCGCCCGCCCTGGGAACCCTGGGAGCAGGACGGCTGGCTCTACGGCCGCGGTGCCGGCGACATGAAGGCCGGCATCGCCGCCATGGTGATGGCGGTGGCCGCGGTGCGTCAGGCCGGGGTGGACATCGACTTCCCGCTGACCCTGCAGACGGTGATCGAGGAGGAGTGCACCGGCAACGGCGCCCTGGCCTGCCTCCACCAGGGCTACGGCGGCGACTTCGTGCTGATCCCCGAGCCCTTCGGCGCCCAGATCCTGAGCGGCCAGGTAGGCGTCGTGTGGTTCCGCATGCAGATCGAGGGCCTGCCGGCCCATGTGCTCGACACCGCCGCGGGCCGCAACGCCATCGAGACCCTGCAGCTCTACCAGCCGGCATTGAAGGCCCTGGAGGAGGAGATCAACACCCTGCCCCGCCCGGCACCCTACGAAGACCATCCCCACCCTTTCAACCTCAGCATTGGCAGGGTGGAGGGCGGCAACTGGGCCTCCAGCGTGCCGGCCCATGCCATCCTGGAGGGACGCGTCGGCTTTCCCCCGGGCATGACACCCGACGCGGCCATGCGCCGGATACGCGAGGCCATCATGGCTCGCCATGCCGAACTCGACGACGCCACGCCGCCACCCCGGGTCGGCTTCCATGGTTTCCGCTCCGAGGGGCACCTGGTCGACCTCGATACCCCGGGCATCCGGCTGCTCTCGGCGTGCCACGAGGCGCTGCTGGGCGAGCCGCCGGCCCACTACCTCGCCACCTGTACCACCGACCTGCGAGCCTTCCACGTCATGGGCGGCATAAACGGCACCTGCTATGGCCCGGTGGCGCAGCGAATCCACGGCGTGGATGAGTGCGTGGAGATCAACTCCATCCGCCACGTTCTGACCACCTACGCGCTGTTCCTCCACCGCTGGGGACAGCAGGCCACACCAGAGGAGCCGAACGCATGAGGGACGCCTATCTCGTCGACTACACCCGCAGCGATGCGCTGCTGGCCGCCGTGATCGACGCCCTGCTGGAGCGGGGCGACCTCGACGCTGCCGCCGTGGAGGATCTCAGCGTCTGGCCGAGGAACACATGACCATGCTGATCGTCACCCACGAGATGACCTTTGCCCGCGACGTTTCCGACTGGGCGATGTTCATGGATGGCGGCGTGGTGGTCGAGGCCAACACCCCCGACCACCTGTTCAGCCATCCCGATCAGGAACGCACCCAGCACTTCCTGCGCAAGCATCTGGGGCAGGCCTCGCCCAGCGCAGCAGGTGGCTGACCGGGATGGCAAGCCTGGTGTAGGCTGCCATCGGGAGCCATCGCAGGAGCAGCCAACGTGACGGGAGACTGGGTCGATACGGGCCACTGGCTGGTGGCGGGCACCACCCTCGGCGTGGTGGTGGCCTGCGTGCTGCTGCACTACGAGGTAGCCATCGCGCTGAGCCGGCTGATGGAGAAGGCATCCGGTACCCAGCGGAGGCGCTTCCTGGTGCTGATCTTCGGCCTGCTGGGCGCCCACATCGCCGAGATCTGGCTGTTCGGCCTGGCCGCCTGGCTGCTGCTCGACCATCCCCTGGCGGGAAGTCTCGCCGGCTTCGAGTCGCTCACCTTCCTCGACCATATCTATCTCTCGGCCGTGACCTATACCACCCTCGGCTACGGCGACCTGGTGCCCCAGGGCCATATCCGCTTTCTCATGGGCACCGAGGCGCTCACCGGCTTTATGCTGATCACCTGGTCGGCCTCGCTGACCTTCATCGAGATGCAGAAACACTGGGAGGGGGGCAGGTAAAAGTCGCACCGGAAGAAGCGTCGATTGACGGCTAGGTGGGCGAGAAGCAGGCGCGCAGGAAGAGGGACAATCGAAAAGGCCGGAGCCCGAAATGGAGGCGGCCCCGACAGCCACATCCCGGCACACGCGACCACCACTACCGTTGCTCCCTTCCGGGCCTGGCGGGGTTTGTGGCTTAGCATTGCGGGAGGACCGACGGGGCCACCATTACGCGACGTCAGTGACTTCGACGTCAACTCGTGTGCATTGGCAAACAATGCCCTACCGAGTGGGAGCGCACTATAGCAATGCAGGGCTCGGCCGGCAAGGGGCGTTTCCTCCCCGGAGGCCGGGTGAACCTGACCGGACGTTGCTGTATCGTGTTGGCACTCGTTTATACCCGAGAACGTCCATTGGTCGACTCGGGATTCTGACCACTTCCCTATCCGGAGGTACTCCATGAAGAAGGATCCGAACAAGGGCTACATTGCCCTGCTGGGCTGGAGCCTGAACGCCATCGAAGCCGCCGAGAACTTCGACCGTCGCTACGTGGTGGTCGCCCCGGACTGGGCCCAGGAGTACTGCCAGAAGCACGACATTCCCTATGTTTCCTGGCACTTCGAGCGACTCAATGACAGCTCGCTGGATATCGCGGAAAAATTAAGGGACATGGGCGTCGATGTGGCCATCCCGCTGTTCGAGGAGACCGTGGAGTGGGCGGGCGCCATCAACTCGGTGCTGCTCGACAACCCGCGCCTCTACGGCCAGTCGCTGCTGCTGCGCGACAAGGCCCTGATGAAGCGGCGTGCCCAGCTTGGCGGTATCCGCGTCGGCATCTTCGAGGAGGCCCACGACAAGGAGGATGTCGTTCGCTTTCTCAAGCGGGTCAACCAGACCCTGCTCAAGCTCGACGGCGACCCCAACGATCCCATTCATCTCAAGGCCTTCGACAAGGCCGGCTGCCTGGGGCACCGCGTGATCCGCACCCCGGACGAGGTCGATACCATCCCCGACGAGGAATTCCCGGTGCTGATGGAGTCGCATCTGGACGGCTGGGAATTCGCCGTGGAAGCATGGATCCACGACGGCAAGATCGCCTTCCTCAACATTTCCGAGTATGTGACCCTGGGCTACTCGGTGTTCGTGCCCGCCTCGCCGGAACTCGAACACTACCGCCCGCAGATCACCGCCCAGATCGAGAGGCTTATCAAGACCTTCGACATCGAGTTTGGCCTGATCCACCCGGAGTACTTCGTCACCAGCGATGGCGAGATGTACTTCGGCGAGGTGGCCTATCGTCCGCCCGGTTTCAAGGTGTTCGAACTGCTCGAGCGGGTCTATGGCTTCAATGCCTACCAGGCTTCCATGCTGGTCTTCGACCCCAAGACCACCTCGGAAGAGGTCAAGGCGTTCTTTCCGAAGGAAGTGGTGGACGCCGACGGCTTTGCCGGCTGCTTCGGCGTCTATCCTCGCCGCCGCGTGGTCAGCACGCTGGAGATTCCCGAAGAGGTCGAGGATGACCCCTATTTCGAGTCCCACGAGCTCACCGCACCGATGGAAGAAACCGTCACCAAGCGGACCGCCTTTGGCACCCATTGGGGCCTCATCTACTTCAAGGGGGACGAGGCGGCGCGCATGAAGGAATTGCTCAAGCACATGGAAGAGCTTGATTTCTATGTCTGATACAGGCGTCATGGAGAGATGACATCCTGACGACAAGGAGTCGGCGTGACCACGCACCGACAGATGCAAGACACGAGTGCAACGCCTGCGGCCAACGACAAGCTCGTTGGCCTATGCCAGAAGCTGGACCAAGCCATCAGCCTGCTGGCCAATGCGCCGGCGTTTGCCAAGCCCGGAAAACTCCCTCGGGTGTTCGACACCGCCCGCCGCGTGCTGCTACAGGAGGGCGGTGCCGCCGCCATCGAGGCCCGCGCCCAGGCCTTGGAAAAGGCCGGGGTCTTCATTGGCTCCGACTGGCAGACCCCCCAATACCTGGTACCCTCGCTGACCACCCATGCCCTCAAGAGCGCCGCCCCCAACCTGGTGGTGATCGAAGCGCTGAGTGAGCTTCGCCTGCTGGCGGTCGCGAAGGGGGAGTACCTGCATGACCAGATCTCCGCTGAGCAGGCCCATCACTACCTGACTCAGGTGATGGCGATCAATCTCTGGCTGCTGTTCGGCGTGCCCAGCGAGGCCGAGCGGGAAACCCAGGGGCGCCTGGCCCAGATTCCCCGACACCTGTTCCAGCATCTGGCCGAGCGCATCGGTTACGAACATATCATCGACCGCCTGATCGACGAGATCTGGCGCATCCTTGAGCAGCGCCCCATCCAGGTGGAACCGGTCAAGGCGATGATCACTCAGATCGCCATCTGCCAGGCCAACCCGGAGATTGACCTGGGCATCAGCGGCCAGGGCGCCGACCGCCTGGTCAGCTCGCTGTTCGGCCCCACCCGAGCCTGCCGCGAGGACCCGGGGTTAGAGATCTACCGTGAACGGCTTTCCAGCATGGACAGCTCCGCTCTACAGGGCGAGGCCACCGGCTTTGCCCGGGCCATGCATGACACCGGACTGGTCTCGGCCTACCACCCGGTGTTGCTGCGTCACCTGCTGGATCACAGCGATCATCTGGTGGCCGAGGCGCTAGGCCTCTCGGCCACCGGTCGCGATTGCCTGCTCTGCTACCGCGAGCTGGTCTCGGCGCTGATTCGCGGCGGCGTACACCCCGCTACTCCCCAGGCCGTTTTTGGCCTGGCGCTGATGCTCGAGCGCGGCATCCTCTACCAGCCGCCGGTGGCCCCGGCCATGTGGCGCCAGATGGGCCTGACGCTCACAGAATGGTCCCAGGCGCGGCTCAACATGGCTTTCGGCGAGGCGGTCTCGCCCAGGGCGCGGCTGCTCGAGGGGGTGCTGTGCATGCTGGGTCAGCCCCTGGGCGTGGGTCAGGGCAACAACCCTACCTGCCAGTCGGCCCGGGCCCTCTCCATGTGGGCCTACAACGATCCCGACTATCTCCTGCAGATGGTGGCCTGGGCCGCCCGCGACGACGAGATCATCATGCACTTCGAGGGTCAGCCGATCTCCTCGATGGAGAGCAGCGGCGGTGTGGCCCAGAGCCTGCCCATGGACCTCGACCCGGTATCGCTGATCGTGGTGCCCCACCTGGATCGAATCTATGCCGAGATGGGCCGACGTTGCGTCGGCCGCGAGGGCGACCCACACCGCTGGGTCAATCCCGAGTTCCATGGCTGGTGGTCCGGCCGGGGCTTTCGCATCAACGTCGACGTGGCCACGGGCCAGCTCCATGATCTGGACACCTTCCTGCGCCACTTCTATGCCAGCTACCATCCCTACTACAATGGCAATCAGCCGCTGATTCACCCCCAACCGGCGGGCATTGCGGTGACCGACAGCGCCGCACGGTTCATTGGTTGGCACGCCATTACCGTGCTGCGCGTGTCGCTGGACCCCTCAGACGTAATGCGGGTCTACTTCTACAACCCCAACAACGACAGCGGTCAGGATTGGGGAGACGATATCAAGGTCAGCACCTCCGACCACGGCGAACGCGCTGGCGAGGCCTCACTCCCCTTCGCGCAGTTCGCCTCACGGCTCTACATCTTCCACTACGACCCGCTGGAGCGCGGTGAGTTGGCCCAGGTCACCCAGGCGGAGCTCGACGTGGTGGTCGGCCATATCCACCGCAGCTGGGGGGCTGGCCGCGTCCCGCCCAGCGATCTGCAGGCCGATGCGGGGCCCAGCAGCACACCTTGATGCCGATCGGGAATTTGGCGGCGAGCTCTGCCAGACTAGCGCTCAGGGAGCAGCGGCCTCGACCACATGGCGATTGGGGGAGATGCACATGGACTTCAAGCTACTGATGGTCTTCGTCGACCAGGACAGGACCTACAAGGTGCTGGATGCCGCACGCAAGGCGGGCGCCACCGGCGCCACCATCATCAACAATGCCCAGGGCCAGGGGCTCAAGCCCCACCTGACCTTCTTCGGGCTGGAGTTCATGGCCACGCGCAGCGTGATACTGATCCTTGTCGAGGCGAACCGTGCCGATGCGGTTCTTGACGCCGCGGCAAAGGCCGGTGGCCTCGACGACTCCCTGGACACCGGTATCGCCCTGGAACTGGACGTCAACCGTGCCTTGGGGCTCGGCGAGCACATCAAGGCGCTCCAGGCCTCCCCTTCCCAATCCTGAGCTAGAACTCCCCCATGCCACGCCTCGACCAGTTGCTTGTCACCCAGGGCCTGGCCCGCTCGCGCACCCGCGCCCAACGGCTGATCCGTCATGGGCGGGTCAGCCTGGCCGCAGGCGGCCGCGTGCTCACCAGGCCCGGAGAGAAGCTGCCGGACGACACTCGGCTGGCCGTGGCGGAGGACCCGGAGGAGCGCTATGTGTCGCGGGCGGGGCTCAAGCTCGAGGCGCTGATCGCATCGCTGGGCCTGGATCTGACGGGCAAGCTGATCCTCGACGTGGGCCAGTCCACCGGCGGCTTCACCGACTGCGCCCTGGTCCATGGCGCCCGTCACGTGATCGGCGTGGAGGTGGGCCATGACCAACTCGACCCGAGCCTGATCCGGGACCCACGCGTCACCTGCCTGGAGGGGCTCAATGCCCGGGCCATGACCGCTGACCCGCGCCTGAGGGCAGCCCTCGAGGCACAGGGGGCCGTGGGGCCGGATCTGGCGGTGATGGACGTCTCCTTCATCTCCCAGACCCTGATTCTGCCGGAGCTCGCCTTCCTGCTCCCACCGGGCGGCCAACTGGCGAGCCTGGTCAAACCACAGTTCGAGGTGGGTCCCGGCGGGGTCACCGCCCGTGGTCTGGTCAATGATCCGGCCCGCTACGTCGAAGTGGAGGCGAAGATCCGCGCCTGCTGCGCCACCCAGGGCCTGGCGATTCGCCACTGGCAGGAGAGCCCGCTGCTTGGCGGCGACGGCAACCGTGAGTTCCTCCTCCACGCGGTGCGTGAGGCGCTGCCGGCCTGACGCCGGCGGGTCTCAGCGCCCACCGTCGCCGTCACCCCCACCACTGTCGCCCACATCGACATCACCCGGGTCCCCGTGGGCCCCGGGAGGTGGGTGAGCCGTGGGGGGCTCGCTCGAGGGTACCACCTGCTGGAGTCGCACTGCCTGTCCGCCGGGGCGGTGGAGCCAGACGTCGAGCTGGTTGAAGGCGATATCGACGTCATGCTCGGCAAACAGCTCGCCCACCCGACAGTTGACCTCATCGGTGGCATAGAGACGGTCGCCCAGGGCGTTGACGAAGATCCGCAGCTCGAAGTTGAGGGTGCTTTCGCCATAGTCCATGAAGAACACCTGGGGTTCGGGGTCGGCCAGCACCCGGGCGTTCTCGTCGGCGGCCTGGCGCAACAGACGATGCACCAGACGGTGGTCCGACCCGTAGGCCACGCCGAAGGTCAGCACCACCCGGGTGATCGTGTCCGACAGCGACCAGTTGATCAACTGGTCGGTGACGAAGGTCTTGTTGGGAATGATGATCTCCTTGCGGTCGAAGTCTGTCACCGTGGTGGCACGAATGCGGATCTTGCTTACCGTGCCGGTCAGGTTGCCCAGGGTCACGGTATCGCCGATACGCACCGGGCGCTCGAAGAGGATGATCAGGCCCGAGACGAAGTTGGCGAAGATCTCCTGCAGGCCAAAGCCCAGCCCCACGCCCAACGCGGCTACCAGCCACTGCAGCTTGTCCCAGGAGACGCCGAGCGTGCCCAGAGCCGCGACCAGGCCGGTACCGACGATGGTGTAGGATAGCAGCGAGGTGATGGCATAGGCGCTGCCCTGCTTCAGCTCCAGGCGCGACAGTATGCTCACCTCGAGCAGGCCGGGCAGATTGCGGGCCATCATGATGGTCAGACCGACGATCAGCAGTGCGGTAAAGATATCGGCCACCGACAGGGTGCTGCCGACCAGGTCACCGACTTCCACGCCGTCAGCCTCCCAGATCGCCACCTGATCCAGGTAACCCAGCACCGTCAGCAGGTCCGACCAGACCAGGTAAAGCAGAAACACGAACCCGATCAGCAGGATCAGCTTGGAGAGGCGCAGCGACTGCTGATTGATCTTCTCCATGTCCAGCGGCGGCTCCTCCACCACCTCCAGCCCCCCATCGGCCCCCTCCTGGGCATGGGCCTTGCGCCGAGCCAGGGCACGCTTGAAGGCCAGCCGGCGCGCCGCCACCGCCAGGCCGCGCACCACCGACGCCTCCACCAGGATCCACAGCCCCAGCAGGTAGAGGGTGACCACGAAACGCCCCACCAGGCTCAGCGCCGTGTATTCATAGCCGGCAACGATCAGTCCGACCAGCATCAGGGGAACCGCGGCCATGGCCAGGCCCAGCACGAGGCGGAACAGCCTCACGCCGAAGAAGGGCGCATGGGCCAGGATCAGCCGCGCCAGCAGAAAGCTCATGGCCAGCAGGCCAGCCACTAGCAGCACAAGAGCCACCGGACGGTGGCTAAGCCCGAAATCGGCGTCTCGTGCCAGGGTAGCGATCATCAGCACCGGCACTAGGGCCAGGCCCAGCCAGCCAAGCAGCCAGCGCAGCCGGGCGGCATAGTCCGCCGGCCAGTAGAAGTGCTTGGTGGCGACGCCATCCGGCACCAGCAGACGACGCCCCCAGGCGATCACCGCCCAGGCCAGAGAGAGCTGCATAGCGGCCAGGCCGATCCCGTGGGCGATGCCCACGCCTCCCACCAGCAGGGCGCTGCCAAAGGCTGTCAGCGTCAAGGGCCCAGGAAGCGCCAGTGGAATATTCAACAGCACCGCCCGGGGCGTATGCAGTTGGGTATCGCTGCGCAGCCGCCCGACCTGTTCATGCAGTGTCGCCAGCCGCATCTTGATCCGACGACGACTCCATACCACCAGGGCGGCGGCCAGCAACAGGGGAACCCCGACCAGCGCACCGGCCGAGGGCAGGCGCCAGTGCACCGGTAGCACCTGTCGCCATTCGCCCTCCTGCCACTCCAGCGCGAGGTTGATGGGCAACTGACGCACCCAGGCCAGGTCCAGCGGCCGAGTGTTGGCGACCCAGAAGAGCTGCTCGTCGATGGTCGCGCGAAGCTCCCTTGAGATCGTCAAAAGCTGCTGCTGGTTGAGCTGCAGCTCGATGGCCGAGCTCAGCAGGCTGCCGTAGGTCTGTTCAAGGCGGTCCACCAGCTCGCGGCGCGACTGATAGAGACGCTGCAGGGAGTCGACCAGGGCATCGCTGACCTCGACACCGGCCTCCTCCAGACGCTGGCTGGCCAGACGCTCACCCTGGCGCAGCTGATCACGCTGGCGCACCAGGTCAAATTGGCGCAGGCGCAGATCGGCGATCTCGTCCTGCAGATCGCGACGCGGGGCCACCTGGGGCAATGAGCGGCGCTGCTCGCGCAGGATACGCGACAGCAGCATGCTGCCGCGGATCGCCTCGATCTGCTCATTGAGGCTGCGCTGCAGCTGGCGAACATGGTCGAGCTGGCTGCGCACCGCCAGACTCTCGCGCACCAGGGCATTGCTGCGGTCGTTCGTCCGCAGCAGCTCCAGGCTGAGGTCGCGATTGACCTGCTGGGCACGCTCGAGGACCGGATGACCCGCCTCGAGCAGCGGATCGTCCCGGACGGCATCGGCGATGGCCTGCTCCGAGGCCAGGCGCTGCTTGCGCTCGATGACATTCTGCAGCAGAGCGAGCTCCGATTCCTGGCGGGCGACCTGCTGGATCATCAGGTCGCGGCGCTGCTGGTCGAGCTCGCGCAGGCGCGTGTTGGTGCTCAGCTCACGCCGATGAAACCGCAGGGTGAGTTCGGCCAGGCGGCGCTCCACCTGATGTTGCCAGACCCGGGGATCATCGCTGGCCAGCTCCCGATTCTCGAACTCACTCTGGGCGCGGCGCGACCGCTCGACGGCCTGCATGGCTTCGGAGATCGCCTGCTGGGCGCGTTCCGGCAGGGTCTGGGCAGAGAGCAGCTGGGCGTTGACTTCGGCCAGGCGATCCTGCAGCCGCTGCAGATCGATCACGGCTTCCTGCTGGCGCTGCTCCAGCTCGTCCAGGGGCAGGTCATCCAGGCCAGTGGCGGACAGATTCAGGGCCGCCTCCTCCTCGGCCCGTAGCTCTCGCTCCAGTCGCAGCAACTCCGAGGGGGCTTGCTGGACCCGTGATTCCAGGGCCTCCAGGCGCTTCTCCTGCTCTTCCAGGGAGACCAGGGCTGAGAGGGTCTCTTCCAGCAGCTCGATCTCGCGACGCTGAGCCGCACTGAGGCTCTCGCCTTCAGCAGGAGCCAACCCCTCGAGGCGTGCTTCTATATCGCCGCGCTCCGGCAGGTTCACCTCTGCACGTGCCGGCTGCAGCGCGGTTATCAACAGCAGGACCACAAGCGCCAGAGCAGGCCATCCCCTCCGGCTCGCTGCCCCTCTGTCCATGGGGCTTATGCCCGCACCTCTCGCCACAGCCTACCTCGCTTGCAGAACGAATTTTCCAGTGCTGATTCTCTGCCCCTGCGGCAGCCATGGCAATCACCTTCCCCGGCAAGGCCCCATGCTGTTGACTTGAACGATGGGCGTGGTAGAAGAGCTGTCTGAATCCCATTATCTCCCGGACCTCCCCATGACCTCGCTGAACCGCTCTGCCATCCTTGCCGGCGCCACCCTGGCCCTGCTGCTGCATGCAGGCGCGTCCCAGGCTGGCACTCTGCAACCCGAGCAGGGCACAGGGGAGAACACCGCGGCAAGCGTCCAAGAGAGCGCCGCCGACCGCGCCGCTCTCCGGGCCCGCATTCAGGCGCTCAACGCAGAGCTCGAGTCGCTGCAGAGCGAGCTTCAGGCCCTTCCCGATGATGAAGAGATCCTGGCCGAATCCATTCCGACCGACGAGGTCGCGGCCCTGGAAGCCGTGGAGCGGCGCCAGCTCGAGCTGGAATCTCGCCGCAATCCCTTTGCCATCACCACCTATCGCCGCAACTACCTCTTCCCGGCAAGCTATACGACCAACCCCAACCGAGAGGCCTTTCGCGAGATCTCCGATATCAATGGGCCCAGCGACCTGGAAGTAAAGTTCCAGTTCAGCGCCAAGGTCAATCTGATAGAGGGGCTGTTCGGCAACACCGGCGACCTCTACTTCGCCTACACCCAGCGCAGCTGGTGGCAAGCCTACAACACCGACTCCTCCTCGCCCTTCCGCGAGACCAACTACGAGCCGGAAATCTTCATGAACTTCGACAACGCCTGGCGGGCCCTCGGGTGGACCAACGTGCGCAACCGTCTGGCGCTGAACCATACCTCCAACGGTCGCTCCGATCCGCTCTCGCGTAGCTGGAACCGGATCTATCTGGAGAGTATTTTCCAGCGCGGCGACTGGGCCTTCAGCCTGGCCCCCCACTGGCGTATCCCCGAGTCCACGAGCGAAGACGACAACCCCGACATCGAGCGCTACATGGGCTACGGCGATGTCACCGTCGCCCGGCGCTTTGGCGACAACGAGCTCAGCCTGCTGTGGCGGGGCAACCCCAGCGCGGGCAACATGGGCACCCAGGTCGATTACTCCTGGCCGCTGTTCAACGGCAACGTCCGCGGCCACGTCCAGTACTACTACGGCTATGGCGAGAGCATGATCGACTACGACCACCGCAACCATCGGCTTAGCCTGGGTTTCAGCCTTAACCCACTGTTCAGCGGCGGCAGCATGACCCGTTGATCTGACTCTGATCAAGTGCCGACGCTCCTTTGATGTCGCCGCCGTGGCAAGTACTGTCTCGGCTGCTATGCTGAGGCAGTCATTCACCGTCAGAGGAAGACCCGATGGCAAAACGTGCCCACTACATCCCGGAATCCACCGAGCAGCTCAAGGAAGACCTGCACCACCTCACCCAGACCATCGAGGAACTGGTCAATGCCACCGCGGATGACTCCCGCAGCAATATCAAGGAGCTGCGCGGCCGCGCCGAGAAACGTCTCAAGGAGACCCGCGACCGCCTCGAGAACCGCGGCGAGCGCCTCTATGACGAGGCCCGAGACTCCGTCGAGCATCAGGTCGACGCCGTCGATCGCTACGTCCATGACAACACCTGGACCAGCATCGGCATCGGCGCCGCCCTGGGCATCGTCGTCGGCATGCTGATCGGGCGTCGCTGATGCCGGAAAGCCAAGGACCGGCACAGCGACTGTTCACTGCCGCTCGCCGCCTTCTGGGCAGCCTGTTGGCCACCGGCGAGACGCGCCTGCGTCTCGCCGTGCTTGAACTCGAGGAAGAGCGGGTTCGTCTGGTGGGACTGCTGCTGATCGTGGGTCTCAGCCTGATCCTGTTGATGCTGGGCATCGGCGTGCTGACTACCCTGGTGATCGTCGCCTTCTGGGACAGCTATCGGCTCACCGCCATCGCTGTCAGCGCCGGCATTCTGCTCGGCGGTGGCCTGCTTCTGGCGCTCAGGGCGCTTCAGCTGGCCAAGCGACGCACCCTGCTCGTCAGCACCCTCAAGCACCTGGCCACCGACCGCGAGCTGGTGGAGCGCGACCGCCGGGAGGGACGCCGTGAGCCCTGACACGAGACACCGGCCGCCGACGCGCCGAGAAGCGCCCGAGCCCTGCCGCGCCGAACGCAAGTCACAGCTGGAGGCCAGAATCGAGCAGCAGCGTAT
>LKMJ01001616.1_pt1 | contig 20161 bp, 21 predicted proteins | sample 643391 | NCBI WGS metagenome assembly LKMJ01 (sample SAMN04112250, study PRJNA286221) | soda lake metagenome | biome: soda lake; feature: Kulunda Steppe; material: water; isolation source: sample PL-Br10 brine of Picturesque Lake | place: Russia: Kulunda steppe | collected 2010-07 | reverse complement strand
GGGTTTGTCATCCGGCCGGACGAAGTCGAAACGGTGCTTTCGACACTGAAACGGGAGGCTGGTTTCGACCACCTTTCCTGTCTGACTGCCCAGCAGTACCAGGACCGATACGAGTCGATCTATCACCTGAAAAAATACGACAAACCGACACAGGAACTCGCCATCGTCGTGCCGACGCCAGCCGACGCGCCACTAAGCGAGAGCGGAGCGGATGTCTACGATACGGCAAACTGGCACGAGCGCGAGGCCTACGACCTCATCGGCATCGAGTACGATGGCCATCCGGACCTGCGCAGAATCCTCTTACCCGAAACCTGGCAGGGCCATCCACTCTCACTCGATTACAACCAGAACAAACCCCAGATTGTGCCGCTGCGTGAACACGCAAACCCGATGGAAAAACAGACTTCGGTCGCTGGCGAGTCCGATACGATGTTTCTCAATATCGGGCCACACCACCCCGCGACACACGGCGTGTTGCATATCAAGGCAGTACTCGACGGGGAGCAGGTCCTTGATTTGGAGCCGGATATCGGCTATCTCCATCGCTGTGAAGAACAGATGTGCCAGCAGTCGACCTACCGCCACCAGATCATGCCCTACCCTGACCGCTGGGATTACATTTCGGCAGGGATTCTCAACGAGTGGGCGTACGCACGCACGGCAGAGGCACTTGCCGACATCGACGTCCCGGAGTACGCAGACGTGTTACGAACGATGTCCGCGGAGATGTGTCGAATTGCAGCCCACCTGCTTGCCGTCGGGACGTTTGCTCTGGATATCTACGGGGATTTCACCGCGATTTTCATGTACGCGATCACGGATCGTGAGAAAATCCAGAACCTGCTCGAAGATCTAACCGGCCAGCGGCTGATGTTCAACTATCTGCGTCTCGGTGGGGTGGCTTGGGACCTGCCCGAACCCCGTGAGCAATACTTCGAGAAAGTCCGGGATTTCTGTGAGTACGTCCCTGGTCGGTTGGAGGAGTATCACAACCTGCTCAGCGCGAACGAACTCTTCCAGATGCGTGTGATGGATACTGGAATCTTGCCACCAGAGGAGGCAAAAAGCTACGGCTGTACGGGACCGGTCGCTCGTGGCTCTGGTATTGATTACGACCTGCGCCGTGACGACCCATATGGTCACTACGACGAACTCGACTGGGAGGTCATCACGGATGATGGCTGTGATAACTTCTCGCGGGCGCTCGTGCGCCTCGAAGAGATGGAACAGTCCGCACGCATCATCGAACAGTGTGTCGACATCTTGGAAGATTGGCCGGAAGACGAACGAAATATCCAATCGAACGTCCCTCGGACGCTTAAACCCGAAGCCGACAAGGAAGTGTACAAAGCCGTCGAGGGTGCCAAAGGCGAACTCGGAATCTATATCCGATCCGATGGAACCGACAAGCCAGCACGATTCAAGATCCGCAGTCCAGCCTTCTCTAACCTTCACTCGCTTGAGGTGATGGCTGAAGGTGAGTACATCCCTGATGTGATTGCGGCGCTTGGCAGTCTCGATATCGTCCTCGGGGAGGTGGACCGATGACACTCACCGAAACGATCAGTTCGACACTCGGTCTTGAGGGCGCGGTCGGTGCCCTCGTTGGTGGATTCATCGGCGCGGCACTCATCGGGACCATCGTCCTTGCAAACGCTGCCGTCGCCGGGCCGTGGGCCAAACGAAAGATTACTGCTGCGTTTACCGACCGGATCGCAGTCGATAAATTTGGGCCCGGTGGGATCGGGATTATCATCCCGGATGCAGTCAGGCTGATCTCAAAAGAGTTGATCGTGCCCGATGGTGTCGACCGACCGGCGTGGGATCTTGCACCCTTCGTGTTGGTGTTTTCAGCACTGCTTGGTTTTGCGGTCATTCCGATGGGTAGTGGTATCCATCTCGCCGATCCACAGGTCGGGTTGATTTTCGTCTTCGCTATCGCCTCGATTGCCTCTGTTGGGCTCGTGATGGCTGGCTATGCATCGAATAACAAGTATTCATTTTTGGGCGGATTGCGTGCTGTTGCACAGAACCTTGCCTACGAGATTCCGCTCATCTTGACGGGAATTTCGGTCGTTATCTTCGCTGGTTCGTTGCAAATGAGTGAGATCGTAAGCGCACAGAGCGGGGAACTCGTCAATCTCGGTATCGTCTCGATTCCGGCATGGTTTGCGATTGTCAACCCATTCGCATTCCTTCTGTTTTTGGCCGCGAACATGGCCGAAATCGGCCGAAACCCCTTCGACATCCCCGAAGCACCAACGGAAATCGTCGCTGGCTACCAGACCGAGTACTCCTCGGTGTATTTCGTCTTGATCTATCTCGGTGAGTTCGTTCACATCTTCCTCGGTGGTGCGCTGATCGCGACGATTTTCCTTGGCGGGCCAGCAGGACCGGTCTTGCCGGGAATCGTCTGGTTTTTGATCAAGATCTGGGGCGTGTTCTTGCTCACTCAGTGGCTGCGCTCTGCGCTTCCGCGGGTCAGAATCGACCAGTTAATCGAAATCGGCTGGAAGGGACTGCTCGTTCTCTCGTTTGCGAATCTCTTCCTCACGGCGATTATCGTGGGGGTGCTCCCAGCATGAACGAACTAACTGACGGCACAAACGGAGGTACAAATATATGATCGGCATCCTCAAAGGCATGGCAACGACGATGAAACACGCACTGGATGGTGAGACTTTCACCGTCTCCTATCCCGAGGAAGAACCGGAGGTGTCACCTCGATTCCGGGGTGTCCACAAGTTCAGCCAGGAGCGATGTATCTGGTGTCGCCAGTGTGAGAAAGTCTGTCCGAACGACACCATCCAGATCGTAATGGATGATAAGCGAAACGGCGAACAGTACAACCTTCATATCGGCCAGTGTATCTACTGTCGACTCTGTGAGGAAGTCTGTCCGGTCGAAGCGATTGTCCTCACCCAGAATTTCGAGTTCGTCGCCGGCACCAAAGACGAATTCGAGTTCAACAAAGAGGAACTCAAAAACGTTCCGTGGTACAACGATATCGACCCGGTGAAGACCCGCGAACCGGACCGGGAGGCGTGGGTTGGTGAAGGTGAAGGAGAGGTCGACTATCAGTAAGACTCACATTCTCTCCTCATCTCCGCGAGCGAAGCGAGCGGTTCCCTGCACCGAGCGTAGCGAGGTGCAGCCTTTTTGGTCCAGATTTTTGCGATGAGTGGTGCCGAGCGAAGCGAGTCACCCGAGTCGCAAAAAGGTGGGGTCGCAACGATATCGACCCGGTCAAAACCCGCGAACCAGACCGCGAAGCGTGGGTTGGTGAAGGTGAAGGAGAGGTCGACTATCAGTAACTCACCTATTTTTATCGGCATCGGAACCGTCCGTATTGCTGTCCCCTCCGTCACTGTCGGAATCGCTGTCTCCATCGCCGCTGTCGGAATCGCTGTCTCCGTCGTCGGAACCAGCATCAGTATCTCCATCGCTGCCATCCGAGTCACTGTCAAAATCAGTGTCCGAGTTACCGTCCGAGTTTCCCTCTGTCTGTACAGGTGACGCTGCCGATGGGTCTGAAGGCCTCCCAACGTCAGAATCGAGACTGTAGAGGATGACTGGCGGACACACGTACGTGGCTATCGCCAGTACCACAAAGAGTGGGTCGACGAAAATAAGCAGTCCAAATGCGGTGAGTGCCGCAGTTGAAGCCGCATGAACTGCGGTGTGAGTATATTCCCGGTAATACTCCCACAACCCATGTAGCCAGTGTGATGTTGCCGATACTGACCACATCTCGGTTGCAGCGAAGGGCATACAGACAGTTCGAGATGCACTCCCAAGAACCCTTAGCTAACTCATATATGCGGGTCTGATACCACAGCAACCACCGAGCATTCGCGCGAACGAGGTGAGCGAGAAACACGAAGTAAAAAAGGTCCTTCGTGAAGTGACACGTCTCGTTCACCCGTCGCAGAAAACGGTGGGGGTTACCCAAACCTACTTTGTCAGCCTGTGAGATAATCCAGATGGACCACGGCAGCAGTCGTGTGCCAACGTGGGTGAAATCACATGGTATTCAAAAAGGTAACACTGATCGGATCGAGTTCAGAATCGTTCGACGATGCAGTCGCTAACGCAGCAGACCGCGCAGAAGAGACACTCGACAAGGTTCACTGGATCGAAGTCGAAGAACTGGGGATGGAAATCGCAAGCGTTGACGGGCGAGAGTATCAGGCAGAGGTCAAAGTCGCGTTCGAACTCGAAGACTAGGTTCGGAAGCTTTCACCACAGCCACATTCACTGACAACGTTGGGATTCTCGACGTGGAATCCCTCGCCTTGGAGACCCCCCTCGTAATCGAGGACAGAGCCTTCGATGTAGTTCATACTCGCCGGATCGACGAACACACGTAATTCGTGGTGTTCGTAAATCGTATCGTCTTCTTCGGGTTCGTGTTCGAAACGCATTCCATAGGAGAGTCCGGCACAACCACCCTGCTGGACGTATAACCGAAGTCCGGCGATATCTGTATCCATTTCCTCGCTTTCGAGTAAGTCGAGTGCTTCGGATGCAGCAATCTCTGTTACCGAAATACCCGAGTGCTGGGGACTGTCCTCGGTTGTACTCATGTGTATTACTACAGGTGTCCACCCTGTTAACCCTGACGGGAGATGCCGTTCATCCGTACTCACTTTGTGACTACTGTCTTCGAACATCCTCTCCAAACTACACGATAAACTGCTGCTGGCTCAGAAATATATATACTTAACACCTTATTCGTTAGTACGCGCGTATAATTTACACTCCAAACCTGTTAGTATTGGGATTGTTTGCTAATTCTAACTAGTTGGGTATGTGATACTGGTCTGTGTGGATAATAATGATGGATATGGACGAGTTCGATTCGATCATGGCCGAGTTTGAGGCGACGATGGAAGAGTTCGAGGAAATTTATGCGGCATACGAGACAGAAATCGACGAATACGAGTCGATTATGAGCACCCAAGTTTCCGGTGTCGAGCCTGCCGGGGCTGACTGATCGAGAGATTATCCGAATTTACCCGTAATGTAATCTTCGACGCGCTGGTGTTCTGGGTTCTCGAAGATTTTCTGCGTATCGTCGAATTCGACGAGCTTTCCACCAGTGAGAAAGACGGCCGTCTTATCGGAAATACGTGCGGCTTGTTGCATGCTGTGGGTGACAACGACAACAGTGTAGTCTTCGGAGAGATCCTCGATTAGATCCTCGATCTGTGAGGTTGCAACCGGATCGAGCGCCGAGGCGGGTTCGTCCATCAAGAGCACTTCGGGGTCCGGTGCAATCGCACGGGCAATACAGAGGCGCTGCTGTTGTCCGCCAGAGAGATCGAGCCCGGAGGTGTGCAGTTTGTCTTTGACTTCGTCCCACAGCGCTGCCCGGCGCAGCGACTCCTCGACTTTCTCGTCGAGGTTGTCATCTTTGTCCTGTACTCGAAGCCCGTAGGCAACGTTGTCGTAGATGCTTTTTGGGAAGGGGTTGGGTTCTTGAAACACCATCCCGACCGTCCGCCGAAGCGCGACCGGGTCGACATCGTCGTCGTAGACGTTTTTGCCACGCAGGAAAAGCTCTCCCTCGACGCGACAGGTGTCGATGAGGTCGTTCATCCGGTTGATACACCGGAGAAACGTCGATTTCCCACAGCCAGAGGGGCCGATCAGTGCAGTCACCCGTTTTTCGGGAATCGGAAACGTAATATCTTGTAACGCTTGATCGTCGCCGTAATAGACGTCAAGGTCGCGTGATTCAATGATGGTCTCGGTTTCGGCATTTTCGCTTTCAGTCGCTGTGACGACTGTCTCTGGTTGTGTGACTGTCTCCGTTTTGGTGGTTTCGTCCTGGAAGCTCATATTTGTGTCTCGTATTTGTTTCGGATGTAGATTGCAACGGCGTTCATAAGCAACATCACCGAGAGCAAGACGACGATTCCTGCAGCAGCGATGTTCTGGAACTCACTGGCGGGCTGTTTCGCCCAGTCGAAAATCAGGATCGGCATCGCGCTGAACGGATCGAACAACGACTCCGGCGGCCGGAAAATCGACGTTGCGGCTGCGATCATGATAAGCGGTGCCGTCTCACCGATTGCTCGGGCCAGCGCGAGGATCGTCCCCGTCATGATTCCCGGCATCGCCGAGGGGAGGACGATATCGCGTGTCACTTCCCACTGGGTGGCACCGATTCCGTAGGCTGCCCGTCGCTGTGAGTCGGGAACGGCACGGATCGCCTCCTGTGCCGAGACGATTACAATCGGCAGAATAAGCAACGTAAGCGTAAGCGCACCGGCGAGCAAACTCGATCCGAGCCCCGACGCTCGCACGAACAGTGCCAGTCCGAGCAGTCCGTAGACAATCGAGGGGACGCCTGCGAGATTAGAGATGTTCGCCTCGATAAAGCGGGTGAATCTCGTCTCTGGTGCGTACTCTTCGAGATAGATCGCTGCACCAACGCCGAGAAAGACCGTAAAGACGGCCGTCAGCGCAATGAGCATAATCGAGCCGATGAGTGCAGGATAGATGCCAGCACCGCGGCCGTCAGTGTAGTGAAAGACATTTGGTGATGGCGGATACGTCAGAAACGACCAGCTAAGCCAGCCCCAGGACTCAATTATCACGTCGGCGATGAGCAACGCTAGCATCACAACGCCGAAAAGCGTCGAACCGATACAGAGCCAGACGAAGATTCGTCCGTAGATCCGTTTTCGGGCGAGATTCCCGCTCGGCTCGAAGCCAGCAAAGTCAGAGTTGGATTCGTCGGTTGCCATTAGTCGTATTCCTCCCTGTAGCGCTGTCTGACCCACTGGCTGAAAATGTTCATCGCGAGTGTCATTGCAAACAGGACAAGCCCAATTGCAAACAGCGACTGGTACTCGGTGGAGCCAACCTGTATGTCTCCTTCACCAACCTGTACCATAAACGCTGTCATCGTCTGTATTTCTTCGAGTGGGTTGAGCGTAACGTTCGGATTCGAGCCCGCTGCAAGCGTCACAGCCATCGTTTCTCCGATTGCCCGAGAGAGTGCGAGGATGAACGATGCGATGATTCCAGAGAGCGCTGCGGGCACGACGACCTTCAGTGATACCTCGAACTTCGTCGCACCGAGCCCGTAGGCTGCCTGGCGCAGATGGTCTGGAACTGCCGACATTGCATCCTCCGACAGCGAGGAAACCATCGGCAAGATCATAACCGCGACGACGATTGCACCTGCAGCAGCGTTGAACGTTCCGGTCTCGGGAAAGACACGCTGTATCTGCGGTGTAATAAACGAGATCGCGAAAAACCCATACACAATCGTCGGGATGCCTGCGAGCACTTCGAGTGTCGGTTTGAGGACTCGCCGAACACGATCATCGGCGTATTCGGAGAGATAGATTGCTGTCAGGACGCCTGTTGGCAGTGCAATCACTGCGCTTCCAACGACGATCATCATCGTCCCCCAGATCAGCGGAAGCAGCCCAAAGGATGGGTTGTCCCGAAGTGGTGACCAGTCCGTTCCGGTAAAAAACTCGACAACCGGTGCCTCCCGGAAGAACGGAAGCGCACCGGTAATCAATACGACAATGATTCCGAAGGTAGTGAGGACGGTGACAGACGCACACGCAAAGAAGGCAAGACGGGCGATTGTCGTTGCCCGGTCGTTTACCGTCCCTTCGGTGATCTCTGGCTTGCTCATTAGGCGACCTCCGCAATCTTATCGTTGAGCTGTTGCTTTGTCTTTTCGAGATCATCTCGCGGGCTTGCATAGAAGCCAACCTGACGGGCAGCCCACTCGGTCCACCACAGACGTTCGTCGGGATCAGCATCACCGCGGTCGACTGTCCGCTGGTGGGTCTCGTCGTCGATCTCCTCGAAATAAAACCGGGTGAACGCCTGCAGCTCCTCCCGATGCAACTCGTTTGCATTGATGTAGACGTACATCGGTCGGGTCAGGGGTGTATACGTCTCGCCCTCGATTGTTTCCCGATTGGGAGTAATACAGCCGTCGGTGTCTTCGTTTTCCGGATCCTTAATCGAAATTACATTTAGATCGTCCTGATTCGCTTCGTAGAAGCCGGCACCGAGAAATCCCGTCGCGTATTCGTTGCCACGAACACCACGGACGATGACGTTTGAATCGCCAGTTTCTGAGTACCCTCGTCTGATATTTCCCGGCGTACCCATGAGACGTTCCGTGAACGAATCGAACGTCCCCGAAGCAGAATCACGGCCGAAAAACCGGATTCGCCTGTCGGGCCACTCAGAGTCGAGATCACTCCAGGTTCTGACTGGTGAACCACTTCGCCACATCTCTCGGGCCTGCTCGACGGTCAGACAGTCACACCAGTCGTTTTCTGGGTGTGTGATGAGTGCAATCCCATCGAGCATCGCTTCGAGTTCGATCCAGTCGACATCGTTTCTCTCACAGTGGTCTTTTTCATCGTCGGTGATCCGACGACTCGCGTTTTGGATGTCCGTCTCGCTTCGACAAAAGCGCTGGAAGCCACCACCAGTCCCCGAGGAACTGGCTGGGATCCGAACCTTGTTGTTTCGCCACTGGAACTCGTAGGCCATCAACGCACCGTGAGGATGGACGGTATTACTCCCGTCCATCCTGATCGTTCCTTCGAGTTCGCTCGCATTTCCACGAACGAGACACCCAGCAAACGCTCCGCCAACTCCAACTGCGCCAGCAGCGAGAAATGAACGACGCGACAGCATGCTGCCTGTCCCTTCCGCTGGACGATCTTCCATCACCCGAATGTAACAAACTTTCGTATAAGTACTATACTATTAATTATATAGTATCCAAGTGAGTAAAACATTGGCGAACATAGGTGTGCCGATATCTATATAGGAATTCATACTCTACAGAGGGAAAAATATTCTCTCCAACTCTGTGGCCGGACGTATCAGTTAGCCTCTGCTTTCTCCTCTTCACCGCGGTTTCGAAGTTGTCTCGCACCGGGAAGGAGCGCAACGATTTTCGTGACGTAACCGAGCTTGAATAGGCCAAACTGCGAGAGAATCCCGAGTACGAAAAGCACTAGAAATACCGGTGCTGTCGGTTCGAAAATCAGTGGATCGAGCGTGAACTCACTCTGTGCAGTTCGGAGGCCGTCGATTGTTAGCTGTCGGGCAACGAGTGCGGCACCCATTGCGGAGGTGATGACGACCATCATCGTCTTCGTAAACAGCGATCCAAGCACTGCTGCGCCGATGCCGACACCAAGCCCAATCAGAATCTCTAACGGTCCAACACCGTTGCCGACTGCGGGTGCAACGACAACGAGCCCGAAATAGCTGCCAACCACGAAGCTGACTGCTGCGACGGCAAGCGAGAGCAACACGTAGGTAATCAACACACCGGCAATCGCGCCAATGGGGACTGCGACAACCGTCGCGAGGGCACCTTCGAGACCAAGCGGGCCGGCAACTGTCGGTGAGAACAGGTAGCCACCACCAGCACCGAGGGCTGCGCCAAGCAGTGCAACGCCGTACACGGAGAGGACGGCACCAAAAAACAACAGTACCGCTCCGCCTAACACGAACGCAACGTCCAGTAATTCAACCATACTCGCATGGTTCCGATGGGCGAGCAAAAGCTTTGTGTGTCTAAGGTGAAATTATCGCTGATTTCGTGGCTCGTTCGCCCCCAGCTTTCGGGAACACGCGGGACCAAACGCACAATACCGTTGGCGGTTTACGATCTGGCAATGTCGCGACGGAGCGCGTTGCGCCGCGTTGGTGTCATCATCCTCGGAGCCAACGCGCTCCTTGCGCTTGCGAAAGGAGTCGTCTTTCTCGAAAGCGGAAGTCTTGCTGTTGGATCGGAGGCAGTAAACAGCCTCACCGATGTGGGGTACAGTCTCGTCATCGTTGCTGGACTCTATCTCACGACGAAACCGCCGGATTTCGAACATCCTCACGGGCACGAACGCATCGAACCGTTCGTCTCGCTTTTTATTGCACTGGGTATTTTCGCCGTTGGTGTCGTTGTCATCTGGCAATCGTTACTCGCACTCCAGACTGGCAGTATCGCGGTCGCAAGCGGCCCTGCCGCAGTTGCCGTGCTGGTTTTCGGTGCCGTCGTCAAATATGGTCTCTACCGGTACTGTCTCGCGATTGCGACCGAACACAACTCTCCGGCCTTGCACGCAACGGCCATCGACAATCGAAACGACATTCTTGCGGCAACGGCTGCACTGGCCGGTGTACTCGGTGCACTTGCGGGCTATCCTGTCCTCGACCCGCTTGCTGCAATCATCGTCGGTGTTGCGATTCTTTACTCCGGTATCGAAGTCGTCCGGGACAATCTCGATTATCTCGTCGGTGCTGCCCCACCCGAAAACTTGCGCGTCGAAATCCTCGACCGCGCACTCTCTCACCCGGAGGTCGAAGGCGCACACGACGTTGTTGCTCACTACGTCGGCCCGGAGATCGATGTCAGCCTGCACGTCGAAGTCGAGGGTGACCGAACACTGCTCGAAGCACACCGGATCGAATCCGATGTCGTCGCAGCAATCGAGGAACTACCCGAAATCGACGATGTCTTCGTTCACGTCGATCCGAAAGAAGCCGGCGAGTGGAAAGACGACGAACTTGTCGAACGGCTTGTAGAAAAGCACAGACATCAGTCTGAAAAGGCTTCCAACAGGGACAAAAAGTAAGGGACAACCACTCCTATTGTTCGGTCAGTCCTTCGATGAGTTTCCTGATGTGGCCAGTCCTTGCAACGCTTGCCTCGGCTATCGGGTCTGTGTATCTGATTCACTATTTGGTACAGTTCTGGAATAAACCTGGGGTCAAGTGGTTCGTTCTCACGCTGGTCGGTCAGGCAACGTTCTGTTTCGCATACGCTGCCGGAATGGTAACCACTGACACGACAGTCCGGTGGTGGCTAGAGGTTGTCGCTGTCATCGGTATTCACTGGATGGGAATCCCGTTTCTTGGCTTCGCGCTCGGATACACCGGTCGTGGGAAACTTCTCGACTCGTGGATCTACCGGAGTCTCTATATCGTTCCAGTCGGTGTGATCGTACTCTTGCCCACAAATCAGTGGCACAACCTGTTCTGGACCGACTTTCGCATCGAGGAAGCCTACGGTGTGACGGTGGCAGCCTACAGCATTCAGCCGCTTTTGATCGTGAGTGTGTTGCTCGTGCTCACTGCTGCGGGCATTGCCACGCTTTTGTTGTTCGATGCCGTGTTGAGCTATGGGCCACTGTATCGGAAAGAAGCAATTGCGGTTGCACTGAGTCCAGTGCCCCCGACAATTGGGATCTATCCGTGGTTGTTCTCGTTCGGTCCCGAACCCCATTTCAACGCGATGGCGGTGTTTCTTCTGCCACACGTCCTTCTCGATGCCTATGCGTTCCTTGGCGGCGGCATGTTTGCCTTTCATCCGGCAACGAGTCGTGCCGCAGAGCGCACAGCACTGAGCGACCTCCGCCAGCCAGTTATGGTTCTCAACGAGGCGGGAGATATTGCTGAACTGAACGCCGCCGCCGAAGCTTGCTTCGAGACTGACCAGGCTGACGTGGTGACACAGTCAGTATCGTCCGTGGTGGGAACAGCAATTGATCCGGGGGCGACTGACGAGCAGATATCGTTCCAGACAGATGACCAGACCGTCATCTTCCGTGTCGATTCCTCCCCACTGACCGATTCAGGCGACAACCACGTTGGCTACCTGCTTCTCTTTCAGGATGTAACCGAGGAAGTCCAGCAAAAAGAACAGCTTGCCGTGCTCAACAGAGTGCTTCGACACAACCTTCGAAACGAGCTAACAGTTGCGCAGGGGCATCTCGGTGTTGCAGCCAACTCCACTGACGATCAAACCGCAACTGCGAGTCTCGAAAAATCACAGGAAGCACTCACTACTCTTCTGGCGACGAGCGAAAAGGCACGGGAGATCGAACGGGCACTCAATAGTGCCAGCGGGAACCGCAAGCCCGTTTCTCTTTGCCCGCTCATCGCTGATGTGACTGAAACGGTGGCCGACAGCGCAACTGTGACTGTGGAGTGTCCACCGATCTCACTGCGGACAGATCCCGAACTGCTTGCAACTGTTTTCGAGCAGGCACTCGACAACGCTGTTTCCCACCACACGAAGACACCCACCATCGATATTCGGGTCGAAAACCGACCAGACAGGCTGCAGATTATTGTCGCAGACGACGGACCGGGGATCCCAGACCACGAACTAGAGGTACTCGAATCGGGTGAGGAGCGTGCACTCGAACACGGCAGTGGTCTCGGACTCTGGCTTATCAAGTGGGGAACCACTCGTCTCGGTGGAAACAGTACCTTCGAGACTATCGGGGACGGGACACGTGTGGTTCTTTCGTTCCCACAGACGATGGTCGAAACGACAGCGGATCAGTCTGCACCAGCAAGCAATCCGCCAGCAGTTGATTAATCAAATGAGTTCACCGAGCGCGTAGACTGTGTTCTGGCCGGTAATCTTGCAGGTGACAATCTCCCCGAGTTCGGCTTGGTTTTCTGCGCCGGGGATGGCAACCTGCCGGTAGGCACTGTCGTAGCCAACGAGACTCTCTTCGGTGCCATCCTCGACAAGCAATACTTCGCGTTCGCTACCGACCATCGATTCGTAGGCCTCGCCGACGACCTCCATCTTGAGATCCGTCATTTCCGAGGACCGGTCTTTCTTGGTCGGGCCGCCGAGTCCTTTCATCTTTGCAGCGTCAGTTCCGGGTCGTTTCGAAAAGCGTGTCACGTTGATCTTTTCGGGGCGGGTCTCCCGGAGCAAGGCAAGTGATTGTTCGTGGTCGTGTTCCGTCTCGGTCGGGAAGCCGACGATGAAATCCGTCGAAAGCGTCCAGTAGTCGAGATACTCATCGAAGGTTTCGACGACCTCGACGTACTCGGAGACGTTGTGCTGGCGGCGCATATCCCCGAGGATATCGTTGCTGCCGGACTGGACAGGGGCGTGCAGGAAGTTGTACAGTTTCTCCTGTTCGGCAAAGACTTCGGCGAGTTCCTCGCGGATGCCGTGGACGCCTTTCGGGTTTGCCATCCCGACTCGGACGCGAAAGTCGCCCTCGATTTCCTCACAGATCCGTTCGAGCAAGATATGTAGCTTGCGCTCGCCGTCGTCCCAGCCGTAGACGCCGGTGTCCTGCCCCGTAATACGGATTTCTTTTGCGCCTGCGTGTACGAGCGCACGCGCTTTTCGGACGTTTTCTTCGACTGGCGGGGAATCGATTTTGCCGGTGGCCTGTTTGGTGATACAGTACGAACAGTCGCTCATACAACCCCGTGCAATCGGCAGGATGCCCACGACGCCATCAATGACTGGTTCGGCGTCGGGTGTCGTCGTCGGACACTCACCGTTGCGAACGTGCTCTGGGACTTCATCCCAGTGGAGAATCTCGGCGTCGATACCGGCTTCGCGGAACTGTTCCCCCTGTGCGAGAGCCATACAGCCCGTGATGACGAGATCTGCCGGTGTCTGCTCGTCGAGTTCTTCGGCCCGCCGGAGCATGTTGTGCTCTGTTTTTTCGACGACCGTACAGGTGTTGAGAATCGCCACGTCAGCCGCTTTTGGATCGTCAGCGGGGTGGTGGCCGCCATCGCGGAGCGCGCGCTCGATCTGGCGACTTTCGCCCCTGTTTGATGTACACCCATAGGTCTCGATATGATACCGGGCCATCTGTGCCGTACTCGGTGCCGTTCGGACTAAAACCCGACGTTCCGGACACTGGTTGGTAGAGTAACACACACCTCTTGCATTTGCAGGCACAGCGGCTAATCCAAAGCCACTCATATCATTTGTTGCAGTTGACAATTCGCCTGCAGCCGACTGGTACCTTCAGACCAGAACGCACGGAGGAATTTCAAATGGCGACACAACCACAGGACACACATTATCGGCAGGAAGCTCACCATCGACGGGAACAGAAACCGCAGACGCGGACAGAAGCCGAGACGGGCGCACATTTCGGGCGGGCGACATCGGCGGTGGCCGGGACCGTGCTCTTGGTCTACGGTCTTAAGCGCCGCTCTTTTGTCGGCACTGCGCTCGCACTCGCCGGTGGCTGGCTTTTGTTTCGAGCAACGGGCGAACCGAGCGGGAGACGGGATCACAGAGTGACACACGAATACGGAGCAACACACCAACGTCCCCCAGCGCAGGCAGTCGGCAGGTGGGACGAACGCTGGACCGAAATAACCGACAAGCCGGCTGTGAGCCGGTCGATTACCGTTGGCGAGTCGGCCGACGATGCATACGAGATGTGGCGCAACCCCGAGCAGTTCTCGGAGATTATGGGCCATTTCGCCGAGATTCACGAATCAACCGAGGATACCTTCCACTGGACGATTCACGGACCGCGAGGGCGGACTACTTCTTGGGAGACCCACATCGTCGAGGACGAACCCGGTGAGATTATTCGCTGGCGGACCTCGCCGAATGCGACGTTGCCAAACGAGGGTGTGATCCGATTTCGCGAAGCACCCGAAGACCGTGGCACGATGGTCACTGTCGCGGTTCGCTTCGATCCCCCGGCCGGCAAACTCGGATCGACAGCGCTCGAACGGTTCGATATCGTCCCAGAGACGCTCATCGGCGAAGCCTTACAGCGATTCAAAAGCCTCGCCGAGACCGGAGAGATACCGACACTCGAACACAACCCTGCTGCTCGCGAACGCGGTGATCTTGGATGAAAGCACTCACTTGGCACGGCAAGAAGGATGTCCGGTACGAAGAGGTACCCCGACCTGAAATCGTCAACCCGAACGATGCGATCATCAGGGTAACTGCCACTGCGATCTGTGGCTCTGATCTCCATCTCTACCACGACAGAGTTCCCTCGATGAAAGAGGGTGATGTACTGGGTCACGAAGCGATGGGTGAAGTAGTCGATGTCGGCGACAGCGTCGAAACATTGGCGCGCGGGGATCGCGTCGTCGTTCCCTTTACGATTAGCTGTGGCTCGTGTTGGTTCTGTGAAAACGATCTCTACTCGTTGTGTGATAACTCGAACCCGAACGCGGAGATTGCTCGCAAGATGATGGGTCACTCCCCAGCAGGGTTGTTCGGCTACTCCCACATGATGGGTGGGTACGCCGGCGGGCAGGCGGAGTATCTTCGTGTGCCCTTCGCCGACGTCGGCCCACAGAAGATCAATGGTGATCTGCCCCCCGAGCAGGTTCTGTTTCTCTCGGATGTCTTCCCGACGGGGTATATGGCAGCCGAGAATGCCGAGGTCGAGGAGGGCGACACAGTCGCAGTCTGGGGCTGTGGGGCAGTTGGGCAGTTTACCATCCAGAGCGCCTGGATGCTTGGGGCAGACCGTGTTATTGCCATCGACCGCGTCCCGGAACGCCTAGAGATGGCGAGAAACCACGGCGACGCCGAGACGATCAATTACGCGACAGAAGGTGTCTACGACCGGCTGATGGAGATGACCGGGGATCGGGGGCCAGACCGGTGTATCGATGCCGTCGGGACAGATGCACACGGCACAGGGATGACTGCAACGGCCGACCGGATAAAACAGCGATTACATCTGGAGGATGACCGGCCAGCGGTACTCCGACAGGCGATTCGCTGTTGTCGCAAAGGCGGGACGCTTTCGGTTCCCGGCGTCTACGTGGGCCGTGCCGACAATTTCCCGATTGGGTCGCTGATGAACAAGGCGCTGACGGTAAAAACTGGCCAGACACACGTCCAGCGGTATCTCGACCCACTTCTCGAACGGATCGAGGAGGGCGAGATTGACCCATCGTTTGTGGTCACCCATCAGGCACCGCTCGCCGAGGGGCCGGAGTTGTACGAGCGATTCAACAACAAAGACGACGAGTGTATCAAGGTGGTTCTGAAGCCCTAGAATACTTTTTTCAGTGAATTCACTGAACGCGGAGGCCGAACTACTCTCGGTACTTTTCGACGTCAACCACCTTCCTTGTCTCCGGGTGCGTGAGGTCACCGTCGTCAGAGACAACTGGCGAAGCCAGTTCCCGGCCAACGGCGGCGATGAGGCCGTCCATCCCGGCGAGGAACGGACCTTCGGGGCCGATCTCGTCGGCAATCTCCCCCGCGAGTTCCGCCGTGTTCTCGCCGGTCTCGTAGACTTCACCCCACGAGAGGTCGGCTTTCGCCTCGGCAACGTCGCCGTCCGGGTCGTTTCCCTCTCCAGTGAGGACTTCGGCGTAGGCCGGCGCTGGGAAAATGAACCGATCATCCTCGTGGGCGAGCAGATACTCGGCAGTGGCGTCGACGCCATTCAAGTAGTCGATGAGAAAGGTTGCGTCGAGTACCTTCATTCGTCACTCGCTAGTCGGCCCATCCGCTCTTTCGACTTCTGCTTGGATTTCTCGCGGGACTTTCGGACGCGTTCGGCCTGTTCATCCGACCACCGACCGAACCCCGCGAGCAGATCACGCTCATCGGCGAGGAGTCGTTCGAGGACGTCGTTGTAGCTCTCGCCTTCTCGCCGTCGCTGATCGAGTTCCCGTTTCACCGCGTCGCTGACGCGGATCTGTTCGTCGGCGGTTGCCATCAGTATGTTGACGTTCGCGTTGACGCGGCTTAGTCGTTGGGTCTCAACGCATAAATACTCATTTTCGCCCTGTGCCAAGCGGTAGGTTTGGCACAAATTGGTGGCGGTCTCTAGTCGTCAGCAGAGGCAGCGCCGCTTTCTTCGTGTTGCTGTTTGACGTGTGTAAGCTTGCCGCCGGAAGCGAGAATCTCCCGCTCGCGGTCGCTGGCTTTGAGGGTACCGGTTGCTTCCCAGTCGTCGTTTACGCGGATGGTAAACTCTTGTTGGCCGGATGCGACAGCCTCGGCAACGCTGTCGACGATCTCGATGTCGTCGCCTTGCTCAATTTTCTCGTAGGTGTCTTCGTCGATTTCGAGTGGGAGGAGACCGAAATTAAAGAGGTTTGCACGGTGGATTCGGGCGAAACTCTGTGCGAGGACGCCCTCGATGCCGAGATACATCGGACAGAGGGCTGCGTGTTCACGCGAAGAACCCTGTCCGTAGTTCTCGCCAGCGACGAGGAAGCCACCGTCACTGTCGAGTGCGCGCTGTGCAAACGTGTTATCGACACGCGAGAGGGTAAACTCGCTCAGTTTCGGAATGTTCGACCGGTACATCAGGATGTCCTGCGTTGCAGGGATGATGTGGTCGGTCGTGATGTTATCCGTCATTTTGAGAAGCGCCTCACCCTCAAGTTCGTCATCGAGGGGATCCTTGAGCGGGACGTCCCCGATGTTCGGTCCCTTGATGAGTTCGTCGTCGACGGCTTCGTCTGGCTCGATGATGTCCGCTTTCGAGCCGTCGAATTTCTCTGGGAGTTCGAAGCCTGGGTCTTCGAGATCGCCGAGTTCGTCCGCAAGATCTCGTGGATCGACGATTTCGCCTTTGATTGCCGCAGCGGTTGCAACCTCTGGCGAACAGAGATAGACGTTGTCGTCTTCGATACCCGAACGCCCCTCGAAGTTGCGGTTGAACGTTCGCAACGAGACCGAGTCCGAACCGGGGACGTGACCGATTCCGATACAGGCACCACAGGTTGCCTCGGAGAAGTTGACACCGGCGGCCATGAGTTCGGCGGTCCAGCCCTGCCGGGCGAGGATCTCCGAAGCCTGCTTGGAAGCGGGTGCGATGATCATTTCGGTCTTTTTGTTGATTTCGCGGCCTTCGAGCATCTTCGCGGCCGGGAGAATGTCCGGGTAGCCACCGTTGGTACAGGAGCCAATGATGACCTGCTCGACGTCGGTGCCAGCGACCTCACGGACCGGCACGACGTTGTCCGGCATCGACGGCTCCGAGATGAGTGGCTCCAGATCCGAGAGGTCGACGGTGATCTGGTCTGCGTACTCGGCATCCTCGTCGGGCCCTAACTCGACGTGCTCGTCGCCGCGGCCGAGGCGTTCGAGGTAGTCTTTGGTTCGCTCGTCAGTTGGGAAGATACTCGACGTTGCGCCGAGTTCCGTTCCCATGTTAGTGATCGTCGTCCGCTCTGGCACCGACAGTGTCTCGACACCTGGGCCGGTGTACTCGAAAATCTTGCCGACGCCACCCTTCACGGAGAGACGACGGAGCATTTCGAGGATGACGTCTTTGGCGGTTGCCCACTCGGGAAGTTCGCCTTCCAGTCGTACTTCGACGACTTCGGGCATCTCGATGAAATAAGAGCCACCTCCCATCGCGACAGCGACATCGAGTCCACCCGAACCGATGGCAAGCTGGCCGAGCCCCCCCGGAGTCGGCGTGTGTGAGTCAGAACCAAGCAGCGTCTTGCCGGGCGCAGCGAAGTTCTCTTTGTGGACGTTGTGACAGATTCCGTTACCTGGTCGCGAGAAGTACGCACCGAACTTCCCGGCTGCAGAGCGCAGGAACCGGTGGTCGTCCGTGTTCTTAAAATCGAACTGGTAGGTCTGGTGGTCACAGTACTGTGCGGCAAGTTCCGTCTGGACCTCATCGAGGCCAAGTGCCTCGAACTGGAGCCAGACCAGCGTTCCGGTCGTATCCTGTGTCAGGACCTGGTCAATCTCGATACCGATCTCTTCACCAGGTTCGAGTTCCCCCTCTGTGAGGTGATCCGCGAGGATCTTTTCAGTAAGTGTCTTTCCCATAGCGTGTATTATGTCATCATCCTCCTGCATAAACATGTTGTTCGCGCATGCTGGCGCAGGCGAAGACACTGTAACGAACCAGTAGTGTTTTGCATTTATCCCCACCTACTCGGTTCATGTTCAAACGTGGTGCATTCGTCGCAGACTACCTTGATGAGCTACGAGACTCCCAGAAACAGCCAAACGGTGTCGACCTAACACTCGATGCGGTCTTCGCACAGACGTCGCCGGGACGTATCGAATGTGGCGGCAAAACAATCGGCGAGAGACGGGAACTCGAACCCGATAATGGGATGTATACGCTCGAACCCGGCGGATATATCGTCCGGTATGGTGAGCGGATTCACATTCCAGAGGGGCACATCGGCTTTCTCTATCCCCGTTCCTCGCTTTTGCGCAACTCTTGTATGCTCGATACAGCAGTCTGGGATGCTGGCTACGAGGGCCGTGGCGAGGGACTTCTCGAAGTCCACCACGAAATAACAATCGAGCACAACGCCCGAATTGCCCAGCTCGTGCTTGCAACGGCTGACCACGATGGAACCTACGACGGAGCATACCAAAATGAGAACATGTAAACCCATATTGTCATAAATACATATATTGTTAGTTATATCTTGAAAATAGCTTACTGTCGGTATATAAATGGCATGTCTGATAATGCAATACCTCTATATGATTACCGACGAAACTAACAGTGACGAGGTTGGGGGAGCGTACATCGGACCGTGCCTCTGACAAACTAACCGATCGTTTCCATCCTCCAACCGGCGTCTTTTCCAGAGCCACATCGAATAGTGCAATCGTTGCCCATCAGTTAGAACCGACAGCGTTTCACTGTCGCAGTCCTTGCAAACTGTAACGAATGAGCCGCGAGTACATCGAGGTACGTGGGGCCGAAGAACACAACCTCAAGGATGTCGACGTCACCGTACCACGTGAGGAGTTAACTGTCGTCACAGGGCTGTCGGGGTCGGGAAAATCGTCGCTTGCTTTCGAGACGATCTACGCCGAGGGACAGCGTCGGTATATAGAGTCGTTGTCCGCCTATGCACGCAACTTTCTCGGACAGATGGACAAACCACAGGTTGAAAACGTCGAAGGGCTCTCGCCAGCGATCTCTATCGACCAGAAAAATGCCGCTAATAACCCCCGTTCGACTGTGGGGACCGTAACGGAGCTACACGACTATTTGCGATTGCTGTATGCTCGGATTGGAACACCACACTGTCCAGAGTGTGGTCGGGAAGTCGACGACCAGAGCGCCCAGCAGATGGTTCGCCGACTCATGGAGGCTCCCGACGGGACCCGTGCGAAAATCTGTGCACCGGTTGTCCGCGACCAGAAAGGTGCATTCGAAGATCTATTCGACGAACTGCTCAGCGAGGGTTACTCTCGTGTTGAGGTCGATGGCGAGCGCTACGACCTCACGGTTGACGATCCTGACCTCGATAAAAACTACGACCACACCATCGACGTTGTCGTCGACCGTGTGAAAATCAGTGACGGCGAGCGCTCTCGAATCACCGACTCGGTCGAGACAGCACTCGAAGAGGCCGAGGGCGTGCTCAAAGTCATCTTCCC
>LKMJ01001615.1_pt1 | contig 20163 bp, 32 predicted proteins | sample 643391 | NCBI WGS metagenome assembly LKMJ01 (sample SAMN04112250, study PRJNA286221) | soda lake metagenome | biome: soda lake; feature: Kulunda Steppe; material: water; isolation source: sample PL-Br10 brine of Picturesque Lake | place: Russia: Kulunda steppe | collected 2010-07 | reverse complement strand
GCTCCCCCCCTCCCCGCATGTAACAAAACCGTACACTGCTCCCGCTGCGCCTTCTGTGTCCACTGCGCCCACGGCTGCTGCACCCACCAGCCTGCCAGTGCCAGCGCCAGCGCCCTCTGCCGCGGCCGCGCCCTTCCCTGCGCCCAGGCCCCTGCCCCCCAGCGGGCCCCCAGTGCAGCGCTGGAGCGGCAGCACATCCGCCACCTCAGCTCACGGTGGCAGTAGCTGCAGTGGCGGCTCTGCGCCCGCTGCGTCCAGCAGCGCGCTCCAGGGCGCTGCACCAGCTGCTGCAGGCAGTGCACCCCCTCCCATGAACCCTCATGCCCCACCCCCCCTTCCCGCCTCCGCGTTCTCCGCATCAGCGGCAGACCTGGCGGCCCGCGCCACGTCCATGCAGGTGCGAGCGCTCGTGCCGCCTCAATGTTTGAGCGCCGGGGTACCTTTTTTGGCGCCCCCACTGCCCATCCATGCTCCCTTGCACCATCACCAACACAGCCCCCAGCACCACCGCCCTTGTGCACCTCCACCACTAGCAAAGCCCCAGCACCTCCGCCCTGGTGCTCCTATGCTCCCATGCTCCCTAGCACCTCCGCCTCGTTACATGAGCTCGCGTGCGATGTCGGGGTGTGGTGTTTGTGCGGCCCAGTGGCAGCGACATGCTCTGCGCCTTCGCCGCACAAAGGCTGGACACAGCAGGACATATGAGGCTGGACACAGCAGAGGACATATGAGGCTGGACACAGCAGGACATATGAGGCGCTGACATGGCTGCCATGCTGCCAGCCGTCTGGCTGTAGAACTCATGGATTGTCAGACCGGCTTCCCATGCAACCATGTTCAATTTTGCGCCGGTGAGCAGGCTCTCACAGCCGCCCTGGTGTACTTTCAGGTGCATGCCTGTGCACACGCACTCGCACGCGCGCATGCATGTGTGCGGGTTCTCATGCATACCCACGTGCAGGACTGCCCCCTGGATAACCGCGACAGCCGCGGTGAGCGCCTCTTCCACTTCCCCACGAGCTTACCATTTGACAGCAAAGCCTGGAAGGCGGCAAGCCAGGTGTGCTCGCTGCGTGTGTGCACGCATGCTGCATGTGCACAGATGGATGGATGGATGTGTGTATGTTCGCATGGTGTGTGTGTATGTGTGTGTGTGCAAGGTGTGTGTGTGTGTGTGCATGGTTTGTGTGGTGGATGGGTGTGGGTGTGGATGTGTGGGTGGGTGTGGATGCGCATGGTGTGTGTGTGTGTGTGTGCGTGTGCTTGCTGCTGCCCCTGCCGCATGACCCTCAAGCGCGTGGAAGACTGGCTGGGCTCCGTCCGTGGGTGGCAGGCCAGCGCTCGCGCACAAGAGTTCGGGGGGTGCACCACATGGCATGGCCTGCACATCTCTGACCATCCCATCCCCTCTGGAGTACTGTGTGCGGCCGTACAGGTGCATGTGCCACCGCATCCATACAACGCGCAGAGCGCGCCTCTGTCACTGCATGTGTTGCGCCGCAGGTCTTTGAGGACCCAGAGCTCACCAGCAGCTGTGAGGAGGGGCTCAACAAGCAGCTGAAGCGCACCAAGGATGGGGCCACGGAGCAGTCACGCATCCAGGAGCTGGCAGGTGTGTGTGTGTGTGCGCATGTGCATATGTGTGTGTGCATGGGTACAAGTGAGTGCATGCGCGGCACGAGCGGTTGCACGTGTGCGCTTGTGTGATGTGTGCCACTGGCGCATCTAGAGGATCCTGCGATTGCACATGCTTGATCGCCCGGCTGCTACAGGCGGCGTGCTCTTCTGTGGTTGCAATGCGTGCAGGCCTGCTGCTCCGTCCTGTGCCTGATGGGCACGCCTTGCAGCCAGGGCCACACCTGTTGCTTGCACACGGGGCGTTCGAATGATCCTGACGGTTTACGCAGGAGCGTTGTGTGCCTGAGAGGCTGGGCCCCTGAAATACATGCCCAGCCAAGGCGCTCCAGCTGCTGGGTGGTGCCTCTTGTGCCCAGCAGGCAGCCACACATGCGCTCTCTGCACTCCTGTCCAAGGCAGCTGTTTGCCTGCAGCAAGCCTCGATTTGAGCTCATGGGCTAATTCCTCACTTTGCCAGGCCATGCACAAAGCCCCACTTTGATTCAAAGCACCCAATTCCATAGAAAGAACCTGAGGGACGCTGCACAAAGGGTGAAAAAGGCGCGCGGTGGCAACCCGACCACGACACATGGTGTACCCCCCGCCGGCCCCAGCGCCGCCTATGCAGCTCCTCATCTTCTGCTTTTGGCGGCGCTCCCTGCTGCCATGATGCATATGTACCGCACAGGCCTGGTCAAAGTGTTGAGGAAGAATGTGCGCGAGCTGGGGGCCCGCACCTCCGGCTACGTGGAGCAGTGCATCAAGTTAGAGCGCGAGCTCGTGCAGCAGGTGGGGGCAGGCTGGTGGCAGCGTGTGCGTGCAGTGGGTGGTGGCAGGTTGGTGGCAGCATGTACTTACGTTAGGCCTTCACCAGTGACCAGTGACCAGTGACCGCCTTGCGTGGCCAGTGACCAGCACACGGGCGTACGAGCGCTGGCCAGGGTCATGCTGCCCTGGTCCGTGCGCCCGGCGCCGGCCGTCAGGCCCCCTTCGCAACTCAGCGCAAGCACGTGCGTACCTGCCCTTCGCCCCCGCTGCGCGCCTGCAGATCGAGACGGTGCAGCTTTCGTCAGAGTGTGCCATCAAGACGCTGGAGGCGGAGCTGGCGGGCACCAAGAGCAGCCTGGCGGGCTTGGAGGCAGCCTTCAAGTCGGACAAGGCCAGCTGGGGCGCAGACCTGGAGGGCGCAAAGTATGAGGTGCGCGTGTGTGTGCCTGCCATGGGGTCGCGCCGGGCTCGCCGCATCTGTTGTGCTGCTGTCGCGGTAGGCAAGAATGTGTGTGAGCGTGGGTTTGTTGTTCCAAGGTCTACGTTAGCTACCAGCCAGGAGCATGCCCCGTGGGCCCTGACGCGTGCGTGTATTTGTGTGTGTATGAATGTGTGTGTCTCACTTGACCTGTTGGGTGCATCCTCGGTGGGGAGCCATGCCGCGCCATGCCGCACCCCCAAAGGCATCAGGCACCAGCCTGAATGTCGCGCTCCAGCAAGCAGGACAGGACGCCTGGCTCCTGTGGCCTCTTGCTCAGCGCCCGGAGCAGGTGGCCGCCTGTGTGGCCGCCTGCGGTGTCCAAAACGTGGCAGTGGCTGCCGGGCTGCGCGCGTGCCGCAGGGCAGCCGACTGAAGCGTGAGCTGGAGCGGGTGACCGAGGAGCGCGACCGTGCCAGGGAGGAGGGCAAGCGCGCGGAGCAGCTGAGGCAGCAGCTGGAGCTGGACCTAAAGGTTTGGGCTGGTGCAAGGGATAAGTGAATGCGATGGGTGCACGCATATACATACGCACACTGCATGCGTCCGCTGTTGATGCTGCAACTGGGCTGGGCTCTTCTCAGCTGCATGGTGTGAGGTACAGCATGCGCCTGCTTAAAGCGGGCCTGCTCGCTTTCCAAACCTTTTCAAGCCCGCGCTGTGCGATGCTTTCTGTGCATGTGCGCGTGCACCCGTGCTCGGACTTGTTAAGGCACGACACCTTCCTGGTCTGTGCAGGAGTTGCGTAAGGCGGCCAGCCAGCAGATGCGGGAGGTGGCTGTGAGCCAAAGCGAGGCGGTGCGCCTGCTGAATGATGAGAAGCTGGCAGCGGAACGGCGGGAGACCCACCTGAAGGTATGAGTGTACGTATGTGTGCTGTACGACGAGAAGCTGATGGCGGGAAGGCGCGAGGTTCACCTGAAGAAGGGGGGGGTGGGGAGGTTGTCCGCGCCAATCAACAAGGGACTGGCTACAGAGCAGGGGATGGCTCGTGAGCGGGTGACCTTGAGAATGGGTGCACCGCACATGCTGCCTTTGCGGTTGTGTGTGCATATGGGGAAGGGGTAGCATGCAGGTTTGCTTGCCCATGCACGAGGGATGCTGTGGGGCGCACCTGGTGTGAGCTTGTGGGGCGCACCTGGTGTGAGCTTGCAGCCTCTGGACAGCCAGCACTCAAGATTTATTTCAACTCAACGTGCAGGTTGGGCAGAAGCTTGCGGCACTTTGGAGTCAGACTTGTGATGACAGCATGGGGAGCTTGTTTCCGCGCACTCGCTTGCGATGCTTAGAAGTGCGCAATGCATGCATGCGCAGGAGGACAATGCCAGGCTGGGGCAGCGCCTGGAGGCAGCAACCTCATGCGTGGAAGCGCTGCAGTACGAGCTGGCTGTGTTGCAGCAGGTGTGTACCGCTGCCTTGCATCCTGGTGCATGTGCATGCTGGGAGCGCGCAAGGTTGCCGAGCCCAGGCTGCTTTCAGCCCAGCCAGCGATGAGTGGCAGCAGCTGTCAATACAGAGCTTTTGCTTGTGCACCAGCACACTTGCAAACGCCAGGTGCAGAAATGCACATGCATGCACGCAAACGCACCCGCCCATGCACTAACCAGCACATTCTTTGCTGGTGCACGCGCTGTGCTTGTGCAGCTGCACGACAAGGCCAAGGACGGCCTGCAGTCCAAGACAGGCTCGGAGGAGGTGGCTGTGCAACGTGCCGCGCAGGTGCGATAGTGCTGTCTGGGATGACAGCCCTCTGTCACCCGTCCTCTGCCATCTGCCTCTGATTACGCGACGGCAGCGGCAAGCCGTGCCCGGCGCAGTGCTGTTGCACTGCTGTGGGCACACAACGCCTCCTCGCTGCTGGGCACAGCATCCTCTGTGGCAATGCCGGAGGTGGAATCGCGCGTAGCGGCAGAACTCCTGCGGCGCCCCCAGCATCTCCTTGGTGCTTGCCCCCCCTCCGACCAGCCGCCCTCCAAGGCTACCTGCTGCGTGGGCTGGAGGCCATGAAGTCAACGCTGCTGTGCACCCTGCCTCATGGTTCGCGCAGCCCGCGCGCAGCTTGGGCATGAGTTGTGTGCGTGCTGCAGCTGAAATTAGGGATGGACGACCGCCAGGCTGTGCTGGCATGAGCCAGGTCTCCCAGGCCCCTGCTGCATGCGTCACATGCATGCCACATGCATACTGTGATGGCTCTTTGTCGTGACGTGTTTGCCGTGCTTGGCTGCGTGTGCTGCAGCTGCAATCGGAGCTGACCAGCTGCCAGGGTCTGCTGGCTGCATTGGAGGGCGAGCTGGCAGCGCTGCGGCAGCAGCTGAGCACATCTCAAGCGCGCATGCAGCAGCTGGAGACAGAGCTGCAGGAGGCCAACTCTCATCTTAAGGCAGGTGCCTGAGTGCATGTCGATTAGGGGGGGGAAGTGTGCCTGAGCGCGTGTCGGGTGTGGGGGGGAGTGTGCCTGATGGCAGTGGGGCCCATTGAGTGCCTCTGTTGGAATGAGCAGATCACAAGCCTACGCCCGCTTTGACGACAGAAAAGGAGGTGGAAGTGGAGGTGGTCGTCGAGGAGGCGGGGGGAAGGAGGAGGAGGAGGAGGAAGAGGAGGAGGAGGTGGGGAGACGGAGGGGGATGAGGTCAATGGGGCCAAAGCGGAAGAGGAAAAGGAAAGGGGTGTGGCAAGTGAACCGCAGCTCATCAGGTGCGTCCCAAGGCTGGAACTACAGTTGGAAGGCCGCGCAGGCACACAGCCATCCATGCCAGTTGGCTGACCCTTGTCTCAGCTGTGCCCAAGCTTGGGCGTGTGCCTGTGCCCCCTGCATTGGCTCGGTCATGTAACGCGCAGGGCCTGAGGTTCCTGTACAGAGGGCACTAATAGGAAGATAGAGGCCTCACCACACAGGGCATCATAAAGGAAGCTGCGTCCCATTGTATAGAGAAAACGCATCAAGGGCGAGGGATCCCGCAACACTGGACACAAACTGCCACCACATACAACATTAGCTCCCGTCTTATTTGACATGCAGTCCCACCACGCCGAACCTGGATTCCACCAGTTAGGGCACATTGGATCTCACTGCAAATGACGCGCTGGGGGCATGAGATCACGCCTTGGCCTAGCAATGCCCCTGCTCGCTGCTTCCCACGGCTCGGTAGCGCCCTACTCTCCTGTGCCAGCTTGGCCTCAGCCCTCAAGTGCCACTGTGCCACAGTGCGTGGGCCAACACCGTTTGAACGGGCACACACGGCTCTGAGAGGTGCTCTGGCGCTTGGCACACCCCCGTGGGGCTGTCCTGAAACGCGCCCCCCCCGTGCGTGTGTTGGGCGCGTCTCGCAGGAGGTGCTCTTGTGTTTGGCACACCCTTGTTGGTCTGTCCTGAAATGCGCCCCCCCCTGTGTTTGCATGCGTCCCGCAGGAGGCGCGGCAGCAGCTTGCCACTGTGACAGCGCAGCAAGAGGCCGACTCTGCATCGTGGGCCGAGGAGCGCACACGCCTGCAGGTGCATGGCAGGACCTGCAGTGTCGCGCTTGTGTGCTTGCCGCCCTTTCTCTTTGGCCCCTTTTCCCACAGCTCTTCTATGGAGGGGCAGCAAGAAAACTTCATGAATCGTGTTCCGGTGCCGTGTTGCGCATCTTGATGGCATTAGGTGGCGGCTGTTGGAGCTTTTCAGCGCCTTGGAGAAGCGACCACCAACAGCAGGGCAGCAAGGTTGGCCTTTAATAGTCACTGTGCTGCACATATTTGGTCCTATGCTGCCCAAGCACTTCACATCGCCGCCACGCATGCCTGCACTGCTCACCTTGATGCACCTTGATGCAGGGCAAGCATGAGGATGCACGGCTCTCACCGCCCTTCCTGATCCCTTGTGCGCAGGGCGAGGTGGATGGCGCGGCACAGCGTGAGGCGTTCCTGCATGATGAGAAGGCGGCGCTGAAGGCGGCGTTGTCCGCGGCCATCGCGCAGAAGGAGGAGGCAGATATGGGGGTGGCGCAGGGCGTGCGCGAGCTGGCAGCGCTCAACAACGAGTGCACCAATTTGAGGCACCAGGTGCGGGGTGCATGGTGCACGGTGCGGGGGGCACGGTACACGGTGCGGGGTGCAAAGGGCAAGGGGCAAGGGCCAAGATGCAAGGTGCAGGGGGCAAGGGGCAAGGGGCGGGGTGCAAGGGGCAGGAGGCGCTTGGCTGTTTCCTTGGAGGCGGCAGTGGCAGGCAGGCATGTGTGCACACATACACATAGAACATTTGTATCAGTGCTGGCATGCGGGTGTGCATTGATAAGAAAAGGTAGGCGTGACAACGATTCGGCACGCATTTGTGTGTACACGCATGCTTGTGTGACCCATTGTTTAGCTTGGAGGCAGCTATCCGTTTAAGGCACACTAGGGAGGGGCCAGTGAAGCATCCAGCCAGAGACATTTGAGAGAGGCAGGTGTGAGCTGCGCATGTGCCATGCAAGCAAGCGCAGCGCAGGGCTCAGGTCCATGCAAGCCAGCAGGCGCATGGCCAGGGCGCAACTTGCAGGGTAGGTGCAGCCTGCAGGGTAGGCGCGCCTTGCAGGGCACACACACCTTTTAGGCAGATGCTGAGTTTCCCTCTTGAATAAGGTCGCTGAAATCAGCGAGTGTACGCTTCATACCCTCCAAAATATGTACTCATTTGCCAAGTATATGGGCTACATGTACGGTATTCAGCACCCCTACTCTTGGACAAAGGGCTGAGGCACCCCTCCACCTCCCTTGAGATTCCCCTGTGTGCCGCCGGCCTACCCAATGGTCGGATGGCCAGCCAACTTTTGGGTGTGTCTGCAGTTGACCCTTGGGTGTGACCACAGGCTACCCGAGAAAGGTTTGGCCACAGCTCAACTACGGGCGTGTCTATTACAAACCCCAAGGTGTGGCCACAACGATCCCTGGGGTGTGGCCACAGCTGGCCCTCTGGTGTGGCCACGCCTAAACTGAGGGCATGGGGCCCCTGCCTGGCGCCTGTGCAGATCGACTTTGTGGCGGGCCAGCAGGCGGCGGCCGATGAGCGCGCGGCCCACAGCGAGGCCGCGTTGGAGGCCGCGCGCACGGAGCTCGGCCGCGTGCAGCAGGAAGTGGGCGGCAAGGACGAGCGGCTGGCCGTGTTGGAAGGTGGGTGTGGGTGCGGGCGGAGCGGGGTGTGGGGGTTGGGGGCGCACAGGCTCACTCTACGGTTTATGTGCAACCATGCCGCGCGGGTGCGGGTCCTTGCTTGTGTTTACATGTCTCTGCGTGCCCATGCGTGCGTATGTGTGGGGTTGTGAGAGTGATGCATTTGCGCGAGTACAAGCGCACAAGCATGCACATGAGCAAGTCACTGCACATGTGCGCACGCGTGCCCATGCTCTCCTCTTGGAAACCGCTCGTACCCGCCCTGACGCCCACACACGCCTACACACGCACACGTACGCACGCGCACACGCAGGCGAGTTTGCTGCGCTGAAGGAAGTGCTGGGCGACGCCGGCGGGCAGCGGGACGTGGTGCAGAGCCTGCTCAGCCGCATCACTGCGCTGCAGACGGCGGTGGCCACAGCCGACGCCACGCGCCGCAAGATGCACAACGACCTGGTGTCCATCCGCGGCAATGTGGGTGCGCTGCGTGCATGCATGCATGCCTGCGTGTGTGTGTGTGTCTTGCTGCGGCTTGTGCAGGCTGGAGCCCAGGGAGCCGCTCAGTGCAGCGACACTGTGCGCGCATGTGTGCATGTGTGTGCGTGCTTGCGTGCGTGCGTGCGTGCGTGAGGCATGAGGTGTGATGCTTGGGGCGTGTTCGAAAGGCTCCAAGGCAGCATGCGGCCGATGGAAACGTGGGTGCGCTGCGGCAGTGTTGCCCTAGCAAGGGCCACAGGGCACACGGGTAGGCAGGGCCCACTTGAAAGAGGCGTGACTCCCTTGAGGGAGGCTGGCATGGCATGCAGTGAAGCAGGCAGATGCCCGTGACAAGCAGGCTTGCGGCTGTGGCCCAAACACATCAGCGTGAGGTCCTATGGCGCTCAGATGCACAGGCAGACGCACGCGTGTGCTCATAGGTGCCGTGCAGGCCCAGTCCCACAAGCTGGCCTGGCATGCAGGCGCATACATGCACGCGCGTGCACGCTTGATTGCACGCCCGCAGATCCGCGTGTACTGCCGTGTGAAGCCCCACCCTTCGCCCGTACTGCGCTGCCTGCCTGACCAAGTGGGGGTCACCCTCAGCCTGGACGGCAAGGAGCACGGGTTCAGCTACGACCGCGTGTTCCAGCCGGGGGAGAGCCAGGAGCAGGTAAGGGCGGGCGGGTGCTCGCGCAGCAAGGAGCATGCCAGTGATTGGGAGTCACTGGCCACTCCACGGTGGGTGCTGCCGCAAGGTTGGCTCCATGAGCTTGGGTATGGGCTGGCAGTGCTCATATGCTCAATGCGAGCAATTAATTGGGGATGATCATTGGCCATTCCACTGCGGGTACAGCTGCAAGGGTGGCTACACACACACACACGCACACACACACTTTGGGGGGATTCAAGGCGTGACACCTGAGGCCTGCCCCCCCCTCACATGCTGCGCGCGCGCTGCGGCTGCCGCAGGTGTTCTCCTCCGTCTCGGAGCTGGTGCAGTCCGCGCTGGACGGCTACCACGTGTGCCTGTTCAGCTACGGCCAGACCGGGGCAGGGAAGACGTACACAATGCAGGGCGGCGCTGGGCCTGAGCAGCGCGGCATCATCCCGCGCAGCGTGGAGAAGGTGGGCGGGGGCATTCGTTGTGCTCAAGTGAAGAGCCGTCGTAGAAGACATGGAAAAGAAGGGGGCTCTCTGGCAGAGGAGCAGGGTTTGCCAGTAGCGTCGAAGCGTTTTGTTTCGGGCAACGGCAGGGTTGCACTTGTGCAGGGGAAGCCTTTTTGGAGTCTGCAAGGTGGGCACACTTGAAGGGCGCCGGGCCCCCCCTCTGTGCTTGATCTCATGTCAAGTTGTCGCCGGCACGCATCATCCCTGCCAAGTGCTAGGCATGGAGGAGCAGCGCAGCAACGTGACAACCAAAGAGCTTGCAGTGGGGAGCATGCTAAACAAGTGTTGCGCAGACCTTTGCAATATGGATGCTTTTGTGGCATGGATCCCCGCAGCAAGGCGTCAAATGCATGTGCAGTTTTTTGGTGGAGCCCATGCACCGCATCCAAGCAGCGGCACTGAAGTCCATCAGATGCTGCTGCCGCATGCTTGTAGCAGCCTAGGGAAACATAGTCATGTGCGCACATGCACACACTGCGCGTCCATGTCAAGGCGCCCGCCGCCTGTGTGTAGGCGCACACGTGCACACACACACACACACACACACACACACACTCACGCACGCACACAAGTACGTCTGTTGCGCCGACCCCGTGCGCGCTGCCCGCAGATCCTGGACACGGCCCACAAGCTGCGCGAGCAGGAGTGGGAGTACGACATGGAGGCATCCTTTGTGGAGGTGTACAACAATGCGCTGCGGGACCTGCTAGGCGGCCCCCACGCGCCCTTCATCAACGACCAGTCAGCCATCAAGCACGACAGCAATGGCGGTCACACGCACGTGGCAGGCGTCAGCAGGGTGAGGGGCGGGCGGGCAAGGGGGTTGCTATTTTTGAGCGTGTGGGGAGGACAAGGTCAGCCCTGAACACCAGGCAACCCCCCGCCTGGCCCCACCCCTTCTCGGAGAGAGCAGACATAACCAAGCACCGGGGCGAGCACATGCTTGTGCCCACCCGCCTCAGGTGCACATGTGCACGCTGGTCAACTTTGGTAAATGCCAATGCACATGCACATGCACGTGCGCACGTTGGTTAACGTTGCTGGACGCCAATGGCACACACACACACGCATAGAGGGAGCCTTTTGCTTGCTGCCTTTGTATGTGCTGGTGTGCATGCTTACCTGCTGTGCACGTGACGCGCTTGTGCTGGCTGCCCCAAACCCTGACAAGTCGTACACAACTCTGCAGGTGGCTGTCCCCGACATGGACGCCGCGGAGGCGCTGATCCGGCGCGCCAGCAGTAACCGCGCGTGCGAGTCGACGGCCATGAACAGCGAGTCCTCGCGCAGCCATGTGGTGTTCATGCTGTACATCCGCGGCACGCACCCGCCCTCGGGCACCGACCTGCAAGGCTGCCTGTGCCTCGTGGACCTGGCGGGCAGGTAGGGGCCAGGCCGTGGATGGATTGCGCTCAAGCAGGGCTGCTAGGCCGCCAGGTGTGCATCGAGCTGCCTATGCATCATGGACCCGGCGGGCAGCTGGCCCCCGGCTGCTGATGGGTACCCTCGCAGCTCAAGCCAAATGTGCGAAGGCGTTCCAGCAACCTTACTAACGCACCTTCAATCCGGCTGTTGCCTGCCTCTTCCCTGAGTCTGCCCGGTTGCCATGTCCTTCCCACTGTGCACATAGCTCCTACCCCCAAGCAAAAGGCGGTGTGTGCCCACCGAAACACTCCTGCCACCATGTCACCCTTTCTTTTGTAGAGAGCGCACACGTGCGTGTGTGCTGTGCCGAGTATGTGCCAAGTGTGTGTACTACACACCATGTACCGTTTGGAGCTTCACCCTCTGTGCATGTGCTGACCTTGTGCCAGGTCCTACCAGCTCTTCTCTTTACCACGGCAAACTGTCTCAACTGTGACTTTCCGCATCTTCTCTTTACCACAGCAAACGGTCTCAACCATGACCTTTTGCATCGTGTGCGTCCGTAGCGAGCGCCTAGACCGCAGCCAGGCCGAGGATGCGCGCAAGAAGGAGGCGTGCGCCATCAACCAGTCGCTGAGCGCGCTGGGCGACATCTTTGCGTCCCTTGCCTCCAAGAGCGCACACGTGCCGTACCGCAACTCCAAGCTCACCTACCTATTGCAGGTGTGCGCAGGGGCGGCCCGCATGCGCGCGTGCAGGTGTTGCCTGTGCAGGCTCTTATCAGACTTGCCATGCGCGTATTTGGTGCGGCAGAGCCGGTGAATCGTGGCAATGGTGCTTACTTGCTTACCAACACTATGCTCCACTGTAATTGCTGCCACTGGCTGAGGTTTGCTCGCAAGCACTAGGCTCCACACCAAACGCCGCCACTAGCTGTGCGTTGCTTGCAAGCACTAGGCTCCACACCAAACGCGCCACTGGCTGTGTGTCGATGCCTGCGCAATGCCTCCGTCTCTTGGAGCGGTGCCCGCTGTTGGGATGATGAGCCCATACAAGGAAGAACGTGTGCTCACGCCTGCGCAAGCACTGGCACCACGACCATTTCTGTCTCGGTCTTGGTCTGACCCATGTGGGGCTGCGTCGCCGCGCTTTGGGGGGCGTGCCTGCACACATGTCGCATAATGTGACACTGTGTTCTAGACACGCTGTCATGGCGCGCTCCCTTACCTTGGCGCTCCTCCATCCCTTGTGCTGGCAGAACACACACACACATACACACACACTCGCACATTCGAAATCATACACACGCTGTTTTGCCGTGCCCCCTGGTTGGCCGCGCAGCCGTGCCTGGGAGGCCAGGGCAAGACCCTTATGTTTGTCAACATCAACCCGGAGCCTGCGTCTGCGCATGAGTCGCTGTGCTCCCTCAAATTTGCGGCCAAGGTCAACGGGTGCGAGACCGGGGCGCGCGGCGGAGCCAAGCGCTATACGAGCGGGGGCGGAAGCGGCCTGCTGCCATCGCAGGTGCGGGCAGACAGCAGAGACGCACAACTAGGCCTGCATGTTGCGCCTGCTATTGTGAGCTCACACAGATGTTGCAGTTGACCATTGCTTGTGTCAGTAGCATGTGCCTGATGCACAGAACTCTGGGTCTGTTACTTTTGCCTACTCACATGCTTTGCCCAATGTTGTGTACAGGCAGGTGTATGAGGCTGCAGGTAGGGGAGCCGGCTGCAGCAGCATGCACCTGCTTGCCTGTGGGTATGGCTTGAAACACTTGTGCACTCATTTGAGCTGATGAGAGTGAGAACTTTCATGCGGCCAGGGCTGCGTGCAATAACAATTGTGCCAACCATGGGAGCCCTTCCAAGTGCGATTCAATCCAATTCGTTCGAAGATAGAGCTGCCAGACCTTGCGCCTGGCAAGGCCCAGCGGCCCCAAAGCTCGGGCACATGATGCTTTGTCTTCACCTTGCCCGCAAGGGAGCATGACAGCCGCTGCCACGCGTTGCCGCCAAGCCCACTCTAAAGAGCCCTCCCCCATGTGCGTGCTTGCGTGTATGCAGATGATGAGGGGAGAGCCCAAGCGCTTCAGCCTACCTGGGCCACCGCGGGGCGCAAGCGGCAGCGGCGCGATCACACCCCGTGGTATGGGCGTGGGCGCAGACGCGCACGCGGGAGGCATGGTGGGCGGTGCAAAACGTCAGAGCCTGTACTCCAATGGCAGTGTGAAGAGGCCGCCGCCATCGGGCTGCCCGCCAGCTAACGCTGCCAAGCGTGCGCGGCACTGAGGGGCTGCGCCCTGCAGCCGCAAAATGCAGCTTGGGCACGTGTGCGCAAGTAGTGCGCCGCGTGTGCATGTGTGCCGAGTCTTTCATGTGATGGGGGCAGGGAGGAGCCTGGCCCCAGGGTGTGCATGAGGAGTGGTGTTGCCACTGCGAGCCAATGCTGCAGTGTGCGTTGGGGGGGCGCAAGGTGTGCCAGCCGTCAAGAGTATGTTAGGCCCAATGGGCCTGTGTTTGGGAATTGTATGCAAGGCGCGCTGGGACAGGTGCCATAGCAGAAGAGCGCAAAGTCCTGCATCTCCCTTTCGTGTCTAATTTGGTTGGTCCGAGTCGCGCAACATCACTGCTGGGTCATAGACCTTGTGTGATTACCAAGGTGTCAAATATTCTTTGGATGTGAGGGCAGGAATCCGCATCTGCACCTTAATGGTCGCCTTAAACTCAGACTGCTGCTGTACAACTCTTGTCTATATATGTGACGATTACAAGCAATTGTACATAATGTGACTTTCTGGCCTTGAGCCAATGTAATACAACTGATCAGTTTGCGCAGCACTCGGATGACTTACAATCTTTGTGCACGCCAGCTGGATACCTTTCAGATAAGTGCAGCTCCTTCATTTGCCCTCAAGAGCTGTTTTACTTAAAAACTTACACCAGATGAGTTGACTGCTGGGCTTGTTGGGTACCGCCAGCTAGACAAAAGAATATCCATAGTCTCAAAAGGAATATAAGTGATTTGTACGTCTGCTTCAAGAGAAACAATTTCACATGCTCAGCACTGATGTTGTTAAACTAAAAAGCTACTGTGTCTCCGATGTATATTCTATCAGTCCCAGTAAAATCAGCAAACTTTTCCTTCTCAAATAGCACATTTCCGAGCAAGGGCAAAAAATGCATTTCATCCAGGATATCATGCGAGTCGCATTTGTATTAGTGCCTGTTGTGGATTTGCTAACATACAGTCTTAAATCTCAGGGTTTGGGCAAACGAGCAAGGTTACGAAGCACATGCCTATTTAGTTCCAGCTGTAGCTATCTAGGCAGTAAAGGGGGAGGGCCCCACGCAGTGCTTGGCTTGAGAGGCGAAGCCATCCATGCATGATAAGTAGCCAGTTTGTGAGCATGTATCCTAGGGGCTGCAGCATCCAATTCCCTCCATACCGCAAGCAACCGCTCACGCAGATTGACCACAAAGACTTGTGATGGAAGGGGGATAGCAGCCTTAATGCAATCGGTATTCCTATCTGACACACGGAGACCCTCACACGCTTCTATGAACTCTGCTGTCCGAAACTTTTTGAAAGGAGCTCTGAGAGCAATATCTGCATGCACAGTCTTTTAGAGCGTGCCCCAGACCTGACAAGCATACATACTGGCGGGGACACCATAGCATTGTGGAGGCCCCTTATATTGTGCATGCCTCGCTTAGTCAAACTGTCTTTGATTTCCTTTCTCACCGGCACAACAAACCCGGCCGTTGCATCTTGGACATTATTGACTACTTTTAAGCTAGCAAAGACCAGCAACAAACCAATCAGCCCAACAATCAGGCTGGTGGTTAACCCTAACTTGTAACTTGATAGCGTAGCATTTAGCCAACCAGAGGAGAGCAAGTGGCCTGTCCATCAATTGGTGCTCTCGAGGAAATTGCCTAATTCTGTGACAACCAGCCATCAACGGACCAAGCACATGATCAGCAGATTTGGCGATATAGGTCCTATAGACAAGCAAGCCTAGGTATTTGAATGAATCCTTGTTCATGGCGATGTGTGCTCAAGGTAAGGTTTACAGCTGGTGCATGCACCGAGCAAACCTCACAATAACAAGAAGAGGATATGTCAGTCACATCCTCACGGTGAGGGTGGAAGGTTGTAAGAAGAGCCGAGAGAGACTGGAAAGTTGACCGAGAGAGACTATAAAAGTTGACCGAGAGCCAAGTTGGAAAAACAGGTTCAAACCACTTCCTGGTAAGTAATCAACCCAGAGAGGCCACTCTGCCAGGCTCCAGGTCGGCTTCAAAATTTTCTGCGAACATGTGCGTTATAATTGATCAGATGGCTTTAATCAAACGCCGGTTGCCTACCAAATTCTTATCGTATACCGGTCTACGTATCCCAGGTTTACGTATCCTAGTTACATAGGATGGGCAACGGGTACTTCTCTTCTTTTATCGGAAATTCCACTGGGCGACTAGCATGAGTCTTTGTTCAGTGGGGAATAGCGAGGGAAAAGCCATTCAGAGATAGGGTTCTGTTGGTAGGTACTTCAAGTTAAGTAGTGCCAAGCGGTCTCAATATCCATTTGAAGAGAGCACATCCATTTGAAAAGAGCAGTGTCGATATCTATTTGAAGTGAGCAGGACCTGCTTCAAATATATAGCTTTCATAATCAGTCTACATGCAATTTTATGGCGCAGTGATCATACCAGAAATAGTCTGGTGTTGACAGCCTTTCAGGATGTGCACTATTTGTCTAGTGACGAAGGGGGCATTGCAGAATGGTTGAGTTTTCAAAGCGGACAACGTGCTTCTGATGAAGGAAGGCTACCTGTACAGTAGTGAACATACAAAGTACAATTTTTAATTTAATTTTGAATAAATAATGCAAAATGTGTTGTCGGACAATGGTGACCCACATCCACTCTGTCTACAGTGCATTCTTGTGTCTTATGTAGAAGATGTACTTCTGAGGAGCTGTCATCGGTGAATTAGGGTAACAAGATATGCCCAGCACCTCACCGGGAAGCCCCGCAGTAGAGCCACAGCTCAAGTTTGAGGCTCTCCATGGTGATTTAGACAGGATCCTTCAGGATGAGACCATCAGCTGCCTGTGCCTCTCTGACAAGATCCTTGCGCTTGGCACTGAGGAGGGCAGGGTGCATGTGCTTGACTACTGCGGGAACCAAGTAAGTAAGAGATCCAAGTGCAGGTCTTCCTGCTCCATTTCATATGGGATTAGGAAGGTGCCATAGCGGCATACACCAACCAGTGTTGGGTCAGTCCTTATGGCGCTGTTGCAACTTAAAAAGATTGTAATCATCAACATGCATCAATCTCCCTGTTGTGCGCACAATGCGATTTCCATATATAATTGTTTCAGTGTGAGCAAGCTCAAAATGCCTGGAAACACACAATACGGATTAAGAGCAAGCATTCTGGACCTGCTTGTGTGCAGCTGAGCTTGCACAATCTCACACTCATCAGTATGGGCGCGCGTGTGCATCAATACTGACATTTAACTACGGCACGTCAAGCTCAAATCTGATCCTGTTTGTTACTCATGAAATGCTATCACTTTTACATACTGCTCAGGTGAGATGCCTTGTACTGCACAAGGCACGCGTGAACGAGCTGAGCATAGATGCCGCTGAGGAGTACATAGCCAGTTGCTCTGATGACGGCAGTGTGTATGTGATGGGGCTGTGTGGGGATCTCTGCTTAAAACACGAGCATGGCAAACCGATCAAGGTGCGCATCAGTGAGTGCACAGCTCTGCCTTGGGCCTGTGGCATTGCCTGTCCAACGCAGACCTTGTTAACTGCAGCACACACGCCACTTCTGCTGCACTTTTGGCATAAAATGCATAACTGGATGCAATGTCTGAAAGGCAGGTCTTGGCGTGAAAAGGGGGACAGAGATGTAGGGGACAAGTGCCATCCTTTTTAGTAGCTTCTGCTGGGGGACATGTGAGCTCACTGCAGTACCATGTAAAGAAACTGTTCTTTGTCTGTCACGAAAACTACCTCAGGTATTACCTGCAAACTTCTGCATGCCGTCAATTGTGACTTACAGCAGGCGTGTGGCTCCTGTGCCTATCATTATGGCCCCTTGCTTTATGTTGCTCAGCAAAACAATGCAGACACAAAATTTAGCAGATGACCGATGAGAAAATCATCAGTCAAATTCAACCAAATTCGTCTAATTCAACCAAATTGCATGGCGCACAGTTGTTGCTGAGCACGAGGCAGGGAGTGTGTTACGGCGCTTCATAACTGTGGTCCTTCAGGGGTTGATATGTCTTGCAAGCTCAGGCGCAGGTGCTTGTCCATGACTGCTCCCAAGCTTATGCTGGAAGTGTGTCTGTGTTAGCGCTCCTGCGTGCCTGCCGTGCCCTCGGCTTTTACTGCGCAATCAGGTCTTGCCAACCTAGGCCCTTGATGGCAAGTTCCAGCTGCTCTGCCCTCACCATGGGGGTCATCACGCTTCATTGCACCCCTTTGTGGGTCAGCCACTCTGCCCTCACCATATGGGGGTCATTGCCCCTCATCGCACCCCTCTGCGGGTCAGCCACTCTGCCGTCACCATGTGGGTCATCACGCTCCATCGCGCCAGCCTGCCGTCTGCCCCCTGTCCTTCCTGTTGCAAGGGCATGGCCCCAACGGAGTCCCATTGCACACATCCTCACCGTGGCTGTCCCTGACCCCTGTCCTTCCTGTTACAAGGCACACATCCTCACCGTGGCTGTCCCTGACCCCTGTCCTTCCTATCACAAGGCACACATCCTCACCGTGGCTGTCCCTGACCCCTGTCCTTCCTATCACAAGGCACACATCCTCACCGTGGCTGTCCCTGACCCCTGTCCTTCCTGTCACAAGGCACACATCCTCACCATGGCTGTCCCTGACCCCTGTCCTTCCTGTCACAAGGCACACATCCTCACTGTGGCTGTTCCTGCAGGCGCTCGCCATCGACCCGCGCTTTGCGTCACGCAAAACCAAAGAGTTTGTGTCCATCAGCGAGGCCGGGGCGGTACAGCTGAGCACGCAGGCACGTGGGCGCATGAGGCTGGCTGCACACGGCGTGCCCGCCCAGCTTGTGGCAGCATGCCCTGCACACCAAGGCACTTTGGACCTGCAGGGAACAGGGTTTGGGTGCAGGCTTCAGGATCAGAGGGTGTTGAGCCTTTTTAGGCCAGTCAGGTCTTGCGCCCTTTTTTCGCTGTCGGAGGGACAGCTGGCTGCCCCTGCGCCCTCTCTCAGGTCTGAAAAAGCGTCAGCCTGGGCCACCTAGCACTGATCTGGGCCACCTAGCATCAGTCTGGGTCATCTAGCACTGGTCTGGTCCACCTAGCACCGGTCTGGGTCACCTAGCACCGGTCTGGGTCACCTAGCACTGGTCTGGGCCACCTAGCACCTGTCTGGGTCACCTAGCACCTGTCTGGGTCACCTAGCACCGGTCTGGTCCACCTAGCACCGGTCTGGTCCACCTAGCACCGGTCTGGTCCACCTAGCACCGGTCTGGGTCACCTAGCACCGGTCTGGGTCACCTAGCACCGGTCTGGGACACCGACCAAGCAATCATTGAGGGCAGCGTGATCGAGTGGGGGAGGTGCCTCACAGGGGCCAGGTTTTCAGAGGCATCAATGTGCAAAGCACCGGGAGTCCTGGGCCGTCATCTGGGAAGCTCACCCAACCTGTGCGCAACGATCTGTGTTCTTAGTGTGCGGCCGCTGCCCGGAATTCTTGGGCGCGCTTGCTGGTCATCCACTCCTGCGTTGAGACCAGGGAGGCCGCGCAGAGGTGGCCCCCTTGCTCTGACTCAGGAGCCTGTGTGCAAATCTTGGGCGTATGTGCATGTGTGTGTGTGTGCGTGTGTGTGCAGGGGTGGCTGGGCCGCAGCGAGTACGCGCTGGGCGAGGCCGCGGGCCTTGTGACCTCCGCGAGCAAAGCACAGGTGGTGCGCTGGTGGCAGGACCTGGTGGCGTGGGCATCCGACACCGCGCTCATGGTGGGTGCAGGTGCCGACCCTGGTGCTGCGCTGCTGCCCAGCCTGGGCCTTGTGATCTGTGAAACGGGGCTAGGCGCAGGTGGCGCGCTGGTAGCAGGACCTGATGGCGTGGGTTTAGGGTGCCATGCTCACAGTAGGTACTGCCGGTAGTGCCGCGCTGGTGCCCATGGTCCTGCGCTGGTGCCCGTGGTGCTGTGCTGATGCCGATGGCAGCTGATGGTCCTGCGCTGGTGCCCATGGTGCTGTGCTGATGCCGATAGCAGCTGATGGTGCTGCGCTGATGGCAAGGCTTGGTAGCATAGGCGTCCGTCTGACTTTACACTTGTAGCAGGTGGGCATACATGCAGCTTGTGGTGGGGGTAAGAAGTGTATGAGGGGAAGTGATGGTGGTAGGGTGGGACTCTTGAGGGGGGAGGCAAGGGTAGGAGTTAGAAACCAGGGCCTTGCTGATTGTTTATTGAACTCCTAGGAGGTCTATAGGCCAAGCTCCTCACCCTCTGGACCGTTATCACTCCATTGCATCCTCAAGTAAGCACCAAATGCAGCGGACCGTTATCACTCCATTGCATCCTCAAGTAAGCACCAAATGCAGCGGTGATCTGCGTCTGCCTGCAGGTGTACTGCACGCAGCAGCACCGCATGATCTGCACCATGAGGCGTCCAAAGCCGCCTGTGGGGACGCAGGCACAAACAGCCGCGCGCAGCACCCTGGGCTGCAAGCCGTCGCTGCTGTTTGGCCAGAACAGCCATGTGTACGTGAGCTGGCCAGATTGTGTGAAGGTGCGGTCTTGCAGCCGTCAGGCTGCCTGCTTCTTCACTTGGGCTGTGGAATTGTGAGCCGCTTCTTCACATGGCTTGTGGATTTTGTGAGCTGCTTCTTAGCATGGCCTGTGGATTTTGTGAGCTACTTCTTTGCATGGCTCGTGGATTTTGTGAGCTGCTTTTTTGCATGGCCTGTGGATTTTGTGAGCTGCTTCTTCGCATGGCTTGTGGATTTTGTGAGCTGCCTCTTCACATGGCTTGTGGATTTGTGAGCTCCTTCTTCACAAGGCTTGTGGATATGTGAGCTGCCGCTTCACATGGCTTGTGGATGTGTGAGCTGCCTCTTCACATGGCTTGTGGATGTGTGAACTACTTTGCATGGCTTGTGG
>LKMJ01001614.1_pt1 | contig 20169 bp, 16 predicted proteins | sample 643391 | NCBI WGS metagenome assembly LKMJ01 (sample SAMN04112250, study PRJNA286221) | soda lake metagenome | biome: soda lake; feature: Kulunda Steppe; material: water; isolation source: sample PL-Br10 brine of Picturesque Lake | place: Russia: Kulunda steppe | collected 2010-07 | reverse complement strand
CGAAATCTCGGCGGTGAAAACCAGTTCGACAACAGGTGGGGTGATGCAACAGATCGTGCCAGAGGGCTGTACCCGTGGGTGTTTGACGTGAACAACCAGCAAAATCTCGAGAGCACAAATTTCCTGGCCCAGACACAGGTGTATACGGTAACTGCACAGCATACACACGGCGACATCAGACTGTATTTCGATGGGGCAACAACCAATGTCTTTCACGAGACTCAGCGCAAGCCACTACCTATCCAGCCCCAGACAAACGAAGTGTTCAACGGGACAGACTCGCTCGAGATGAGCGTGGATCTCCATGGAAATGCAGGACCGATGCGGATTACGCTACAGGACGAGGATGGGTTTTTGATTGAAGATGCCGACATCGCGGTCGATGAGCAATCAGTCGGGACAACAGATAGTAGTGGGCAACACTGGACCGTCAGACCAGCCGGACCCTTCGAAGTCACCGCAGAGACGCCAGATGGGGAGGTCGTGACGGTTTTCGTCTCAGCAGCGGCCTAGGGAGCGCCAGCGAAGGCTGTTCTGCGAGGCTCAGACTCAAATACCAAACCGAGCCAGCGGTGTGTATGAGTCGGGCAGCGGTTCCGGTGGTTGGTGTACTCGTTGTCCTCGGTCTGACAGTGACGGCAGCGACTGCTGTTGGCGTCATGGTCGCGGCAGAGCCAACGGAGCCAGCGCCTGTTGCAACGTTCGAGATCACTGCTGTGGCAGAAGATGAGACGATCAAGATTACCCATGCTGGTGGTGACGAGCTAGATGTTGAAAGGCTACAAATAGAACTCTCGATCGATGGAGAACCACTCGAGAAGCAGCCACCTGTTCCCTTCTTTGCCGCAGATGGGTTTCAGGGTGGACCGACCGGCCCGTTCAACACGGCCAGTTCCAACCAGTGGCGGGTTGGTGAGACTGCGAGTGTGCAACTGGCAGCGACGAACAGCCCAACGCTGACTGCTGGTCGGACTGTCCGTGTCGAAATCAGCACCGACACCGCAACGATCGCCGATGTCGAGTCGCAGGCCAGATGAGGACGGGATGGTGTCTTGTCACTACGAGAGATCGTACAACCGTTCGTACTTCTCGTGGGCGTAGTCGAGGAAATATGTTGCAGTCAGCGCTTCGCCAGTCGCTTCTTCGATCAGTTCGTCAGTTCGATACCGGCAGCCGTGCTGGTGGATTCGCTCTCGAAGCCACTCCATCAACGGATCGAACTCTCCGCGCTCGAACTGGCTGTCGAGGTCCCCAAGCTCTTTTTCGGCGTGGTGGTATAGCTGTGTGGCGAGTACCGACCCGAGCGTGTATGTCGGGAAATAACCGAAGCTTCCGTACGTCCAGTGGATGTCCTGCAGACATCCCTTGGCGTCACTCTCCGGTCTGATTCCCAGATACTGTTCCATTTTCTCGTTCCATGTCGTCGGCACATCCTCGACAGCCAGTTCCCCACGAATCAGATCACGTTCGATCTCGAATCGGACCAGAATGTGGAGGTGGTATGTCAGTTCGTCGGCTTCGACCCGAATGAGATTGTCGTCGTACACTTCGTTCGCGTGCTCGAAAAGCTCCTGGGGGGTCGCCTCGACAGAGAGATGTTCCTCGACGTTCGGTGTGAAAAACTGCCAGAACGATTCCGACCGGCCGACATGATTCTCCCACAGTCGTGACTGAGACTCGTGGATCGTCATATTGCGATCCGTTCCGAGTGGTGTCCCATAATGCTCGTCGGGGAGTCCAAGTGTGTAACTCGCGTGGCCGAACTCGTGGATCGTCGATCCGATTGCGTCCATTGGATTCTCCGGCGAAAACCGGGTGGTTACTCTGGCGTCGAACTGTGTCCCGCTTGAAAATGGATGCGGTGCAGTATCAAGTCGTCCACGATCCCAGTCGTAGCCGAGTGCATCGAGGGCATCCCTGACAAGAGTCTCCTGGGAACCATCGTTGTAGGTACCCTCGAACGGATCTGCCATCTCTGTCTCGCTCTGACGGATGTCGTCGATGAGCGCCGGAAGCTCAGATCGGAGCGTTTCGAGTACCCCTTCGATCGTCTCCAGATCGAGATACGGTTCGTACTCTTCGACCAGTACCGCGTAGGGATCTCTGTCTGGATCGATCGCCGCCGCGTACTCCCGGCGTAGTTCGACAAGCTCCTCCAGTGAGTCCGCAAACAACGAAAAGTCGGACTCTTTTTTTGCTTTCTTCCAGATTGGGAGCGCTTCGGAACTGGTCTCGGAGAGCGCTTCGACCAGTCGTTCGGGGACATTCCGTACTCGGGTGTGTTCCCGTTTGACTTCGCGAACGATTGCCTGTTCGTCCGCTTCGACAGTGCCATCGAAGGCCTCGATCCAGTCCGTGACTGCCTCGTCTGTCAGCAACTCGTGTTGTAACGTCGAGAGGACAGACGACTGTTTACTTCGGGCAGGGGTCCCCGCTGGTGGCATCATCACCTGTTGATCCCAGCTGAGGACGCCGGCTGCATCGCCGAGATACTGGTATCGGCTGATGTGATCGAGAAAGTCGTCGAACGAATCGGTGGTCTCTTCCGGTGTCGACATACTCACTCTTCCGGGCGGCACACAATCAATATAGCGCTTTGGTATCACATAACGATGCTGTCGAACGGTATATTTTATAACACCGTTCGAGGACTGAGAGTGAGACACTCTCGTCGGCTGTGTGTGCTTCGCCTGGCTCGGCTGGCCCACAGACGACACAGGTTGTGCCGGCAGCCGCAAGCCAGCCCGCGTCGGTCGCATGTGGTTTGACGACAGATCTCGGTTGCTCGTGCTCGTCATGAGCGGCCCCTGCGGCATCGAGAACGAGCGACGCAAACTCCGAATTGTCACAGGCCATCGGTGGAAGATCCTGCTCAATGGTGACGGTGATCCCCGAACGATCTCCGAGTCGGTCCAGTTCAGCCCGGCTCCCAGGGACGGTTCGTTCGTCGACGGTGATGGTACACTGCTCCGGGATCACGTTCCAGGCTGATCCCCCGCTGATCTCGGTGGCGACGATCGAACTCTGCAACTTCTCACCGAGCACGGTCGATTCGGGTGGTTGCATCGATCGAAGTTCATCGATTGCATCCGCTGCACGATAGATCGCGTTGTCACCGGCCTGCGGTTCGCTCGCGTGTGCAGCCGACCCGGTTGCAGTGATCGTGCTCCCACGTCGGCCCTTGTGTGCAACGGCAACGTCGGTTACCCCTGGCTCGCTGTAGCCGGTCGAGCCCTCGCCCACCACAGCAAAGTCGGGCACGAACCCGTCGTCGATCGCGGCGCGTGCTCCGTTTCCACCGGCTTCTTCACCGACAAAGGAAGCAAAGACGAGTTCGGAAGACTCAGGCGCTACATCACGAAAAGCACACATCATCGCTGCCAGCGCACCCTTCATATCTGCACTGCCACGACCGTACAGGCGTCCATCCCGGCGACTGAGGACGTACTCACCATCGGCCTGCTGTGTTTTGTCTGGGGGAACGACATCGTGGTGGCCGACCAGAGCCAGGGAAGTTTCCCCCTCGCCACGACGGGCGATGACGTTTCCGTGGTAATCCCGGGAGACCGTCGCCGTCGTCTGCTCGTGGAGCCAGTTCTCGATGAAGTCTCCTGCATCAGTCTCGTCGCTGTGACTTGGAATCGAGACCAGATCCGCTGTCAACTCGTGTAGTGCTTCCATCGAGTGTACAGAGAGGCGGTCACCCAATAATAGTGATGACAAGACAGCAAGAAGCGAGAACCAATAGCGATGACGACGCAGCTGAAGGCGGGAGAGACTGTCGTCTCACCGTCAGACAGTCGGGAAAACAGTCATACATACACACCCGCAATATATGGATGACAGATCAATGGAGTCGGCATTGTTCGAGCAGCTGATCGAATCAGTCGGTATCGGAGTCGGTGTGTATGACGATAGTGGCAGATATATGTATGTCAATCCACGGTATGCTGGAATGCTCGGAACAGAGCCAGACGAACTGATTGGGAAGCCAATCTGGGAACTCAACAACGAGTTCGACACCGACAGATTCGAACAGTACTGGGATTCGTTTGGGGGTGGTGAGACACGGATTGCCGAAACAGTCCACAGATACGAGGGGGCCGCCGTCGATGTACAGACAGTGACGACGCGAGTTGATTTTGACGGCAAACAGTACAACCTGGGGACAATTCAAGATATTAGCGTTCGAAAACAGCACGAGACGCAGCTAAGTCAGCTCCACGAGGTGACGGGGGCACTGATAGCCGCAGAGAGTCCACGTGAAATAGCCGAGATGACAGTGAACACCGCAGAGGAGATTCTGGGGTATGATCGGAACATCATTCGGGGTGTGACCGAGTCGGGGCGACTGGAACCGATGGCAGCAACCGACGAAGCCAAGGCGCACAACGACACCGACCGAAGCTACCGGATCGACGACGACTCGCCTGCTGCCCGGGCATACAGAGCCGGGAAACCAATTCTCATCGACGATGCAGCCGAGATCGATGACGAACACGACCGAGGGCCAGCCGGTTCGGTAATGTATCTCCCAATCGGCGAGTATGCAGTGTTGTCCATCGCAAACGATGCGGTCGCATCCTTCGATTGTACCGATGTGGATCTCGCATCGATCCTGGCTTCGACCGCCGAGACTGCACTCCGCCGACTGGAAAACGAGCGTGATTTGGAGCGCCAGAACGAGCGCCTCGAAGCATTCGTCGATGTCCTCTCACACGATATCCCGAACCACCTGAACGTCGCATCAGCACGGCTCGAGTTGGCCAGAGAGCAGGGAGAGCTATCGCATCTCGACTATATTTCGACGGCACACGATCGTATCGAGGCACTAATTTCAGATATGCGAATGCTCGTCGATCACGGGAAACAGATCGAATCCACGGAGTGGCTCCGGTTCAGAGACGAGCTGCAGCTCTGCTGGGCGAACTGTATCGACGACACAGACGCAGCCACCCTCGAGATCGACAGCGAGGGCTATCTCCGTGCGGACAAAAGTAGGTTCCGGCAGTTACTCGAGAATCTGCTCTGGAACGCATTCGAACACGCAGGCGAGAATCCGACAGTCCGTGTCGGACTCCTCGAAGATGGATTTTTCATCGAAGACGACGGTCCAGGGATTCCAGAATCAGAACGCGAAAAGGTGCTCTCACCAGGCTTTACAACCGCAGGAGAGAGCGGCGACCACTTCGGGTTTGGGCTGGCGATCGTTCGTGAGATTGCCCGTGCCCACGACTGGGAGATCATCATAACGAGTGCTAAAAAAGGGGGTGCTCGGTTCGAGTTTGCTGGTGTAGAACTGCATCGTGATGAGTCCTAGGAGGGGAAACAGGCCGCCGTGCTGTCGCCGGACGAATGATATGCCTTTTTACGGGAAGACACCGTAGCCCGCATCAAGATGTTCAAGGCCATCGTACGCGCAGAACGGCTGCAATCGACGCTCGATTCGGTGGGCGTGTTGGTGGACGAATGCAAAATCCACCTCGACGAAGAGGGTATCGAAATCCGCGCGGTCGATCCAGCCAACGTCGGTATGGTCGACCTATCACTCGACGCCTCTGCGTTCGAGTCCTACGAAGCAGATGGCGGCCTGATCGGTGTCAATCTCGTCCGGCTGCAAGATATTGCCAAAATGGCTGACAGCGGCCAGCTCGTCGAACTCGAACTCGACGAGGAGACCCGGAAACTGCATATCTCGATTGACGGACTCGAATACACGCTCGCGTTGATCGATCCCGAGTCGATCCGCGAAGAGCCTGATCTACCGGATCTCGACCTCTCTGCGACCATCGTCATCGAGGGTCGCGACATCGACCGCGCCGTCAAAGCTGCAGATATGGTCAGCGACCACATCGAGCTTGGCGTCGACGACACTGCAGAACTCTTCTACGTGAAAGCAGCAGGCGACACCGACGACGTCCACCTCGAACTCGATGCGGAGGATCTCATCGATCTGGTTCCAGGTGCTGCCTCCTCGCTTTTCTCACTCGATTATCTCCAGGATATGAACAAAGCGATCCCGAAAGATGCGGAAGTGACGATGGAACTCGGCGAGGAGTTCCCCGTCAAACTGCATTTCGATATCGCAGAGGGCGAGGGCAATGTGACGTACATGCTCGCACCACGCATCCAGAGCAACTGATAGGACAGCGCTGAGTATTCGATACTGCAGAGTTGCGCATACAGCGACGATCAAAGGCCAGCTCTCACAGGCGGTGTTGATAGACGAAATCTGTCCGTCATTCGTCCGTCTGACATACAATTTTGTAGGAGGATCGGTACGTTCACAGTATGACGAGTCTCGAGGACGCCTACAGTGGACGGGGAGTCTCCCGTCGTGTGCTGGCGGGCGGCGCAATGCTAACTGCAGGCGCGCTTGCGATCATCGCTGCGATCGGGTTCGTCTGGCTCGGGAATGCCAGTACGACCGTTAAACTGTATGCTGGGCTAAGCGCGGGCGTCGGTGTGCCAGCGATGTTGCTCGGTGTCGTGGTCGTGCTCCCGGCGAGTCGACGACAGCGACTGGGTGTCATCACAGGCACTGTGCTCGCTGGGGCCGGCATCTCACTGTTCTGGTATGCGTATCCAGCCCGGTGGACGAGAACGAGTGATCCACTTGCCTTCGAGACGCTGCTCGTGTACGGTATCGGCTGTGCGATTGCGCTCTGGTTCGTGTTCAGTGCAATCGCGTCCACGCGGTTGCGCAACAACCCCCACGGCACCGTCTCACTGGAGGTTATCCGCCAGGGCGAAACAAAAACCGTCGAGGTGAGCCACCAGGAGTACCAGCACCTCATCAGTGATGGCGGCGATCCCGAATCATACATCAAAGAGCTACAGGATCGAGACTGACCGCCGGCTTTTTGCTCGCGGCCGTATAACGGGCTGTCGATGAAACAGCTCCACGCTCGGTATCCATTTCTCGCTTCGGCACGCGAGGCCGTGGAGACGGCCGATGTCGATCTCTCCCGTGTGATCGAGCGCGAGGAAGCTGTCGTCAATCGGGCGCTGGACAGGATCGAACACGCGCTGGATGATAGGACCATCGGTGAGCCCCACCGCAGGACACGAATCGAGTTGCTTTCCTATCCTGTGGCACGGGTCATCGTCTCGGCCGTCGACGAACACGTTCTCACGCGGAAGTACACCCGTGCGGAGGCAGCGTCTGCACACGAACGGTTCCAGGCGGATCTCACCGACCGGACGGAGCTAAAAAGCAGGCGTCGGGAACGAGTTACCCTCGACGGATTACTGGCAGAGTTCGGTATCCAGGACGCTGTCAGGGAACGACGGGAGGGGTACGCCATTGCAGTCGGACCGTATCTATCGCTTGCATCCGACGAACGAGGTGAGCAGTGGCGGTTAGTCAATCGAACGCTCACGGATGGCGAGGTTCCGGTAACGAGAGCCGAACTGCTCGTCTTGTTGCGCCAGGCGACACAGAAACGCGTCGAGGACGGACTCCCACTTTCTGTGCCAGAGGCGATTGCCGAACTCGTGGACTCCGAATGCGAGCGCGTCCGGGAGCTCCTCGCCGATCTGGATCTCACGAGGGAGATCGACACCGTCGTTCCAGATCTGTTCCCGCCGTGTATGACCTATCTACTCGATCAGGTCCAGAAAGGCGAACACCTCGAACATCACTCCAGATTCGCAATTGCAACCTTCCTGACCTCGATCGGAATGACGACTGATGAGATTGTCGACCTGTTCCAGGTAAACCCTGGCTTCGGTGAGGAGGCGACACGGTATCAGGTCGATCACATCCGTGGGAAGACAAGCCCAACCGAGTACTCCCCACCGTCCTGTAAAACGATGCAGTCCTACGGCGACTGTGTCAACATGGACGATCTCTGTGAGACGATCTCACATCCCCTTGCCTACTACGAAGCCAAACTCGATGACGCCGATGACGACCAGCTCACAGACTGGAGAGAAACAGAGGCACAGTCCTAGCTACTGCTGCCGTTCGTACTTTCGTCTTCGTCGTCTTTCATCCGCTCGACGAGAAAACCAAGCATTGGCATCAGAATAATAAACAGGACAATAAGACCAACAAGTGCCCACCCGCCATCAGCAGTGTCGGCTCCGTAGATGTCGGTTATAACGACCAGTCCAGCGACGAATACTGAGACACCGATCACGGAGACGATGACCTGCGCGATCGTAGCCCGGTCCACTTCCATGGGGCGCAGTTTCGCTGGGATGTGCAAAAACGCTTCGAAGCTGACTGTACGCTCTGAGTGAACGCCGCGGGAGAGGACGCAAACAGTTTGTTTGATCGCCAGCTACGAGAGGACAGTGACAGACAACGACGAGCCGTCCCCTGACAGTCGGGCCGGCGAGGGGACCGATACCACAGAAGAGTTGTTCTATGACGCGCTGGAGACGCTTGGACGACCAGTCGTCTCGGCAACACGGTTCGCACAGGTACTCGAGTGTTCACAGGCAACAGCGACCGAGCACCTCCAGAGATTGACTGGGAATGGGATCATCGAGCGCCTGGATGTCGGAACAGACCCCGTCGTCTGGTATCCGACAGACTGGGCACGGATGACCGATCGCGAACGGGTTATTCTGTTCCCAGAACGTCGGGAGATCGTCGTCGATCAGCCGACACAGTTCACCAGAGCACAGCTCTCACAGTTCGCCCATCTCGTCGATACCACGGGCTCTGGGGCGTATATGTACGAGATTCGCCAGGAAGATATCTGGCAGGCACCGTATGAGAGCTTCGACAGTCTTCTCGATACAGTCCGGTCGGTGCTCCCGGAACGCTCCGAAGGACTCGAAGACTGGCTTCGGTCACAGTACGAGCGAGCGAACAAGTTCGTTCTGCTGACACACGAGGAGGGGTATACCGTACTCGAAGCGGAGTCAGCGGATCTGATGGGAAACGTCGCCAGACAGAAACTGGACGACGACCAGCTTCGAGCGCCGATCTCCGAGACAGAAAGCTGGGTCGCTGAGGAGCGCGTCGCCGAAGTAAAACGAGTGCTTTACGACGCCGGCTATCCAGTCCGTGACGAACGAAGGCTCGACAGCGGCGAACACCTTCCAGTCGATCTCGGCCTGGAGCTACGTCGCTACCAAAAGCGGTGGGTGTCGAACTTCCTCGAGACCCGCTCTGGTGTTCTGGTCGGGCCGCCGGGAAGTGGCAAGACCGTCGCAGCAATGGGGATCCTCGCGGCCGTCGAAGGGGAGACACTGATTCTCGTCCCGGGGAGAGAGCTGGCCGGGCAGTGGCGTGATGAGCTGCTGGCTCACACGACACTCGAACCCGACCAGATCGGGGAGTACCACGGCGGCGAAAAGCAGATCCAGCCGGTTACGATCGCTACCTACCGGACAGCCGGCATGGACCGCCACCGACAGCTGTTCGACAGCCGCAAGTGGGGGCTGATCATCTACGACGAAGTCCATCACATCCCAGCGCCGATTCACCGCCGGAGCGTGGATCTGCAGACTCGCCATCGCCTCGGCCTCTCTTCGACACCAGTCCGGGAAGACGACCGTGAGACCGATATCTTCACGCTGATCGGCCCACCGATCGGCACCGACTGGGACGAGTTGTTTGCAGCCGGCTTCGTTGCCGAGCCGGAAGTCGAGATTCGATACGTTCCCTGGGGATCAGACGAAGCTCAAAACGAGTACGTCAGCTCCGAGGGCCACGAACGTCGACAACTCGCCGCGACAAATCCGGCAAAGATCGCAGAGATCGAGGCACTGCTTTCGGCACACCCAATGGAACAAGCGCTCGTCTTCGTCGAGTATCTCGACCAGGGCCAGCTCTATGCCGACGAACTCGGCGCACCCTTTATTAGCGGACAGATGCCACACGCCGAACGACAGACACTGTTCGAGCAGTTTCGAAACGGAACGCTGCAGACACTCATCGTCTCGCGGGTCGGCGACGAAGGGATTGACCTACCGAGTGCAGAGCTCGCAATCGTCGCCTCGGGGCTTGGCGGATCCCGCCGGCAGGGAACACAGCGTGCCGGCCGGACGATGCGACCGACTGGCCGTGCGCGGATGTACGTGCTTGCGACACGCGGGACACGTGAGGAGGATTTCGCCCGCCGCCGGATGCGACATCTCGCAGAGAAAGGAGTCAGAGTAACCGAAGCCGACGGGATGGAACTATCGCAAGGCAATGGCGAACGCGAGCAAGCCGACGACGAGTGAGACGACCGCGGCAGTGGTCGTCGGTGCGAATTCGACAGACCTGGATGCAAAAAAAAGATGGACAAAACCGGCAGCACCCACACCAATCAGACCAACAGCGCCAATCACACCGGTGTGCATAACAGCGAGTTCACGGCTGGCATCCGCCCCCATCTCACGGCCAAGGCGTGTCCCAAACTGACCAATATCCCAGACTGCGATACTCGAAACGATACCGCCGAGGACGAGCCAGACCGGTGAACCGATCATCGCGGCAGCGATCGCACCGATGAACAGTCCTGTTGCGGCAATCGAGAATCCTGCTCCGTCAGTCCTCAGATACCCAAAATACACCGCCGCAAGCAGTAGGATGCCAATCAGCGCTGCCAGCAGAATGAACCCACCGATAACCAGCAGGACCAGACTGGCCGACCCGTACAGCTGCTCTGCAGCCGTTGTTCTATCGAGAACCGACGCAGCAATCCCGGGTGGCAGATGTCGTACCGTTTCGTCGACAGCCCACTCGAAGACGCGATCTGCAACAGCGACCCCAAGAGCCGTCACGACGAATCCGCCGGCAAGCGGTGCAAGCCAGGGTGCCTGTCCATCGGTCGAATACTGACACCACTGCTTGAGGGCACTAGTAGCGGCGACAAACGAAAGCGCACCCGTCGCAGTAACGAGAAGCAACAGTCGAAGCCAACTAGCGAGTGCCACGGTCTGTAGAACACTGAACAGCCCCTCGCCAGCTGTTCGCGAAAGCAGAATCTCGACACCCATCGCAAGCGGGGTGAGCAAGATAGCCGTCACCGCAACAAGCCGGAGTGTCGCTTGCGCCCATTTTACTCGCCGGTATCGTGTTTGTCCCCATCTGTGACCGAAATCGTCGATGGGTGCTCGCCAGATACTCAGCCAGAGGCTGCCCGCGGTCACGAGTACCAGAAAGAGAAACGACGTCACGGGAAAACTGGCTTGGGATGGTGCAACAGTTGCCGACCAGATCCGTCCGAGCACCGTTCCCGACTCGATCGAACCCCGTTCGACAACTGCAACAACGAGGAGCGCAAACCCGAACGCCAACGGGACCGAGGCCGTGAGGACGGTCGTCTTGGTGTACACCCGGATCGGCTCGGCCGCAACTGGCGTTCGGATGCCGACTGTAACACCGAACACAGCCAGCCCACTGCCGAGGACAACGAGGAGGTTCCCGATGATCTGGAGGAGCGTTACCGAGATATCCATCTCGGTTTCGACCGGGAACAGCGTGCCGGTGAGGACAACCGTTGTTCCGAGCAGTCCGATCGCAAAACCAGCCGCGACTGGGATCGAAAGCAGCGTCACGAGGAACCGCTCAGCCGGAGATGGCTCAGCACCGGCAATCCAGAGACTCACTGTGAGTGCGAGCGCACCCACGATACCGATACCTACGGTCACGAGACCGATCCAGAGCTGCTGTAAATAGGCACCAACAGTGACGACTGTCAGTGCCAGAACGACGGCTATTGCTGTCCGTTCGGGCGGATGGTGGTCACTCATTGATAAACAGTGTTGGTAGTGCCTGGCGAAGGTGCTGTTCGAGTGGTTGGTCTATCGGCCAATCGACGGTTTCGGCCCCCTCTCCTTCGAGCTGGCGGAGCCGTTGACGACGGAGAACGCCGCCCAGTCGTTTTCCATAGCTGTTCCCCGCAGTCACATCCGGACTGACGACGACACAAGTGTGCTGTCTGGCGGCGAGATCAGAGACAAACTCGACCGGCCAGTCGTCGAGAAGCGGTGAACAGAGTACAACCTGTGTCTGGGGGCCAATTCGTGAGAGAACTCGGTCTGTCCAATCCATCGTCGCGCCGCCGTCACCTCGCGCCTGCTTGCGACCAGCTGTCGGCTCTTTGCTGTTCGCCGACCCTGGTGATTCTGTCGTCTTCGGTGATACTCCTTTCGCAGTCTTTGCTGTCGGCCCTATCGACGTCTCGCTTTGCACGCCAGCAGCCTCAGTCCCCTCGCGCCCACCAGACCGGGTCGGAAACGGAGTCGAGTTCTCCCCAGCGATGCTGTAGATCCCCTGAAACAGGATCTGTGGGGATGCCGATCCGTCCCCATCGGCTCGAATCCACGGAAGGCCATCAGCGTCGGTCAGATGGTCAAGTGTACCGTCCAGCCCAACGGCGGTGACGGTTGTAAACACGCCGGCAGCGTCCATCGCCCGGTACAGCCCTTCGCCAGCGTATGCAGCCATTGCAGCGCCGGTGGGATAGCCAGCCAACGGTGTCACCCGTCCGACCGGCCGACAGTCGACGACGATCACTGCTTTTGCGTTCTGCTCGCGGCGGTACTTGACAGTAACGAACTCGCCGGTTTTGGCGACGTGATGCCAGTCGATGCGGTTCATCGGATCGCCGTGGTGGTACTGTCTCGTCGAGTGAAATTCGAGTCCAGGGCCACCTGCGTCCGTCGGCACAGCCCCAGTTTGTGCCAGTGTGTCATCTGTCGCGGGAGGATCACTGATCGGGGTTGCACAGGATAGCGACGAGTCTCCAGTAACCGAGAGCGCCTCTGTCTCGGCGTTCGTTCCAGCCATCGAGCGAAGTCGAACGAGAGGATCGTCGAACTCGAACTGCCCACGAGAAAGTACCACAGTGTACGAAAGCTGCACCGACTCATCGGGCAACAGTGCCGTTGCTCGTCGTGGAGTGCCCTCGACGACGCCAAGTTCTTCAGGCACACCATCGACCACCCGAACATCCGGGAGAACGGTTTCGCCGGTGTTTTCGATTGTGAGAGTAACCTCGACTGAGTCTCCCGGTGTCGACCCCTGCGCATTGACGGAGCGGTCCGCAGACAGCTGTCGGTCGGTGGGTACTGTCGAGACGAGCCCATACAGCAGATACAGAAGTGGAATGAAAGCACCGGCCACGAGCAGCGGCTCCGCAAGCAACAGTCCTGTCCCGACGAGCAGAAGTGCCCCACCAAGGCCTATCGCATCCAGATTTCGCTCTCTCATTGTTGTTCCAATCCTTCGATTGCAGCGACTGCTCGTTCGATCCGTCTTTTGCGCTCGCGCGTGGGAACAATCACGTACCGGAGTGTCTCTCCAAGCGTCCACGACGGTTCTGCCTGAAGGAACGCCGTTGCGACCGGATCTCGACACCACTCACCACTGTCGACGACCGAGGTTGCACGCTCTACTGAAATGTCTCGTTGCGCTGCAACCAGTCTGATTGTAACGGCACGAAGCTCTGATCGAACGGCATCGAGTGCTGGCCCGCCGTCAGCGATTGCGCTCTCGAGTTCTGCATCCAGCGTTGCTGCGGTGACGGTTCGCTCCCCGGTGGTCACTCGCTCTGGCCCGCGTTCGACGATGCGGTCGAACCGACTGCGTGCTGGAGATGCAGTCTCACGCTCTGGCGGCGAGCGGAGCCCGATCATGAGATAGCCGACGACAGTCAAACCCAGTACGAGCAACAGCTGCTCGGCAGGTCGCGCAGCAATCGCCGTGATCATCCACGCGAGCGGACCGACCTCCCCAACTTCTGGGAGACTGAAAAGCAAGATACCGAGGCTGGTAGCAGCCACCCCAACGACGGCGAACACACCCTCCCGAGCGACCCTGCTCATCGCTGTTCGATCTCTCTGATCGCTTCTGCAATGCGCTGGTGGTGGTCAGTCGATTGTCGACTCCCATACTCGACTTCACGGAACGTATCCCGTACCATCAGGACGGCATCTTCGGGCAGTTCGTCCGTCTCGACGGCGTGTGTTGCCAGTTCACCTGGCGTCTGTGTCTCGACGGTCTGGACACTCAACTGATCGACAAACTGGTCCCAGGCGTCCTGAACCGACAGCTGGTCTGAGTGGCCAGACCGTGACGACTCACTGTCTCCAGCGCTATCGAATCGTCGCAGGAGACGCTTCCGTTGGCCACTCAACCAGTTAGCACAACAATGCGCCACTGTCTGTGGTCCGATCCTGCCACGTGCGATTCCAATGAGGGTGCTCCTGGCAGTATCGACGATCACGTTCGGCAGCCCAGTAAGCCGGGAGTGAAACCACCGAAGGTCGTATCCACGGCGGCTGAGTGCGTACAGTGGAGCGGAAACGAGAGCGAAAAAGACAGACAGCAAAACGCCGAGTCGCCACAGCAGCCCGGAGAGCACGACCTGTTGGCTCTGGCCGCTCGCAGTGACGGAAATGGCAGCTTCGGACGCTGCAGGGAGTCGAACCGTCGCTGTTCCATCAGACGCCGTTGTCGCCACCGTTTCGCCGTTCAGTTCGATCGGCTCACCGGCTGCGGGCTCGTCATCGAGCGTTGCTTCGACGGTGACTGTCGATCCCGACACCGAGGGGAGCGTGCCAGTGTCGACTGCGAGTTCGAGTTCTGGAATTTCGATAGTGGCGTCGCCGCTGACCGGTCCACGTTCGACGCCGACGCGAACCTCGCCGCTCTCCTCTGGCAGTTCCAGCTCGATCTGTCCATCGTCGTCAGTCTGGCCAACTTCGGAGCCGTCGGCGGTGATCGTCGCACCGTCGAGCTGTCGGTCACCTGCCGAGACGGTCAGCGTCACGGTGTTTCCTGGTGCGGGATCACCGGAGACTGCGATCGTTGCTTCTCGCTCGATCGGATGTGTCTCTTCGGGTGGATCCGCAGCTGTCTCATCCTGTGACAGAGCTGTAACGGCACCACTCCCAGCTGCAGCGATCGAACCGGCCGAATCCTCGACAGCGGGTTCCACGGGGTCGCTGGTATCGAAGTTATCGACTGTGATCCGAAGCTCTTCGGCATCAGGGACCGTCCCGACGACAGTGCCGTCACCGTCGGTCGTTCCGACGGACTCACCGTTGAAGCTGACACCGACATCGCGTAGTGGCATGTCGTCGTACTCGACAGTGACTTCGACCGCCTCGCCAGGCACTGCGGACTGGTTCAGCTCTGTTTGGAGGCCGGAGGTTTCCTGCTCGCCCGGCTCGAAGACATCGCCAGGACTCCCGATCTCCGCTTGATCGTACTCCTCGCCGATATCCGACAGAGCCTCTTGCTGTGCTGAGAGACGTTCGTTGCCGGGAGTCGGATCGAATCGAACCCAGCCAACATCCTCGAAGTAGACTTCGACCCACGCGTGTGCGTTCATCGCCCGGACTTCGTAGGTGTTATCACCCGCAGGCTGGCCCGTGGAGTAGCCGACAACATACCGCGCGGGGATATCCTGTGTCCGGAGCATCGACACCATCGCGGTTGCAAAATACTCACAGTAGCCAGCATCCATCTCGAAGACGAAGGTGTCTGCGATACTATCGCTTTGCTGGGAGGCATCCAGATCGTACTCTTTTGACTCTTCGAGCCAGCTTTCGATCGTGGTTGCCGTTTCGTATGGGTTCTCAGCATCCGCAGTGAGATCACTGGTGAACGACTCGAGACGGTCTGGTGTCTCATCGGGAAGCTGTGTGTAGCGCTGTTCGATCTCCGTCGGATAGTTCTCGCCAGCGGCCTGGAGTGTCGCGATGTCACGCTCTGGTTTTTGGCTGACGCCCTCGATCGTCTCACCGGCCTCGATCGGACGATCCGCGCTGACAGCGCCGTCGTCTGTCACCTGCAACTCCTCGCCAGCATCGACGGTCTGGGGCCGCCAGACTGTCGGGACTGCTGTTGCAGACTGGGCGAGTTCGATCTCGTAGTCGATCTGTTCGCCACCCTCTCCCGTGTGCTCGATCGGCTCTTCGAGTGGCTCTGGCTCGCTCGTTCGTTCCCACCCCGAGCCAGTGTAGTGATCGAAGGTGGCCGTTCGCCAGTACGTCTCAGTCGAACTCTCGACAGTGAAGTGTAACTCGGTGTCCAGAGTGCCGTAGGTGTCACTATCGAATCCAACCTCTCCACCGACACCGGTCGTATCGCCGGGGTTGAGCGCGCCCAGCCCACCCGCACCGGACCCGGCACCACCGGCGGCCTGCTGCTCCGGTGTGTCCCCTGGAAGCACCCGGTCGATCGGACTGCCCGCAAGCCCCTCTGTCGCAAAGGCCGGGAGCAACACCGCAGTGGCGACTATTGCACACAACGCACAGAGGACCAACCCAGGTCGTAGCCAATCACGCTCGGCAGTATCAACGTCTTCCATACACGGTCGGAAACTGTCGGATTATTGTTGCGCGAAAACATAACGGTATCGTTCGGTACAACGACCTTTTCAGGTACTGGATTCCTACAGTACGTAGATGGAAACAAAGCTCCGAGCAGGCATGGCGATATACAACGCTGGCGGCTACCACGCCGCACACGACGCCTGGGAAGAGCACTGGCTCGACCTGGAGTCCGGGACTGACGACGAGTTCCTCCTCCATGGCCTGATACAGTTTAGCGCTGCAATCTATCACGCACGAAACCGTAACTGGGCCGGTGCGACCGGACTGGCAACCAGTGCAGGTGAGTATCTCGATCCGCTCTCCCCACAGTACCGACAGGTGAACCTCGAGGCGGTCAGGTCCTATCTTCACCGTCTTGGCACTGACCCGGAGCTGATCGAGCGGGGGCGACCGCTTGCACTCCGACACGGCGGGGAGAGAGTCAGACTCGACGATCTCGACTTCGAGGAGACCGCTGTCGCTGCGAGGGTGCTCGCCGAGGAACATAGCGGGGAATCCGAGGAGGAGTTGATCGAGGATGCGATCAGATTCGCTCGTCAGGAGCTGTCAAAGACGAACAGCGCGATCGTTCCGCTCCTGTTCGATTACGTCCGCGAGCCGGAGAGTCGGGGAATTATCCGAACACGGCTGGGCGAACACGTCGACCGGAAGCGCCACCGGCGAGACGACGTATCGGGACTGTTCGACCAGCGAGAGTGAAACTGTCAACGACACCTCTTTGACGGGCAGGCCAGTAGCCGGGATATGGAGCGAAAGCGGGAGCTGACGAGTGTCGATCTCGCGGCGCTGACTGGTGAGCTGTCGGCCTACGAAGGTTCGAAACTCGAAAAGGCCTATCTGTATGACGACGGACTCGTCCGGCTGAAGATGCGAGATTTCGATCTGGGTCGGATCGAGCTGTTGATCGATGTTGGCGAGACCAAACATATCAGGGTGGCCCCACCGGAGCACGTCCCGCCGGCCCCGGAGCGGCCGCCGAACTTCGCGATGATGCTTCGCAACCGTATCGAGGGCGCACAGCTCACCTCGATCGAGCAGTTCGAGTTCGATCGGATTGTCGAGTGTACATTCGAGCGCGACGACGGGAGTACCCGTATCGTTGCCGAGCTGTTCGGTGATGGAAACCTTGCGGTGCTTGACGAGGCTGGCGATGTCGTCGACTGTCTGGACACGGTTCGACTGAAATCTCGGACTGTCGCGCCAGGCTCGACGTATGAGTTTCCCGACGCACGATTTAATCCACTCTCGGTCGACGCCGACACGTTCGCTGCCCGCCTCGAACAATCCGACACCGACGTTGTCCGCACACTCGCGACACAGCTCAACTTCGGCGGGCTGTGGGGCGAGGAGCTCTGTACGCGTGCAGGTGTCGAGAAAACAATCGATATTCAGGAGGCGACAAACAGTGAGTTCGAGGCGATCTATCAGGAGGTCCAGACGCTTGCCGATCGACTCCAAAGCGGTGATCTCGACCCCTATGTCTACCGCGAACCAAGCGAAGACGGTGCTGGCCCGAGAGTCGACGTAACCCCAGTCCCGATGGAAGAACACGGCTCGCTCGAACCGGAGCGCTTCGAGCAGTTCACCGACGCACTCGACGAGTACTTTACACATTTCGAGGAGGAAGGCGGTGAGGCCGAGCCCGCGACGGAGAGTCGAAACCGACCGGATTTCGAGGCCGAAATCGAGAAACAGAGACGGATTATTGAACAGCAAGAAGGTGCAATCGAGAGCTTCGACGAGCAGGCCGACGCCGAGCGAGCGAAAGCAGAGTTACTGTATGCAAACTACGATCTCGTTGATGAGATCCTGACGACCATCCGTGGGGCCCGCGAGGAGGGAACAGCCTGGGAGGAGATCGAAGCCACGTTCGAAGCGGGCAAAGACCAGGGGATTCCGGAGGCAGAAGCCGTCCAGTCGATCGACGAACGCGAGGGAACTGCGACGGTTCGGATCGACGAGCGGAATATTACGATAGAGGTTCGTGATGGCGTCGAAAAGAACGCCGACCGACTGTACAAAGAAGCAAAGCGGATCGAAGAGAAAAAGGAGGGTGCAAAAGCGGCCATCGAGAACACACGTGAGGAACTCGAAGCAATCGAGCGCCGCCGTCAAGAGTGGGAAGCGCCAGATGAAGAAAGTCAACGCGCTGACGCGAACAACACAGAAGAGATCGACTGGCTAACCCGTTCGTCTGTCCCGATTCGAAGTTCAGAGAAGTGGTACGAGCAGTTCCGATGGTTTTACACGAGTGATGGCTTTCTCGTGATCGGCGGGCGAAACGCCGACGAAAACGAGGAGATCGTCAAGAAGTATCTCTCGCGTGGTGATCTGTTCTTCCACACTCAGGCTCACGGCGGCCCGGCAACGGTGCTCAAAGCAACCGGCCCCAGCGAAGCCTACAGCGACGACATCGAGATTCCTGATCGGTCGAAACAACAGGCAGCCCAGTTTGCAGTCTCGTACTCCTCGATCTGGAAGCAAGGGAAATTCGCAGCGGATGCGTACATGGTCGACCACGACCAGGTCTCGAAGACACCCGAAAGCGGCGAGTATCTCGAAAAAGGCGGGTTTGCGATCCGTGGAGATCGGACCTACTTCGAGGACACGCCCGTCGGCGTAGCGGTCGGGATCAGCTGTGAGCCCGAGACCCGCGTCATTGGCGGCCCACCCGAGCCAATCACCGAACGTGCTGAGACGACGATCACCATCGAACCCGGCAAGTACGCACAGAATGACATCGCAAAGCGACTCTATCGCGAGTTCAAGAGTCGGTTCGAAGACGATTCCTTCGTGCGAAAAGTCGCGAGCGCGGATCTGATTCAGGAGTTTCTGCCTCCCGGTGGGAGTACAATGGTTGAGCAGAACTGATTGGGTCTGCGTCTCTGGGTTTTCGTTCTGGAAAGGGATGGTCGATTGAGCGGTGTTTCGTGGAAAGAGCCATGTGTGTTGATATTCGAGGATACAACCAGTTTCGCACATAGTTTCGCACAGGGGGTTTCCACGTGGAAAGGGCTGGTCAATCAGTGAGTTTCACGAGGAAACACCTGCGAGCCCACCAATCTTTATTGCTGGCGTGATTCGGTAGAGTAAGGTCGAATGTCAGAGGATCGTCGGAGTCAGTCGGAGGTGGTGGGGGTCGTCCTGTTGACGGGGGTGATCGTCGTGCTGGTCTCCGTGGTCGGGGTCGTACTGCTCGCACAGATAGATTCCGAGACGGAGCGCGAGCCACGCGTGACGATCACAAGTGAACTCACCAACGATGAAAAAAACCTGACGCTCACACACGCTGGCGGGAATCGATTCGACACAGCGGATATTCGGGTGAATCTCCGTGGTGATGCTGACAAAGAGGTCAGATTAGCCGATGGCAGCTTCGACGCTGGCCGTAACGAAAACGTGTTCGAGGCGGGAGATGTTTGGACATACGAACACGGGATTTCCGGGGACGAACTGCGGGTTACGGTTGTCGACCGGGGATCGAACACTGTCATTCACGAGAACAGATTGATTGTCGACTAACAGGTGGCAGTAGGCTTTTGTTTGCGTGCCACAAACTGGCGGCAATGCGGCTTTTCCCGGACAACAGAGCACAATCCATTCAGATCGGAGCAGTGCTGTTGTTCGGGGTGCTAATCGTGCTTCTCGCGACGTGGCAGGCGTTCGTTATTCCAGACCAGAACGAAGAGGTCGAGTTCAACCACAACGAAGACCTCCAGAAGCAGATGACCGATCTTCGGTCGACGACAAACTCGATGCCGAACACGCTGTCGAGCCGGTCGGTGACGCTGGATCTCGGGATGCGATATCCGACGCGGACGATATTCCGAAATCCCTCGCCAGTAAGTGGAACCATCGAGACAGTCGGAACTGATG
>LKMJ01001613.1_pt1 | contig 20173 bp, 24 predicted proteins | sample 643391 | NCBI WGS metagenome assembly LKMJ01 (sample SAMN04112250, study PRJNA286221) | soda lake metagenome | biome: soda lake; feature: Kulunda Steppe; material: water; isolation source: sample PL-Br10 brine of Picturesque Lake | place: Russia: Kulunda steppe | collected 2010-07 | reverse complement strand
TGCCGCCGGTGACGACGACTGGCACGTCGAGCCCCTCCTCGACGTCCTCCTCGTTGACCTCTCGGGCGATGTTCTCGATCACGTAATCGAGCAGGTTGTCGTAGTAGATCGACAGCGCACCCTCGACACCGCCGGCGTCGGTGGTGAAATCGAGCCGGAAGTCTTCCTCCTTGATCGACGTGACCTTGTCGACGTTTTCCCCGGTGGCTGTCGCGGTCTGCTCGTCGACCCAGTCGCCGCCGCGGGCGACGCTGAACGTCATCACCGGAACGGCGTAGTACGACAGACAGACGTTCGTCATTCCCGCGCCGAACGAGATACCGAGCCCCGTGAAGTTGTGATCGGCCAACTCGGAGTAAATGACGGCCATCCCCTCGTTGATCGGCTCCGGGTCGTAGCCGATGTCGCCGAGGAACGATTCGAGCGTCTTCTGGTGGTACAGCGTCGAGAGATCCGAATCGATCGGGTCGGCCGGCGTCGAGAAATACACCCGCTCGTTGGGACGGTCCGGTTCACCGATGACCTGCTCTAAGATGAGCTTTATCATCGGGATGGCGGATTTCTCCTCCGAGGAGAGGATCCCGTGTTTCATCGGCCGGCGGGTCTCCTCGTTGAAGATGTTCGCGAAATTCAACGCGTCGTCGCCGACGACGTAGACCTTGTCGTCTTTCCTGATATGGAGGACGTCCGACCGACTGAGCATCCGCTCGGCCATGTCGCTGTACTCGATCTCGACGAACGAGTTTCGCTGTGATACGAAAACCGTCTCGCTACCGTCTTGTTTGGCCGAAACGATGTTCATCGTCCCGACGTCAATGCCACGGGCCATATTGAACTCGCCGCTCGGGAGCTATTAAAACTACTCCCCGAACGCTCCTCGTTTTTATTTGTCGAGATACGACTTCGCTCGTTCGATCAGTCCCGTCGTTTCCGATTCCGCTTCGTTCCGTTGCTGTTCGCGGAGCTCTTTGAGCGCCGCCGCCTGATCGTCGACGCCGCTCCCGCTGTCCGTCCGCTGCTCGCCGCCTTTCATCCCTTGAAGCGCCGACAGTTGATCGTCGATCCCCGAAGATCGATGGACCTTCGCCGACTCCTGATCCAGCGACTGCCCTTCGAGGTTCTCGTCGGGCGTGATCCGCAGGCTGCTCGTGTCGTCCTTTTCGACACCGCCCCACGTGATCTCGGTACCTGACATCGCCTCATCGATATCCTGCTGGACCTGCGCTTCGGTTAGCTCGGGATCTACGCCCCCATCGTCTTCGGAACCGGTTTGGGCTTCCACGCCCGCGCCCGCGCTCACGCCAGCGCCGACACGTTCGATGTGATAGCCCACGAGCGCCGAAGCCGTCGCCGCGAGGATACTTATCAGCCCGACTGCGTACACCGTGACGCCGTGGAGGCTGTAATCGGGCGTCCCGTGGTTCCAGTTCGAGGGGTACACCGAAACGAAAAACACGATCGCGGCGATGACAATCACCAGTCCGCCACCGGCGACATACAGCGCACGCCGATCGACCGGAAGCAACACCACGACGGCGACCAACACCAGCGGGAGTCCGAGGGCACCCATCGAGAAGGCGATCTCCCTGACCCAGAACACGATCCCTGAGAGGAGCGCTCGCTCGATGACGAACAGGAACAGTCCGACTAGCCCCAACCCAAGACCGCCGAAGAACAGCGCGAAGCCGAGATAGACGTCCGTCCGTCGGTCCGGTTCCCCGATGTACGACCGGTAGAGTTCGACGAGACGGTCCCCGTCGGTCGCGTCGGAGGATGACATTGATCGATCGTTTCGGCCGAGACCCTATGATTGTTTGGCCTCGGATCGGCACGCACGCGATTCATATACCTGCCCGATCACTGTCCGTCTGTACACTCCGTTGGCGGCTCGATAGAAAGGTCCTCGTCGAAGCTATGGTTCCGTTGTTCGAATTCAACCATTGCCGGATTATCGCAATGACCCGTTTCGTACCAACCGATTATCAACACTACGTATCCTGTATCCTGACTGACATGTACGGTCATCTCCCCGTCACAGGCCGTCGGCTGTCCCAAAACAAAACGCCAGACATCGACCCGCTCACCGTCCACCTCAGTCGGTGCCAACTGCTCTACATTCTCGGCGGTTTCGATGTCCTGTTCATCCGGGATCACTATCCCAGCGTCTCCTATTTCGCCCCGTCTAATCAAGCGACCGTCGAAACTAACACAGCCGTCCGGTCGGCGTTGATACGTCCTCTCGTCGATCATGTAATACTCCATCGTTGGAGCCGCATTACCGTCAACCTCGACTTCGTGGCGTCGATACGCCCTGTTGTCAGCCAGATTCCACTCGGTGTACGACTCCATCTGCATCACGCTTTCCTCTGGCTGTTCGTAGGTCACTGATGACTCGCTGATATACGAGTCAAAATCTTCCGAAACGTCCGGTTGTGCTTCGTTGTTGCCCGTCGCGTCCTCTTCCTCGTCATCTGACACCGTCTCCCCGTTTTCATCGGACGGATCGGCTATGTCATCGTCCGACTCCGATTCGTTGTCGTCACCCGCACAGCCGGCAAATCCGACCGCTCCAGTCATCACGGCTGCCTTCAGGACCCTGCGACGTTGTAGTGGGACCTGGTTTTGGCTCATTGTACACACCCCTCTCGGGACCTCCGAACACCAGCGGAGCACTTACGCTGGGCATTCCCAGCAGCCATCGGGATTGTCGTCGCCAACTGGGGGTGTCCAAGTCCGTCCTCTGGCGTCGTGGTTTGGTTCTTCGCGAAAAACTGCCGAACGCCGACGATACACCCTTTCATTGCACGCCCCTTAGCGACGATCCCGAGCCTGTATTCGTATTTACCGCCGAGGAGGTCTGCGACAGTACCGTACATGGGACTCACTCGATGAGCTTTATAATAGTAATGGCGGCAACTATTGCTGGTAATAATCTCTTAACATTACGAGAACGTTAAAGTCGGCACCTATATCGTGGGGGATTTTACAGGTGTTCGATAACTACCACGTGCCGTGGAACGTGTCGAACTCGAGGCTATCCAGCGGCTTCTCCCCGATCGCGATCTCGTACTCGCCGGGCGTGAGCATCGGCTGTTTGAACTGCGGGCCGTCGTCGGTCGTGATCCGCGGACAGCCGGTGTTGACGTAGGCGTCGAACCCGAAGTTCGTCAGCCGATCCGGCGTCACTTCATCCATCGTCAACAGGTAGGCGTTGTCGTTGTTCTCGACGATCTCCTCGGCGATCTCCCAGCGGCCCTGGCCGATCTTCGTACAGAAGACGACGCCCCACTCCTCGGCATCCATCGCCCGATGGACCGCGCCGTAGCGCTGTTTCATGAACTTCTCGGTGTTGGCGATCGTGACGACGTTGTTGATCGGATCGGCGATGATGACCTTCTTGTCGGGGTGCTCCATCGCCAGTCCGAGCGGGTGGAACTTGCCGCCCCCGACGTAGAGGATCTGTTCGGCCTCGACGTCGGCCGAGGCGTAGTTACAGCCCAGCACCTGCCCCTCGTGGGTCAGCCGCTCGTCGCCGCGACGCGTTTCGACGGTGTAGCCGCGACTTTCCAGCCACGAGCGCATCTCGTCGAACTTGTTCATGTGTTGGGCGGTCGTCACGAGTCCGACGGCGTCGTCGACGTCGGGATCGGACAACTCCGAAAGCGACTGCTCCATGATCGGCGTCACGTCGACGTTCGAGAACAGCGGCACGTAGATGATCTTCTCGGACTCTTTCATCGGCGAGTGGCCGAAGTGGACGAAGACGTCCGTCCGGCGCATCATGTACGTATCGAGGTCGCAGGCTCCATAACAGGGCTGTCCGGAGATGAGGACGGTCGTTTCCTTCGGGAGGAGTTCCCGGAGATCGTCCGCCACTCGACCGGCACGACGTTTCAGCCCTTCCGGGAACTGCAGTCCGACCTTCTTCGCATCGCGTTCTTCGACAGCCTCGACGATCCGGTCGAGTTCGTAATCCCAGGTTCGCTCGTGTTTGAGCGCCATCCCCGTGTTCCGGAGATCACCCTCGGTTCGTCCGGCGTCGGAATCCTGACTCATTGTCTCCAGTTGTGCGCCGTCGCGTAAAACGGCCGCGTTTCGGGGACAATCGACCGACGATCCGGAGTGATACCGACAAAAAACGATTCCCCCGAGGCCAGTACGAATGGTTTTAGTGTCGCCCGACGGTGCATCCGCCATGAGTGCAGCGCCGACCGACGATCGGCTATTTCGTGCGGTGTTCGAGGGGACGCTCGATGCGCTGTGTTTGACCGACGACGAGGGAATCTACGTCGACGCGAACGAAGCCGCGGCTGAGCTGTTCGGCTGTCCGCGGGGCGAACTGATCGGACGGTCGGTCGCGGATTTCGCTCCGCCCGGATTCGAGTTCGAGGCAGCTTGGGAAACGTTTCTCGAGGAGGGCGAGATGCGAGGAGAGATCGAAATCCACCGACTCGACGGCGACGTTCGGAAGACGGAGTTCGCCGCGAGGGCAAACGTACTCCCCGGGATCCACCTCTCGGCGATCCGGGACGTCACCGAGCAGACGAGCGATCGAACTGAGCTCGGCCGTCGGACGGAAATGCTCTCGAAGGTCTTCGAGACCAGTCCGGTCGGCATCGTCGTCATCGACTCCGATGGTACCATCGTCGACGCGAACGATCGAGCCCAGACCGTTCTGGGTCTGGACCGATCCGAGATCACCGAACGGGCGTTCGACGACCATCGGTGGGTGGCCGTCGACGCCGACGGGGATCCGCTATCGGACGGGGAATACCCCGCTGCGAGGGTGTTCGAAACCGGCGAAGCGGTGTTCGAAGTCGAACACGGGATCAGAAACCCCGGCGGCGAGACGGTGTGGATCTCGGTCAACGCCGGCCCGATATACGGCCCCGATGGCGGTGTCTCCAGTGTCGTCGCGGTCGTTTCGGATATCACCGACAACCGGGAGTACCGGCGACTGCTCGAACAGCAAAACGAGCGTCTAGAGGAGTACTCCGCGACGGTGAGTCACGATCTCCGGAGCCCCCTGTCGGTCGCGTCCGGTTGGGTGGATATCTCGATCGAGGAGGATACGACCGCGTATCTCGACAGGGTCGACGACGCGCTCGAACGGATGGGACAGCTCATCACCGACCTGCGGTCGCTCGGGCGATACGGACAGACCGTCGAGGGGATGGCCGAACTCGATCTCGGGGCGGTCGCGATCGAGGCGTGGTCGAACGTCGGGACTGACGGTGTCACCCTCCAGACCGATCCCGCACTCGGAACGATCGACGGTGAACACGGGCGACTCCTGCAGCTCTTCGAAAACCTGTTTCGGAACTCCGTGGAACACGGTGGGGAGACGGCCACAGTACGAGTCGGCCCCCTCGACCGCGGCTTCTTCGTTGAGGACGACGGTCCGGGAATCCCCGAGGAGAAGCGTGAGAACGTCTTCGAGTTCGGCTACTCGACGGCCGAGGGCGGGACAGGGATCGGGCTCGCCATCGTCAAGGCCGTCGCCGACGCACACGGCTGGGAACTCGAACTCACGGACGCCGATCCACACGGCGTGCGGTTCGAGTTCCGACGGCGGTGGCACCCGGATCGGGACGGTCGGCCGGTCGGTTCCGGAACTCCCGGGGAGTGACCGGGGCGACCAATCGGCTTCCTTTTCAATCGGGGCCGCACAGATACGCCCATGCCCGTTCACTCCGATTGGGGCGAGTGGCTCCCGAACGCTATCGCCGAGGCCGATCCCGTCGGTCTCGATCTCTGGTTTCTCGGCTGTAACGGCTTCGTTCTGAAAGCCGGAGACGGAACGACTGTCTTCGTCGACCCATATCTCGGAACTGGCGATCCGCCGCGGACGGTCCGGATGATCCCGATCCCGTTCGACCCGACGGACGTCACCGAAGCCGACGCCGTACTCGCGACCCACGAGCACACCGACCACACCCACGGCCCTTCCCAGGCTCCGATCCTCGAGGGCACCGACGCCACGTTTTACGGACCGGCCGCCGCCGCCGATATCGCCGAGGGATGGGCAGACGAGTACGGCACCGACGGTCAGGTGTCCCGTCTCTCGGAGGGCGATTCACTCGAGATCGGATCGCTCTCGATCCACGTCGAACCGGCCCACGACCCCGACGCAGAGTCGCCGGTCTCGTACGTCATCGAACACGGATCCAAAACGTTCTTCCACGGCGGCGACGCCCGCCCGAGCGACGCCTTCGAGACGATCGGCGAGGAGTACGACATCGACCTCGCAGTCGTCGCCTTCGGCTCCGCCGGGATGATCCTCGACAAGGAGACCCGCGAGCCGTCGTACACGAAGTGGTACGCCGACGAGAACGCGGCGGCCGAAGCGGCGAATCAGCTCCGGGCCGATCGACTGCTACCGACACACTGGGACATGTGGAAAGGGCTCACTGCGGACCCGACGGCGCTTCACGATCACGTCCGCGGGTTCGAGTCCCCGAGAACGCTCGAGATCCTCGAGATCGGGGATCGAACGACCGTCTGAGCTCCGGGGACGGGCGGTTCAGGGATCGAACTTCTCGCGTAGCTTTATTTATGGCCCATCGAATTACCGTGTATGACAGACGCCGAACCCGGGGAGATGATAACGGTAACGAGCGACGCCGTCACTGTCGAGAAGTCGTTCGAACCGGACGATTTCCCTGTCCCTGCGATCGCGTTCACGATACGGTCGGACCGGGACACCGACGTCTCGGTTCGCCTCGTCGATACCGTCCCGGACGATGTCGTCCCCGAAAACATCGGCTTTCATCCGAAGTACGGTGCCGAATTCTGGGAGATCGAAGACGGGAAGATCGTCTTCCGGCGTGATCTCTCGGCCGGCGAGGAGTACACCACTGTCTACGGACTGCGTGGTGGCGACGCCGATACCGCGGCCAAGTTCATGAGCGAGCCGACACTGGAGTCCGTCGAGCCACCGCTGTCGAGTGAGGAAGTCGATTCGGCGCTCGAGGCGGCGGCAGTCGATGGCGTGGGGGGCCCCGAGACCATCGAGGCGGAGCTTTCCGGTTCGGACGACGGCGAAGACGGAAACGAGGGGGAGGTGGTCGGTGTCGATTCGGAGGTGGCTGCCGAGCCAGCGGAAGCGATCTCGGAGTCTTTCGTCGATCGAGTCCCCGAGGACGGCGACACCGAAGACGAATCATCGAACCCGGCTGACGACCTTTCGAATGCGGACGACCGTGCGGTGTCCTCCCTGGTCGACGACCGATCCGTCGTCGGAGCGCTGGCCGACGAGATCCGCGACGGCGAGATCGACGACGAGGACCTCATGGTGCTCCGTGACGCTCTCGGTCTCGATCTCGCGAGTGCGACCGTCGAGGCTCGGATCGAACACCTTCAGTCGAGTCTCGCCGATCTCGAAGCGTACACCGACGCCCTCGAAGCGTTTCTGGACGAGGAGGGCGACGCACAGGCGCTGTTGTCCGAAACGAAAAACAAATACCAAGAAGCCGACGGACGGATCGACGAACTCGAACGTCAGGTTGCGGAACTTCGCTCGAGTCTGGACGACCGCCCGGAGGAGATAGAATCGGTAATCGACGAACGGGTCGATCCGGAACTCGAGGGGGTCCGGTCGGAACTGGAGTCGATCTCGCGACGTCTCGATGACGAGAGTGAATCCCGTGAAGAGATCCGGTCCGATCTCGAGGACGTTTCGGCCGAGCTCGCCGATGTCGCGGAGATGCGCGACCGATTGACTAACGCGCTCGGCGGGCTCGGGGGTACAGCATCCCCGGATGGTGATGACGAGACGGACTCAGGAGCGGAGGACTCAAACGAAGAGGACGAACAAGGATCCCGATCCTCGAAGACCGAGGTGACTAGCGACGACTCGGAGACTGATCAACCGGACGACGCAGACGAGGGCGAAGCGGAATCACCGGAAGAGCGCTCGGACGACGCTGACCCGACGGGTACGGACTGAGCGGCACACCGGAAACCACTCGCGTTTTATTCCTCGGACGTGTCGAACCGACAATGACGACGATTCGTATTGCCGTTCCGCGAAAGGGCCGACCGCTCGAGGCGGTGCTGGGGCGGATCGCGACCGTGTCGGGGATCGACGATCGGGCCGATTCGATCGCTTCGACCCTCCGATACGAAAAAGCCGTCACGAAGGGCGAGCAATCAGCCGATGACGGCGTCTACGATCGGCTGGCGGCGTACAGCAGTACTGACCGATACGCGCCGGAGTACACGTTGCTCCGCGACTCCCGACCGGAAATGCCGAGACGGATCGTCTTCGACAGCTTACGCGTCGAGTTCGGAACACACGAGATCCATCTCGTCGGCCGCGAAGAGCCGTTCCGGGCGCTCCGCAAACACGAGCTCGCCCTCGGGTTCGACAGCGCCGATCTCGTCTTGGAGGAGGTTGTCGGGATCGAACCCGACCCTCTCTCATCGCTCAGCGAGCTCAACGATCGGATCGACCCGCAGGATACCGACGTCCGCGTCGCAGCGGGGCTCGGGGATACGGTCCATCACACGCTCCTCTCGACTCCCGATCTCGCCGACTCGCCGACGCGGGAGTTTCTCGCGTCCTACGAGGGTCCGATCGTGATCTCGCCACGGTACGAACGGCTGATTCGGGCGGTTCTCGGGACCGACGTGATGGAGGGTCTGTCGTTCCGATATCCCGGCGAACGTGAGACCGAAGCCGCGGTCGCCTCCGCCGGGATTGGAGTCTATCTGACCGTTACCGGGTCGACGGCGCGAGATCACGGGCTCCGGGTCGGTGAAAAACTCTTTCCCAGCGAGACCGTTATGCTCGAAAACCCCGCAGAACGGGACGAGGAAACGGCGGCCGTCGCTGAAGCCCTCGCCGGCGAACTCGGGACGATCGTCTAGTCGTTGTCCGAAACGTCGAGCGTACGGACGAACCTGAAACAGTATTCACTGTCGGCGGGGAGTAGATCTGAAGTGATAACTGAAGTTGCGTACACCCGATCGCAGAGCCTCGTTCAGTCGGCTATCCGTACGTAGCGATCGGGTTTTGTTATATCCAGTCAAAATAGACCCTCTCCGTATTTATTCGTAATATGGCTTGATCGGCATTCGAAAAACAGCTGTTAGCGCTGTGGTTTCTGGACCACAACCGCCTGAAATCCCCGACTACCGCCATCTCGGTGGACCGATATGACGACTGTCCTATTTGTTATCTCAGCATATAGTTTACAAATGCCGTATCGTACGGCCAACTCTTCGGAAAAACAGGGGGTTACACCTCTTTAGCCGGCTGAACCAGCGGAATTTCGGTCACTTCTCTGATTCGGGACGTCATCAGTTCAGGTCGGGGGACGGCCACGATCTCCGGCAACCTGCGTGTCAAATAATACACAGAGAACACTACGGGAGTTATTCCCACTGACGCTCGGTGAGGTCTGTGGGTTCGACCCCGACCGACAGCGACCCCGAGAAACGTCGGAAGCGGGATTTCGTTCGATTTCGCTCGCGCACGGTCGCAGATCCATCGTCTCGACCGCGTTCCAGTTCACGGTAGCCACCGGGCATTACAGCTGGGAAAAGAAACGACGGATACGACTGACGTGCTTTCAGGACTAACGTTGTGAGATCTCCTCGCTGATGACAGGGCAGGTCGATCCTGATGGTTGGGACTCTACGCTTTGTGACCGACGGCACTGGATCCACCACGAAGCCAACATTCGTCCCCGTATGGTGCGTTGGATATCTCGTTTTGTGTCGGTGGATCGGTTCATTTGTTCGAGTTCAGTTCCCACCGAGTCAACTACCATTCTTCCACACACAATTAGATACGGCCGGTTGAACAACCGAACATACAGCGCAGATTCAACGACAACGTCGGTGGGTTTTGTGCCTGCTATTCGCTATACTCGATACCGTATAGCGAGCCCACTGATTTTGGATCGTCTCAGGCCGAGGTATCGATCCCATTGATCGTAACGAAGCCGTACTCACAGTCGGTACAGCGCCACTTCTTTTTGGTTCCGAGTTGGATCCGCATGCTCGCCGACTTGTAGAATTCCGATGCGTCGCACTTGGGGCAGTCGTCTTCCAGCGAGAGGCTCATACCCGACGTTTGTATCCCCGGGGAATTGTACTTTTCTGGTTCCGTCGCCTCGCCCGGGGCCTTGTATAAATTCTATGCGACGATATAAAACGACGTAGGGCACCAACGGAGCACGATACAACCGTTCGCTATATACAATCGGTGTTGCAGTCCGATGAGAGTCGAGCGCGGCGGACTATCGAAAGATTTCCCGACCCAGAACGACGATAACGAGCAACGGGACGACAACGACGATCCCGATCGAACCGATCAACAGCACGTTTCGGACGAACTCGTCCCACCACGGACAGGCGATGAACTCCAACCAGGGGGCCTCAGGACACTCCCCTGTGTCGGGTGTTCTGAGATACGCGGCGGTGAGTACCGCCACGAGGAACGTCGTGGCGCCGACCGAGAAGGCCCATCCCAACACGACCGGGGAGATCCCTGACGAATCATCGTGAATTTTTCCGCTCGACATCCGGTGTGCCTCGATCGGACGTACAGGCCGTCGGACATATCAGTGCTGATTGATCGTTGAAGAGGCTTCCGAATCAGGACCAGTGATCAAAACTCGTCGAGCCGCGCCTGGCTCGGTGGTGGTCCTCTTTCCGGCTGATCAGCACCCAACAGCCTCGGAAGCGCTGTATCCGCGAACGTCAGCCCCAACACGAGGACGATCGGCGCGAAGAACAGTCCGTAGAACCCGAACACGACGGGCCCGAAGATGTACGCGAGCATCAATAGACCGACGTGGGTTCGCTTGCCGCTGAGATACGGCCGGAGGACGAGATCGGGGATCGTATCGACGATCACGACCGCTAAAACGAGAAATCCCACAATGTATGCCAGGAGTTCGAGCGTCCCGTCGAGAACAATGGGGACGGCGGCGAACCCTGCCAGGGGAAAGTAGACGATCTTCATGCCGACGACCGGGATCAGGCTCGCGACCCCCGTCAGCGCGCCGGCGAGCGCCGGATACGGCACTTCGGCTCCGGATGGGGTGACAGCATTGTATCCCAAAAAGACGGCGATCGCGAGGATCGAGATCACGATGACGTTGAGCAAGTTTCCGAAAAGCACCGCTTCGAGTTCTTCATCGGCGGCCTCGAAGTACTCGCGAACGATAGCGTCGTCGTCGAACCGCAACAGCCACGATCGAAATTTCGCGCCGTCGATGAGGAGGTAGTAGGTCACGACCGCGACGATGAGTAGATTCAAAAGGAGTCCCGTCACGAGACTCGTCACGAACGCCGCGTGAGCCGTGGCAAACTCGACGAACGCGTCGAGCTCTCCGGCGCGATACGCTTCGAGGATTCCGCCGGCAGTTAGCTCCGGGAGTTCACCGATCCCTTCGAACCACGCGACGCTATCCGGCGTGGCTTCGAAGACGGGATACGTCTCGATGAACGACCTGGCTTCGACGGCGACGAGGACGATCGTGTAACTGAGAAGCAAGACGAGCGGGATCGCAAGGACAGAGATCGTCACTGCGGCACGGACCTGCTTCGGCAGCCGGAGGCGTTCGAGCGCGTTGTAGAACCGCCGTGTCGAGTAATACAGAAAGACTGCGACCGTAAGCGCCGCGATGAACCGGTAGGCCATGTATCCGACGACACCGGCGACGAGGACGCCAAAGCCGGCGATGACCAGGCGCTTTTCGTACATACACTATCCTCCACCGGGAAACAAATAAACACCCCGACGATCTGTCTGTTTGCGAGTGGTGGCTCCTGTCTCCCCTTTTTTCCGATACGGACGACTTTCCGATGTTGTCGATTTCGAACCGATCGCCACCGATTTGTAGCCCCCACGGCGAGTGACTACCAATGAGTTCACACGGCCGTCGTTTCCGAGGGCGTATCGAACCGAGCACTCCGGCACGGCCGTTGGGGTGTGGAACCGGCCTCACCGGCGCAGTCGTCTCAGTCGGGAACCGATACGGGAGGAACGATGACTGACGACGAACAGGGTGGTGGTCGGGATCCGATCCGCGGTGATCCGGCCGAGATGGATCTCGACGAACTCCGCGAGGAGATCGAAAACATCGACAGGGAGATCGTCGAAAAGATCGCTCAAAGAACCTACGTCGCGGAAAGCATCGCGGCGGTCAAACGCGAACAGGGGCTCCCGACGACCGACGAGTCCCAAGAGCAGGCGGTGATGGAGCGTGCGGGAACGAACGCCGAGCGGTTCGACGTGGACGCGAACCTCGTGAAGGCGGTCTTCAGACTCCTGATCGAGTTGAACAAAGTCCACCAAAGACACGAAAGAGAATGACACGCTCACCACTCGATGGAACGACCGAATTCCTAACCTGCGTCGGCGTACAGACACCTTCTCTTCCTTTCACGCCTTAAAGAACGAACCACCCGTTTGACCAGCCTGCTTACGTATCGAACAGATGGTTAGCCAATAGACGAGGGTAAGGGTGTGTAAGTGTTTATCCCTATAGAATTGGTAGTACAGTGTATGGCGCGAAGTCTTTGGGAAGTGTTTATGTCCAAGATGAGGCGAAACTACGGTGAAAAAGAGGGCGAAAAAGAGAAGGAAGGTGAAGTAGACGAAACGGGTGATGGGTTTGCTCCATCCCTCATGGACTTGTCCGTGCGATTTTCCCACGGTGGGTCAGACAGTGACATTGAACGGGAACTCCACAAAATCGACGAACGGGCCAAAGAGCTTGAAAAGAACCAACCCGACGAGTAAATGTACGTGCTTGTCTGATTACTGGTTTTCGAGCGATTCTTTGACGGTTTCTACTTGTTCTCGATCACCGAAGAGGAGCCGGAAAACCCCGCCCCACTCGTTGGAATCGATTGCTTCGGCGAGTGAAGGAGTGACGCTGAATGTTTGCTGGGTTTCAACGTTCCCTTCAAACATATGGATAAACTCTGCGTCCTCGGGGGCATCTGCTGCCCCTACGTCTCGAAATGCATCTGTTGCCCGCTCTACTCCCTCCCCCGTAAGTTCGACAGGGAGAGCATAATTTGTGCCTTGATTTTCGATTACAGCCCCAACTTCACCGACATCTCCCTCCTCAAAAAACACTCTCTCAGCATGTGGACCAGACACTTCCACCGTTAGTTCAATCTCTGCTGACGACCCCTCGGTGGCACCATTCGACGACTGGTTGCCCTCATCCCCAGCACACCCGGCGATATGGACTAACGCAACGCCACTCCCAACGGAAAGCAGTCGTCTTCGAGTAACACGCATGAAACCGAGTAAGTCGAACAAAGGAAAATTCTTCTGCTCTATATTTTATAATTGAGGTGAATCGTTACTGAATTTGAGGTAGTGGCCCCTCTATCGAACCAATCAGTCTATAATTGGCCTGTACCGACCGGTTCGAAACCAAGGTACTACCTACGGAAACTCGTCGTAGATAGATGACCGATGCCCGATTGCGCCGACCTGTACCACCTGTTTGTCGCGGTCAAACCGGACGATAGCTCGATAGTCACCGATTCGTAGGGACTGCCATGGCCTCATCCCGGTTAGTGGCTTGGCGAAGTCCGGTGGGTCGCGGAACTCGTCGCTTACCACGTCGTCGAGCTTGTCGAGAACGCGCTGCTGGGTGTCGGCGTCGAGGGCCTCCATTCCGTCCGCCGCCCGCTCCGAGAGTTCCCACATCCACTCGCCATTACTCATCCGTACCGAATCGCTCGCGGGCCTCCTCTGCGCTCACTGTCTCGCCTTCAGCGAACTGTCGTTCGCTTTCCAGTAAGTCTTCGAGCGCCCGCTTCGAGAGGCGCGTTCCGTACACTGCGTCGCGCAGGGCCTCGCGCATGAACTCCGAGCGCGAGTTGTATCCTTGTTCTTGCCACCGTTCGTCGAGGTCGGCGAGGAAATTCTTCGGAAGTCGAAGGTTCACCTTCTCGTCGTTCCCGTTAACGGTGGTATCAGACTGAGCCATATGTCGTAGTACGTTCGTACTACACTAAGGGCTTTCGGGCGTCTCCGTAACCGCGTCAGTATCGAACCACATTTGGTGACGTTTATATGGTTACTGGATACAGACCTTATAGGCCACATTGGCGACAATCTGAGTCTTCTAAAATGAATAATTCTCGGCAGATATGAAACAGATTTCACTGACCTGAACAAGGTGGAGCAGCGGGAGAGTCGATAGACGGAAGAATGGTTTTTACAGGGATTCTACCTCCGTATTAGTGAGGTGTGCGTCGTTTCCCGACACCACAATACGATATTTCAGACTTGATGAGCAGCCGAAAGATTCAATACAAGCCCGTTGCACACGCGGCCACGACAACTACTACGAGTACCACGCTTCGTTCAGCTGGGACTATATCCTCCGTCCGGAGTCATTCCTCGTCGGTCGGTTCGAGTGGAACTCGTTCTACCTCGATATCTTCGTAGTCCTTCTCAGAGGAGAGTACGTCCATCTCTCGCGTTTCCGCAGTCGCCGCGTGGAAAGCGTCAAACGGCGTCATCCCCCCGTCGTAGTAGTTAACAGCTTTCAGAACCACCTGTTTCTCTTCCTCGTTCCGCACAGGAACGAGCTCGAGCAGGTTCGCCACCAGCGGAACGTAGTCGAACTCGTAGCGTTCTCGGGCAAGGAGGAGTTCGAGATACGAGAACGGTGACGTTTCGACATCGTTCTCGTCGAGGGCGTCCTCAGCGGAGCCCTGCAACCAATCTGTGTCTTTGGCGAGTGCGAGCAGGAAATCCGTCTCGACGTACACGGTCATTTGTCGCCGCCGGCTTCCTCAGCTTCGTCTTTCGCTTCCGCCCCGATGTCCTCTCGAATATCTTCGACTGATGCATCGTGAAGTTCGCCTGCCGCCTCGTGGACAGCGGCAAGTGGATCGTCCGCGACTGGAATCAACTCGATTCTGTCCTCGTACATAACGATGTGATACTTCTGGCCGTACTTCTCGCGCACCTCTTTTGGGATGTACAGCCGTCCCTGTCCATCTGTCTCTGCTGACATAGATGCGACTATGTTACCATGGAAAAAGAATCTTACCACTAGCCTATGTCTGATGGTACCCATCAAAACGTTTCAATAGTACGTATGGTGAATTTCATCCATTTTGAACAAAGTAGAGCAGCGGGAGAGTCGGTAACCCGAATCAGAGGTTCCACGATATTTATAGTCGCTACTGTCTCTGTCGTTCTTTCTCGGTTCCACGCCGAGAATCGGTTCCAGCGCCGGTCGAATCCAGCGACCGACACTTCCTAGATGTACTACCGACGGAGTGGAAATGGATTCGGACGGGACGACACGAAGCCAAAAGCGGGATCCGGACGCGCGATCGTGTGGGGGAAGATGTAGGGGATTTGGAGGGAAGTGCGCGCCCACCGGCGACAGGGATCGGAATTACATAAACCTGCGTCAGACGGAGACAACACGTCAACGGGTTCGTCACGATGCTTGGCTGCACGTGATCGATACTCGCTTCTCGCTTTTCGCCGGCACCGGTTATGGGACGATACTCCGGGATCCGTCGATCGCCGACGGGACAGGTTTTTCCCCGATCGTGCGGACGTTCGAGGTATGTCTTGGGATGAGCTGTTCGAACGGGCAGACGCACACGAAACGACGATCGAAGAGATACGTGAAACGCTCGAATCGAGGCGAAATGAGCGGTGAAAGCACGGTCCCCGATTACACGCGTCTGGTCGCCGACGTGGACGTCCTGGCCGCGGACCTGCTCGTCGGCGGGGCGTCACGAACGGCGCTCGATATCGTTCGCGCCAACTCCTGGCTCGATCTCCTCGTGACCGAACCCTTACTTGAGGACGCGGGGGCGGTTATCGGGACGCTCGCCGACGCGGAACTGGCGGACGAGTGGCGGGATGCAATCGACGAACTGGTGACCACCGTCGAACAACCCCCCTCCGATCACCCCGCGCTCGCGGCCGCCTACCGGGGCGAGGCGATGCACGTACTCTCGCTCGACGAGCGACTCGGGAGCGCCGAGGCCGGAGCAAACCTCCGGGCGGCGATGGACGTAAGTGTCCGGACGCCCGACGCGTTTCTCGCGGTCTTCGATCCCGAAGCCGCCTACGAAGCGACGTTCGAAAAACCCTACCCGGGGCCGGACAGGGAGCCTCGCGCGTGAGGTCACCGACGACCGTCGCCGCACCGCCGCTATCGGCCGACGAACCACTCGGCGAACTTCGCGAGCGCCCGCCCACGATGGGAGACCGCGTTTTTCTCCTCGGCGCTCATCTCCGCGAACGTCGTTCCCCGGTGTTCGAAGATCGGATCGTATCCGAACCCGCCCTCGCCGCGGGGCTCGACGATTCGACCCGGAACCGCCCCGACGAAGAGCTTCACCGGCACCGAGCCGTCGGCGACGGTGTCGTCGGCGATCGCAGCGGCTCGATCGTCGGCTGAGAGATCCCGGCCGCGCCGGTCGTCGGTGTCGATCGGTTCCGGCGATGCCTCGAACGGTTTCCCGTCGCAGTAGGCTATCACGCACCTGAATTTCGCTCGCGTGGCTCCCTCCCGTCTGGCGAGCGTGCCGACTCGCTCGACTCCGAGCGTGTTCTCGACGTACGCCGAGTACGGTCCCGGAAAGCCGTCGAAGCCATCTATATAGAGCCCGGAGTCGTCGACGATGACAGGCTCGCCGGCGTGTTCGTGGGCCGCTCTGGCGCCGTGGGCCGCGACGCGTTCGATAGAGTTGGCCTGGATTTCGGGGTAGTCATACTCCAGTGCAGCCACGTCGTCGCCGAGGTACGCCTCGGCCTCCCGAACTTTGCCGTCGTTCGTCGTCACGTAACGGAGCATACCGGGTGTTCTACTCCCGACTGAAAAGGGCCTCCGGTCCGGCTCAACGGTGGGAGCGTTCAGTGATCGTATCGGCTCGTTCGGTATCGAGCCACCAGATACACGACCACCCCCACGACGAATGCGACACCGAGGTTGATTACGACGCCGAGCGCGCCGATACCGAGGACGAGCGGATACGCTTCCGTCCCCCGGATACTCGTCGCACCCAGCTGTAACCCGATCAAGACGAGAACCACACCGAGTACCGAGAGCGGATACGCGCTCACGAGCCCGACGGCCAACAGCGCGACGGCGATGTATCCGACACCCAAGACGACGTTCGCGCCGGCCGTGCGTGCGCCGAAGGCGTATTTCCCGGCGATGCCACCGCTGCCGTGACACATCGGCAGGGCACCGAGCGGGATCGAGACGAGGTTCATCGCGCCCATACTCGTCGAGAGCTCGTCCGGCGAGACGTCCCGATCGAAGTAATCCGATAAGAGAACGGACGCCGCGAGCGCCGCGTTCCCGATCGTCATCGCCAGTTGGGCGAGCGTCGCCTCGATCGTCGGTAGCGTCAGGGTGGCGTGAGAAACGAGGAAGAACCCCTCGCTCGACGGCGCTGACGGCGACGGGATACCGGTCTGTGTGCCGGCTATCAACCCGCCGAGAGCCAGTATGACGATAGCAGTCACGTTCCAGTAGCCGAGGGCGACGAGGAGGACGGCGACCCCCACCGATAGGCCGGCCAGCCGAGGATCGGACACGCTAATCCGGAGGCCTGTCTCCACTAACACCAACGCGACACCGAACTGTACCCCACGAACGACCGGGTTTCCGATGTACTTTCCGAGGGTGGCGAGCGTCCCGGTCGCGCCCACGACGAGCAGGACGACCGCGAGGATCATCCCGGCCAGGAGGAACTCGCCGACCGTGATCGTCCCAGCGACGATGAGCGCGGCGAGCGCCTTCATCGGCTCGACCGAAATCGGCGCCCCGTAGTACAGCCCCCAGACAATCTGAAAGACGCCGAACCAGACGAGCATCACCGCAAGCGAGAGATCGCTCAACACCGCGATCGCGACGACGAACGGAAGCACCGTAACCGAATCCCCTATCGCACCGGTGACTTCGCTCCACGCGAAGTTGACCGTCGTATCGTCACCGTATGCGATGGAAACACCCATCAACACCAGTTCTATGCCGAAACGTAAGTAGCTGATCAGAAACCACTATCGGTTTCATCGTTCGACGACTGACCGGGTATCGGTTCCGGGGCGAGAACGGCAGGACTCCCTTCGAGACAACAAAGGTCGGTCAGCGCTTTGAGCCGCTCAGTCGCCCGAAGACGCCACCGAGAACGACGTCGATAACCCCCGCTCCGACGGCGATCCCCGCGAGCGCGAGAGGTGGGACGCCGAGCCCCAACCCGAACGCTTCGAACAGTCCGATCGCGCCGACGGCCCCACAGCCGAGTCCGTTTCCGGTTCCGCTGCCGGTTTTCCGCCGGTTCAACAGCCACGCGGCGATCCCGACCCCGAGCGTCCCGGCGGCGGCGAGAGCGTACGGAACGAAAAGCGAGAGGGCACCGAGCGTGAGGCCGCCGCCGATCGAGCCGATCCCCGCACCGCCGAGTCGGGTCGGGCCGTCCGGCGATCCGTTCGTCATGATCGGTGTTGTTCGACGGGCGGTATAACGGGTTCGTTCGGAGTTCCGGTCGGGAGACCCCCATCTGTGTCAACTGTACCCAAACGTTGTGCTATAGAGAGTATATAGAGATACGTGGCAAAATATATTGATACAGTCCGATCTACAGACCTCATAGCATCCTACTTATACCAATCTCGGATAGACTCAGGTGATGGCATCCAACCCATCCGAACTCGCATCACGACGCAGCGTTCTCGCAAGCGCCGGATCGGCCGCCGCGCTCGCCCTGGCCGGTTGTTCCGGCAACGGAAACGGCGGTAACGGCGGCAGCAATGGCGGCGGCAACGGAAACGGCGGTAACGGCGGCGGAAACGATGGCGGCAATGGCGGTGGACTCTCCGGAGATATCGACGCATCCGGGTCCAATACCGTCGCCCCGATCACCTCGTGGGCCGGCGAAAACTTCCAGAACGAGTACCCGGACGTGCTGGTCGACGTCGATCCACAGGGAACCGGTGCCGGGTTCCAGGAGTTCTGCCGACAGAACTCCGACGTCCAGTCGGCGAGTCGACTCATCACTGACGAGGAGATCGAACTCTGTGACGAGAACAACGTCAACTATGATTTCCTCGAAGTCGGCCTCGACGGGCTCGCGGTCGTCAAGAATTCCGAAAACGACTGGGTCGACAACATCACGCTCGACGAACTGGAGCAGGTCTGGACGTTCGAATCCGACGTCGAGACGTGGAGCGATATCAGATCGGAGTGGCCCGACCGTGAAATCGCGCTCCACGCCCGGGATAGCGCATCGGGGACGTTCGATTACTTCACCCGGGCGATCAACGGCGAGCTCGGACTGATCCGCGATGACTACTCGGCGACCAGCCAGACCAACGAAATCATGGGCGCGGTCGCAAACAACGTCGATGGGTTCGGATGGGGTGGCGTCGGCTACCTCCGGGCGATCGAGGACGACCAGCCGATCGAGGCCGTCCCAGTCGAGAGCGACTCGACAGACGGCTTCTTCCTCCCTCAGCGGGAACACGTCGAATCCGGTGATTACTCGCCGCTTGCCCGACCACTCTTCGCGTATTTCAACCTCGCAAGCCTCGAAGAGCGAACCGATCTCATCGGATCGTTCGCCCGGTTCTACACCAACGGCGCACAGGAGTACGCCCGCGATGAGGGCTTTTTCGCCGCACCCGATGAGATCACCGATGAAAACCACGAGAAGATCGACAGCTGGCTGGACGAAGTCGGTTCCAGTCCTGATGACCTCACCGTTCAACGCGCATAGGGACCGAGAATGAGCACTGAAACGGATTCAGGACCGGGCATAACCAAAGGGAGTGGCACACAGGCCGATCAGGTGGAAAACCGCCGCGCTCGGCGGGTGCTGTTCGGCTGTGCCACCATCACCGTCCTCACGACGCTCGCGATCTTTTTCGTTTTGCTCGACAACGCGACGAGCTACTTCTGGACTTCGCGGCTCAGCGAAGCGCTGTTTCTCGGTGAACCGTTCGAGCGTGAAATCACGTTCGCGGAGTTTTTCACCGGAACACGGTGGGCGCCTGATCACGCAAGGCCGGCCCACGGGATTCTCCCGATCGCGTTCGGAACACTCGCGGTTACGATCGGCGCAGCCTTCGTATCGATCCCGATCGGGACCGCAACGGCGCTGTATATCTCGGAATACTCCTCGAAGAGCGTCCGGTCGAAGCTCA
>LKMJ01001612.1_pt1 | contig 20175 bp, 19 predicted proteins | sample 643391 | NCBI WGS metagenome assembly LKMJ01 (sample SAMN04112250, study PRJNA286221) | soda lake metagenome | biome: soda lake; feature: Kulunda Steppe; material: water; isolation source: sample PL-Br10 brine of Picturesque Lake | place: Russia: Kulunda steppe | collected 2010-07 | reverse complement strand
CCGGGGGCTCGGTTGACAGGCCGGCACCAAGCTCCCGTGATGAAATGCTGCTGCCCTCGAAACGCATGATCACTTCATCGTCGCGCGCCGCCCAGGCAACGACTCGCAGCAGTTCCGCCGGGGTATTGTAGGCCCACATGGAGAGGGCCCGTGTCGACTGGCAGGTGGGGTAATTACCCTGACCCACGCCCAGCGGTCGGCCCAGCACATTGAGAACGTCGGCGAGCAGGAAGCACTCCGGTGAGCGGCGGTTGCCGAAGACGGAGACGATCTTCCGTGCCGCGGCATCACACAGCGTCATTCTGAGCTGCCGCCAGAGCGAAGGAGCCACCGGGGGCGAGTAAAGGATGCCTCGCTCGAGCATCATGGCGAGGCCGTAGGCGGCCTGACTGGTTTCAGGAAACAGCGCCTCATCGATCAGCGTATGAATCAGTGCCGGATAGCAGTGAAAGGCGTCTGCCCCTGTCTGACTCAGGCCCAGTGCCGTGGGGATCAATGCGTTCCATCGATGCCTGAGGTAGCGGATAAACCCCGGCATGTAGGGCGAGACCAGGCCGGTACTGTGCATGGTCTGGGCAAAGGCGATGGCTTCCTGCAGCAGAGTTGCGTCGTCCATGCTCGCCAGCCGCTCGACATAGACATCCAAGCCGGGGTCCTCGCGGCAGCCCTCGGTGGGTCCGAAGACGGCATTGACGAGCTTGCGCGCATCCTCACTGGCTTCTCCCACCGGGGTATCCGGCGAATTCAGGCAGGCGGCGATCTGGGTCACCATCTGCTTGACGCCATCGACCTGGACCGGACGCTGCGCCAGGATGCGCCACACCTCTGCCACCAGCTGCTCCAGAAGATTCTGGTAGCCCAGGTGCTCGAGCAGGTAGTGGTAGAGATTCTGGACGGCGTACCCGAGCCGGTCAGGTCGCAGCCGGTCGCTCTCCTGCAGGTCGCTGACCACGATATCGAGGTTCATGGCCATCACCTGCGCGAGGAAGTGATTGGCGTGCTCCGCCGACACCGATGGGTGGGCGTAGTCGCCCTTGGCAACGGCCAGCAGGCGAATCTGACTGAGACTCTCGACCAGGGTGGCGATCGGGTCACCGTGACGCACGGTACGAACGGCGAGCGAGGGCACGAGCGTCTGGGGGTAGTCCCAGTCGCTCCCGCCGAAGAAACCAGCGGCCTCGATCGCCGGAATGCGCGCGTAAAGGGTTTCGAGCCCTCTGGTATCGAACATGAAAGGACGCGCCGCATCGATGACCTCGAATACGGGAGAGACCTCTGCAAGGGCATTGGCGGCGGCGAGCCGCGCGATGGCGGAATCGAGCTGGTTCACCAGCTTTTCCGAGTTGCCATCATCATGGGGGTGGTGTCCGTGACTATCTACGCTCATTCAACTCAGCCTCTGCTCAATCTCGTAACATGTCAATCCAACTTTCAACGCTCGAGATCACGGCATCTCTCAGCGCTGGGGCCTCGATCGGCACGGCTCCAGGCTTTCCATCTGAGCGGGTCGAGCGGCTTTGGCGTAGGCTCGGCTCGCGCCTCTCCCGAAGGCATGCCAAGTCCGGTGGATGCCGTCCTCGCACGACTCAGTGGCAAAGCGCTCCTTTGGCCTGTGTTCGGGTCTGCTCGTGACCGGAGGGCAGGTCAGCGGTGGGGTCGAGCAGCCAGGCGGCGAGGTCGGCCTCGGTAAGCTCCCGCTGTGTGTAGCGGGTGAGCATATGGTAGCCGTCGGGGTAGAGGGCCAGGCGCCAGCCGTCGGCGCCGTCGCCCTGCCCGGGCAGCCGCTCGAGCAGCGCACATATCGCCTCGGGCGGGATCACCTGATCCTCGTCACCGTAGAGAATCAGCGATGGGGAGGGGAGGTCGCGCGCGGCCTCCAGGGCCAGGTCCATGGTTTCGCTGACGCCGTACAGGGTGTCGACTCGGGCTCGGCGCAGCACGAGGGGGTCGCCAGCCAGGCGCTCCTGGATCTCGGGATCGTCGGTGGGCTCGATACCGAGTCGGCGCACCGCCGTCGAGGAGAAACTGACCGAGGGGATCAGTCGAATCCCCAGCCAGAGGCCGGCGCGCTGGTACCAGGGCATGGCGTTGAGGCCCCACACGGCCGGAGCAATCAGCACGCTGCCGGCCACCGGTGGCGGTTCCTGTTCCAGGGCCAGCAGCACCACGGCGGCCCCCATGCTCTTGCCCACCAGGTAGAGGGGTGTCTCGGGGTGTCGGGACTGGAGCAGCATGACCAGATGGCGAAGGTCGGCGACCAGCCGCTCGTGGCCGGGCCAGATCCGCCTCTGGTCGGTCAGGCCGAAGCCACGCTGATCATGGGCATAGGTCGCGATGCCGTGGGACGCCAGCGCCTCGGCCATGACGTCGAAGCTGCCGCCGTGGTCGTTGAAGCCGTGCACGGCCAACACCACAGCGTGGGGCTCGTGTTCATGCTCATCCCTGGCGGGCCAGTGGCGCAACGGCAGCCGGTAGCCGTCCTCTACCACCGCCCAGTCCGGCTCCAGGCGGACGGTCTCGGCGCCTGGCCCGGGCTGCTGCTGCACCGCCTGGCCGCAGCCTGAAAGAGCCACCGCCAGCAGCAGGCCGGGCAGCGCCGCCGCCGCGCCATTGCTGCGGCGTCTCACGCCGTCTCCGGATAGTCCAGGGCGCGCCTCAGGCGGTCGGCATGGGCCGCCACCCAGCGCGGGTCGATGGGCCCCCAGTCGCGGATCACGTAGCGGCCGATGTTGTGCCGTTCCCCCTCGTCGTGCTGGAACTCGCAGACGACATCCAGTTCGGTCAGCGCCGCCAGGGTGTCCTGAGCGGTGCGGCGTGGCATGCCGGTGGCCGCGGTGATCGCAGGCACGCTGGCGGTGCCCCCTGCGACCAGGTGGGCGACGTAGAGGCGGCGGTAGAAGCTGGACTGGGTCTTGCTCAGGGACATGCGGCGTATCCTTCCTGATTCAGGCTGATGGGATCAGTCGAGGTGGAGGCACTGGAAAGTCTAACGGCAGCACCGGGTTCTGGACCATCCTCTCGCGAATCGTAAGGTGCAAAGGGTCGCGTCAGCCTGACCGAGGTCATGGCGCGCCTGCAGTGACCTGCCATGCTTTATGAAAAGAGGGTTTCCCTGAACGCACTGAGATGGTCATCGCCTGAAAGGGCATGCCAAAGGAGACAATATGAGCTGGGATGTCTTTATCATCGGCCATGATGAATTGAGCAAGCAGATGCTGCCGCATCTGCGTCATGTCGAGGACTACGCTTTCCATGAACTGTTGTCGTTCGAGGAAGTGGTCCATGCCGACGAGTACCCCTTCGAGCGCCTCACGGCCGCCGCCCTGGCTCAGCTCGAGCGTTTCCCCGATACGGTGGATGCCATTGTAGGCTACTGGGATTTTCCCACCAGCGGTCTGCTGCCGGTACTGCGCCGGGAAATGGATCTGCCCGGCCCGTCGCTGGAAGCTTTCCTCAAGTGCGAGCACAAGTACTGGAGCCGCCTGGAACAGGCCTTGGCCGTTCCGGAGTGCGTCCCTGCCTTCCAGGCACTGGACCCCTTCGACGACCACGCCGTCGAAGCCGTCGAAATTGACTATCCGTTCTGGATCAAGCCGGTGAAGGCTCACTCTTCGCATCTCGGCTTTCGTATCGACAACGCCGAGCAGCTGAGTGAGGTGCTGCCGGTGATCCGTGAGGGGATCGGGCGTTTCGGCCGGCCCTTCGACGAGGTGATGGCGCTGGCTGAACTCCCCGCGGAGGTTGCGGCGGTCACCGGTCACCACTGCATCGCCGAGGCAATCATCTCCGCCGGTCGCCAATGCACCCTGGAGGGGTACGTCCAGAACGGGGAGGTCCACCCGGTGGGATTTGTCGATAGCCTGCGAGATGAGACGCACTCCTCCGTGCTGCTGCGCTACGAGTACCCCTCTTCGCTACCCGACGAGGTGCAGGCGCGGATGCTGGCGATCACCCGGCGCTTTCTTGCCCGGATCGGCTATGACGATGGGCCGTTCAATATCGAGTATTACCTGGACGAGCAGACCGACCGCATCTGGCTGCTCGAGGTCAACGCCCGAATCTCCCGCTCCCACGCGGCGATATTCCAGCTGGTCGACGGGGCGCCACACATGCAGGTGATGGTGGATGTGGCGATCGGCATCCCGCCGCGAATGCCCCATCGCGAGGGCCGCTATCCCGTTGCGGCCAAGCAGATGCTACGGGTCTTCGAGGATGGCTGGGTACGCCGTGTGCCGTCGGACGAGGAGATCCGTGGGGTCGAGGAGAGATTTCCCGGCACCCTGGTGAGTCTCAATGTGCGCGAGGGCATGCGACTCTCGGAGCTTTTCCACCAGGACTCCTTTTCATGGGAGCTGGGTGTGCTGTTCACTGGCGCGGAAAACCGCGAAGTATTGATGGAGCAGATAGAGGAGTGCCGGCGGATGCTGCCCTTCGAGATCGAGCCACTCTCCTCGCAGGAGCGTTCCTGAATCCCCTGTCCTTCCAGGAGGCCGTCATGCGCGTCGTAACCGACTTTCCCCACTCGGTCGAGTGCCACGATCCCGTCTGGATTCCCATGGATGACGGGGTCGAGCTGTGTGCCCGGCTATGGCTACCCTTGGGCGCCGCGGAGGCGCCGGTACCGGCTATCCTCGAGTATATTCCCTACCGTCTCCGCGACGGCTCCGCGCTGCGTGATGCCATGCACCACCACTACTTCGCCGGTCACGGCTATGCCTCGCTGCGAGTGGATCTGCGCGGCAGCGGTGATTCGGGTGGGGTGCTCACCGACGAGTACCTGGAACAGGAGCTGTTGGACGGCGAAACGATCCTGCGGTGGATCGCCGCTCAGTCCTGGTGTAGCGGCAAGGTGGGCATGATCGGTATCTCCTGGGGCGGCTTCAATGGCTTGCAGCTTGCTGCCCGGCAGCCTCCCGAGCTTGGCGCAGTGGTCAGCGTCTGCTCCACGGATGACCGTTACGCGGACGACGTGCACTACATGGGCGGCTGCCTGCTCGGCGATAACCTCTCCTGGGCCTCTACCATGTTCGCCTACAATTCGCTGCCCCCGGACCCGTCCGTGGTCGGCGACGCCTGGCGCGACATGTGGCACCGGCGACTCGAGGACAGCGGTCTGTGGCTGGCCACCTGGCTCGAGCATCCTCACCGTGACTCTTATTGGCAGCACGGCTCGATCTGCGAGGACTTCTCGCGCGTCGAAGTGCCGGTGCTGGCAGCGAGCGGCTGGGCGGACGGCTACTCCAATGCGGTCAAGCGGCTGGTGACAAACCTGCCCGGTCTCTGCAAGGGGCTGATCGGCCCCTGGAGTCACAAGTATCCCCACCTCGGGGAGCCGGGACCGGCGATCGGTTTTCTGCAGGAGTGCCTGCGCTGGTGGGACCAGTGGTTGAAGGGCGTTGACCGGGACGCGGAGCGGGATCCTGCGATTCGGGTATGGATGCAGGACAGTATACCGCCCACCACCAGCTACGGGCATCGCCCCGGTCGCTGGGTGGCTGAGCCTTGCTGGCCCTCGCCCAATATTGTGCATTACAAGCTACCCTTGGCCCCCGGCCTGTTGGCCCTTGATGGCCAGTGCTCTCGGGAGGAGAGCGCTCTGACCCTGCAGTCGCCGCTGACCTGCGGCCTGTTCGCCGGCAAGTGGTGCTCCTATGCCGCGGGCCCCGATCTGGCGCATGATCAGCGCGAGGAGGACGGTGGTGCCCTGATTTTCGATACTCCCCCGTTGGAGGAGACTCTGGAGATGATGGGGGCACCGGAGCTGGAACTGGAGTTCTCCGCAGACCGTCCGGTCGCCATGCTGGCGGTACGACTCTCCGACGTGGCGCCGGATGACAGCGCCACTCGCGTGACCTACGGCCTGCTCAACCTGACCCACCGCGACAGTCACGAGGCGCCATCCGCTCTGGAACCGGGCCGCCGCTATCGGGCTAGCGTGCAGCTCAACGATGTTGCCCAGGTATTTCCCCGCGGTCATCGGCTAAGGCTCTCGCTCTCCACCTCCTACTGGCCGCTGGCCTGGGCGCCCCCCGAGGAGGTGCGACTGACGCTCTTCGACAAGGGCAGCGCCCTGCACCTGCCGGTCCGTCCATCGCGCGACGAGGATGATCGATTGCCTGGTTTTGCAGAGCCGGAGGTCGCGCCGTCCATCGACATCACACGTCTGGAGCCCGAGCACCATAACTGGTATGTGCACCGCGACCTCGCCGAAGATCTCTCGACGCTCGAGGTGGTCAACGACAACGGCCGGATTCGACTGGAGGATAGCGGCCTTGAGGTATCAACATGCGCGGTCGAGACCTATCGCTCACGAGACAACGACTTCGACTCCCTGGAGGGCACTACCCTCTGGGAGCGCTCGCTGAAGCGGGGTGACTGGGAAGTGCACACGGTAACCCGTACCGTGCTGACCTCGTCAGCCGCGGCGTTCCAGCTGCATGCCACTCTGGATGCCTACGAGGGCGAGCGGCGCGTCTACAGCCGCAACTGGGATCTCACCATCCCGCGCCGACTCGTCTAGCCGCCGGTGTGCTGGGCCAGGTTCTCATGTCGGCCTCTCGTCGCCCTCAGCCGCGCAGTAGGGCGACGATAAGCGCCGCGATGACCAGCAGCACGGCGACCAGGGTAGCGGCATGGCGGGCGTAGCGGTGCAGCATGGTCCGGTGCTCCTGTAGTGACACTGCCTTTGCGCACATTGCGCCTGTTCACGGGGCCTTGGACTGACTCACACGATATCGAAGCGGTCCGAGTGCAGTCGGGTCGGTGCGACCCCGAAGTCGATGAGCGCGCCCTCGGCAGCATCCATCAGCGGCCCGGGCCCGCAGATGAAGTAGTCGCGTTGGCCATCATCGGCCGGCAGGCGGCGCGCCAGCAGGTCCGGCTCGACCAGTCCGCACTCCCCCTTCCAGCCCTCCGGTGGCTCGTCGAGCACGTGGATCACCTCCAGGCAAAGGCGCTCGGCCAGGGCCTCCAGCTCCTCGCGAAAGGTGGCCTCCTCCCAGGTGGGGTTGGCATAGATCAGCCACAGCGGCAGGCGTTCGCCCCGATCGGCGAAGGTCCGCAGGATGCTCATCATCGGCGTGATGCCGATGCCCCCGGCAATCATCACTGCCCCGGAAGGGTTGCCGGGGTCCGGCAGGAAGGCGCCGAAGGGACCCTCGATGAAGGCTCGTGTGCCGACGGGCACCTCGGGCAGGGTCGCGGTGAAATCGCCCAGCCGCTTGGCAGTGAACGCCAGCCGCTCGGGTCGCTCTGCCGAGGAGGCGATGGAAAAGGGATGCTGCTGGAGTTGGAAGGGGGAGTCGCCCAGCGTGATCCAGAAGAACTGGCCGGGCGCGAACACGAGCCGATGCCGGCCCATCGGGGCCAGCACCAGGGTGGTGGCATCGCCCAGTACCGGCTGCGTCTCAACCACCTGCCAGGGCCGGTGCCGCAGCCGCCATGGCCGCAGCAGACGGGTCTCTGCCACCAGAAGCAGCGAGAGGCCGATCAGCCCGCCAATCAGCGATCCGGTGAGTCCCTCGGTGACGTGTCCCACCATGAGCGCATGGCCGAGACCGCCGCCCACCACCGCTACCGTCAGCAGGCCATGCAGAGCCCGCCAGTGCTCGTAGCAGAGCCCGAAGGCCTTGCGCCACAGCGATGTGGCCACCAGCAGCAGCGTGGCGATCAGCAGCCCGACCAGGGTCAGAGCGCGCAGCGTCTCGTCGCGAGGATCGAGGTAGTCGAGCCACGCGGGTCGAGAGGTCAGCATCACGACGGGATGGGCCACCACCAGCACCAGCGCGAAGAGTCCCATCCGACGATGGAACTGCAGCAGGTTATCGTACCCCAGCGCCTCCCCGAACCAGCGATGACGGCCAGAGACCAGCGCCTGCAAGGCCATTACCGACAGCGCCAGTAACCCCAGCATGGCGCCGAACTCCACCCCCGGCCCACGCGTTTCTGCCCGGAGGAGAGCGATGACCACCGCCATCGGCAGCAGGGCCAGTACGAGATAGGCGGCTCCCCATCCCAGCGCACGCCGCAGCACTTTGCTCATCGTCAACTCCCTGATCCGGGCCCTCGAAGGGATCCCCGTGACACTCCCATTCTTCACAGAGTAGGCGATTCCATGGCAGGGAGGCGCATGGGCCCGCAAACCCGTGATTCTCGCATCCTATCCTCGTGGTCCCGGACGTCGAAACCATCCCTTCATGACCTCGGTGATGCGCCGCAAGTCTGTCTCGGTGGTGATATAGGCCGGCATGGTGTAGAGCCAGCGGCCGATGGGCCGCAGCCAGACGCCCTGCTCACGGGCCCAGTCGGCCACGCCGGCGAGATCTGCCGCCGTGTGGGTCTCGATCACTGCGGTGGCACCCAGCGTTCGCACGTCGGCCACCGCAGGATGAGCGGCCAGGACCTCGTCGGCGACCAGTTCCTCGCGCAGCACCCGGTTGAGTGCGGCGATCTTGCCCAGATAGTCCTCCTCCTCGAATACCGCAAGGCTCTCCAGCGCCACCCGGCAGGCCAGCGGGTTGCCCATGAAGGTGGGGCCGTGCATGAAGGCGTGATCGGGAGTGTCGCCGATGAAGGCGTCGTGCACCTTGTCGGTGGCGAGCGTCGCCGCATGGCCGAGGTAGCCCCCGGTCAGCCCCTTGGAGAGCACCATGATGTCCGGCGTGATGCCGGCGTGATCGGCGGCGAACAGCCTGCCGGTGCGCCCGAAGCCGGTGGCTACCTCGTCGAACACCAGCAGCACGTTGAACTCGTCACACAGCCGTCGTGCACCCAGGAGATAGTGGGGTGAGGTCATGTTCAGTCCGCCTGCGGCCTGGAGCAGCGGCTCCATCAACAGGGCGGCGATCTCGTGATGGTGGCGCTCCAGCACCTGGCGCAGCGCGGCGAGATCCGTCGTCACCGCCTCGGGTTCGGCATCGAATGGAGCGGTGGGAGCCGGGGCGAAGTGGTGCTGCGGCAGGTAGCCGGCGAACAGCGAGTGCATGCCCTCCTCGGGATCGCATACCGCCATGCAGCCGGCGGTGTCACCATGGTAGGCCTTCATCAGCGAGAGCAGGCGGTGCTTGCCTGGCCGGCCGCTCAGCTGGTGATACTGCACCGCCATCTTCATGGCCACCTCCATGCCCACCGAGCCGCTGTCGGAGAAGAAGACATGGTTGAGCCCCTCTGGGGTAACCCGAACCAGTTCCCGGGCCAGGCGGTCGGCGGGTTCGTGGGTCAGCCCTCCCAGCATCACATGGCAGAGTTCGCCGGCCTGCTGCTGGATGGCGCGCACCAGGCGCGGGTGGGCGTAGCCGTGGATCATGCACCACCAGGAGCAGGTGGCGTCGAGCAGCGTCTCACCGCTCTCCAGGATGAAGCGCGGCCCCTCGCCGCCGATTACCCTGGGCATCTGACGCTGGGTCTTGAGGTGGGAGTAGGGGTGCCAGACGGGGGAGAGGCTCCGTGTCGAGGAAGGCAGCATGGATGTGGGCGGCACAAATGAGCCTTGCGGGGCGGGTGCGCTCATGGGAAGGCTCCGTGGCAACGGTGAGACGAAATGACGGGCACACGAGAGTGCCGCGCATCTCGGAGGAGATGACGGGGAGATCGCGTCGATGGCGGAAGATACAGCGAGAAACAACGATGGTGCGGATGAGAGGACTTGAACCTCCACGCCCGAAGGCACCAGGACCTAAACCTGGCGTGTCTACCAATTCCACCACATCCGCACGAACAGACAGGCGTAGATATTTTACGGACGTCCCCTGGCAAGTCAATGAGCATCGGGAAGTTCCAGGTAATCGGCGGCAGCCCTGGCCATGGCGCCGGGGTCGCCGGGGGCCAGCCGGGGGATCACGCCGAGGCAGGTGGCGGGCAGAGTGCATGCCAGGGTGGCCAGGTTGTCGCGGAAGAGGGTGCCGTCCGCGACAAATGTCGGGTCCACCACGCTGCCGACCCAACCGGCCAGGTGCAGGCCGTCGGCACGTACCGCCTCGGCGGTCAGGCGGGCGTGGTTGAGGCAGCCCAGGCGCAGCCCGACCACCAGGATGACGGCGAGGTCGAGCCCAGTCGCCAGGCCGGCGAGGTCCTCGTCGTCGTTGAGCGGCACCCGCCAGCCGCCAGCGCCCTCCACCAGGATCAGGCCGCGCTCCAGGGCGAGCAGGGGACGCAGCCAACCGGTCAGGTCGGTCAGTCGTACTTCGACTCCGGCGCGGCGTGCCGCCAGGTGCGGGGCGATGGCGGGGGCGAAGGCGAAGGGATTGATCATCGCGTAGTCCGCCGCCGGCATGCTCCCGGCCTGCAGGGCCAGGGCATCGGCGTTGCGCAGGCCGTCAGGAGTGGCCTCGCTGCCCGAGGCGATGGGCTTGAGCCCCAGGGTGGTCAGGCCCGCGCGGCGGGCTCGGACCAGCAGGGCGGCGCTGGCCAGGGTCTTGCCGGCATCGGTGTCGGTACCGGTGACGAAATAGGCGGTCATCGCGTCTCCTCAGTCGCGGGTGAGATCGAGGCGTAGCAACTGGTAGCTGACCGGCAGTCCATGGGGCTCACGCAGCGCCTCATAGCGCCGCTGGGCCCGGGCCAGATCGGCGCGGCTGAGCCTGCCGCCGGGGCGGGCGGTCTGGGCGCCGACGCCCTTGATGGACGCCATCACGGCGGCCAGGTCGGGGTAGTGGAAGCCGAGCCGCTGCTGGTCCACGGCGACGCGACGAAACCCGGCCAGGCGCGTCGCCGCCAGATGGTGTTGACGACCGAGCAGGGGCAGCAGGGCGGGGGTTTCCCCGGGGCGCGACCAGGCGTGGCCCACCTCCGCCAGGGTGCCGGGGGCAAGGGTGTTGATCAGGGCGCGGCCGCCGGGACGCAGGACTCGGTGCAGTTCGCTCAGCACCGCCGTGAGGTTGGGACACCACTGGATGGCCAGGTTGGAGAACACCAGATCCAGACTGGCGTCCGGAAGCGGCAGGGCGGCGGCATCGGCGCACAGCCAGCGCAGGCGCGGGTCGCCGCCGTGGGTCCGGCGGGCCGTTTCGAGCATGCCCGGGGCCAGGTCGAGGCCGATGACCTTGCCGCTGTGGCCGACGCGCTCGACCAGGCGGGCGCTCCAGTGGCCCGGGCCGCAGCCCAGGTCCAGCGCTCGCCAGGGCGTGCTGCCTGGAGCGCACACGGGCAGGCGTGCCCAGAGCGTTTCGCCCATGACCCGCTGGGCGCGAGCGAGGCGTTCGTAATCCGGGGCGGCTCGGGAGAAGGCGTGGGCGACGCGGCGCTGCCAGTGATTCGATGGCGCCGCGTCAGCCTGACGGGATGTTGCGCAATGGACGCTCACGACGGGACCCTCTCGGCTTGCAATACCCGGCGCGGGTGAGGCTCGGCGGCCAGCGACATCAGAGTCTCGGCCAGGGCGGCTGGCCGAGAGAGCATCGGGCAGTGGCCGGCATTCTCGAGCACTCGGTCGGCGGTAGCGATCGCGGTGGGGGCCAGCAGCGGGTCTCGGGAACCGGCCAGACGGACCATCGGGCAGTCGGCGTTGGCCCGGTCGGTCGAGATATCCAGGCTCCCCAGCCAGGCGAGGCCCGCGTCCAGGGTGGCAGGGTCGGGAGCCGGGCCGCCATCGAGAAGGGCACACAGCCGACGATAGGCCTCGCGAGGGCCGGGCTCGCCGCCGAGCTGCCAGCGGTGGAAGTGAGCCAGGGTGGCGACGGGGTCGCGGGCGAAGGCGCGACGGAAGGCGGCGAGTTCGGCGGTGCTGACCCCCTCCGGGTCGCAGAAGCGTTCACCCATGCCGAGCAGAATCAGCCCGCGTGGCGGCGGTAGATACGCCAGCAGCGCGCCGGCCAGCAGGCCGCCCAGGGACCAGCCCACCCAGACGGCGTCTGTCGGGAGGTCTGCCGACATGGCATCGGCCATCGCCGCAAGGCTCTCCGGGGCCTCCAGGGCGGGGCGACCGCCGAGGCCGGGCCAGTTCGGGGCGGTGACGTCCACCTCGCTCGGCCAGTGGGGGGTAAGCGGCGCCCAGATCCGCGCGTCACAGCCCCATCCGGAGAGCAGCACCAGCTGGGTCATGGTGCGACCTCCTCGCGCCGGGGGGCGAACTCGGCCTGGCAGTCCGCCAGCCCCTCTAGCAGGGCCTCCAGGTCGCTATCGCCATGGCCAGCGGAGAGGGTGATGCGCAGCCGGGCCTGACCGTGCGGCACGGTGGGTTCGCGAATGGCCCCGACCCGCAGGCCTCGGGCGGTCAAGCGTTCGGCCCAGGCCATCACGCGCTGGCTGTCACCCAGCACCAGCGGCTGGATGGGGGTATGGCTCTCCACCAGCGGCAGGCTCAGGCGCCGCGCCCCGTCGCGGAAACGCCGGATCAGGCTGGTCAGTCTTGCGCGCCGCTCGGGCTCGGCAGCGAGAATCTCGAGTGCCTTGAGTGTGGCCGCCGCCACCCCGGGCGGAAGAGCGGTGGTGTAGATATAGGGTCGGGCAAACTGGATCAGGTGTTCGATCAATGCCTCGCTTCCCGCAACGAAGGCGCCGCCGGTGCCGAGCGCCTTGCCAAGGGTGCCGACCAGTACCGGCACCGTCTCGCAGCCATGGGCGCGACCCACGCAGCCGTCGCCATGGGCGCCGAGCACGCCGAGGCCATGGGCATCGTCGATCATCAGCCAGGCGCGTTGGCGATGCGCTACCGCGGCGAGGCCGGGAATATCGGCCACGTCACCGTCCATGCTGAATACCCCGTCACTGACCACCAGTCGCGGTGCCTCGACGGGGGCGCGATCCAGCAGGCGGTCGAGATCGGCCAGGTCGCGATGATGAAAGCGCCGAGAGGGCGCGCCGGCGAGTGCTGCACCGTCGAGCAGCGAGGCGTGATTGAGGCGGTCCTGGAACACCCGGGTGTCGACGTCACAGAGCGCCTGCAGGGTGCCCAGGTTGGCCATGTAGCCGGTGGAGAAGAGCAGGGCGCGCGGTCGTCCGGTGAGCTCGGCCAGCCGACACTCGAGGGCGTCGTGGACCTCCAGGTGGCCGCTGACCAAATGGGAGGCCCGGGCGCCGGCGCCATGGCGGCGGGCGCCCTCGGCCATGGCCTCGGCGAGGCGGGGGTCGCCGGCCAGGCCCAGGTAGTCGTTGCCGGCGAAGTCGTGAACCTCGCCGGCCGTCTGCCAGAGTTGTTGCTGCCGCCACAGGCCGTCGGCGTGCCGGGCCTGGGCTCGGGCGGCGAGTCGGGAGGGCCAGTCGGCGTTCATGCTCAGGCGCCGCTGGCGTCGTAGGTCAGTTCGGTGGCCAGTGCCGCGGCCTGCTGCGCAGCCCGACGTGCGAGCTCGGTCTCGACGTTGGCCTGGGCGCGGTCGTCATCGACACAGGTGTCCCTCCGCTCCGGGTGCAGGCCGAGCTTGGCAAATAGCGCCCGGTCACGCTCCGCCTGGGGATTGGCGGTGGTCAGCAGCCGCTCGCCATAGAAGATGGAGTTGGCCCCGGCCAGGAAGGCCAGTGCCTGGGTGGACTCGTTCATCTGCTCTCGGCCAGCGGAGAGTCTCACGTGGCTCGTCGGCATCAGGATGCGCGCCACGGCGATGGCGCGGATGAACTCGACGGGGTCGAGGTCCTCCACGTGCTCGAGGGGAGTGCCCGGCACCTTGACCAGCATGTTGATCGGCACCGATTCCGGGTGCGGCTCGAGCCGCACCAGCTGCTGGAGCAGGGCGGCGCGATCCCGGGGCGCCTCGCCCATGCCAAGGATCCCCCCGGAGCACACCTTCATGCCCGCCTCGCGAACATGGCCCAGGGTCTCCAGGCGGTCGGCGTAGGTGCGGGTGGTGATGATCTCACCATAGAACTCAGGCGAGGTGTCGAGGTTGTGGTTGTAGTAGTCGAGCCCGGCCTCGGCCAGGCGCCCGGCCTGGTCGTTGTCCACCATGCCCAGGGTCATGCAGGTCTCGAGGCCCAGCGCCTTGACCCGCCGCACCATCTCCAGCACCGCCCCGAGGTCCTTCTCCCGCGGGCTTTTCCAGGCCGCACCCATGCAGAAGCGGCTGGCACCAGCCTCCCTGGCGGCGAGGGCCTGCTCCACCACCTTCTCGATCTCGAGCAGCTTCTCCTTGCCGAGCCCGGTGCTGTAGTGGCCCGACTGCGGGCAATACTTGCAGTCCTCCGGGCAGGCGCCGGTCTTGATCGAGAGCAGAGTGGAGACCTGCACGGCATTGGGGTCGAAGTGGGCGCGGTGCACCCGCTGGGCATGGAACAGCAGGTCGTTGAAGGGCAGGGCAAATAGCGCCTCGATCTCGTCGAGTCGCCAGTCGTGGCGGGGCCGAGCGGCGGCGGCTAGGGTCAAGGAATCGGTGGTCGAGGTCGCATCGGACATGGGGGGCTCGCTTATGGTCAACTTGGGTGTCGTGGATAAGTTGACGGAAAGCCTATCCCAGTGGCGCCTGTTGTCAACCCGCGCCGGGATCAAGGTTGACAGAGCCCTGCGTCGCCAGTTGCCAGGACGCTGTGCCTTCTGCCTGGGGATAGCCGAACAGGAGCGGCCCTGGTGCAGGGCCTGCTTCGCCACCTTGCCCTGGAACCTGCCGGCCTGCCCGCACTGCGCCGAACCGCTCCCCGGGCGGCCCGAGGCGAGGCTCTGCGGGCGCTGCCTGCGCCGTCCGCCGTCCTTCGAATGCAGCCGGGTGCCGCTGCGCTACGAGCAGGAGGTGGCCTTCCTGGTGCAGCGCTTCAAGTTCGAGGCATCACCCCGGGCCGGGGCGGTGTTGCTGGCGCTGCTGGAAGCCGGACTGTCCGAGACGGCGCTGGCCTGGCCGGAAGCGCTCGTGCCGGTGCCGCTGCATCCCCGGCGCGCACGGGAACGCGGCTTCGACCAGGGAGAGTGGCTGGCGCGGCGTCTGGCTCGCCGGCTCGAACTGTCTCTGGTACGCGCCCGGCGCTGCCGTGATACCCCCACCCAGCGTGGGCTTGACCGCGACGAGCGTCGCCGCAACCTGAGCGGCGCCTTCGTCATCGAGGCGGCGCTGCCGCATCGGGTGGTGCTGGTGGACGACGTGATGACCACCGGGGCGACCCTCGAGGCCCTGGCCGTGGCCTGCCGTGCGGCCGGTGCTCGCGAGGTCGAGGCCTGGGCGGTGGCGCGCACGCCGCTGCAGGAAACCTGATGCAGGGCTTGCCGACAGCCCAGACCCGGGCGATGGAAGCCGGCTGCGATAGCCCTGAAAGCCAACGGCTCTGTTAGCATGCGGGTTTTACTGTCGGGACCGTTTCCATGGAAATTTCGCCTCACCCCTTTGCTACCCTCTCTCCCGCTCGGGTGGTGGCGGCGGTGGAATCGCTGGGCTTCTGGCTGCCGGGTGAACCCTTTACCCTCAACAGCTACGAGAACCGCGTCTATCTGGTGCATGACGAGGATCGCCGTCGCTGGGTGGTGAAGTTCTACCGTCCGGAGCGCTGGAGCGATGAGCGGATCCAGGAGGAGCACGACTTCCTGGCCGAGCTGGTGGCGGCCGGAGTCGCAGTAGCGGCTCCCTGGCGCGATGCCGAGGGCATAAGCCTGCATCGTGCGGAGGGCTTTCGTTTCTCGCTCTTCCCCTGGCTGCCCGGTCAGGCCCCCGAGTTGGAGAGCCCGGCGCACCTGTTCGCCCTTGGCGAGCTGATCGGCGCCGTACATGCCGTGGGTGAGCGCGGCCACTTCGTCCATCGCGGGGCCATGGACCTGGACGGCATGGTTCGGGAGGCTCGTGAGCGGGTGCTGGCCAGTTCCTGGCTGGGTCGGCGGCAGCGCGATGCCTACGCGCGGATCACCGATGCCCTCCACGAACGGCTGGCGGATTACGCCTGGCCGGCCGAGCAGGCGATTCGCGTCCACGGCGACTGCCATATCGGCAATATCCTGGGGCGCGACGAGCACTTTGCCCTGGTGGACTTCGACGACTGCCTGATGGCCCCGGCGGTGCAGGATCTGTGGATGCTGATTACCGCCGAGCAGCCCGAGGAGCGCCACATGCAGCTCTCGGAGGTAATGGAGGGATACGAGGAACAGCGCGAGTTCGACCGCACTGAGCTTGCCTTGATGGAGCCGCTGCGCGCCCTGCGTCTGCTTCGTCACAGTGCCTGGCTGGTGGCTCGCTGGGAGGATCCGGCCTTCCCGGCAGCCTTTCCGTGGCTCGCCGATGAGGGCTACTGGGACGGTCAGATCCGCTCCCTGGAGCAGCAGCGGCAGGTCCTCGAGCGTGCCCCCCGCTGGCTGTCCTGAGCCGAGCGTTTTCGAGCTCGAGCCCCTGCCCAAGCCAGAAGGTCAAGCGCCCCCTCTAGAGGGGGCGCTTGGCCAGCGGAGGTCGAAGCGTTACTGATCGGGGTCGGGACGCTCGCTGGGAATCGGGTTGGCCACTCCGGCACCCTCGGCCTGACGGCGCTGAAGATTGATCTGCTCGGAGGTGTTTTCCTGCTCCTCGATCATCAGATCGTTGGCCAGGCGCAGTTCGAAGGTATCCTCGGGGGTGATTTCGCAGCGCGCGCCCTCGCAGGCGGGAATCCCGAAACTGCCATCCGCGCCATAGGCGGCCGCCGAAATTTCACCACTGTAGATCTCGCTGTCGCTGCCGTGGGTGGCGATGCAGGTCACGGACTTGGTCGTGATGCGCACTCGCTCGCCCTCGAGCCGAGCATCGCCCACCATGACGCAGTGGCTCGGCAGCTCGTGGGACCCCTGACCGTCGGAGACCGGGCGCAGCAGGATATCATCGTGACTTGGCTCACTCTGGTTCAGAATGAGCGAGTCGATTACCTGCACTTCCAGTCGTGCTTCGGCGGGCAGTTCCAGGGTCGCGGCCAGCGCCAGAGACGGGGCGAACAGGGCGGCCAGCAGCAGAATCGTGGGTGTCTTGGTCATGTCGAGCTCTCGGAAGAAGTCGTGCACTGCGTGAAAGCCCAGATTCTAGCACAGGGGAGAGTAGCCCTCCCGTTCACCGCGGCCGCAGGGTGCGGCAGGTTGTCACGCGGCGGGACTGCGTCGCGGTAGGGCTTGCGCTAGAATGCGGATTCAAGGCAAAGTAGGTTGTACATAATCGATTTCATGTATATCTTCTGTACATGAAAAACGACCAGAATGGGCCCGACGATGACCGATGAAATCGCCAACCACTACCGGCAGATTCTGCTTGCTCTCGGCGAGAATCCGGAACGCGAGGGCCTGCGGGATACGCCCAAACGCGCCGCCAAGGCCATGCAGTTTCTGAATCATGGCTACCTGCAGTCTCTCGAGGAGATCGTCAACGGAGCCGTATTCGAGTCTGAGACAGACGAGATCGTGCTGATCAAGGACATCGAGCTCTACTCCATGTGTGAACATCATCTGCTGCCCTTCATCGGCAAGTGCCACATCGGCTACCTGCCAAGCGGCAGGGTGCTTGGCCTATCCAAATTTGCGCGCATCGTCGATATGTTCGCTCGCCGCATGCAGATTCAGGAAAACTTGACCCGTCAGATCGCCGAAGCCGTGCAGCAGGTGACCGATGCCCGCGGCGTGGCGGTGGTGGTGGAGGCCAAGCATCTCTGCATGATGATGCGGGGCGTGGAGAAGCAGAACTCCAGCATGACGTCCTCGGTGATGCTGGGCGCCTTCCGCGACAACCCGTCCACCCGTCACGAGTTCCTGACCCTGGTCAACGGACGCTGAGGCCAACCCGCCAAGGAGATCGGCCATGCCGATGCACGCCATCGATGACCAGCACTTCGATCATGATCTGGCCACCATCCGTATCAAGAACCTTCGCCTGCGCACCTACATCGGGATAAAGGAAGAGGAGATACAGAATCGCCAGGACGTGGTGATTAACGCGGTGATTCGCTATCGCGCCGACAAGGCGGTTGCCTTCAACCATATCGAGGAGGCACTCAACTACCGCACCATCACCAAGCAGGTGATCGCCCACGTGGAAGATAACCGGTTCTTGCTCCTCGAGCGCATGACTCGCGAGGTGCTGGACCTGGTCATGGCCCATGAGCAGGTGCTTACCGCCCAGGTGGAAATCGACAAGCCTCATGCACTTCGCTTTGCCGACTCGGTCTCGATCACCCTTTCCGCCAGTCGTGAGTCACGCCGCACCCCCTGAACGGTCAACCCTGGCTACCGTGGGCCCTGTCGCTTTGAGCGGCGGGGCCTTTGCGCTTAGCATGAGGCTGCCGTCATCACACTGATCGATCAGGAGTCATCTTGAACGTCGACAATCAACCGCCGGTGCCCGCCCGGCGCCGTTATTCGCCCTGGGCCATGGGCGCCATGGTCTGCGCGCTGCTTGCCCTGCTGCTGCAGGGGGCGCTGGTGCCCCTCAACATTGCCGTTGCGGTCATGGCGCTGATCGGACTTCGCCAGATTCGTCGCGAGCCGTCTCGCTATATTGGCCGGGCGTTCTGCTGGCTGGCCATCGCCCTGGTGATTATCCTCGCCGTGCTGACGGCCATGCTGGAGCCGACGTCCTCGGCCCCGCCGGCGGAATTCATGGTGCCTGATGAAGAACACAGGCTGCCCGATGAAGCGCCGATCACGCCTGACGAAGGTGCGGACGCCGTCGATGAACTCTGACAGAGACATGGCGCCGGCCCGCCGAGGTCCCGTATCCTAGAACCAGTCATGTCAGCAGGCCGCGCCTTGCCGCCTTTACAACAACACCGCCTTGCCCTCAGGAGATGCCCATGGAATCCCTCAAGGAAACGCAGCTCTACTGTCCCTTCGCCTACATCGACGGCAGCTGGGTCGCCGCCGACAGCGGCGAGCAGATCCAGGTGCTCAATCCGGCGACCGGCAAGCCCATGGGCGATGTGCCCCGCCTGGGTCGCGCCGAGACCGAGCGTGCCATAGAAGCCGCTCATGCCGCGCTGCCGGCCTGGAAGGCGCTGACCGCCCTGGAGCGCGCCGACGTCCTCATGAAGTGGCACGACCTGATGCTCAAGCATCAGGACGATCTGGCCATGATCATGACCTTCGAGCAGGGCAAGCCGCTCAAGGAGTCCGCCGGTGAGATCGCCTATGCGGCAAGCTTCCTGCGCTGGTTCGCCGAGGAGGCACGGCGTATCTATGGCGAGACCATCCCCGCCGCCAAGGCCAATCAGCGGATTGTGGTCACCAAGCAGCCGGTGGGCGTGGTCGGCGCTATCACCCCCTGGAACTTCCCGGCGGCGATGATCACCCGCAAGGCGGGCGCCGCTCTGGCGGCCGGCTGCACCATCGTCTGCAAGCCGGCCAGCCAGACTCCGTTCTCCGCTACGGCCCTGGCGCTGCTGGCCGAGCGCGCCGGAGTTCCTCGCGGTGTCTTCAACGTGGTGCCTGGCCGCGCCAGCGAGATCGCGGCGGCCATGACCGAGTCACCGCTGGTGCGCAAGATCACCTTCACCGGCTCCACCGAGGTGGGGCGCGAGCTGATGGCCAACGCGGCACAGCATGTTCAGAAGATCTCCCTGGAGCTGGGCGGCAACGCCCCCTTCATCGTCTTCGAGGACGCCGACCTGGACGCCGCGGTGGAAGGGGCCATGGCCGCCAAGTTCCGCAACGCCGGCCAGACCTGCGTCTGTACCAACCGCTTCCTGGTGCAGTCCAGCGTGGTCAACGCCTTCTGCGAGAAACTCGCGGTGGCCATGCACAGCGAGCTCAGGGTGGGCGATGGCACCCAGGCGGGCATCAACATCGGCCCGCTGATCGACGACAAGGCGGTCGCCAAGGTCAGCGAGCATGTCCAGGACGCCGTGGACAAGGGCGCCGAGCTGCTGATGGGCGGCCACCCGCACCCGCTGGGTGGCAGTTTCTTCACTCCGACCCTGATCAGCTTCGCTACCTCCAGCATGAAGGTGGCCCAGGAGGAGACCTTCGGCCCGCTGGCCGCGGTGTTCCCCTTCGACGACGAGGAGAGCGCGGTGGAGATGGCCAACGACACCGAGTACGGCCTCGCCGCCTACTTCTACTCCCGCGATCTGGGCCGTGTGTGGCGCGTCGCGGATGCCCTGGAGTACGGCATGGTGGGCATCAATACCGGCATTATCTCCAATGCCGCCGCGCCCTTCGGCGGGGTGAAGGCCTCTGGTCTCGGCCGCGAGGGTGGCCACCAGGGCCTTGAGGAGTATCTCGAGACCAAGTACCTCTGTATCGATCTCGGCTGACCGGGCTTCGCCCGGAGCTGTAAGCCATAAGCCTTAAGCGGTAAGAAATGAAAACCCCGTCGGCCATGGCCGACGGGG
>LKMJ01001611.1_pt1 | contig 20181 bp, 18 predicted proteins | sample 643391 | NCBI WGS metagenome assembly LKMJ01 (sample SAMN04112250, study PRJNA286221) | soda lake metagenome | biome: soda lake; feature: Kulunda Steppe; material: water; isolation source: sample PL-Br10 brine of Picturesque Lake | place: Russia: Kulunda steppe | collected 2010-07 | reverse complement strand
TCGCGTTCGACGAACTCGAGGGGTTCGTGGGACCACGCACCCGCCGGACCGTACTCGACGAGTGTCGGGAGGTGGCTCCCGTGGAAGATCGTCGCCGCGTCGGTGACCCCGGGTGCGACCGTGACACCCGGATCGTAGCCACAAGTCGAGCGCGTGGCGGCCAGTGCCGTCGCGACAAGTGGGTGCTCGTCGGCGCTCTCGAGCGAGTCGGCGACCGCGACCGGTGGGAAGAACTCCGCGGGGTCGATCGTCGCCTCGAAGCTGACGTCGGCGGCGGTGTGCGCTGACGCCTGCGCTTCGATCGTCTCGGTGAGGTGCTCGCGGACGGCCTCGAGGCGGTCGGGGAACGACTCCCAGCGCGGGAATCGCACGTCGAAGGTGGTCTCACACCAGTCTGGGATGGCGTTGATTCCCCCGCGGTCGACGACGCCATCGTCGACACGCCGGACGTCGCCGCCAACGACCGTCGTCCCAGCCGCCACGGTGAGGTCGCCGAGTAACTCGTCGGTCACGAACGGGTCGGCGATGGCGTCCTGGAAGCCGGGCTCGGTGGTGCCAGCGAGTGCCTCGGCAGTCCCGAGAACTGCATTCGTGCCGAGATGCGGTGTCGAGGCGTGGGCCGACTCGCCCTCGCCGCGCAGCGTCACCCACGCGAGGCCGCGATGGCCGATCGTGGGGACGAATCCGTACGAGCCCTCGATCACCACGACAGCGCCGTTCCGTCCAGCGAAGCGGTCACCGAGCCAGTCCTGGTCACCATCCCGGCCAACCATCGCCTTAGCACCGCGCTGGGAGACCTCTTCACCGACGAGGTGGCCGTGGACGAGCGTCCCGTCGAGGGTCGCGTCGGTGTCGGCGAGGCCAGCCTCGAGCGCGAGCAGTGAGCCGACGAGCGTGACGATTGCTGCCGTGTTGTCGTAGGCCCCGCAGCCGACGAGGACCTCGCGCTCGTCGGCCTCACGACGTCGCCAGATTCGGTCGTACCGGTCGCGGATCGACCGGGTTTCGACCCGATCGCCGACGGTGAGTTCGAGTCTCGAGGAGCCGATTCGACGCGCCGTCCCGCGCTGGAGGTCGAACGGGTCGTCGTTCGGCCAGGCTGCGGACTCCCCGGGCGGAACGGTGTCGGTGTGGCTCGTACAGACGAGCAGGTCGTCGCTCGCACCCTCGAGAACGGTATAACAGTTCTCACGGGGGAGGGCGTCCTCGTCGGCGATCCGTTGGAACGCGAGGTCGCTGCTGGTCACGCGTTCGTCGAGAAAGCGTGCGAGATGACCCACCGTCGTGGTCGGATCGTCTCGGGTCCCCTCGCGGCCGCTCACGCTCGGCCGAGCGACGAGGTCGGCCAGCAGCGCGTCCAGTTCACGCGAGTGCTCGCGGATCCAGGCCTGGCCCCGCTCGATGACCGCTTGCTGGGCTGGCGAGAGTGGGTCTTCGTCGTCGGTTCGCGCCGCCGACTCGTTCTCGCTGGTCACGTCTACATCGCGAGTGCGGAGTCCTCAAAGACGTGTCGACGACTGGACGGTGGCCGCGACCGAGTCCGCTCGATCAAAGAGCAACGTTTACGAACGCCTGGGCCGCGATTTCGGACATGTCCGAAACCGTACTCCTGATCGGCGGCGGTGGTCGCGAACACGCCATCGCCCGTTCGCTCGCCGACAGCGACGCCGACCTCTACGCCTGTGCCGGGAACCGCAATCCGGGAATCGCACGCATCGCGTCGGGATTCGAATCGCTCGAGACGACCGATCCCGACGCCGTCGTCGACTACGCCACGGAAATCGACGCGGATATCGCCGTCATCGGGCCCGAAGCACCGCTCGAGGCCGGTGTCGCCGACGCCCTCGAGGCCGCCGATATCTACGCCTTCGGGCCGAAGGAAGCAGACGCGCGCATCGAGACGGACAAAGCGTTCCAGCGGCGGTTCATGGCCGAAGAGGGGATCCCCGGCTGTCCTGACTTCGAGACGTTCGACGACGTGGACGCCGCCTGTGCGTTCATCGACGACTATGGTGGCGATCTCGCCATTAAGCCCGCCGGGCTCACCGGCGGGAAGGGTGTCAAGGTCATCGGGGATCAGGTCACCCCCGAGGAGGGCAAAGCGTACATCCGGGAGTCAGACTACGACCGGATCGTTCTAGAGGAGCGACTGATCGGCGAGGAGTTCACCGTCCAGGCGTTCGTCGCCAACGGCTCCGTCCAGACGGCGCCGGCCGTCCAGGACCACAAACGCGCCTACGAGGGCGACGAGGGGCCGAACACCGGCGGGATGGGCAGCTACTCCGACGCCACACGCGAACTGCCGTTCATGACTGCGGACGACTACGAGCGAGCGGTCGAGATCATCGAGGCGACCGTCGACGCGCTGGATGACTATCGTGGGATTCTCTACGGCCAGTTCATGCTGACGAGCGAGGGACCGAAGGTCATCGAGTTCAACGCCCGCTTCGGCGACCCAGAGGCGATGAACACCCTGCCCGTCCTCGAGACCGACCTCCTCGAGGTGCTCACCGCCGCTCGAGACGGTGACAAACTGCCGGCGCTTGAGTTTGCCCAGAGAGCGACCGTCTGTAAGTACGCCGTGCCCGAGGGATACCCGACGGATCCGCATGCGGGGACGAGCGTGACGGTCGACGAGGAGAGCGTCGCGCGAGTCGCGAGCGCTTCGGACGGCGAGCAGTATTCGGAGAGTGCAGGCGATGCCCTGCTGTTCTACGCGAGCGTCGACGAGCGCGACGACGGCATCTACACGACCACGTCACGATCGTTCGCCGTCGTCGGGCTGGCGGAGTCGATCACTGCGGCCGAGAAACGGGCCGAAGACGCGCTGGCCCTCGCTGGGGACGAAGGACTGCACATTCGCCACGACATCGGGAAACCGGACCTCGTCCAGCAGCGAATCGACCACGTCGCCGAGTTGCGCGGCGAGTAACGCTCGCAATGTTGTAGCGAAATCTCGGACGAGCCGGTCAGGATTTTGGCGTGACTTCGAAGGTTGGCACTTTCCCTGAGAGGTGATCCCATATGGCAAGCGCGATTGGGACCGCCCACAGCGCAGCATAGACCGCCTGCGTCAGTGGGTTGGAGACGAGGAAAAATCGAAGCTTCTGACGATTATTCTCGAATTCGATTGCGGTCAACGCCGCCTGGTAGCTCTTGATCGTATACCCGACCCAGGCGATCGCATTTACGCTGACCAGAACCCACACCCCTGGATGAACGTCGCTGAGATCACCGAACAACGTCATCCAAAAGATGAATAGCCCGAGTGGAAGGCCAATGACGTTCGTCAGTGAGATTGCCTGGTTCGCGATCGTCGCTGTCCAGAACTCGAGGCGTCGTCGCAGCGACCACGTCGCCGTGTCGAGGTGTTCGTACGGGCCACGGACCCACCGGCGTTTTTGTTTGACCCAATCGCGATAGCGGCTGGGACAGGTATCCTGAATGTATCGATCGAGTACCCCGAGTTCGTACCCTGCGTTGAATGCCGCGAGTCCGAGACTCATATCCTCAGTGGCGGCGTCGACATCCCACTTCCCAATGTCGTACAGCTTGCCCGCTTCGATAAAGTAAGCCTTCCCGAGGAGCTGGTACGGGCCGTTCGCCGTTCGCGCGTACACGATGTCAGTCCAGGAGGCGATTCCCATCGCCTCGAGCATTGGCAACACCCCATCGTCGAGATTTCGAACCGTCTGTTTTGCCTGCACGATGTCGTACTCCTGGAGCATCCCAATCGCCAGTGAGAACGTATCAGATGGCACGAGGGTGTCGGAGTCGAAAACGGTGATAATGTCGTGTGTTTGAAACGGAATGACACTGAAGGCGTACGTCAGTGCGGCCGCTTTCGTGCGATTGTTACCGGTCTCAGCGAACGCCCAGGACCCGCGTGATTGGTCGAGGGCGAGCTGGTCGTGATTGACGCCAAGCGTCCAGACGTTGATCGTATCATCTGACCAGTCGGCGATCGCCGCGAGGGTCCCTGGAACGCTCTCATCGTCTTGTTCGTAGATGACGTGAGCGTGAATGTGCTCCATTGGATACTCCTGGGTGAAAATGTTCTCGAGGGTCTCGAGGAGGACGGCTGGATCTTCACGGAAGATTGGAACCAGGACGTGCACGGCTGGCCAGTCGTCGTCCTCGACGACGGGTTCAGACGTCTGTGGGAGAGAATCAGAGACTAACTCGACCGGAGCGAGTACTTCGGTCTCGCCATCGATTTCGGATTCGACGGTGACTTTCCGCAGTGTAGGCTCCGGCGGCCGATGGCGAAAGATGAAGAGTACCATCGCGAGATTCGCCACGAAGTAGACGACCTGGGTCAGCACGAACAGCCCCAGCACCGTCTCGAACAACATGCACCAACTGTTCTGCGATGAGGACAAAAGTATGTCCGTTATCAAGACAGTTGTGGATTCCGAGACAGTTGTGAATTGCGAGAAATACGTCGACGAGAGAGCCCACTCGAGCGGTCTCGAATCGAGTCAGGAAACGGACCGATCCAACCTCAGGACGGCGAGGGGTTCGAGAGGGGGCTAACCACAGTCGTTCGATCAGGGCAACGACACCAATTTGAACGGCCACACCCACACCTGTGGTATGGAACGAAACGTCGGCGGTATCGATCGGCTCCTCAGGTTGACACTCGGTCCACTCTTGCTGATCGGTGGGGTACTCAGCGTGGCCGGCGTGGTCACACTGGACCCGATAACTCCTTTCGGCGGTTCGGTCGCGGTCGTTGCAGGCATCGCGCTCACAGTGAACGGCCTCACCCAGCGCTGTGGCCTGAACGCCCTGCTCGGAATTAATACGTGCACTCGCCGTTCGTAATCGGGAGCCGAGACTGAACTCGATACCCAGCCTGTCGGCGCTGGGTGGCCATTGTCGTCACAACAAAATTGTACCAACTTCCGTATATTTCTCAGCCGACACCCAGTACCGTGAGTGAAGACTCCGACAAAAGCGCCGCTCAGCGTTGATTGTTCGAAACAGGAAAGCAGGTCGCGCGGCGCGAAAATCGCCACGCGAACGCTTGCCGCCCTGAATTGGTCCCCGCTGACGCTTCGGCCCTCCAAGCGAAGCGTCAACCGAACAGATTTGCTGATTCAACTTAAATGTAACGACACGGTCGGCCCCCTACATGTTAGATATGAAATGTATGCCAGTCCGACATCCGTGGGGCCGACTCGAGCGTCGATCCGCGGGCTGGGATCACTGCGTCAGTGACCCTCGAGCCCGCAGAATACGCTCGGGATGAAGCCGCTGTCTCGAGACGGCGCAAGCGACGATGGCTCGGCCGTCTCGAACACAGTCGGGCGAACGGCGGTTATTCGTCGTCGTTCGTCATGTCGTCATCTTCGTCGTCCTCCATCTCGTCATCCTCTAGCGTGAGCGTGACTTCCTCGTCCTCACCGTCGATCTCGACATCCTCTTCGGCTTCCTGGTCGTCGTCTTCTGCCCGAACAGTGTACTCGCCATCCTCGAGGTCCTCGAACTCGACCTGACCATCGTCGTCGGTCTCGTCTTCGTCGACGACCTCCTCGTCATCTTCCTCGTCGTCGGCCATCTCATCGTCTTCATCGTCCGCCATCTCGTCGTCTTCATCGTCCGCCATCTCGTCGTCTTCGTCTTCATCGTCGGCCTCCATCACTTCGACCGTCGCGCCCTCGACCGGCTCTGCGTCTTCGTCCTCGACTGTGACGGTCAACGAGTAGGTCTCCTCGTCAGTTTCCTCGTCAGCTGGCTCTTCGTCCGTCTCGTCTTCCTCGTCAGCCGGCTCCTCGTCCATCTCGTCGTTCTGGTCAGCTGGCTCTTCTTCTGGCTCGTCCTCGGGTTCCTCGTCTGCACAGCCCGCAAGTGCCAGTGCGCCGGCGGTCGCTGTTGCCGCGACGAACCGGCGTCGATCGAGTCGGTCAGTGGACATGTACTCCTACCCAGACCATCAGGACTCGTGTCACTGCGGCCTGCAGGTGCTGTGGTTTTTATACCCCACCAACGAACTGTTGAACTGACTGACTTGCAGTTCTGCACGTTCGACGACGGAGCCAGCCACTCACGAGAATACACCCTTCTGAGCGGACTCTGGAGACGACCAAAAGATCAGCGAGCGATCGCTACGTCGGGCGACACCGTTGGTGTCGGATCGCAAGACAATTGTGTAATCGGTTCAAGGTGGTGCTCGTGAAACGAAGGGTCCTCCTCGGGTTCATCGTCGCGGTCGTCCTCCTCGCGGTGCTCATCCGCACCGTCGGCAGTGAGGACATCCTCTCTGAACTCACGACGGTGGACCGGCGCTTTCTCGCCTTCGCCATTGGCTCCGGGCTGCTCGCGCTGACGTTTCGCGGACTGGTCTGGGACCGATTCCTGGGTCTCATCGACCAAACAATGTCCAGACCACAGATCGGGACGATCTTCCTCACTGCGATGTTCGTCAAGTACGTCACTCCGTACGGCCAGGTGGCGACAGAGCCGTTCGTGGCGTATCTCCTCTCTCGAGACGGTGAGATGGCGTTCGAGGACGGGCTGGCTGGGATCGTCTCCGCGGATTTCCTCAACTACGTGCCCTACTACACGTTCGGATTCGCCGCGCTTGCACTCCTGCTGACCGACCGGCCGCTCGGCGCCGATATGCGGGCACGTGCGGGGTGGCTCGTGTTACTCTTTCTCGCGCTGCTCGTGGCCGTCTACGTCGTTCTCGGCCAACAACAGTTGGTGAGTCGAGTCGTCGTGTGGACGACGAGTCTCCTGCGCCGTCCACTGGGCCGTTTCAGCGACCGGTTCGATACACTCCTCGCGCCGGATCGCATCCGCGCCAGACTCGAGGGCTTTTACAGCACCATCGACCTGATCTCGGCCGACCGTCGATCGCTCCTGCTTGCCGTCTTATTCGCTCACCTCGGGATGCTCTTCCTGATGTTGCCGGTGTACTTCGGCGCCCGCTCGTTGGGTCACGAACTTGCGATACCCATCGTCGCACTCGTCGTTGCGCTCGGCAAACTCGGCTCACTGGTCCCCGCACCGGGTGGCACCGGTGGCGTCGAAACGATCGTCGCAGCCAGCCTCGCGACACTGGGTGGGCTCGAGTGGGCAGTCGCCGTCTCGATCGCGCTCATATACCGCGCGTGCACATACTGGCTCACCATCGTCCTCGGTGGCTGTGCAGCCACCGCGTTCGTGATTACACGCGACTAATCACGGCTGGCTCGAGCGCCGTCGGTCGCCGGTTCTATTGTCGCTCGGTTCGAACCCACCACCATGAAAATCCGGGGCGAGCGGGAGTGTCGGGACTGTGGTACCCGCTGGTCGTACTTCGAGACTGGCTCGATCGGCTGTCCGGCCTGTGGCAGTCTGCGCAGTGTCGGCACTGACGATCGATCGGCCCACACCGACGGTCACGCCGAGTTCGACCTGACGCCGGTCCGTGACGCCGTCGACGCGGCCGCGATTCAGGAACTCGCAACGCAAGCCCGCGACCAGTGTCGCGAGTACGTCCGCAATCGTGGGTTCGTCTCGGGTGGGCAACTGCGAGAGCTCGACGACACCTACCTCGCCGCCGCTGAACTCCGTCACGTCGCCGAGATCGTCGCCCGCAATCGGTCAGTGACCGACGCCCAGGAGCATTACCTACTCTCGGTGCTCCGTGACGCGGACGTCGGTGAACGGCAGCCACCAGCGGCCGTTCCGGACTCCCTTCGCGAGGGTCGGGGGCTCGGGTACGCAAACGCGATCCGCGACTACCGCCGTGACGTCCGGACCTGGGCTGTCGACAGCGATCTCACGAGTGCCGAACGGAGCGGTCTCGAGACACTCGGTGAACACGTCACCCGGGTCCGGATGCTCGACGGCGACGTCGACCCGACGGCTGTCGAAGGCCTGGTCGCGGCAACACGAGCGCTCGCGAACGGACTTCGCGGCGACGAAGTGGCACTCACCGACGCTCGAGAGAGACTGGAATCGTTCGACATCGAGCCACCGGCGTGAGGCGCTCGACTCCTCAGGGCAACTCGACGGCGACGGCTTCCTGTTGGCTGGCCGCCGCGACCGTGTTGTAGAGCAACATCGCCCGCGTCATCGGGCCGACACCGCCCGGAACGGGGGTGATCGCACTCGCGACCGCCCGTGCACTCTCGTACTCGACGTCGCCGACGAGTTCGTACCCCTTCTCGGTGTCGGCGTCGACCCGATTGACGCCGACGTCGATGACGACCGCTCCCTCACCGATCATCGAGCCGTCGATCAGTTCCGGCACACCGACCGCGGCGACGACGACGTCCGCCCGGCGGGTCTTCGCACCGAGATCTTCGGTCCGTGAGTGACAGACGGTGACCGTTGCGTTCCCGTCCTCGGCCTTCTGGATCAGGAGGTTCGCCAGCGGTTTGCCGACGATGTCAGACCGGCCAACGATCGTGACGTCTTTGCCCTCGAGATCGACCCCAGCGTGGGCGAGGAGTTTCTGGACGCCGTGTGGCGTGCAGGGTCGGAAGCGGGCGTCGCCGGCGACGAGCCGACCGACGTTCTCCGGGTGGAATCCGTCGACGTCCTTCGCGGGATCGACACGACGGATCACCTCACGATAGTCGACGTGGTCCGGGACCGGGGCCTGGACGATGTAGCCGTGAATCGCCGGATCGTCGTTCAACTCGGCAATGACGTCGTACAGCTCCTCGGCCGGCGCGTCGCCATCGACGTCGACGTGGTGGCTCTCGATGCCGACCTCCTCGCAGTCGCGCTGTTTCATATTTACGTACGTCTGACTCGCCGGATCGTCCCCCATCAGCACCGTCGCGAGCCCCGGGCGGGCCCCAGCGTCGGCGAGCGTCTCGATCGCGTCAGTCAACTCCTCGCGGATCTCGCTCGCGACCGCCTTCCCGTCGATGATGTCGGTCATTACTCGAGTGGGTGCCCGCGACGCTAATCAAGGCACGGATCTCTGCCCGAAACTGGGCAGTCTCACCGGTCTGGCTCGGACGAAAATGGCTCCGCTCCCGCCGTCGAACCGACCGCCCCAGGTACCACAGCAATCACCGCAACAGCTCACCGAGCTGTCGGTGTCACTCACGCGATCACGATCGCGGCGGCCTCGAGCGCCACGTCCACGATCGGACCGAACCCGGGGAGCAGGACGACCGTCGCTACAGCCGCGACGACGATCGCCGCGTAGAGGGCGGTCGGCTGGGTCAGCGGTTCGCGCTCGCCCAGCGGGTCCTCGATCCAGACGGCCTTCACGAGGCGGGCGTAGTAGTACAACGAGAGCGCGCTGTTGACGACGAGCGCGGCGGCGACGATCACCATCCCGGCCTCGAGGGCGCCGACGAAGAGGAAGTACTTGCTCCAGAACCCACCGAGCGGCGGGATCCCCGCGAGGCTGAACATGAAGATCGCCAGCGCGAAACAGGCGACGGGGGCACGTTTTCCGAGACCGTTGTAGTCCTCGAATGTGCGACCGACGCCCCAGTGTTCGGCCAGCGCGACGAAGAGGAACGCGCCGGTGTTCATGAAGCCGTAGACGAGCAGGTGCATCATCGCGGCGCCGAGAACGAGTTCACCACCGTCTGCCGAGAGGCCGGCAAGCCCGATCAGGGCGTACCCCGCGTGGCCGATCGACGAGTACGCGAGCATCCGCTTGACGTTGTTCTGGGTCGCCGCGGCGAAGTTCCCGAGAGTCATCGTCGCCACCGCGAGGACGACGAACGCGAGCGTCCAGTCGATACCGATCAGCGTGGTCGTAACGTCGATCGGGAACGCCGTCGTGAACACCCGGAAGGCAACGACGAAGCCGGCGGCCTTCGACGCCGAGGAGAGGAAGGCGCTGATCGGTGCCGGCGCCCCTTCGTACGCCTCCGGCGACCAGAAGTGGAAGGGGACACTCGCCGTCTTGAACGCGAAGCCACCGATGAGCATCACAATGGCGAGCCCGACCAACCCACCGAACTCCCCACCCTCGTCGGCGAGGATCGACAGCTCCGTCGCGATCGCATCGAGCTGGAGGACGCCCGTCGCGCCGTAGATCAGCGAGATCCCGTAGAGGAAGATCGCCGACGAGAGCGCGCCGATCAGGAAGTACTTCAGGCCGGCCTCGACGCTCCCGCGATTGTCCTTGAGAATCGCGACCAGTGCGTACGACGGCAGGCTCGCCAGCTCGAGTGAGATGAAGACCGTCACGAGGCTGTTCGCAGACGCCATCAGCGCCATCCCGGTCGCCGCGAGCATGACCAGCGAGTAATACTCGGCCTGGTAGGCGTGGCCGTCCATGTAGTCGTAGCTCGCGATCGCGATCAGCGCGGTGACGACCGCGACGACGATCACGAAAAAGAGCGCCATCTGGTCGACGATCAGCTGGCCGCCAAAGAGTTCGACTACGCCCCGGCCCTCGAGGCCGGGCTGGCCGACCCCGGCGATGACGAACCAGACGGCGACGGCCAACGCGGCGAGCGAGCCGACGGCCGTCGTCCCGGCGAGGATCGAACGGTGGACCGATCGCGGACTGATAGTGTCGATGACGAACAGCAGACCGGCCGTCCCGGCCAGGATCAGTGCGGGCGCGAGGGCCGTCCAGGCTGGAAGCTCGAGCACTGCCATCAGGCCTCACCTCCGGTAGCCAGGATCGGATCCACGGCGTCGGTGATCATCTCGAATATCAGCTCGGGGGCGACCCCGAGTGCAATGATGAGCGCCAGCAGGACGAACATCGGTGCGATGTCGTGGACCGGCGCCGGACCCACCTCGTAGTCGGTCTCGAGGCGGTAGGGACCGAAGACGGCCCGCTGCATCGCAAACAGCAGGTAGCCCGCGACGATGACGATACCGAACATCGCGATGGCGGTGAACAGTGGTGCATAGGTGAGCAGTTCCGAGCCGAAGGCCCCGAAGAAGATGAAGTACTCCGCGGCGAAGCCTGACATGAGCGGCAGCCCCATGTAGCCGAAGGCGCCGGCGATCAGGACCCCGACGGCGACGGGCATCTTATCGGCCATCCCGGACATGTCGGTGACCATCCGGGTGTGCGTCGCGTTGTAGATCACGCCGACGGCCATGAACATCAGCCCGGAGATGAGTCCGTGCGAGACCATCTGGAAGGTCGCCCCGCCGACCCCGAACTGCGTGTAGGCGATCAGCCCGAGGATGACGTAACCCATCGATGAGACCGACGAGTAGGCGACGATGCGTTTCAGATCGGTCTGAGCGAGCGCGAGCAACGCGCCGTAGATGACGCTGATCACCGCGATGGCGGCGATCGGAATCGCGTACGCCGCGACTTGGTCGGGGAACATCGTGAAGTTGAATCGGAGCAGAGCGTAGGTCCCCATCTTCAGGAGGACGCCCGCGAGCAGCACCGAGGCGGGCGTCGGCGCTTCGACGTGGGCGTCAGGTAGCCAGGTGTGGAACGGCACGATCGGGACTTTCACCGCAAAGCCAAGGAACATCGCGACGAAAACGACCGACGCGAGCGTCGTCCCGCCGACACCGAGGAAGCCCTCGGGACCACCCGCGAGCATGGCCGTGGCGATCTCCGGGAGGGCGAAGCTCGTGACCGCGTCGCCGAGGCCGAAGACGAGTGCGATGAACGCCCCGAACATCACCAGCGAGGCGACGTTCGTGTAGACGAAGAACTTGATCGCGGCGTACTTCCGGCGCGGACCGCCCCAGATGCCGATCATGAGGTACATCGGGATCAGCACCGCCTCCCAGAAGATGAACCAGACGAAGAAGTCAAGCGCGGCGAAGACGCCGATCAGGTTCGCCTCGATAAACAGCAACAGGCCGTAAAATTGCGATTCCCGCTCGTCGATTGGCGTCCACGACGAGAGGATCGCGAGGCTCGTCAGGAGGGTCGTGAGCACGACGAGTGGGAGGCTAATCCCGTCGAGGCCGACGAACCACGAAATCGAGTACTCGCCGAACTGAATCCACTCGAGTCGGGACTCGAAGGCAAGTTCGCCGTCGAGTAAGGCGTTGCCGCTGCCGTCGAAGACGCTGTACAGGTAGAGGCTGAGCGCCGACGGGACGAGGCTAATGACGAAGGCCAGTTTCCCAGCGATTCGATTCGGCGCGACGAAGACCGCCGCGGCGCCGAGGAAGGCAACGGCGATCAGCAATTCGATCATCATACGAACCACCCTCCGAGAACGCCGAGAACGACGAGTAACACGATGAAGCCAGTCACGAGTAGTGCTGCGTAATTAGTCACGATCCCAGTCTGAATCCGTTTCACCCGATCGCTGCTGAACAGGCTCGCGGTCGAAACGCCGTTGACGAGCCCGTCGATGACGGTCTGGTCGAACCGATCGGCTGCCCGCGCGAGCGGGAGCGTGAGTCCCTCTGCCAGCCAGACCTGGTACTCGTCCTGGTAGTAGTTGTCTTCGACCAGTTTTCCAGCCGCACCGAGTCGCTCCGTGTGTTCGACCGGTTCGGGCACGTTGTACAGTTTCCAGGCGAGGCCAGCACCGGAGAACGCGAGCAACAGCGAGAGGCCCGCGGCGAGCAGGACCGTCGCCTGTTCGGTGCCGATGACGCCGGTCTCGTAGGCGAGTAGGTCGGTGTATGCGCCGTACGTGAGCCCCTCGACCGCTCCGAACTCGCCGTCGAGCCAGTGCTGGAGGAAGGTGATGTCGATCTCGAGCAGTTTGGCGACCGGGGCGAGGTTCGCGATGCCAGCGACCACGGCGAGTACGCCAAGCACGACCAGTGGGGCCTTGATCGACCAGCCCACTGGGTGTGGGTTGCGGGCGGCCTCACTGCGCGGTTCGCCGTGGAAGGTGAGAAAGACCATCCGGAACGTGTAGAAACCAGTGAAGAAGACCGCGAGCAGCCCCATGGCGTATGCAGCCATGATCAACGGCTCCTCGAGGCCCACGATCAGGGCGTCGTAGAGAATCTCGTCTTTCGACCAGAAGCCCGAGAACGGGATAATCCCCGCAAGCGCGAGAGCGCCGGCGAGGAACGTCCAGTAGGTGACGGGGGCTTTCTCCTTGAGCCCGCCCATCTTCCACATGTTCTGTTCGTGGTGCATGAGCACGATGACGGAGCCAGCACCGAGGAACAGGAGCGCCTTGAAGAAGGCGTGGTTCATCAGGTGGAAGACCCCGGCGACGTAGCCGCCGACGCCGAGCCCGAGCATCATGTAGCCATACTGGCTGATCGTCGAGTACGCCAGCACCTGTTTGACGTCGTCTTTGACGACACCCATGGTGGCCGCAAAGAGTGCGGTGAACCCACCGACGAAGGCGATGATCGCGAGGGCGGTCGGACTAAGCGCGTAGTAACCGAACATCCGTGCGACGAGGTAGACACCCGCGGCGACCATCGTCGCGGCGTGAATCAGCGCCGACACGGTGGTTGGCCCTTCCATGGCGTCGGGCAACCAGGTGTGCAGCGGGAACTGCGCTGACTTCCCGAGCACCCCACCCAACACGAGCAGGCCAGTGATGGTCACCCACGTCTCGGCATCGAAGCCGAACAGCGTCTCGCCGTCGGCAATCGCGGATTCCGCGGCGATCACGAACGACTCGTCTCCCGCGAAGGCAACCGTTCCGAACGTCGCGGCGATCGCGACGACCCCGATGAGGAAGAAGTAGTCCCCGAAGCGGGTAACGAGAAAGGCCTTCTTCGCGGCCGACGAGGCACTGCGCGTTCGGAACCAGAAGCCGATGAGCAGGAACGAACAGAGCCCGACGAGTTCGAAGAAAATGAACGCCATCAGGAGGTTGTCCGCGAAGACGAACGCGAGCATGCTGAACGTGAACAGCCCGAGGCTGGCGTAGTACCGCCGGAGCCCCGTCTCACCCTCGGCGTTCATGTAGCCGAGGCTGAAGACGTGCACGAGGAACGCGATCAGCGAGACGATGACGAGCATCAGCGCCGAGAGCGGATCGATCAGCACGCCGAACGTGAACGCGATGCCCTCGAGCCCGGTCGCGCTGGTCGCATCGCCGGCGGCCCACGTAAACAGCGTCTCGTGGTACGTGTGACCGAGCGCGACGGCGCCAGCCATCACCAGCGAGAACGCGAGCGAGCCGGCGGTCGTCGCAATGCCGAAGTACGCCCCCTTCTCGGGCATGTACTCGCCGACGGCGAGCACGACGACGAACGCGATCAACGGGAAGACCGCGATCAGTGGCGCGAGTGCAAGTACGTCCTCCATCTTACCACCTCATCGTCGTCGGAACCGTCACGTCGACGTCGTTAAAGTTGCGATACAAGACGAGGATGATCCCGAGGCCCACCGCGACCTCCGCGGCCGCGACGGCCATCGCGAACAGGGTGAACAGCTGGCCGGTGAGGTTCCCGTGGTAGAACGCGAACGCGATCAGGTTGATCGCCGCCGCGTTGACCATCAGCTCGACGGACATCAAGAACAACAGGGCGTTCCGGCGCGTGAGGATTCCGAAGAGGCCGATGCTGAACAGGGCCATCGAGAGCATGACGTAGGCTTCGATCGGGACGCTCACGCGTCCTCACCCCCGTTCGCGTCGGTATTGCTCCCCGAAGCGTCTGACTCCGCACTCGAGCCGTCCCGGCCCCCGTCGGTCGCCGCGGCGCCACTCGGCCCGCCAGCGTACCCACTCGCGAGCGGCTGGACGGCCTCGCCGCCCTCCTCGCGTTTGGCGAGCACGAGCGAGGCATCGAGAGCGGCATCCAGCAGGATCGCGATCAGGAGGAAGGCGATGAGGAACGGTTCCGTCCCAGCGAGCGCGCCCTCGCCGGATTGCAACGCCGCGAGATCGAACATCGCGTACCCGAGTTCGGCCGTGATCGTGATGCCGTCGGGGTAGCCGGTCATCTCGCCGAAGTCGGTGTTGGCAACGATCGCTGCCATGATCCCAAAGAGGGCGACAGCGAGCAACCCGGGCACGAGGGTCCGTCCGAGGCGGAGCTGTGGGCGCGGGCTCATTTTCGGACCAGCCCCTCGAGGTCGACCGGTTGCTCACGTGAGGTGAGCATCACGGCGAAGGTGATGAGGATCAACACCCCGCCGACGTAGACGAGAATCTGCATCATGGCGACGAACTCGGCCCGCAACATGACGTAGTGGACCGCGACCGAAAGCAGGGCGACCCCGAGCATCAACGCCGCGTGCCACGGCTCTTTGAGCAACACGACACCGGCCGCACTGACGAGCGTTACCGTAGCGAAGAGGCCGAAGGCGATCAGTTCGGCTGTCATCGTGTCCCCCCTGGTTGTAACCGACCGCTCATTGGTAGTCCACCTCGCCCTCACCCTCGCCGATCCAGGCGCCCCGGTCGGGCTCCCTGGACTCGAGTGGGTCGATGTCTTTGTACCACGGGACGGCTTTCAGCTGTTCTTTGTTGTAGACGAAGTCGTGTTTCGTGTCCGCCGTGAACTCGAAGTTCTGGGTGAGCAAGATTGCGTCGACGGGGCAGACCTCTTCACAGAGTCGGCAGTAGATACACTGGCCGATGTGGAGGTTGTACTGTTCGCCGTTTCGCTGGTCGTCCATCACGATCTGGATGGTGTCGTTCGGACAGACCTTCTCACACTGACGACACCAGATACACCGCTCCTGGCTGAACTTGTGGACGCCCCGGAACCGTGGGGAGACGTCCGGCGCCGTCTTCGGATACTCGACGGTAAAGGTCGAGCCGTCCAGTGCGTGTTTCATCGTCGTCGCCATGGATTTGAGTAGTCCAATCATACAATCACCCCAACGATAGCAGCAGTGAGTCCGAGGTTCGCGAAGGCCAGTACGAGCAGGCCCTTCCAGCCGATTTCGATCATCTGGTCGATCCGGACGCGAGGAATCGCCGACCGCAGCCACTGTGTCAGCAGGAACACACCCCAGATCTTGAGCATGAACCAGACGATCCCGATTTCGGCTGGCCCAGGTCCGGCCGGGCCACCGAGAAAGATCGTCGCGATGATCGCCCCGCCGAGAAAGATGTGGAGGAACTCACCCAGGTAGACCAGCACGAAGTACACCGAGGAGTATTCCGTTTGGTAGCCGGCGATGAGTTCTGCCGGCGCTTCGGGCATGTCGAACGGGTTCCGGCCGACCTCCGCGAAGTTCGCGATCAGGAAGAGCACGAACGCAAACGGGTTCACGATCGCGAACCAGGCCGGAATCGTCAGCCCCGCAACCGAGACGAGCGGCTCCGACTGGACCGCCACGATCTCGCTCATCCGGAGCGAGCCAGCGAAGATGACGACCGATATCCCGGTGACGACCAGCGGGATCTCGTAGGCGATGTTCTGAGCGACCGCTCGCAGGCCACCGAGCATCGAGTACTTGTTCCCCGAGGCGTAGCCGGCCATGACGAGCCCGAGCGACGAGATCCCCGCCACGGCGAAGACGTACGCGAGCCCGACCTCCGGATCCGCGAGGTGCAGGCCGCTGCCCATCGGGATGACGGCGAAGCCGAGCAAGGCGGAGCCGGCGATGACGATCGGCGCGAGATCGTAGGCCGGCCGATCGGCGTTCTCTGGAATAATGTTCTCCTTCGAGAGGAGCCGAACGGAGTCAGCAACGATGATGAAGATGCCGGCAGGACCGAGATGGTTGACCGCGATCCGGTCGGTGAAGGCGGCGGTGATCTTCCGTTTCGCCCACGGGCCCGCGACGCCGGTCGTCGCGAGCATCAGGTTGGCGATGATGAACGCGCCCACGAACGCCGCCAGTAGCTCGCCGGCCAAGCCGAACTGACCGATTCCGGTGAGATCAGCGATCCGCTCGGGCAGCAAGACGGTGTCGTCAGCCTGGAGCGGGATGGCCGCGCCGGTCATCGATCCACCTCCCCGAGCACGATGTCGAGGCTGCCGAGCGAGGCGATCAGGTCGGGGATGTACTCACCCTCGCTCATCTCACCGAGCGACTGGAGATTCGAGAAACATGGGCTGCGGATCTTGAACCGGGCCGGTGTGTCCGTCCCGTCCGAGCGCATGTAGATGCCGAGTTCACCTTTCGCGGCTTCGACCGCACGATAGGTTTCGGTGTCGGCGTCTGGCTTGAGGGTGCGGGGGACGTTCGCCTGGACCTCGCGCTGGTCATCTGGCCAGTCCTCGAGTAGGTCGAGACACTGCTCGACGATCTTGGCGCTCTCTTCGACCTCTTGCATCCGTACGAGCACGCGGCTGTAGTTGTCACAGCCATCCTGGGTGACGACGTCCCACTCGAGATTCGGGTAGTAGCCGTAGGGATCGTCCCGTCGGAGGTCGTAATCGATCCCCGAACCACGGGCGACCGGGCCAGTACAGCCGTACTGTTTGGCCGCCTCGGGCTCGAGCACGCCGGTGTCGACACAGCGCACCTGAAAGATTTCGTTGGTCGTAATGAGATCGTTGTACTCGGTGACCTTCGCGGGGAGCTCGTCGAGGAAGTCCCGCGCTTTCGCGAAGAACTCCTCGCGGGGTTCCGGCAAGTCCCAGGCGACCCCGCCGACGCGGAAGTAGTTGAACATCATCCGCTGGCCGGTCAGATCCTCGAGGAGGTCCTGGACGATCTCCCGGTCGCGGAACGTGTACATAAACGTCGCCGTGAACTCGCCGTAAACGTCCAGCGCGAACGTCCCGAGCGCGAGCATGTGCGAGGCGATCCGGCAGAGTTCGGCGCCCATCGTCCGGATGACCTGGGCGTACTCGGGCACCTCGATTTCTGCCAGGTCCTCCACCGCCCGCGCGTACGCCCACTCGTTGAGCAAGCCGGCTGAGACGTAGTCCCACCGGTCCGGGTAGGGCATGATCTGGTGGCGGTAGGTCCCCTGCTGGCACATCTGTTCTTCACACCGGTGGAGATAGCCGATGTCAGGGTCGATGTCGACGACGGTCTCGCCGTCGAGGACGGCCTTCACGTGGAGGACACCGTGGGTGGCGGGGTGGTGTGGCCCGATGTTGAGGAACATCGTATCCGACTCGCTGTCCAGGTGGTCGGCTTGCAGCGGGTTGTCGTGTTCGGCGAGCGTCACAAGCTGCGGTTTCGTCTGGTCGTAGTCTTGCGAGAGCGGATGTCCCTGCCACGTCTCCGGCAAGAGGATCCGGCGGGGGTCGGGGTGGCCCTCGTAGTCGATCCCAACGAGGTCGAAGGCCTCTCGTTCGTGCCAGTCTGCGGTCTCGTAGACGGCCGCTGCGGACTCGCTGACGGGGTCGTCGATCGGCGTCGGGACGACGATGCTGACCTCTTTGGTGCGGTCCCGGTAGGTCGTGAGATGGTAGATCGTCTCGAAGCGGTCTGCGTACTGCTGGGCGGTGACACACGAGCAGTGATCGAAGCCCGCCTCGTCCCTGAGGTCGGTGAGGACCGCCTGAACGTCGTGTGGGTTGATGACGAACGCCGGGGCGTTTCGGTGGTCCTCCCGGCCGATCGCTCTGTCGCCGAGCAGAGCAGCGAGGTCGGCGTCGGTCCCTGTGACCGCCTCCTCACGCTCGAGGCCCGTGCTCATGGCGAATCAGCCCAATTGTACCGCATGACGAGGTCGTCCTCGTCGATCTCGCCCGCGAGTTTCTGTACCAACTCGTCTTCTTCCAAGTCCCCGAAGCGCTCGAGTTCGTACGGTTTGACGACGACCGGCGAGGATTCGCCGTGTTTGATCCGCTCCTGGAGTTTGAGAACGCCGTACAGCAGCGCTTCGGGCCGAGGCGGACAGCCAGGGACGTGGATGTCGATCGGGATAATCTCCTCGGCGCCCTTGACGACGTTGTACCCCTCCTGGAACGGTCCACCGGAGATCGTACACGACCCCATCCCGACGACGAACTTCGGTTCGGGCATCTGGTCGTAGACGCGTTTCATTCGCGGACCGAACTTCGAGACGATCGTCCCCGGAACGATCATCACGTCGGCCTGGCGCGGAGAGGCGCGGGGAACGCCAGCGCCGTACCGGTCGAGGTCGTGTTTGATTGCGTAGGTGTGGATCATCTCGATGCTGCAGCAGGCGATCCCGAACTGCAGCATGAACATCGAGTTTCCCCGGACCCAGTTCATGAACTGATCGAACTTCGTGAGGATGAACGGTGACGCGCCGAACGCTTCCCGGAGTTTCGAGTTGAAGCGGTCGTCGACGCCGGCGCCCATCCGTGCCGTTTGTGTGTCCGCGCTCGGTGCGGTACTCCCCTGGATCGACTCTCGTGGTTCGTTACTCATTGTCGGTCACGTGCAGCCTGCTCTGGCGTCTGTGCCCACTGGACGGCCCCGTTGCGCCACGCCCAGCCGAGCCCCAGAAAGAGGATGCCGACGAAGGCGACCATCGGCCCGAGGATCTCGAACAGGGTGACGGCGTCGGATTCGACGGCTTCCCGATAGACCAGTACCCACGGGAACAGGAGGACGGTCTCGATGTCGAAGACGAGGAACAACAACGCCACCGTATAGTACTGGATGTTGAACCGAATCCGCGTCCCACCGGTCGGCACCTCACCACTCTCGTAGGTAGCTCGTTTGTTCTGTTCGGGAACGGTGGGCCGTAACAGCCACGACACCGCCATCATCCCCAGCGGTATCAGGAGTGCGACAAGCCCCAAAGCCCCGACGGCGATCCAGTCATTCATCGGCGTGTTAGACGGAACTACTTATCCCACGCACATAAGGGTTGATTGTTCGTAGTGAGGCGAAACACGCAACGGGCGCGGACTTCGTTAACGATTATTGAGTCGAAATGTATGAGTATCCACCAGACACCGAGATCGGACTGGAATCGTTCACACCTGAGGGACAGTGTCGTGACGACGAAGATCTCACCATCCCTCCCAGGGACTGAGGTCGACACTCAGTCCCTCGAGTCCGGTCGCAGCCTGTGATCGGTCATCCAGCAACGCCTGCGAGCCACCAGGCACTCCCAGTGATGCACCGTGTGGCTTTCTACTGAGGGTCATACGATACTCCCGAGTGGCTCTCTGTCGGCGGCAATATGACACGAGCGAGTTGCTGGCTGTCACCGGTGACAAGACAGGTTGTCGTTCACGTGCTTCGAATAAAATGTCATCAACTGATTGATCAGTTTCGAACGGCGGTGCTCACTCTCTGTCGGGCTCTTCGCCCCGGAATGCAACCGTGCCCTCGTCGTGAAGCTCCCGCGAGAGCGCTCCAACGCCTTCACGAAGCCCCTCGTGATAGGTGACGAGCCGCTCGCGGAGTTCGTCGTACTTGCGCGCGAGGATCTGGGTCGCCGAGAGAGCAGCGTTGAACGACTTCCCCGCGTCGACGGCTGTGAGTGGGGCACCGGTTGGCATCCCGATGAC
>LKMJ01001610.1_pt1 | contig 20191 bp, 20 predicted proteins | sample 643391 | NCBI WGS metagenome assembly LKMJ01 (sample SAMN04112250, study PRJNA286221) | soda lake metagenome | biome: soda lake; feature: Kulunda Steppe; material: water; isolation source: sample PL-Br10 brine of Picturesque Lake | place: Russia: Kulunda steppe | collected 2010-07 | reverse complement strand
TTTCGGATCATGGTGAAGCCATGCAGCCGGTGCTTAAGGATGGCATCAGTCCAAGTTTCCTCGGAAGCGGAAAGCTTTTGAATATAACGTTAAGTCGCGATAAACCGCTGTTTGTGACAGCGGGTTCCGGAAGTGACAGAGACCCCATCGAGGAGTATGGCCCAGTTGAGCCCGACAGGCGATTCTCGAAATATGGCGGGGTTACGCTGTGGGATCTGAACAAGCTCGAACCGGTGGCAAAGTTAACCGGAAACTCCGTCAAAACCCACGCCACCATCAGTCCGGACGGGCAGTGGGTGGTGAGCGGTGATGAAAATGGCATCGGATTGTTCTGGAACACCGATAAGCCTGAAAAACGGCATCGGATGGCGAGTTATTTTCATGGTGTGTATGACGATGAGATGCCTGAAGGGTTGGATAGCTCTGAATATTTTGATGACAGCGAACTTATCGAGGTGCCTCGTGAATCTGAGAAAGACCAGTGGGGTAACTATCCAGCCAAAGTCACCGATGTCACGCTAGCGGTTACCTTCATCCACGAAAGCCAATACTTCCTCCGCTTCGGCAACGACAGCCACAAAGCTTCCCTTTTCGAAGCCGGCAACCCCTGGCCCCAGAGATACTTCGATCTGGGCGATTCCCCAAGCCTGGTCACCTATGGCTCACAGTATTCCCGCAATACCGCCATTGCCACCTCGCCTGGGGCTGGTGTTCTGGTGATGGGCCATCAGAGCGGGGGCGGTATCAGTGTCTATGAGTTCGACGAAGAGACAAAGGAGCTGGAACGCACCTGGGTAGCGCGCTAACCGTGCTTGCAATCGCGGCTGCCGGCAACGGACAATTCCACTATCGACGTTAAATGTTCGGGCAGGTGGGTCAGGCAATGCGAACTGTGATTCTGGGGTATTTTCTGCTGATTTTTATTGCCCTTGTGGCGCTGATCCTGCTGGTGTCGATCGGTAAGCCGGACATGCTCTATAGCATGATGTCCCAGGGGGCCATCTTTGCCGATTGGTTTGCCTTCCTTGCCACCGAGCCGGGCAGTGTCCGCCCTATTATTGTCTCGGCCGCTGTATACTGGGCCCCCATCATTGGCGGGGTGGCACTGGCTCTTGCGATACCGCTGGCCAGGCTGGAGCGTGCCCGGAATAAAGGCTACCCGAAGTAATGGCTCGGTCCGTCGGTGGCCTGATTCTGGCCGGAGGGCGCGGGGAACGCCTGGGCGGTTGCGACAAGGGGTTGCTCCAGATCGAAGGCGAGCCCTATGCCGCGCGGCTGATCCGGTTGTTTTCCCGGCATGTCTCACCTGTGGCGGTGAGTGCCAATACTTCATTGGAGGAGTACGGGCGCTGGGCGGAGGCGGTGCTGCCCGATCGTGAGTTTCCTGAGCAGGGGCCGGTGGCGGGACTCTATGAAGGGTTGGTCTGGGCCGATCAGCAGGGCCTGGCCGGGGTGCTGGTGACCAGCTGTGATACGCCGCTGCTGCCACAGGCGTGGGTTGAGCGGCTGGTGAACTGCGCGCAGGCCAAGCCGGATCGGGCGCATCTGACGCGCCTGGCGGCGGGGGAGCAGCCGCTGCATGGTTATTTCCCGGTGACGGCTCTGACGCGGGTGCGAGATGCTCTGGTCTCAGGTGAGCGGCGAGCCCGGCGGCTGGCGCAATCCCTGGCGCCGGTCTGGGTCGACTGTGAGGCGCTGTCCGAGGGCTTTGTAAACATCAACCGTCCGGAGGATCAGGCCCGGCTGTCCTGATCCATATCGGCTGACTGCCAGCGCTCAGCGGCGGCTTGGTCGGATTCCTTCTGCTCCACCCAGTGGCTTCCGTCCGGGGTGATTTCCTTTTTCCAGAAGGGCGCGCGGGTTTTCAGGTAGTCCATGATGAACTGGCAGGCCTCGAAGGCGTCCCGGCGGTGGCTGCTGCTGATGCCGACAAAGACAATCCGCTCGCCCGGCTCGATCCGCCCGACCCGATGAATGATGTGGGTGCGAAGCAGCGACCAGCGCTGCTGCGCCTCATCCACAATGGCCTGAATGGCCGCCTCCGTCATGCCCGGGTAGTGCTCCAGAAACAGGCTTTGCACCCCGTCCCGGTCGCCGTATTCGCGAGCCAGACCGGTGAAGCTGCAGATGGCGCCGACGCGCGGGGCGTCCGCCTCAAAGGCGCGGGCAGCCTCACCAGGGTCGAAGTCATCGGTGCGGATGTCGATCATCTCAGCCTCCGGTGACCGGCGGGAAAAAGGCCACTTCATCGCCGTCCTCAACCGGGGTGTCCGGGCGGGCCATGGCCTGGTTGACGGCCACCAGCAGGCGGTTTTGGGCCAGGCTCTGGGCCCAGGTCTCGCCGCGCTGGGCCAGCTGTTGCTGAATCTCGCCCACGGTTGTGGCCTCTGGCACTTCAAGGGTGGTTTCATCCTCGCCCAGTCGTTCCCGCAGGCTGGCGAAAAAACGCACGGTAATCATGACAGACCTCAGCCGTACATCAGTTGAGTGAAGGAGTAGAAGGCGACTTCATCACCGACCTCCAGGGATTCGTTTTCCGGAATCAGCGCCAGACCGTCCGCCCAGCAGGCAGAGCTGAGAACGCCGGAGCTCTGGTTCGGGGCGGCTTCCAGCCAGCGGTTGCCGTTTTCCTCGTGGCAGCGCACGCGCTGGAACTCGCGTCGGCTCTGGGGCCGCTCAACGCTGAACGCCAGAGCGACGTGCTCAGGGGCGGGCAGTGGCGGCCCAACCTCACCCTGACAGCAGCGCATGAACGGGCGCGCCAGCATCAGAAAGGTCACCAGGACCGCCGCCGGATTGCCTGGCAGTCCCAATATGGGGGTGTTGCCCACGTGTCCGAAAGCCAGGGGTTTGCCCGGTTTTATGGCAAGGCGCCAGAGGTTGAGTTGCCCGAGCGCTTCAATGGCATCGCGAATGTGGTCTTCCTCGCCCACGGAGACACCACCTGTGGTGATGATGATGTCGGCCCGTTGGGCGGCATCCGATAGGGCGTCACGGGTGGCCTCCAGGGTGTCGGCCACATCGCCGCATTCGTGGATGCGCCAGCCAGCGGCGGTGACCAGGCCGCGCAGCATATCGCGGTTGGAGTTGTAGATCTGGCCCGGTTTCAGGGGCTGGCCTGGTGGAACCAGTTCATCACCAGTGCTCAGTATGGCCACGGTCAGCGGCCGGTAGACGCGGGCCTGCTCAATGCCTACGGAGGCGAGCAGCCCCATGTGCTGGGGCAAAAGGCGGGTGCCCGTTTCCAGCAGTGATTCACCCTGTTCAATGTCCTGGCCCCTTGGCCGGATATTCTGGCCCGACTCCGGCGCTTTGGTAATCGACAGAGTGTCGCCATCCAGTTCGGTGTTTTCCTGCATGATGACGGTGTCCGCGCCAGCCGGAATGGCGGCTCCGGTAAAGATGCGTGCTGCCGTGCCGGGCTTCAGGGGTTCCGGCCCCACGCCGGCGGGGATGCGCTGGCTTACGGGCAGCGTACCCTGCTGCTGGTAGTCCTGATAGCGGATGGCGAAACCATCCACGGCACTGTTATCGGTCGGCGGTACATTAACGCCGGAAACCGGTGATTCGGCAAGGATGCAGCCAAGTGAATCGGATACCGGCCGCTTCTGAACGTCGCTGAGTACCCGCGCCTGTGCCAGGAGTTGGTTGAATGCCTCGTCTACTGGCATCAGATCCGAAGTCGCCATCAGTGACTGCCCTCGCGCGCTGCATTGAGTTCAATGGCCTGGTCAATGGCGGTCAGGGATGCATCGGGCTTGCGGTTGAGCAGGGCCACGAAGTTGCAGGGCTTGTGGCGGCTGTCGAGCTGCTCCCGGACGATGCCTTCCCAGCCGGTGCGGCAGGCCCCGGTGGAGCCGGGCATGCAGAATATGACCGTATGGTTGGCCATGCCGGCAATGGCTCGGGACTGGATGGTGGAGTTGCCGATTTCCTCCGCCGAAAGAGCCCGGAACTGCTCGCCGAAGCCCTCCACGGTCTTATCGAACAGTGGTATCAGTGCCTCCGGGGTGCTGTCACGTTCGTGAAAGCCGGTGCCGCCAGTGATGAGTACGGCATTGATCTGCGGATCGGCGATCCAGCGGGAAACCAGAGCCCGCATCAGGTGGATGTCATCCGGCAGCAGGCGGCGGGCGGCCACGTGATGACCGGCTTCAAGGGCCTGGTCCACCAGATACTGGCCGGAACTGTCCTGTGACGGTCCCCGGGTGTCGGAAATGGTGAGAACGGCAAGGTTGAGAGGCTGGAACTCACTGGCCGCAGGCATGACGGCTCCTTTATGTGTTTATGGGGTTGCATTGGGCAGCTGCTGGGTACTATCTTTAATGCGTCCGGAGTTGATGGTATGCCGGGCGCCCTGCAGATACCGTTATCAAGTTTATCCTACCCTGTGTTCAGGGCTTGGCAAAATGCCTCTGGCGGCCAATTGGACCTTCTCAAAGGGAGTAGTTGATTTATTCTGGGGCGGGCTCTGCAGAGCAGTAATTGGAATTCAGGGGCGTTTGTTCGATACGTTCAGTCTGAAAGGCTGGTAATCCTGAATCGCGCTGTTATAATCCGACCAGTAACAGAGCTTTTCCTGATTCAGCCGTTCGGCGCCCGCCGATCGAAGGAATCCCATAGTTACCGTCCTGACCCCGGTCCCTCATTGTTGGCGCAGCCAAATTGCTGCATCTGGAACCAGCCGCCTTGATGCCAGGTCAGTGGCAATCCGAAAACCCGCATTCCCCGTTCACGTAAAAACACAACTGTTTTTTCCCTTTCCAGGCTACATTCAGACAACCTATGAATCTGACCGAACTCAAGAAAAAATCCGTACCCGAGCTGCTCGAAGTCGCGCAGGAGATGGGGCTTGATAATCTGGCCCGCTCGCGTAAGCAGGATGTGATCTTTGCCATCCTGAAAAAGCACGCCAAGAGCGGCGAAGACATTCATGGCGATGGCGTGCTGGAGATTCTCCAGGACGGCTTCGGATTTCTGCGCTCGGCGGACGCCTCCTATCTGGCAGGCCCCGATGACATCTATGTGTCACCGAGCCAGATCCGGCGCTTCAACCTGCGTACCGGCGACAGCATTTCCGGCAAGATCCGCCCACCGAAAGACGGTGAGCGTTATTTTGCGCTGCTGAAGGTCAACGAGATCAACTTCGGCAAGGCGGACAGCTCCCGGCACAAGATCCTCTTTGAGAACCTCACACCGCTGTTCCCGGAACAGCGCCTGAGGCTCGAGGCCGGCAACGGCAGCACCGAGGATCTGTCGGCGCGGATACTGGATCTGGTGGCGCCCATCGGTAAAGGCCAGCGTGGCCTGATCGTCTCACCCCCCAAAGCGGGTAAGACGCTGCTGATGCAGACCATGGCCCAGTCGATTGTGCGCAACTCACCGGATGTTCACCTGATGGTGCTGCTCATTGACGAGCGCCCGGAAGAGGTGACGGAGATGCAGCGCACGGTGCGCGGAGAAGTGGTTGCCTCCACCTTTGATGAGCCACCGGCGCGTCACGTTCAGGTCGCTGAGATGGTCATCGAGAAGGCCAAGCGTCTGGTTGAGCATAAAAAGGATGTGGTGATTCTGCTGGACTCCATTACCCGTCTCGCCCGGGCCTACAACACTGTGATTCCCTCTTCCGGCAAGGTGCTTACCGGTGGTGTGGATGCTCATGCCCTGGAGAAGCCCAAGCGTTTCTTCGGTGCGGCGCGTAATGTGGAGGAGGGCGGCAGCCTGACCATTATGGCAACCGCGCTTGTGGATACCGGCTCCAAGATGGACGAGGTGATCTACGAGGAGTTCAAGGGCACCGGCAACATGGAGGTGCATCTTGATCGGCGCATTGCCGAGCGTCGTACCTACCCGGCAATCAACGTTCGTCGCTCCGGTACACGGCGTGAGGATCTGCTGGTCAGCGAGGATGAGCTGCAGCGGGTCTGGATCCTGCGCAAGCTGCTCCACTCCATGGACGACGACGTCGCCGCGGTGGAGTTCCTGTTGGACAAGCTGCGCGACACCAAGACCAATGACGAGTTCTTCCAGTCCATGAAGAAGCGTTGATCAGGAGCAAGCAGAAAGGAGCGAGGAGCAAGTAACGAGGAGCAAGTGGTGCCTTCCCTTGCTCCTATCTCCTTGCTCCTTGCTCCTTGCTCCTTGCTCCTTGCTCCTCACCATCCTCAATCTCCGAGGCGTCCATGAAATACCGAGACCTCCGCGATTTCATTGCCCAACTGGAACAGCAGGGCGAACTCAAACGCATCCAGACTCCGGTTGACCCCAACCTTGAGATGACCGAGATCTGCGATCGCACCCTCAACCGCGAGGGGCCGGCGCTGCTGTTTGAGAATCCAAAAGGCTATGACATGCCGGTTCTGGCAAACCTCTTTGGTACGCCACGCCGGGTGGCCATGGGGATGGGGCAGGACAGCGTGACGGCACTGCGTGAAATCGGTGAACTGCTGGCCTTTCTCAAGGAACCGGAGCCGCCCAAGGGGTTCCGGGATGCTTTCGACAAGCTGCCCATATTCCGCCAGGTCATGAAGATGGGGCCGAAGATTCTGCGCTCGGCGCCCTGCCAGGCGGTGGTGCAGGAGAAGGACGAGGTGGATCTGCATCGTCTGCCGGTGCAGACCTGCTGGCCAGGGGATGCCGGCCCGCTCATTACCTGGGCGCTGGTGGTCACCCGTGGGCCGGAGAAAGAGCGCCAGAACATGGGCATCTACCGCCAGCAGGTGATTGGCCGCAACCGGGTGATCATGCGCTGGCTCTCCCACCGCGGCGGTGCCCAGGACTTCCGGGAGTGGCAAAAGCACCATCCGGGCGAACCTTTCCCGGTAGCCGTGGCGCTGGGCGCCGATCCGGCCACGATTCTTGGAGCAGTGACGCCGGTGCCTGATACGCTGTCCGAGTATGCCTTCTCGGGACTGCTGAGAGGCTCGCGTACCGAGCTGGTCAACACCGGCGTCAATGACCTGCAGGTGCCGGCCAGCGCCGAGATCGTGCTGGAGGGGTTCATCTACCCCGACGATACCGCTCCGGAAGGCCCCTTCGGTGATCACACCGGCTATTACAATGAGGTGGAGGAGTTCCCGGTCTTTACGGTGGAGCGCATTACCCATCGGGAAAAGCCCATCTACCACAGCACCTACACGGGTCGTCCGCCGGATGAGCCGGCCATTCTGGGCGTGGCGCTCAATGAGGTATTTGTGCCGATTCTGCGCAAACAGTTCCCGGAAATCGTGGATTTCTATCTGCCACCGGAAGGCTGCTCCTACCGGATGGCGGTGGTGACCATGAAAAAACAGTACCCCGGTCATGCCAAGCGCGTGATGATGGGTGTATGGTCCTTCCTGCGTCAGTTCATGTACACCAAGTTTGTGATCGTCACCGATGATGACGTTAACGCCCGTGACTGGAAAGATGTGATCTGGGCCATGACCACCCGTATGGACCCGACCCGGGATACCACTCTGGTGGACAACACCCCGATCGACTATCTGGATTTTGCATCTCCGGTCAGTGGGCTGGGCTCCAAGATGGGCCTGGATGCCACCAGTAAGTGGCCGGGTGAGACCGATCGCGAGTGGGGGCGGCCCATCAGCATGAGCGACGACGTGAAAGAGCGGGTCGATACGCTCTGGCCATCGCTGGGCATTGACTGAACCCGGTCGCCCTTCAGAGCGTATCGTCTGACTGTTTCAAGTACTCAGGGGAGTCTATGGGTAACCTGCAACAGCCTCGTGAAACAACCTTCCACCTGACGGAGCTGGGTCTGGTGGGCGAGGACATCTATCAGGTTCGGCTGGAATGGCCTCGTGGGGAGTCCATCCCTTTCCAGCCGGGGCAGTATCTGGCTCTGCACCTTCCGGAGCGTGACCCGGCCTGGTTCTCCATCGCCTGTGCACCGGGTGCACAGCAGCTGACGCTGCACGTCCAGGCGCCTCCGGAATGGGAGAGTGCCCGTGAGGTCATCGACTATCTGAAAAAGCACGGCAGCGTGCGGGTGTCGCTGCCCTACGGGGAGGCCTGCCTGCGGGATGTGCCTGATGAGCCGCTGCTGCTGGTGGTGGCCGGGACCGGGTTTGCCCAGGCCAAGAGCATTGTGGATTACCTGCGCCATTGCGGAACCCGCCAGCCGGTTTACCTGTATTGGGGGGTGCGTGAACCCGATGAGCTCTATCTGCGCGCCTTGGCGGAGCAGTGGAGTGAGGAGTGGGAGCAGTTTCACTTCCAGCCGGTGGTCTGTGCGGATTCTGACGATGGTACGGACTGTCATCATGACCGACTGGTAGAGGCGATTCTGCAGGACAGCCATGATCTGGAGCGGATTCAGGTGCTGGCGAGTGGCTCGCCGGCCATGGTCTACAGTGTGCTCGATGGGCTCGTGGAGCAGGGACTGAGCGCCGATCAGTTCAAATCTGACGTGCTGCAGTACGCACCCCGTGACTGATACCGTTTACTGGCCGGGCTTGGGGTCGTCTGCGCGACGGTTGCGCCGACGTGGTGCCTGCGGCATGGGCAGTTCAGGCAGCCCGGCGCTCTCCAGTACGCCCTGACGAAGCAGCTTCACGCTCTGCTCGTAATCCCCCAGATAGGCGTTCAGTCGGCACAGTTCGGCCGCTGTCTCCTGAGTACGCCGCAGCCGCAGACTGGCCTCCAGATACTCCTTTGCCTTACCCCAGAGTTCATTGCGCAGACTCAGTCGACCCAGGGCCAGCATCAGCTGCGAATTATTTGGTCGTTCCTTGAGCCAGCCTTCGGCCATGATCAGCTGTTCGTCGGCCTTTTCCCCCGGAATCCGGCCATAGAGGTTTGCCAGACGATCGCTCCAGTGTTTGCGCAGTGTTTTGCGCAGCAGCGCCTCGGCCCGGCCAGGCTCGCCCAGTCGGGCCAGATGGGTGGCGTAGCTGTGGATTATGGCTTCGTCATTGCGTCGCGGCGGGGGCAGCTCATCCCAGATGCGGTCCAGGTGGTGGATGTTGCGGTGCTCCGCAGGCTGGCGCCCGATCTGTTCGGCTGCCTGATCCAGCACGCGCAACCAGACTTCCTGTTCCAGTTCATTGAGGCTGCCCTCGCCCATGATCTTCAGGCGTTTGAGTTCCGGCACCAACTGGCCCAGCGCCTGCCAGTCCTCAAGCGCCTCGTAGGCGTTTTTCAGCTGCTTGAGCACGAAAGGGTGCTGGGGGGCCTTGCGGCGAAGACGCAATAGTGTGGCCAGGGCCTGTTCCAGCTTGCCCGCTGCGAGCTGGAGTTTGGCCTGGGTCAGACCCACCGCAAGATCGGCGCCCTCGGTGCTGTCGAATGCCTGTCGCAGCAGCTCTTCCGCCTCCTCATGCTCGCCCTGTTCGTGAGCGGCTTCAGCGGCGGAGAGGTAGTTGATCAGGGGCGTGTCGGTGTTAGGGGCAGCCGATTCCAGCAGCTTGCGGGCCTGGCTCCAGTTGCCCTCAGCCAGTTGCAGCAGTCCCTGGGTGGTACGGCGCCGCGCCCGTTGCTGCGCTCGACGCTGCAGCCAGGTGGAGACAGCACTTGGGCTGACCCGCAGCCGGCTGGCTGTCAGCAGCAGCCAGTGCAGGATGAGTGCGAAGGCCAGCACCAGTGCCAGAGCCACCCAGAAGTTGCTTTCAATCAGATAGTGACCGATGTTAACCCGAACGTAACCGGTGTCATGGGCGATGCCCAGGCTGAGCAGGGTACCCCCCAGAAGGGCAAGGGCGACAGCGAACAGCAGCGTTTTCATGAGTCAGACTCCTCGCCACTGTCTTCCTCGTCTTCCTCTTCGGTCAGTTCGTCGAGCCGCATCTGGATGCGTGATTTGAGTCGATCCAGCGACTGGCTGATGTCCGGCACAACCGGATCAATGCGCTTCTCGCTGAGGTTGCCCAGCAGCTGATCCAGTGCCTCAACCTCTTCCCGCTGTGGATCGTACCAATCATTGAGCCAGCTTTGGGCGCGCTTGAGGGCACGTTTATAGGTCACCTCATCACTGCGCAGAAGCGCCAGGGCGGCTTCTTCCATCATCAGCTGCAGGTGCAGGCGGGCCTGGGTTTCCTGCTCGGGTGAGAGCAGCGGACGCACGGGGTCATCCAGTCGGCGGATGGTGACGACACTGGAGAAGGTTTCGCGTACACGCTCCCAGGCGCTGGCCCAGTCGGTGATGCCTTCTTCCAGATCCTCGTCAGCAGGTTGAGGCTGTGTGTCGGTCGCTGCGGGCTTGCGGAGCTGACGGTTGCCCAGCTCGTCGGCCATGCCCATGCCCGCTTCCAGCTGCAGATAGATGCCGGTTCTATCCACCGGCTCAATGGCCCGCAGTGCCAGTATGTCTTTGGCGAGCTGTTCGCGGACCGGGTAGCTACCCACGTCGTCGGTTTCGGCCAGCACCTGGTCAGCGCTTTCCAGCATCCCCAGTGCCCCACGATAGTCGCCCTCAAACATCAGGCGCTGGTTGGCCAGCCGGATCAGATACTCGGCTTCGGCCAGGAGCCAGTCGGTGCGGGTACGCTGGCCCAGACCGAGCAATGAACGGGCGTTGTGCTCAATCTGACGGGTCTGGGTCTGGAGCTGCTCCGACTTCTCGTCCAGCTTGCTCTCAAGCCGGTTGAGGCGCTCGTCCCGGGACTGATGATCCTGTTGTTGATCCGCGCGGACCGATTCCGTGCGTTCCTCAACCTGTCCAAGTCGCTCGCTCATACGCTGCTGTTCGCGGTACTGATCCCACACGGTCATGCCCAGTCCGCCAGCGGCAATCGCAAGCAGAATGATCAGCAGCCAGAGCGGCCAAAGGCGAGGGCGGGGATGTTGCTCCGGGGCCTTCCCGGTGGGAATGGGCAGCTTTTTGTCGTTGTCGTCGTTCACGAGCGTCCTTTACTCCTGGTTGGGCGCGGTTGTCGGCGCCTGTTGGGCGCAGGCCGCGATCAGGCCGGTGGGGGACAGATCCCCGGGGATTACCGTGTCCGTGAACCCGGCCGCTTCTGCGTCTTCGGCCACACGGCTGACCGGAACAATGAGGCGACGCCGGAACAGTCCGGGATCTGTATTCTGTACCACCTGCAACAGGTTATTCAATGTTTCTCCGGAGAGGGTGATCACGGTGTCCGGATTGAATTCACTGAAATGGATGCGCAGGGTCGCCGCGTCGTAGTCCGGTATCTGGCGGGCGTACAGAACCAGGGTGTCGATCCGGGCGCCGCGCTCGCTGAGCCGGTCCTGCAGTACCGGGCGGCCGCTTTCACCCTTGGCAATCAGCACTCGGGCATCCCCCAGGGCTTTGGCCTGCAAAGCCGGATGGGCCAGCAGGGCTTCGCTGGTGTAGCCGTTTTCCGGATAATCACCGGGCAGTCCGGCGTTCTGCAGAGTGCGTGCCGTGCCACTGCCCACACCCCACCACTGGACCCCGACCGGCCACTGGGGCCACCAGGGATCGAGGCGCTCCAGCAGAATCTCGGCGGCCGAGGGGCTGACGGCAATCACATGCTGATACAGATCCAGATCCTGGATGACGGCCCTGTCCCGGCCGTCGAGTTCGCGCGGAACCAGTTCCATCATGGGCAATGGCCGGGCCTCGGCGCCGGCCTCACGCAGCGCCTGACAGAGCTCGTCGGCCCGTGGCTGGGGACGACACACCAGGATGCGCCGCCCGGCCAGGGGCTGCTTATTATTCGGGGCGATGGCCATAGACCGCTTCCAGAACGTCGCCGGCCCCCTGGGCCAGAAGTTCCTCGGCCAGGCGTCGGCCCAGAGCCTGACCCTCGGTGCGTGGCGCGCGGTCGGCGACCTGGAAAACACGCTCGCCATCGGGCGAGGCGACCAGGCCGCGCAGGTACAGTTCATCCCCCTCCAGCACGGCGTAGGCGCCGATGGGTACCTGACAGCCTCCTTCCAGGCGGGTATTGAGGGCACGCTCGGCCATCACACGGTCTGAGGAGTCCTGATGCACCAGTGGCTGCAGCATTTCGATGAGTTCGGCGTCATCGGTGCGGCATTCAATGCCGAGCGCGCCCTGACCAACGGCAGGCAGACAGACTTCGCTGGCAAGCTCGGTGCGGATGCGCTCATGGAAGCCCAATCGCTGCAGACCCGAGGTGGCCAGCACAATAGCGTGGTACTGGCCGTCGTCAAGTTTGGCCAGGCGGGTGTTGACGTTGCCGCGCAGGGTGTGGATTTCCAGATCCGGCCGGTAGGCCTTGAGCTGGGCCTGGCGGCGCAGGCTGGAGGTGCCCACGATGGCCCCCTGGGGCAGCGTGTCCACCGTGTCGTAGTCATTGCTGACAAAGGCGTCGGTGGGCGATCCGCGTTTGCAGATGGCGACCAGGCCCAGCCCCTCCGGGAAGGCCATGGGCACGTCCTTCATGGAATGCACGGCCAGATCGGCCCGGCCATCGAGCATGGCCTCTTCCAGCTCCTTTACAAAGAGGGCCTTGCCGCCGATTTTGGCCAGCGGCACATCCAGGATCTTGTCGCCCTGGGTCTTGATGCCGACCAGTTCGACAGTCAGGCCCGGATGGTGGTGTTCCAGCTCCGCCTTGATGTGCTCGGCCTGCCACATGGCGAGGTTGCTGCGGCGGGTGGCAATGCGCAGTGTGCGTTGCGTCATGGATGGCTGTCCTGTCTGTTTCAAATGTGACAAGGGTACCGTTTTGAGGGGCGGTTGTCGCCGGGTCAGTGATGTGCCAGCCAATCGCGGACGGCGGCGGCATGGCGGCGGCTGACGTTGAGGTGGGTGTCACGCCCATCACTGAGGCGCACCTGGTGGCGATTGCCGGCACGGACCAGACCAACCAGGTAGTCGGTGTTGATGAGGGTGTTGCGGTGCACCCGCAGCAGTCGTTGCGGGTAGAGCTTCTCCAGTTCCCGCAGGCTGTAATCGCACAGGGTCTCGCCTTCGGCGTGGACCAGGGTGACGTACTTGTTGTCCGCCATGGCGTAATAGAGCCGGGCCAGATCCACCAGCTCCAGGCCGCGATGGGTGCGCACACTCAGTTGCTCGTCGGCGGCTTCGCTGCCACCGAGCTTTTCCTGCTGCAGTCGGTTCACCCGCCCGGCCTGCTCCAGTGCCTGACTCAGTGCCTCCCGCCGCACCGGCTTGACCAGATAGGCGGCGGCCTGGACCTCAAAGGCCTTGAGTGCGTAGTCGTCATAGGCGGTACAGAAAATCAGCGCCGGCGGTGTGGCCATGCGTGAGAGCTGTTGGGCGCAGGCCATGCCGTCCATGCCGGGCATGCGGATGTCCAGCAGTACAATATCAGGCGGTGATTCAGTGGCCCGCTCGATTGCGGCTTCTCCATTGTCGGCGTGACCGCAGATCTCGTAGCCGGGCAGCTCGCGGATCATGCGATCGAGTCGGTTCCGTGCCAGTTCCTCATCATCCACAATCAGCACCTGTCGGTACCTCATAGCGAGACCTCCGCAGTCTGTTTCGGCAGGCGCAGGGTCACCGTGAACCACTGGCCATCCTGGCTGGTCTTGAATACCGCCGTATGGTCATAGACGGCACTGATGCGCGCGCGGATATTCTCCAAAGCCATCTGGTGTCCCTGGGAAGACCCGGACGCGCTTTCCGGCAGCGGGTTGCGTATCAGCACATACACCGAGCGGCCACGGGCCTGGGTCTCGATCTCGATGGTGCCGCCGGCGGTCAGGGGCTGTATGCCATGGTAGACGGCGTTCTCCAGCAGGGGCTGGAGTGTCAGCGGGGGGATGCCCTGCTGGTTGGCTTTCTCGTCCAACGCCCAGTTCACGTTCAGACGCTCGCCCAGGCGCATTGATTCCAGGTCCAGATATTGGCGGCACAGCTGAAGCTCTTCCTCCAGCGGAATCAGCCGGTCCGAGGCGTTGCGCAGACTGGCCCGGAACAGCGCGGAGAGATCCAGCACGGCATCTTCTGCCCGTTCGGGATCGGTGGCGATGAGGCTGGCGATGGTGTTCATGCTGTTGAACAGAAAATGCGGCTGAATGCGTGCCTGCAGGCTGGTTACCCGGGCCTCCAGCTGGGCCTGCTTCTCCAGGCGCCACTGGTACTGCAGATAGAAGTGGCGCAGCAGCATCAGGGTGATCAGAGCGGCAATGAGCAGGTTGCGGCCCAGGTTGTGCCAGTCCACCTGTAGTCCCGGAACGCCGCCACTGAGCAGCCACTGCCCGATGAGCGTGAGCAGCAGCACGTTGCCCAGCACAATGGTCAGAATGGCGATGGTTGCCAGGCTGATGGACAGCCGGCCCAGCGGGCGGTGCAGCAGGCAGATCAAGGCGGCACTGGTCAGTACGCTCCACTGGGCGAACAGCGAGGCCAGCCCCAGGTAGTCCCAGTCCAGCCAGCCATCGCTGGCACGGATCAGCGCAAAGAGCACCACCACCAGCTCGGTCACGATGATGATCAGAAAGACCGCCCGCACACGGCAGAGATCTGGCACAAAGAGCTCGTCGTGCGCCTGGTTTGGGGCTGGTGGGGCAGTGTTCGACATACGATCTACCAGGCAGGTGGTGTTATACTCTCACGCCAAATCCGTTTTGATTCCCGTTACAGGACAGAGTAGACCATGAGTGATGACCATAAAGCCGCTGAGAAGCCCTGGGGCGGTCGTTTCAGCGAGCCCACCGATGCTTTTGTGGAGCGTTTCACCGCCTCAGTGGGCTTTGATCAGCGACTCTATCATCATGACATCACCGGGTCGCTGGCGCACGCGCGCATGCTGGCGAAGGTCGGCGTGCTGAGCGAGCAGGAGCGCGACCAGATCATCGAGGGATTGAACGAGGTCAAGGCGGATATTGAAGCCGGGCGCTTTGAGTGGTCCGTGAGTCTGGAAGACGTCCACATGAACGTGGAGTCGGCCCTGACCGAGAAGATCGGCATCACCGGCAAGAAACTTCACACCGGTCGCTCCCGCAACGATCAGATCGCCACTGATATCCGCCTGTATCTGCGTGATGAGATCGATGCCATTGCCGCAGAGCTGACGCGTCTGCAGCAGGGACTGCTGGATCTGGCCGAGCGTGAAGCCGACACCATCATGCCGGGCTTTACCCACCTGCAGAGTGCCCAGCCGGTGACTTTCGGCCACCATATGATGGCCTGGTACGAGATGCTCGATCGCGACTACTCGCGCCTGCTGGACTGCCGCGCGCGCATGAACCGCATGCCTCTGGGTGCGGCGGCTCTGGCCGGGACCAGTTACCCCATTGACCGCCACTACACCGCCGAGCTGCTCGGTTTTGACGCCCCCACCGAGAATTCCCTGGATTCGGTCAGCGACCGGGATTTCGCCATTGAGTTCTCAAGCTTCGCGGCGCTGTTGCTGACACACCTGTCGCGCGCCAGTGAGGAGCTGGTGCTGTGGACCTCGGCGCAGTTTGATTTCATCGATCTGCCGGATCGTTTCTGCACGGGCTCTTCCATCATGCCCCAGAAAAAGAATCCGGACGTGCCCGAGCTGGTGCGTGGCAAGACCGGGCGAGTGAATGGCCATCTGATCTCACTGCTGACGCTGATGAAATCCCAGCCGCTGGCCTACAACAAGGACAATCAGGAAGACAAGGAGCCGGTGTTCGATACCGTTGACACCGTCAAGGGGGTGCTCAAGGCCTATGCGGACATGATGCCGGCGGTCACGGTGAAATCCGACAACACCCGGGCGGCGGCCAGTCGCGGCTTTGCCACCGCCACGGACCTGGCTGATTATCTGGTGCGCCAGGGCGTGGCCTTCCGTGATGCTCACGAGATTGTGGGTCAGAGCGTGGCCTATGCTGATGGTGAGGGCCGGGATCTGGATGAACTGAGCCTGGATGAACTGCGCCAGTTCAGCAGCGACATCGGCGAGGATGTGTTTGAGGTGCTGACGCTGGAAGGTTCCGTTCAGGCGAGGGACCATATTGGTGGCACAGCACCCCGGCAGGTTCGCGAAGCCGTGGCGCGGGCCCGGGCAACACTCCAGGGGCGCGGCACCTCAGCGTAGAGGGCTGCCTCGGCGGCGCTGGGCACTGCCATTCAGCTCGGGGCGGTGATCCGGTGGCGCCAGTTCGTCGAGCAGCTCCGGCGTAGTGAGCCGGTAACCCTGCCCGAAGTGCAGCCCCATCTCCCGGATCAGGCGCAGGGTGGCATCGTCCTCAATGAAAGGCGCCACCGTCACGGCATCACTCAGGGTCGCCATGCGGTGCATTGCCTCCACCATGACCCGCTGCAGCGGGTTGTTGGCCAGATCCTGCATCAGTGATTCATCAATCTTGATGATGTCCACCTCCAGGCGGGTCATCAGATCATGGGTGGCGCCACTGGTCCCGGCCCCATCCAGCGCGACCCGGCAGCCTGCTTTTTTTAACCTGCGGCAGACCTGCTGTGTGGCCTCCGGGTAGCGTGCCGCATCTCGTTCACGAATTTCGAAGCAGAAGCTTTCCGTCGAGAATGAAGACTGCTCAATGCGGTGGGTGATCTCCTCGGTAAAGCCCTCATCCAGCAGACTGCTGCTGGAGAGGTTGAAGCTGATCATCTTCAGTCGCGGCTGCATCAGCGGGTTCATTTCAAGCCAGGCAATCGCCTTGGCAATGACCTTCCGGTCCAGGGCTGAACCCAGGTCGAAGCGCTCTGCCAGTGGCATGAATTCATGGGGTTGCCAGAGTTGCTCATGGGCCTCGCCGTTGTCGCGGGGTTCGCGTCTGAGCCGGGTCAGCACCTCCACATGATCGCCCCAGGTAGCACTGGTGATGGGGCGCAGGGCCTGGAACAGCAGCTCGATGCCGTCTGATTGGATTGCGTTCTGCAGCTGGGCCAGTTCCTCCCGGGCATGGGTCTGGCTGTCAGTGCCCTGGCTGGTACGGTAGGCATGCAGCTTGGAAGGGCCCGACGTCTTGGCGGTCTCACACAGATCCGCCGCCAGGGCCAGGCACTGCTCCGGTGTGGTGTCCTGCTCGTCAGTCAGGGGCAGCAGCCCGCCGCTGATGGTGGTCTGCATGGTTTCGCCTTTCCACTCGTAGGTGAAGCCAGCGACAGCCTCGCGCAGATTGTCCGCCACCTTGCGCGCCTCTTCCGGACCGCAGTTGTCCAGCAGGATGGCGAACTGATCGCTGGCGACCCGGGCAATGGCATCACGCTGGCGCAGACGGGACATCATCAGGCGACTCAGCTCGCGCAGATAGCGGTCGCTGCCGCCGGAGCCAAAGCGTTCGTTGAGCCCGGCGAAGCCATCCAGATCCAGATAGACCAGAGAGTGTGGCGTGTTGACCTCTTGAACAATGGCCAGGGCACGGTGCAGGCGTTGCATGAGCTCGCGACGGTTGAGCAGGCCGGTCAGCGGGTCGTGACTGTTGAGGTAATGGAGGTTGTCCTGCACCCCCTGGCGGGCGTTCATGCTGCGTGCAACATGAGCGGCGCCAAGGAGTTCGCCACTGGGGCTGAAGATCCGATGGAAATGGATCTCGAACACGGGTAACTGCTCATCGGACTGGGCCAGTGGCATTTCCACACAGAACCCTTCCTGCTTTAGGGCCCGCTCCCAGAGTCGGTTGTAGAGGCGGCGTTCGTCTGGAAATTCCTCCAGCAGGTCCGCCAGCTGATCGCCCACATTGGGGGTTACGCCGAAGGTGTTTTCGAACTGCTCAATGAACGCCCGGTTCAGTGCCACCACTTCCAGCTCAGGACTCATGATCACGATCAGATCGTCTGACGCAGCCAGCACACTCTGGGTCCGGTGCTTCCATGCGTGAGAGGCCTGCTCTTCCCTGCGTTGTCGAGTAATGTCCACGGCGGTGCCGGCCAGGGCATAGACGCGGTTCTCATCACGCAGGCTGTGGCCGGTCAGACGCACCCAGCGCTCATCATCGTCGGCGGTGAGCACTGGAACCTCCAGTGAGAAGCCTTCGCCGTGGCGGATGCAGCGATCCAGAGCCTGACGGACCCGGGACTGGTGCTCCTGGAAATAAAAGAGCACATGTTCAGGGTCGATCTCGGTACCAGGTGTCATGCCCAGAAGCCGGAAAATGCCATCCGACCAGAACACCCGGTTGCTTTCCGGGGCCATTTCCCAGACGCCGATGTCCGCGCTTTCCTCGGCCAACTGCAGGATGCGGGTGTCCAGCGGCATGCCCTGGCGTGCCACGATGGACAATCGGGGCTGCACCACCTCCTTGCGTTCGCCCACCGCCTGCTCGATGGACAGCGTCAGGAAAGAGCCACTTTCATGGCAGGCGGTGATGAGCGCGCTTTCGCCTTCGGACAGGGTGTCGCAAAGTGGTGGGGCCAGGGGGTTGTCCTCGGGGCTGGCAACCAGCTGGTTCAGGTCCGTGCCCTGCATCTGCAGTGTGCTGTACCCGAACAGCCGCTCAGCCGTTGCATCGGCCGAGCGGACGATGCCGCTGTCCTCAACCTGTATAACACCGACTGCTTCATCGCCGCGGGAGGCCGAATTGTTACGGACACGTCTTATCAAAAACTGTTTCACTGCAAAATGCCTCGGCGATGCTTAACCCCGGATTACGAGATTATCACAGTAGTTTCAGCCGCCGCGAAACAACTGGTCCCCGTGAGTTCTGACTGGTTCACAGTTATACTGTAGCGTTTACAAAGAAAGGGGCGAGTTCATGGTTCGGATCAGATGCATTCTGGCACTGTTCGCGCTGGCAATGCTGGTGCTTGCTGGCTGCGGTCAGAAGGGGCCGCTTTACCGCGAGGACCCGGAGGAGGAAGATCAGGCGCAGGCCCGTCAGGCGCCGATGGTCACCATGAAGGCTCCATTCTGCAACGAATACGCCTGAAGGCTTGGATAGGCAGTTTCTATGGATCATTTCACTTATCAGGGTGGCGAGCTCTGTGCGGAGCAGGTGCCGGTGGCTGCCATTGCCCGCGAATACGGCACGCCCTGTTACATCTATTCCCGGGCCACGCTCGAGCGCCATTACCGGGCCTATGATCAGGCCCTGGAAGGCATGCCCCACCTGGTCTGCTATGCAGTGAAGGCCAACAGTAACCTGGCTGTATTGAGTGTGCTGGCCCGCCTGGGCGCAGGCTTTGATATTGTCTCCGTGGGCGAGCTGGAGCGTGTGCTGCGCGCTGGTGGCGACGCCTCACGGGTGGTGTTCTCCGGCGTTGGCAAGCAGCGTCATGAGATGCGCCGTGCGCTTGAGGTTGGCGTGCGCTGTTTCAACGTGGAGTCTGAAACCGAGCTGGATCTGCTCAATGAGGTGGCCGGTGAACTGTCCCGGGTCGCCCCGGTGTCGGTGCGGGTCAATCCGGATGTGGATGCCGGGACCCACCCCTATATCTCCACCGGTCTGAAAGAGAACAAGTTCGGCATTGATATCACCCGTGCCGAGGCGGTCTATCAACGGGCCGCCGGCATGGCCAATCTGCGCGTGGTGGGTATTGACTGTCATATCGGCTCCCAGCTCACCGAAACCGCGCCCTTTCTGGATGCACTGGAGCGGGTGCTGCTGCTGGTGGATCAGCTCGCCGGGCAGGGCATTACCCTTGAGCACATTGATATGGGCGGCGGACTTGGCGTGCCCTATGACCAGGAGCAGCCACCATCGCCGCAGGAGTATGGTGAGGCCCTGCGCGGGCGTCTGGCCGGTCGGGATCTGGAACTGATTCTGGAACCGGGGCGCTCCATTGCCGCCAACGCCGGCATCATGGTCACCCAGGTGGAGCTGCTCAAGTGCGGCGATGAGCGCAATTTCGCCGTCGTCGACGGGGCCATGAACGATCTGATCCGCCCGGCTCTCTACGATGCCTGGCAGGCCATTGTTCCGGTCAGCACCAATACTGAGGCCCCGACACGCTACTACGACATCGTCGGGCCCGTCTGTGAGACCGGGGATTTTCTGGGCAAGGATCGTGAGCTGGCCATTGCTCCGGGAGATCTGATCGCTGTGCGCTCAGCCGGCGCCTATGGCTTTGTCATGAGTTCCAACTACAACACCCGTGGCCGGCCACCGGAGCTGCTGGTGGATGGCGATCAGGTGCACCTGGCGCGTCGGCGTGAAACCCTGGAGGACCAGCTGGCGCTGGAAACCCCACTGCCGGAGTCTGGCCTATGACACCGGAGCCCCAGCACCAGCGCAGCGGCTGGCTGCGCTTTACCAAGATGCACGGGCTGGGCAATGACTTCATGGTGGTGGATGGCATCACCCAGCCGGTACGACTGCGCTCGGACCAGATCAAGCGAATGGCGGATCGTCACACCGGTGTCGGTTTTGATCAGCTGTTGCTGGTGGAGCCGCCGGAGCG
>LKMJ01001609.1_pt1 | contig 20191 bp, 21 predicted proteins | sample 643391 | NCBI WGS metagenome assembly LKMJ01 (sample SAMN04112250, study PRJNA286221) | soda lake metagenome | biome: soda lake; feature: Kulunda Steppe; material: water; isolation source: sample PL-Br10 brine of Picturesque Lake | place: Russia: Kulunda steppe | collected 2010-07 | reverse complement strand
GTCTCCATACTGGTGTTTTCTCTAAGATTTCAATATCGTTTCTATATAATTCTCGAATATCTTTTAGTTCTGCCGCTTTCATTGCTATTCTTCCTATTCCTAAGCCCCATGCTAATACTGTTGCTTCAAATCCTAGTAGCGGTTTTGTTACTTCTGGCCGGAACATTCCTGCTCCACCCATACCTAGCCATTCTTCATCTTCTTTATCCCATACTTGTACTTCTACACTCATTTCGGTGTAAGGATAGTATGAAGGTATTAATCGGAACTCGTCATAACCCATTTTCTCGAAAAACTCGGAAATGTATCCTTTTAGATGCTTGAAATTTAGTTTTTTGCCTACAACTATTCCGTCTGCCTGGTAGAATTCTGCTAGATGTGTTCGATCTATAGTTTCATTTCTGAACGCTCTAGAGACTGTGAAGAATTTTTTGGGTAAGTCTTCTTCATCTAGTTGTGCTAGTGTTTCTGCGGATACTGATGTAGTATGTGTTCTTAGAACATTTTTCTCTGCTTCTTCTTTTTTCCATTCATAGTTCCAGCCTTTGCTTCCTGTTGTCCAGCCATTCTCATGTGTTTTTTTGATCCTGTTAGCAATTTTTGTTTCTTTTTCATCAAATTCTGTTTTTTCTGGTTTTTTCATGAAGAAAGTGTCTTGCAATTCTCTTGCAGGATGGTCTTGAGGAATGTACAACGCATCGAAATTGTAAAGTCCTGAAGACACATAATCTGCTTGCATTTCTTCGAAACCCATTTCTAACCATTTTTGGCGAGAATAATCTATTATTTGCTTGTAAAAGTGTTTTCTTCCTGTTCTTGGTGTTTCTACATCAGCCTCTACATCAAAAAGAATACTTATATTATCTAAATCTGTTTTCTGTCCTTTTTCAGTTATTTTTATTGTTTTGATAGGTTTGAGTTCAGTTTCAATTAGTCCTCTGTCCTCATGTTCTTCTTCAAACTCTTTTTGTTCGAGCTGGCTTTTTAATTCATCTTTACCTTGTTTTTGTTTCCCTTTTTCAGTTAGTAACACTTCTCCTTGCCTTATTTCAATTAATTCTTTTTCTCTTGCTTTTCCTAAGGCGACTTCCAAGTTTTCATGATCTATGTCAGAAATTTTCTTTTTTTCGTTTACTTCTTCTAGTAAAGAGTGTTCAGGAGATCCTTTTTTTATGATTTTTCTGCCTTTTTTAGTTAATTCTTGTTCTATTGTTTCTTCTTCTGTTGTTTGAACCATTCCTTTCTCTTTTAGTTCTAGTATGGCTCTATTAACCATACTTTGATCATATCCTTCATCTTCAAGTTCATTAACTGTTGCTTGCTTGCGCTTCTGTAATTCTTCTAGAATTGTTTTAGCTTGTTGAGGCAGTTTCACGTCTAACCTTCACGTTACTGATTCTTATATATCTAAGAGCTTTTAAATTAAAGATTAAAGAAAAACGGGTGCTCAAAAAGAGATATTCTAAAGTATTCTCTTGATTTTCTTAGTTGCTTTCTCCATTTCTACCTTAACTAGTCCCATGTTTACGCCAGAATCAGTTAATATCGTTAGAATTCCTTCTTCTCCTGCTCCAGTACTTACCAGCTTACCATCCTTAGATTCTATTGTTACTGCGTTTACTTCTCCCATTCCTAGAGATTCGCTTGCAGTTTCTCCCGAACCTACTGTAGAAGCTGTCATAGCGCCTACTTGATCGTCATTTATGTCTTGTCCTAAGTTCGATGCAATTAGTAGTCCGTCTCTTCTTACTACTGCAGCACCTTTGATTCCTTGTACGTTATCAAGTTCGTCCAATGGTTTGTTTAGTTTTTCTTCTTTGCTTGCCATTATATACACCTATAGTTAATCATTCTTTTTTAAATTATCCTGTTCATTTCGGGTTTTTCGAATAGTTCATGCATAATACCAATTATGCTGTTCCATGATTTTCTCCATTAGTCTTTCTAATGACTCGTCCAAATTCTCCCCATTTTTAGCGTCTATTCCTAAAGTTTCGATACCTGTTTCTTCTTCTATCTCTTCTGCGGATAGAGCATCATCTTTGTTTTGGAAGTTAGCCAATATTATAAATGGAAGTTCTTCTGCTTTTAGATCTCTTTCAAGTTGTGCAACTCTTTCATAATTAGGATCTCTAGCATCTACTACAATGAAGCATCCAAACATGCTTTTTCCTAAGAAATCTAAAGCCCAGTCAAATCTTTTTTGTCCGGGTGTTCCGAACAACTCTGCTTTCAGACCCTTTTTATTAACAGATCCATGATCTAGAGCCACAGTAGTACCTAGTCTATCTACCGATACTGCTTCTTCAGACATATTTTGTACTGTTGTCGATTTCCCTGCATCGTAAGGGCCTGTAACAAGCATTTTCGGAACATACATCACTAGTCCTCTTGGAGTGATATCGAAAGGCACCTTTGTTTCAACATCTGGCTTCCTAACTTCGATGAATTTTAGTACAATTCCTCCTCTTTCTATTCCTTTTAGATGAATAACATAATCAAATATTTCAGTTAGTTCTTCAATTTCATCTCCATCATCTTCGAAACCTAGATTAGGCAGTAAATAATAGCATACGGTGTTTGTAGATTCTGCAACAGGTTTAATTTCTTGAGTAAAGTCTCTTAATTCATCCCATTTCCCCGCAAATGCGTCTAAAGAATCAAGCACAAATGTTGATCCAAAGTCTTCCATATCTTCCATGGCTTCAATTGCTACCTCTTTCGACTCTTGTATGTAATCGGATCTTTCTGCCTTCAGATCTGTTTCTATCTTATATTCTGCAGTTGTTTCTTTACCTAAAGTTGATGAAAAACCATCAATTGTTGCAAAATTGTCTTTATCTGTATCACCTATTCTTTCTTGCACATACTGAGGCATTTTATTATTTATTAAGTATACAACATTGTCTTCTTCCTCCATTCTAAAGTTTACAAGGCTTGAAGCAAATTTTGATTTATCTACTGCTAGATCGGCTAAAAATAATACGTTCGAACCGTCTTCTACTCCTCCATCTAAAGCCTCGTTCAATCTCTCTAGAGGTAGCTCAATTTTTGTCATATAGTATTGAATATGTTCTGGTCGTTTATAAAGTTAGTTTAATCCAAATGTGGCTATACGACATATTGGAGACTTTAAAAGCTTTTCTAGTTATTTGAAGTACTTTTAGAATAATTAAAATACCGAAAAGTAGTCAAAAAAGTTTTATTCGCTTATTATTATCTCTCCTTCATCCTTGTTAATTTCCAGATTCTTCCACTCTCTAGTATGCTCCGTCTTATCCATACGATTTACAGATATTTTCTTGTCATCTCCTTCCATCTTCAGTTTAATTACTCCATCTGCAACGTGATTTACTGTTGATTTGGTTTTCTCCTCGTGAGTACTTTCTTCCAAAGTAATGAAAAGACATCCTCCTGACGAAGTACTTTTTGCAGCCACAACTTGTAAAAACTTTAAGGTCGATTGAGGATCCGTATACAACAATAAACTTGAAGCAGAGTTTATAGCCACTCTTTTAGTCTTATCTGGGCTTAGTTCTCTCATTGCATCTGTAAGAGTCATGTTCATCTGGTTCATGTCTGATAAACCATCTAATGCAAACATATCATCTGAACCGCCTGCTTGCCACGAATAACCATCCACGAAAACTAATTGATCAGAATATTCGGCGAATTCCCAGCCATAATATTCCGCATCACCTCTTACGTCATCCGGAGAACCATCTAAAGAAACGTAAAGTCCTTCTTGCTCTTCTTTTAAGCCTTCATAAACTAAACGATTAATTAATGCTTCTTTTCCTGTTCCTTTATCCCCCATTATAATTATTGTAGAGTTCATAGGGAATCCTCCTTCAATCATATCGTCCAATGTTTCTATTCCTGTGGATAATCTTTCTGGCATTTTTATACCTCTTGTTCAAGAATTTTTGTCATTTGCTACATTAAGAATATAGCTTTCCGGCTTTATAATAATTCAAGACATGATAGTCAGGAAGTAATCATCAGCCCTATACGGCACCTATAGGATTTAATAAGGAACATCTACCTATTTACCTTATGGCTGATGAAGAAAAAGTAGAAAGATCTAAAACAGGAGTTCCCGGTCTAGACGAAATAATGGACGGAGGAATACCTAAAGGCCATATTGTTTTAGTTTCAGGAACCTCAGGTAGTGGAAAAACAACAGTAACCACACAATTTCTATACAATGGTGCTGTAGATCATGACGAAAAAGGTCTTTATTTCTCAATTTCAGAACCTGTAGACAACATAAAACAGACTAGCCGACACTTCGGTATGGACTTTGACGAAGGAGAAGGAACCAAGGTCCACTTTGATGAGGAAAATAATCTTATGCGAATGGGATCCGGAGACGTATTTGAGCCCGGAAAATTCGTAGAAAAATTCAAAAGAAAAATTGAAGAAATAGAACCAGAAAGAGTTGTATTAGATTCTATAACAAAATTTGCAATGGTTTTTGATTCTGCACCAGTAAGAAGAGAAAAAGTAAACGAACTTACAGAATTCCTAAGAGAACAAGGCATAACTACTTGTTTCCTTTCAGAATTACCTTACAGTTCAGAACAAAAAAGAGTAAGTAAATACGAGATAATTGAGTTCGTTGTAGACGGCGTAATAATTTTAGGATATGAACGTAAAGAATCTTCTCGTACAAGAACCATTGAAGTCTTCAAAATGCGTAGAACTAACCACTCTTCAGACATACATCCCCTAAAAATAACGGATAGAGGCATAATGACTTATCCCAATCAGACTGCATTTTAGAAAGACTCTAAAACTGCTGCAACCACTATTAGAACGAAACCTATTGTTACAGAAACCATTATTTTTCTTAATGTATCTTTAGAAAAATCTTTTCGATACACAGATATGGAAATAAGAGTGCCTGTTATTCCTGCCAAAATAAAACCTAACATCTCTAATGAAGCATGAGGTAAGAAACACAACGGACTAGGTTGAGAAACATCCGGCCCGCACGCAAAGTAGGCTCCTCTTTCTATACTAGATATAAGATGCGAAAAGAAAACCCCTAATACTGAAGCATTCCACGTCAATATAAAAGCTCCAGAAGAACCTATGATCGCCGAAACAACAAGAATTGAAAAGTAAACAATCAAATTATTCGACAATATTGCGAAAAACGCTGCAGAAGGATTAGTTGCATAACCTGCAGCACCCACTATATCCAACTGTATTTCAAACAAATCAGGATACATTGTACTTAACAAAATAAATCCTATCACCTGGCCTGTGAAAAGCGAGAAATAAACGACTATCTCATTCACATAACTATCCTCATTAATTCCCTCATCTAAGAAAAACTTCATCAAAGGATAAACCAACGGTATAGCTGCAAAAACCACCGTAAGCATACTTACATGCGTAGGATATAACGTATTTGCAGCTGCAAATCCTCCTAGAACTGAGAAAAATCCTATAAGAGAAAGAACAACATAATGATGCTCCTCTTCTTCTTTCAGGATTAATTCAGGTATCATCTATAAACACTCTTTAGTTTTCTAAGTTTATTTTCCTATCCCACATCTTCTGAGCTAGTTTCCCTTCATACATCATTTTTTCTACTTTTTCTTCAGCGTTTTCTTTCCTTTTTTGGTGCTCCTCTAAGAATTCGTTTAATTCCTCAATAAGAATCTCTTTGATTTCTCCAGTCAACATTTCGCCTTCAGAATAACTTTTTGCTATTTCTCTTATTCTTTCTTCATCTTCTAGCAATAAACTGTGAAGCCATTGGTAAGAAACATCAACAGATAAATCTGCACCTTCTTCTCTATGTTCTTCCAGAGTATCTCCTCCTCCAGAATATGCATGTTTCTTTACCTTTTCTTCAACTACCTCAGGATCGTCATCTAACATAATTGCTGTTTTAGGCTTAGAAGCACTCATTTTTCCTTCAGGACCAGTTAGTGCCGGTATAAACTTAGAGTGTACTGCCGCAGTTTTTTCATAACCTAATTTCTCAGCAATATCTCTTTGTATCCTCCAGTAAGGATCTTGGTCAATTGCAGCAGGTATAACACATCTCTTATTCTCGAAAAATGTTGGAGCACATTGTACTGCTGGCCAAAAATTCATACCTATATTTGTAGATCCCTCGAAGCCGAATACAGATTGTGCTGTAGAATTATTAATTTTATTAGCTATTTTAACCACTGCATCATACATGTTACCCATGTATTCTCTGTTTCGAAAAATAAATGTTTTCTCAGGATTAAATCCTACGGCAGCTATTTCTCTTATGTTTTCTTGAGCATGCTTTTCTATTTCTTCGAAACTCATTCCTCTATCCCAATGTTTCTCATCGTCAGTAACCTGTATGTAGACATTTACATCAAATTTCTGCTGCATCCATTTTGTGAAATAAAAGGAAATTATATGTCCTATGTGCATCTTTCCTGATGGCCCTATACCGGTGTATAGGAAAAAATCTGCGCCTTCTTCATAGTCTTCTATTACCTTGTCTAAGTCTCTTTGAGAGAAAATAAAATCTCTTTTAAGATACAGATGGTTTTCTCCTGCGTTCTGAATTATCCTTTGTCGGAGTTCATCATCTATACGTTCTGTTCCGAATTTTTCTATTAGTCGATTGTAGTTTACGTTTCCTTCTACGTCCCACGGAGTGACTTCGAAATCTTGTTCGGTCATTTGTATAAAACCTTTATATCTGAAAATTTTAAAGTAGGTGGCAGCAGTCTCTAACTGCTGCTATCAATTTCGTAATCAAGGTTTTGTAGAAAATTATCATAACTTTGTTTAATTTCTTGTACTTTCACTTCTCCCCCTACTAAGAGTGCGTCTCCATTCTCGTAGTTTAATTCTAAATCCTCCACTATGAATTCTTGAAGCTCATGATCTGGCAACTGTTCATACATTGAGCCCTGATAGGCCTCTTTCATAATTGGTTCATTGTATTTTGTAGTTGGATCAAGTTCTTTCGCCAGTTCTTCTAGGCTTTCTGAAATATTTTCGGGCGCCTCTTCTTCTCTTCTAGGATGTGCATCGAAATATTCCTGCATATACCCAAGTACTGCAGGATTTTGAGTTCTTGTAGAAACCACAATATTTTCGTCGTCCGAATAATTTTCAAGCTCGTTCAGAACTCCTTTCAACCTTAAATTCGTCCCTATACCTGCTCTTTGATAATCTTGATCTATAGCTAATCCGTTAGCATATATCTGATCTTCAAACTTTTGCGTTGAAGAAAATCCAACTATTTTTCCATCATGTTTTGCGAGAACCACATTAGACACAGGGATAATGTGCTCTTCTACATCTCTTCTAGTTGGTACTCCTGCTTTTGTAAAAGCAGACTGCGCTGTATCTGTTATTTCTTGAAGTTCTTTCTGACTAAAATCTTGTTTTTGAGGTTTTTGATATGTTTTAAATTCTAAAGTTCCAAAAACGTCCACCTTTAGTTGGTTGTTCGTTCATCGGTAATGCTAAATTACTTCTAAACTTTTTTAAAGCTTTTTAAGAACTCAAAAAGGTTGAAGTTAGGACTAAGTGCATTAAAAGCTCTAGAAATATTTCTGCAATATTTTTAGTTTAAAAGAAAGTTTTTGAATTAATTAGGCCAATTAAATCGAATTTTTGAAGAAATACTGTGAAGTGTTTCTGAAAAATCTGTTTTTTTGTTAAAGTCGAACATAATTTATCTAATCCGCTCATATTTAGAATGATTACGGACTCTTTTAATTTTAACATTAAGAGAAAAAGCGCCTTCATTCAGCCTTAGGCTTTTTGACAACCTTTTTTCTGTTCTCTAGTGCCCTTATAGCCGGTAAATCTTCTCCGCTCATAAATCTCACAAAAGCGCCTCCAGCTATTGAAACGTGGGAAAAGTCATCTAGTTGATGTTTAAAGCGTTTGACTAAAGAAGAAGTATGTCCTCCTCCTAAAACAGTGTACGCATTACTTTTTGCTATAGCATCTATTATTTCTTTGGTGCCTTGTTCATGATCTTCGAAAGCTCCCATCGGGCCTTTTGATAGAATAGCATCTGAATTTTCGATTATTTTCTTGTATTCTTTTATTGTTTTTTGACCTATATCCCACGTTAGTTCATTTTCAGGGACTTCAGAAACGTCATAATTTCCGCTAGTTGTTACAAGATCTCTAGGTAGCACGATCTTATCTTCGTGTTCTTCAATTATTTTTTTCAACTGTTTTTTTCTAGTATGATATCCTTTCTCTTGTATCCATTCTTGCTTCTTCCCTATATCATGTCCTTTAGCCATTAGAGCAACTTCAGCCGGTATACCTCCTAGCAGGACTTTTTCAACATCCTCAATCATATTTTCGAGCATACCTATTATGTCTTTAGGTTTTTCTCCTCCTAAGACTAAAGTGCCTTTAGAAAACTCTTTTTTGACTTTGTTACAACTTTTTACTTCTTTTCTCATTACAGGTCCAGAATAGGAAGGTAATTGTCTGGTAAATCCTACCATAGATCCGTGAGATCGATGAGCTACTGAAAATGCGTCATTTACAAAAATATCTGCATTTTGCGCTATTTCTTTAACAAAGTGATCTTTTGAATGCATTTCAGGGCATTGGCTCTTCAATTCTTCTGACAAAAATCTAATATTTTCCAAAAGCGCCAGTTCTCCTTCCTCCATTTCTTGAAATGTTTCTTCTATTTCTTTACCAAAGAAAGAGCTGACATAATGTGTTTTAATGCCTGTTTCTTCTTCTATATACTCTCTATGTTTCTTTAATTTTAGAAAATCTTTTCTGGCCGGTCTTCCTTGATGCGATATTATTAGTGTTTTAGAATCAGCTTCAGAAAATTTTTGAATTGTTTCTAAATATTTGTAAAATCTTTCTGTTTTTTGCGGCTTTTTTTCCTCTATTGGAAGGTTCAAATCTGTTCTGAGCAGTACTCTTTGTCCTTCTACTTCCTGAAAATCTACTTGTTTCATATTTGTTTTCGATACCTGTTGTCAAAAAACTTCAAGATTTATATTACGAAGTATTACATCACTGGTATTTAAGCATTAGCCAGAAATCCTAACCCTCACACATTATTTATAAAAAATTCTCTAATAATCAAAACTTCACAGAGGCAACACACAATGACAATCTCAGGTGAATGTTTTGGATGCTTTTTCTCTAAGAGCTCCAAATAAAACAATTTCAGAAAATATTTCCAACTACAACCGCACAAAAATTTCTAAAACCTTGAAAAACTTTCAGTTTAGAATCCTTCTACAAGAGGCACCGACAAAATATGACAAACAAAAATAATACTGAAAAAATCAGCGAATTAGCACGTCGAAGAGGATTCTTCAGCCAAACTGCAGAACCCTACGGCGGAGTAGCCGGATTCTACACCTTTGGACCAGAAGGAGCAGAATTAAAAAGAAACATAGAAAACCTGTGGAGAGAAAGATTCAACAAAAAAGAAGGTCACAGAGAAATAGAAGCTCCCACAATAATGCCGGAGCAAGTTTTTGAAGCGTCAGGACATCTTGAAACCTTTGACGACATGATTATAGAGTGTCCTCAATGCTCAGAAAATCATCGTGCCGATCATTTAGTTGAAGATAACACCAACATAGATGAGGCTGAAGCATTTTCTCCAGAGAAAATAAAGAAAATCATAGAAGATGAAGAACTAGAATGCCCTTCTTGTAAACATAGTCTAGCCGGAATTGATGTAGACGACTTTAATCTAATGTTCAAAACAGAAATAGGTCCTGGAGATTCTATGCCAGGCTATTTACGTCCTGAAACCGCTCAGGGAATATTTGTCGAATTTCCTAGATTTAAAGACTATGCTCGTAACCAGTTGCCTTTTGGAATAACACAGATAGGTAAAGCCTACAGAAACGAAATATCTCCACGAAAAGCCATTGTAAGAGTTAGAGAGCTTACTCAAGCAGAATTAGAACACTTTATCGATCCGGAAGAAGATAGGCCACAAATAGAAAAAGTAGAAGATGTTGAAGTAACTTTATACTCTGCAAACGATCAAGAAAGAAGTGAAACAGAATACAAAACCATTAAAATAGGCGAAGCAGTGGAAGAAAACATTATAGAAAGCGAATGGGTTGCCTACTATCTGGGCATAGCTCAAAAATGGTACAAAAGAATAGGTTTAGACATGGATCGCTTCAGATACAGACAACACTTGAAGGATGAGAGATCTCATTATGCTACAGACTGTTGGGATGCAGAAGCAGAAGTAGATGGAGACTGGATTGAAATAACAGGTTTTGCCTACAGAGGATGTTACGATTTAACCAAACATCAAGAACACTCTGGAGAAGACTATACAATCTTCAAAGAGTATGAAGAACCAAAGAAGATAGAAGAAAAAAAGATAAATCCTGACATGGGTTACTTAGGTCCAAAATACGGGAACAAAACCGACAAAATAATAGAAAAATTAAGTAATCTGGCTGAAAATAGTGAAGAAGTTTTTGAGAACGAAGAAGTTACTATAACTGTTGAAAGCGAAGAAATCAACATTCCTACGGATAAAATTGGTTTTGAAGTTGTAGAAACTGAAAAAACAGGTGAAAGAATCATACCTCATGTTGTAGAACCTTCTTTCGGTATAGATCGTTTAGTTTATACCGTGATAGAGCATGCCTACAATCAAGACGAAATTGAGGGCGAATCAAGAACTTATTTGAGTCTAGATCCCGAAGTTGCACCTACATTAGTTGCCGTTTTTCCTCTAATGAAAAAAGATGGCCTGGATAAAAAAGCTCGAGAACTAACAACCAAGTTACGTGAACACAGGTTTTCTGTAGCTTACGACGATTCAGGAACAATAGGTAAGCGTTACAGAAGACAGGACGAAATAGGAACTCCTTATTCTGTAACTGTAGATCATGAAACACTAGATGATAATTCAGTAACCATAAGACACAGAGACAGTACGGAACAAGTTAGAGTGAAAATAGAAGAGCTTAACGAGCTATTAAATAGGCTGAAATCAGGCGAAATTAGTTTTTCCGACCTCTAGCTTTTCTTCTTATTCTTTCTATAAACTCTGCATAACTGAGAAAACCATAATACAGAATCCAGAGGCAAAAACTATGAGAACAAAATAATCTCACAACAAAAAGATAAAGGTGTTTATTCCATAATTAATTAGACAAGGACGGTTATCGATTTTTATGGCAGAGTGTGATATTTGTGGAGAAAAAGTAATGGGATTTAGCTGCAGCTATTGCGGCGGAACTTATTGCTCAGATCACAGACTTCCTGAAAACCACGAATGCGATAATCTTGAAGAAGAAGTGGAAAAACAGAAAGAACAAAATCTGCAATGGTTTGAAGAAAAGAACTTAAAAGAAGAAACCACAGACAAAAAAAGGCCGTTGCAAAGTAGAAGAAAACCCACAATAATAGAAGATATTTTTAGATCGCTTTCAAACAATTATGTACTACTTATTATAGGTATAACAGTATTATCGTTCTACCTACAAAATATTTCAGGATACGAACAGCTTTTCATATTAAATGCCGACATTTTCGGAAATATTACTGGCGAACCAGGTTTAATTCATCAGCCCTGGACTTTAATTACCGTAATGCTGCTTCACGGTGGTATATTTCACCTATTTGTAAATATGCTTACATTCTACTTTTTTGGAACTCCTGTAGAAAAAATAATAGGCAGTAAGAAAACAGTAATATTTTACCTACTTTCAGGAGTGTTTGCAAGCATAGTTTATGTTATTTCAAGAAATGTAATGTGGTTGATTCACGGCTCAACTCTTCCTGGAGGCGGAGAAGTTTTCATACCTGCTGTTGGTGCATCAGGCGCAGTTATTGCGTTTGTAGGAATGGTAGCAATGCTTTATCCTCGCTCAGATGTCCTATTATTTTTTGTAATACCTATGAAAATTAAAACCGCCGTCTATGGTTTTGGCATATTTGAAACCTTTAATCTTTTAACTACTTTAGTCGGATATCCTTTGCCTATAGTTGGAATGTTTGCAAGCTCTGCGCACCTAGCAGGACTGGCTGTAGGAATTTGGTATGGTAAGAAGTTACAAGATAAATATAAAAGAAATACTAGCGTATTCGATCCTATGACGCCTTAAAGTGTTTTTCTGGTTGTTTCATAGTAGGTTACATCTTTTTCATTATCTACTACAGCATAAAGCATTCTGGATCTTATGTTTTGAGCTAGCCTTACAGATTTGGACATTTCATAAAACTTCTGTGTTTTATTTTCCGGCACAGCATTCACAACCCATTTAGTATGTTGTCGATTTTCCTTGGGGCCTTCCTCATAAGGATTAACTCCTCTTTCATATACTCTAAAATGCGCACCATACTTGAATCCGGATTTCACAATGTATCCTCGTTCTCTTAAATCCTTGTAAACTGCATACTTATGGTCAAATTCGCTATCAAGTTCAGAGAATCTTTTATAAACTTCTTTGTCCGATATATTTTCTTCATTTTCTACTATCTTTATTAATTCTCTTTCTACAAGATGGTATGCTTCGCAAAGAGAAAGTTCTAATGCTTCTTGCTTGTATTTACCATAGTATTTTTGTTTATGTATTTTTTTAGCCTCTTTTTCATCCCATATCTTAACTTGTTTTCCAGTTATTTTGGCGCTTACAGTCATAATTATTTTTTTCTCCTCATTCTTTGTACTCTCCTAAGTTTTTTTGTTCGTGTTCTCTTTTGATTCTTTGTGCTGAAGCCCAAGATTTTCTGGTTTCTATAGGCAGTTCTTCTTCTTGCTTCAAATATTCTTTGAGAAAATTTACTGCTTTCTCATCATGAGGGTATCCTGAACCCAAGTCATAGCCGTATTTTTCTTTTAGCTCTTCAATGTGTTTTTCTCTTGCAGATTTTGCAGCTATTGATGCTGCAGAAACTATTGGATAGTCATCATCTGCGCCGTGTTTTGCAATTATTTCTATTTCTTGATATTCTGCAGGTAGTTCTTTTTTTATTTTTCTAACGAATTTTTTCTCGTTGGGTTCTGGAAGATCTATTATTATTTTATCAGGCTGTGTTTTTTTGATTAATTCTGTAAATGCTTGTATCTCTATATCATTTAAGGTCATTACCTGTCTTAGAGAATCTATTTCTTCTGCAGTTACTTCTCTAGTCAATAAAACACCATAGTCATTAAGTTTTGATAGTATTTTCTCTCTTTTACTATCTGACAATTTTTTAGAATCTTTAACACCTATTTTTTCTAAGTTCTCTATTTCTTTCTCTTCCGCTATAAAACCTCCAGCATACATACTCCCTATTACTGGACCTCTTCCCGCTTCGTCTATTCCTAGAATTTTTGGCATTTGAATATTTTAAGTTGAGAGTTGTCTTTTTTATGAATATTGTAGTTTTAATTTTGAAGTTTCTCTCATAGCTATATAGTTTAAAAGATTCACACCAACTTTATTTATTATAAGAAAGCGGGGTGGAGCAGCCAGGAGTGCTCGTCGGGCTCATAACCCGGAGGTCCATGGTTCAAATCCATGCCCCGCTATTTTTCTGGAAAGATTTTTTCTTTTGAAAACCTGTAGCTTATTTATTGAGCGTTTGTTGGTTTGTTTATCAAGTTGGATGTCAGTTTTAGAATACAATATTTGCTCTAAATTGATTCTGTATGGTACCGAAGAGGATATTGTTAAGTTAAATAAAGATTTTGATACATTTAATTTAGTGTACTACTTTGTACGGGGGAGGCGACCAAAGTAGACTTCAGAGGCCATAAAAAAAATGGAAAAAGCAGGAAACATAATATTAGAAGTTATAGACGATTTATTAAGTACAAAAGTATCTACCGACATCCATATAAGAATAAATGATAATTTATGCTCTGAAAAAGAATTTGAAATACTATTTAAGCAGTTTACAAAAGGAACATTTCTAGAAAGAGCCAATCTACAAGTTGAAAGCTTCAAACCTTCTATAACTTGTGGATGCGGTCATCGAGAACCATATAAAGGAGACAAAAACTACATTAAATGTCCCAAATGCGGCAAATTTGCCAATATTACTGACAAATCTTATGAGATAATAAAACCTCAACCAGCCAATTAAAAAAAAGATTTTCAGAATACGCTGAGGTAGCCAAGTGGTCAAAGGCGGCGGACTCAAGATCCGCTCCCGTAGGGGTTCGCAGGTTCGAATCCTGTCCTCAGCAAAAAAAACATAAACCTGCTCTATCACAAACTCAACATATGGAACTTTCAACTAGATTAATTTTGAGAGAGATTAGCCAAAAAGAAGATTTAGAAATTACTACAGACGCTGAAAATCTTTTAAGAGCAGTATTACAAAACAAAGCAAAGGAAATAATAAAAGAAGCTTCTGAAACTAGATCAAGCAAGTCTAACAAACTTATAACTCAAGAAGACGTTCTAAAATGTATTAGCAACAAAGAAAAGAATTAATTAATTTTCGAAAGTTCGTCCTGTAGATTCTCTAGTTCAGAATGCAACTCTCCGACAGAATCATCTATCTCCTCATCTTCCTCATTGGAAACTTGTTCTTCTTCCTCTTCCTGTTGAACATCGGGCACAGAAATAGAATTATCTCCTGGTAACGCAGAATTGACTAGTTGAATTTTTTCATCCAGTTTTGAAACATTTTGTTTTACATTTTGAACCGACTCTCTTTTTATCTGATCTGTCTGTTTTATTAGTGCTGAGAGTTCCTCTATGTTTTTCACTATTTTCTCTATATCTTCCAAACCTTGATGGATTTCTTCCTCTTCCTCTAGTCTAACATAAAGAGAATTGTTGTCCGAGGCCATATATCTCATATTAATATTCCCGCTATTAAAAATAACCTGCGCCATCAAATCAGCCAAATTGTTTTTTCAAATTCTTAACACCTACTAAACCAATTAAAGAAATTAAAGCAATAATGGTATAGTAAGAAACGGTTAAAGACGACTTTATATTATAAAAATCTTCAATAAATAATGCTAGAACCATCAAAGGAACTAAACCACACAAGATGATAAATACATACTCAGAGTATATTTTAAAATTATAAACTTTAGTATTAGACTCCAAACCCAATATAAAAGCAGATATGCCTCCTAAAAAGATTACTACTGAAATATTTGTGATTAAAGCTACTAATAATAAGCCTCCTACAAAATAGTAGAAAGCTATCAAAGTTATAGAATTTAAAACAATCGAAATAGTTAGAAATGCTACAAACTTGTCTTTTACAACATCCTTATATGCCACAGGATGATGAGAATAATCCTGCCATGAATCAAACCTGTTTATCCAGTTATATACCGAAACAGAAACTATTCCCAAAAATATAGATGCTAAAACTAGAGAAAACTCAAGATAGGTATTTTGTAGAAGTAAATACAAAATAGTCAAAAACGCATAAGTTGCTAAAACTTTGAAAATACCTCCTCCAGATCTCAATAAATCCAATATCGTTCTTTCCGTTATCGGCCTGAATTCATCGCTTTCATAAGTCAAAAACGTCTTTTTAGAGAAAATACCCGTAGTAAGAGACAACAAAAAAGCAGATAAAAAGCCTAAAATAGGAGCTAAAGCTACAAGAACATAGTTAAAAGCTGCTAAATCTGTGAAAAACAAAACTACAGCGTAGAATGGAACAAAAAATAAGCCAGCAAAAAACACGAACTCCGAAAGCAGATAAAACGATAAAATTTTTCTTTTAGAAACCGGTAATGTTCTTGAGGTATATACCAAATAGCTGTTTTCTCCTACTAAGTTTTTGAGAACGTCACCCGAAGAAAAATTAACTGAACCAACTATTATACCTGTTATAAAGCTAAAAATTGCTAAACCTAGTGTTAAAGAATTTTCAGACATTTCGTTGAGCGAAGTTTGAGTTAAAAAAATCAGAGACAGTGAAAAAATAACCAAAGGAAACAAAAGTAACTTAGAACCATCATAGATATCTGATGCTAAACGAAATTGTTCTTTGACCATATAAGAAATCATAATTTAATCACTCCTCAAACTCTTCTTCCAAATTATCCAAATCATTGATTTCTTTTAATTTACCTTCGTTCAAGATAAGCACTCTATCACACAACTCTTTAGCAATAGAGAGCATATGTGTTGACAAAAATATGGTAGTTCCATTTTCCGAGTATTTGAGAAGATTATTTTTGATATTATTTTGTATAAAAGGATCCAAATTTATCATAGGCTCATCGACAAATAATATTTCTGGATTGTGAAAAACTGCTTGTATAAATATTAGTTTCTGCTGGTCTCCCTTAGACAAATTTTTGATTAATTCGTCTTCTTTCCCATCCAACCTCATCTCTTCCAACCATTTCTTCTTGTCTAGATCTTTGCCTCTAATATCTGAAACATAATCCAAATACTCAGAAACTTTGAGATATGCCGGAGGTTGTTGTCTTTCAGGAAGTATGCCCGACCAAGCTCTTACTTTTACAGGCTTTTCTTCAGGATCTTCGTTTAAGACTTTCACTTTTCCCTTGTCTCTTTTTTCCTGACCCGTTAATATTTTGACCGTTGTAGATTTACCAGCTCCGTTAGGACCTAGAAAGCCTACCACTTCTCCTTTTTCTATTTGAAAACTTATTCTATCAAGTATTTTTCTACCATTATAGCTTTTTTCTAGATTTTCTACCAGAATTTGCGGCATACAATAACACAATATATTTTCTGTTTTGTATAACTTTGCAGCTTTCGATTCCAAGAATTTGCTTTTAAAACTAATCTCGAAATTATTTGTTACTCTTTACAGGTGGAATTAGCAAAATTGTCCATAAGAAAACGAATAAGCGATATATTCAATGCAGAAACAAAGATTGAACTAACAGAAGGCGATATTGGAAAGTCTTTATTGTACCTTTCAATCCCTGTAATAATAACTAATCTCCTGCAAACAGCTTATAATTTAGCAGATACTTTCTGGTTAGGACAGCACAGTACAGAGGCCTTGGCAGCAGTAAGTTTTGCGTTCCCAATAATATTTTTCCTTATTTCTTTAGGAATAGGAATTTCTATAGCTGGATCCATACTTGTAGCTCAGTTTTCAGGAGCAGGTAAGGAAAACAATGCCGACTTAGCAGCATCTCAGACGTTTCTTTATGCAAGCATATTTGCCATAATAGTAAGTCTAATTGGCTATGTAATTGCAGAAGACCTTATAATATTTTTAGGTGCTGAAGAAGAAGTTATACCTTTAGCAAAAGATTATTTAGAAACAATAATGCTTGGAATGATATTTCTATTCGGTTTTTCAGTCTTTACATCCTTGTTAAGAGGTTATGGAGACACTATAACTCCGATGATAATCATGTTTGTATCAGTAACTCTAAACATAATAATTGATCCTTTCTTAATTTTTGGATGGTTTGTCTTCCCAGAATTAGGAGTCCAAGGAGCAGCTATAGCTACCTTAATTAGCAGAGGACTAGGTTTCATGCTAGGTCTAGCCATATTACTAAAAGGCATGAAAGGTTTGCAAATATCGCTTAGAAATATGTGGCCTGATCTAGAATTCTTGAAAAAAACAATCAAGCTAGGCGTACCTGCCTCATTCGAACTTACCGCACGATCTCTGTCTGTAAACGCCATCTTACTAATTGTAGGGTTGTTTCCTACAACAATAGTTGCTGCTTACGGAGTAGGAATAAGAATATATTCTGTAATTTATTTACCTGCTATAGCTATCTCACGCGCTGTTGAAACTATGACCGGTCAAAACAAAGGTGCTGGAAAAATTGATAGAGCCATAAAGACAAACTATCTCGCTTCAAAAGTAATGTTCATAGCTCTCTCAATGCTTGGAATCATAACAGTTTTGTTTGCACCAGGAATTATGAGCATATTTAGCGACGACTCCGAAGTTATTTCCGTAGGCGTAGAGTTTTTACGAATTCTTGGAATTTCATTCGGCTTCATAGGAATTACAAGAGCATTTACAGGCGGTTTGAGAGGCGCAGGTAAAACAATGTCTGCAGCATTAGTTGCAATTGCAAGCTTATGGCTTATTCGAGTTCCTCTTGCCGGTTTTTCCAGTCAAATCATACAAGAAACAGGAATCTGGATAGCTTTTGCTGTGTCAAACATTATTGGCGCTGCTTTAGCCTATTTGGTATTCAAAAAGAACAATTGGAAAACATAAAAAGAGAAAGATAAGAAAAGACTTTATTCCTTGTAAATCCCTTTATAGCCTTCTTCTACTTCTTCTATACCTATAAAAGTAATATGATTCACTCTTGCGTTTTCCTTAATTTCTATACCTTCAGGATTTTCTACAATTAGCATGAAACTGCTTTTACCTTTATAACCTGCATCCCACACTCCATTTTCGATTGTAGCCCCCATTCTGAGTAAAGAGCTTCTAGGAAATGCATAACCGATTACATCATCAGGGATATCGACTTTTTCATTAGCAGTAATCTTGTAAACACCTTTATCCAACTTCCACCAGCCATAATCATCTTCTTGATTCTCTTTAACTGGCTCTATAACCTCTGAATCAGGTATTTCTCTCTCCGTATTTGAAAAATCGAGTTTTCCTTTTCCACCGTATTTCTCGATAGTATCTACAGTTAAATCAAACCCATTTGGAGTTATTTGAGCTTCTAAATCAATATAATTCGATATCAAATTATTTTCTTGAATTTGTTTTTCAAGTTGCTTGCGATTCAAAATCATACATTAACAATTAGTTACTCAAACCAGTTAAAATCTAAACCTTCGTCTTCACTAAAACACAAAATGGGATGGATTAAAAACTGTTTATATCTAGAATTAACTTGACGAGGTAACTCTCCAAATGATTGAAAGACAATACACAAAAGACGTAACCTCTGATGATGACGGAGAAACAGTAAGTGTGGCCGGATGGGCACACGAAATTCGTGATCTAGGAGGCCTAACATTCGTAATAATTCGAGACCGAAAAGGAAAAATCCAAGTAACATTTAAGGAAGACGATAATGAAGAACTCTTCAATAAAGCTCAAAATATCAATAGAGAAGATGTAATACATGTTTCCGGAGTCGTAGAAGAAACCAATCAAGCTCCAGGAGATCGTGAAATAAAACCAGACACACTAAATATTGTAGGAGAGTCCCAATCACCTCTACCAATGGAAGTAGCCAAAGATATAGACTCAGACCTATCAACAAGATTAGATAACCGATTTATGGATTTAAGAAGAGAAGAAAAAGTAGCAATATTCTCTCTAAGAAGTAAAATTGTTGAATCAATGGAAGAATGGTTCGCAGAAAACGACTACATTCGAATTGAAACTCCAACACTATCCAAAGAAGGAGCAGAAGGAGGGGCAGAACTTTTCCCAGTAATCTACTACGACGACGAAGCCTTCCTAAGTCAAAGCCCGCAACTATACAAGCAAATGTTAATGGCTGCAGGTTTTGATAAAGTCTACGAAACAGGAACAGCATTCAGAGCAGAAGACTTTGCAACAAGCCGCCACGTATCCGAAATAGGTATGTTCGACGTTGAACTAGCATTTATTGAAGACCATCACGACGTTATGGACGTGCATGAAGAAAGCCTGAAATACACTCTTGAAAAAATAAGAAGCAATGCTGCAGACGAACTAGATACATTAAATGTAGACCTAGAAGTACCAGAAGAAGATTTCCCTAGAATAACTTTTGAAGAATCACGAGAAATTCTCAAAGAAGAATTTGATCACGTACCCGAAGATGAAAACGACCTAGACACCAAAGGAGAAAAACTACTTGGAGAGTACTTCGAGGAAAAAGGCCATGTTGCATTCTTTGTAGTTGGATTCCCTGACGAAAAATTCTACTACATGCAAGACATCGATGGAGACGAAATAGAATCTAGGAAATTCGACCTTATTTACAAAGGACAAGAACTATCTTCCGGAGGACAGAGACAACACGATTATGAAACACTAATGAAGTACTTAGAAATGGAAGGAGCAAATCCAGAAGACTTCAAGTTCTACCTAGAATCATTCAAATTCGGAATGCCTCCTCACGGAGGGTACGGATTAGGAATAGACAGATTAGTACAAAAAGTAGCTGATCTAAACAACATTAAAGAAGCCATCCTATTCCCAAGAGATCCAGAACGACTAACACCATAGCAACATTTCAAATACTTCTTCTATTTTTATTCTTAACTTTTACACCATCTTTGGCTTTTTAATCTTGGAACTGTAAAATTAATGGTAG